>RCUP01000694.1_pt1 | contig 23793 bp, 20 predicted proteins | sample 2166341 | NCBI WGS metagenome assembly RCUP01 (sample SAMN09932325, study PRJNA488358) | compost metagenome | isolation source: compost soil in succinonitrile-enriched | place: Germany: Experimental Botanical Garden | reverse complement strand
GCCAGCTTGTGGCCTAGGGTCTTTTTTCATTGTCCACAAAACGGGGTCTTGACCAAGAAGCCAATGGGCTTTATTCTTGCGGCTTTAGAACATCTGATGAATTCCTATAACAATCAGAAGAAGTCCGGATACAACCGTAGCCCGGTTGCCGAGTTTCTCGGCAGCGTAACGTTCCCCGAATAAGGAGCATAGGGCAAGCAGACCAAAGCTAAAGAAGCCGACGGAGAGAGAAGTCAGCCACACATTTAGGTGCGTAATTCCCGCATTGAAGCCTCCAGCCAAAGCATTCATAGCCAGAGCTATGCCGAGCAGCAGGGATTCCGCAAGGCTGATGGACTGGGAGCTGTCCCTGTCAGCTTCTTCAGGATTACTAAGCAGGCGGGTGAAATTGCTCCCGTTACCGCCTTCCGGTTCTGGTCTGCTGCTCTTCTGCCTGAACGGCTGCAGCAGAACCCATATCCCGACCGCGACGATAACGACGGTGCCGACGACCTGACCGATCCAAGGCTCCATCCATATCGAGATCAGGCTGCCGAATAGACCGGATACCAAGGTTGCAAGAAAGGAAATGATGGCAATCGCCAGATTCGAATACCAAGGGATACGGATTTTTTGTACGCCATAGGCAATTCCAACTCCGGCATTATCAAGGTTGGAAGCCAAACCGATTGCTAAGACGGCCATCAAACTATAAGTATTCATGAGGTTCGCCCCTTTACCATTGCTTATGACATCAGCATATGCCCATCCGCTCGGTTTGGTTTCTGGAAATAAGGCGAAGTAAATGCAATCAAACTGCAAGAATTGTTTCCATTTTTGTCGATAAAATGTTACCCAGAAGCTTTATAAACGTGTATAATTTGAGTATGATCCACTGAGGAGTGATAATAGTGCTTGAAAATTTATTGCGGCCAACCCATTTGCTGCTGCTAGTTATTGCTGCATTGCTGTTGTTTGGTCCAAGCAAGCTCCCTGAACTCGGACGCAGCTTCGGATCGATGCTGAAAGAGTTTAAGCGAGGCGCACGCGGAGATGTTGTGGAAGAAGAGAAGCTGCCGGATACGAATAAGCTGGAAGAAGTAAATAGTAAATAAATGTGTAGGGCACCCATTGCTGGGTGCCCTTTTTGTATGATCTTTAAGGTTACGGTGTAACTATAACGGTACTGTAAGGAGGAAGAAGCAGCTTCGCCCCATCCAGCTTGGCCAAGCTGTTCGTCGTCTTCAGGATATTCGTAAAAGCAGGTACGCCTGCGGCGCTTGTAAGTGTGGTCATCTGCTCCTTACCCGAAAGATTGTGGACCACAAGCACGGTATCCTTACCGGATGTTCTTACATAAGCCATCATATTCGCATTGTCCTGGGTATATTCGTCGATTCCGCCGCCCTGAAGAGCCGGGATTTGTTTTTTCCAGGTAATGAGTTCCCGGTAGTAGCTAAGTAAGGAATCCGGGTCTTTCAATTCGGCTTCTACACTGGGCGCATCCTTCCCGCTATTGTTCGCAGCTGACTCCCAGCTCGTCTGACCAGTTCCCTTGCCGGCTGCATACCACTGCATGGGTTCGCGAATTTCCTCGTCAGGCTTGGAGCCTTTCATACCGATCTCTTCCCCGTAATAAATGAATGGATTGCCGGGAAGCGTCAGCAGGATGGACGCCGCCATCCGGGCATGGTGGGTATCGCCTCCAAGGACACTCATCACTCTGTTCTTATCATGATTGGAGAGGAACACGGCATCGATGAACTTGCCATTTGACTTCTGGGCATAATAATCAGAGGTGCGCTTAAGAGTGAAGGCGAGATTATTATCTTTCTCCCCGGAGACAGCATTCAGGATTTGCTCGGCGAGTCCGAAATTGAAGCCTGAATCGAAAGCCCGATCCAGGTAGGCTGCTACAGATGCAGCAGAATCCTCCCATACCTCTCCCACCATATAGGCTTTGGGGTTCACTTCATTCATCCGGCTGCGGAATTCCTGCCACCAGGCGACGTTCTTGGCAGTGGTTGCCTCGTTATGGTCGGATTGCAGATCCTCGTAGATATGCTTGGCTGCATCCAATCTGAAACCGTCGAGACCTTTTTTTAGCCAAAATTGACCTATATCCTCAATCTCACTCCGCACATCAGGATTATCATAGTTCAGATCCGGCATGCCGTCCGAGAACGGTGCCAAATAGTGGCTCCCTAGGAGCGAATGCCAAGCATTGCCGCTGCCTGTTGCACTGGCCCCTTCGGGCGTCCTGTTCTGATCCTCTGCCCAGGTGTACCAGCTGCGGTACTTGCTATTAACATCCTTAGCTGACTGGACGAACCAGGGGTGCTGCTTGCTGGTATGGTTAACCACCAGGTCCATAATTACCTTGATATTTCGCTTATGCGCTTCTTGAATGAGCGTGTCAAAGTCGGCCAGCGTTCCGAAGTCTGGGTTGATAGCTCTATAGTCTGTCACATCATAGCCATGATAGCTTGGGGAAGGGTTGATCGGCGTGAGCCAGATTCCTCCGATACCAAGATCCTTCAAATAATCAAGCTTTGCTGTAATTCCTTTCAAGTCACCGATTCCATCTCCATTTCCATCCGCGTAAGAACGGACAAATATTTCATAATAAACGGTTGACTCTTGTGAGGATGTTGAAGCAGCAATTTTCTGGGTACCCGACTTATTGTCTGTGGAAGGTACTTCATTAACTACGTTGGATGATGCCTTGCCGGGGGCAGGAGCAGAGGACGAACTGCATCCGGATAGCAAAGCAGCCAGCAGAGCAGCTGATGTTAGCCAGCGAGGTAGCATATACACTGATTTTGGGGCGGAGCCATTGATCATAATTAAGAATTCAATCCTTTCATGGTAATGTAGCCGATTAATAATAAGTTAATGTCTGAGTAGGAGTTAATTCCCATATTAATAGATGAAAGCGATTTAGTAAAACGTTTGCGCAAAGTTATTTTGAATCCAACTCGAACGTGGTTCTGCGTATTAGGTCTTGGGCTGCTATAGAGGGTGGTCCCTGGCGGGTTAGCGGTTGTATTCCTGTATTAGAAATGTGATACATTATAAGAAGAAAAAGAACAATGAGATATAATTTGTTCAGGTTATGGAGGGATTCAAATGCAGGAGGATTACGAACGCAAGCTAAAAGATCAAAAGGATTTGTTCAGACAGTTAGGGATCAAGCTCGATGCACTTTCTATTCATGAGAAGGAGTTCCCTGTGAAAATGAGGGGTTATGAGAAGGAAGATGTTGATCGGCTGCTGGATGAGGTCATCGTTGATTATGAGCGCTTTTACGATATTATTACGGATTTGCTCGATAAATATAAAGAAATACAGCGGAGACAGGCTTATTGGGAAGAAGAGAAGAGAGCATTGACAGCCCAGAAAGCCAAGCTGGAGAACACCAATGTGGTAGACCGTCATCTGGTAGATGAAGGAATCCGCTCCTTGGAGCGAAGTATTGAACAGTTCAGGCTTACCATCCGCAAGGAGTTCGACATTTGACCTAAGTGCATAATTACGAAGAGATGAACGAATACTTGTTCAGATGATCCACATCTGATATTCATGCAATCTTCATGTTATAGTGCATCCGGTATGATATGATAAGATCAAGATTTAGATCAAGTCTAAAATTAAATTGTTCACTAAACTTATCATATAGGAGGAACGACTCATGGCTAACCAAGCACTTTATCAAACGGGTTCCGCACTAGAGCAAAAAATTAATCTTCAAATTGCAAACTGGACGGTTCTCTATACGAAGCTTCATCAGTTCCATTGGTATGTGAAAGGTCCTAATTTCTTCACTTTACATGAGAAATTTGAGGAGTTGTATACGGAAGCAGCCGGATACATGGATGAGCTTGCTGAACGCCTTCTCGCTATTGGTGGTAAGCCTGTAGCAACCTTGAAGGAGACCCTGGCGATTGCAACGATTCAAGAGACGGAAGGGATGCTGCCTGCTGAGCAAATGGTCGATGCCGTTATTGAAGACTTCAGACTGGTAGTTACGCAGTTGAAGGAAGGAATTCATACTGCGGAGGAAGCCGGGGATGAAGCGAGTGCAGATCTTCTGCTCGGAATTCAGACTGCGCTGGATAAGCATATCTGGATGTTGTCTGCCTATATGGGAAATTAAAATTTATGTCTTAACCTCGGCCCCATGCCTTTGCATGGGGCCTTTGTTATGGTGAGATTAACGGAAGTACGAGCCTGATGTTTCGCATTTCGATCGTTGGGTAAATTAATCAAGTAGCAAGCTGTCATAGCAGCTAACCTAATTATATGTAAGTAGACGAATAAACGGCAGAATGTCGTGGTAACTATAAAGGAGAGAATGAATATGAAAGAACAGGAACAAGCTTTTAAAAGAATTAAGATTACAGTAAATGGTGAACCTGTGGGTAGTGAGCTGTTCATCGATCAAGAGACTTATGTCCCGGTTGCGCGCCAGTATGTTATTAACTTGGAATCGGCTCAAACCGAACTAGCTGAGACATCCGTACTATAGATTTAACCATATAGGACATGGGTTACATAGAAGACACTCGGACGATCATCGGACGAGTGTTTTTGATTTTTGGACCATTTTTACATTTAAATACTTAATTTTAAAAATATGTTTATCTCCTACGAGACGGGGTAATAGAATAGCGTAGCAGACAGACAGTCTGACAACTTCAAAAACCATAAGGAGTGATTCATAATGGCACGTAATAATGACAACAACAAAATGAGCCGTGAAGAAGCAGGACGCATGGGTGGAGAAGCTACAGCTAAAAATCATGATAAAGAATTCTACCAGGAAATTGGCCAAAAGGGCGGCGAAGCCACCTCGAAGAATCATGATAGTGAATTCTATCAAGAAATCGGCCAAAAGGGTGGAGAAGCAACTTCGAAAAATCATGATAAGGAATTTTATCAGGAAATTGGTCAAAAAGGTGGCGAAGCCAGAGGGAACTCTGACAGCGGCAGCGGTGATGGTAAAATGAGCCGTGAGGAAGCAGGCCGTAAAGGCGGCGAAGCACGCGCACGCCAACGCGACTAAGATTAACTTTTTTGAACTAAATACACAAAATATTGGTAGAAAAGCCTCGGGTTATTAACAGACCCGGGGTATTTTCTTGATTTTTTAGGTCCGATTAAGTTATAGTGGCTAAATGTGCGTGGAATACTAAATAACAAACTTCACCAAATATGGGAGGGAGTTATTTAACCAGGAGGTATTACCATGGACCAAAGATCAGAGGTAGGGCGTTTGTTTATTGCTGTTCCACTTGCGGAATCACTTCAGAAGGCAATTGGCGATTGGACTCAGGAACATCGGGGGCAGCTTCAGTTCCGGAAATGGGTGCACCCGGCGGATATGCACATCACGCTTCAATTTCTTGGCGATACACCTATGCAGAATGTGCCGCAGCTTCGCGAAGAGCTTCGGAATGCTGCCGAAGGCTTCGGGTCTTTCCAATTGGAGGTTCGGGGAATGGGTACATTTGGACGACCTGCAGGGCCAAGTATTTTGTGGACTGGCGTGGATGGACAGACCAATCGGTTAACTGATCTTCACAAACGGGTGGTAAGTGCAACAACCAGATTGGGATTTAAGCCTGAGGAGCGTCCGTATAAGCCGCATATCACGCTTGCAAGGTCATTCCAGGGAAGCAATCCCTTTAACCCGTCGGAGCTGGATTTAAAAATTTTATTTGGGGAGTGGAACCCTGATTCCTTCGTGATTTACAGGACGCGAATGGGACAAATTCCGATGTACGAAGTCATCCAAAGAATCATGCTATAAGATTATTTTTCGGGAGTCGTTATTCAAATCTCTCATATTCGGTTACATAACATAGAGTAAGTAAGAACAGATGTACCTTATGAAGCGTCTCCCGTCGGAGAGCGGGAGGTTTCGGACGACTTCATAGCAGAGAGAGAATATACCGGAACGCAGGAGGTCACTATGGATTTATTCAAACAAAACCGTTACGTCGCGCTGTTGATCGGCGCTATTCTAGTATGTGTGGGATCAATATGTCTATTATGGAGGACGGCAGGAATAGAGGATCAGGGGATTACGAGTATGCCTAGATTGGGTGCGGAGTCTACTATTCCTATGCTGCAAGCTCAGAATTTACGTCCATTTGAACCTTCAATTTCAGCGATACAGAGGAATAATCTACCTCATGCTGCTGTGGTGGGACATGAAATTAAGCAAGCACTAGAAAAGAGTAAACTAGTCAAGGAGCAGCACGTGTCTGCTGCCAAACTAGACAAAACAATCCCCCCAAAACAAATTTTCTTCACGCGAACTGCGCTATTAAGCCCGGAGGACAAAAGTAAATCCACCTGGAAATACGCGCTGTCAGAAGAAGAGCTGCTTCTCCTGCAAAAGATTGTCATGGCAGAAGCAGAGGGCGAACCGTACGAGGGCAAAGTGGCAGTTGCCAATGTTGTCTTGAACCGGCTGCGGTCAGCCAATTATCCCGATACCATCAGAGAAGTTATATATCAAAAATATCAATTCAGTCCTGTTCGGAATGGACGCTTAAAGCGTGTAAAGCCAAACAAGGATTCCGTTCGTGCAGTTACCGAAGCCCTGTATGGACGTAAGGAAGTCAGTGATGATACCTACTATTTCCTATCCATCAAGCTTGCCAGTGATTTAACTGTGGCGCGTACTCAGAAGAAGATTAAGCAGATTGGTAATCATACTTTTTATAAATAAATGTAAATGGGCTTTCTAATGCTTCGATTACATGCTGATCTGTTTGAGCGCTTGTGGATCACTGCTGCGATTCAAAGGTGTGGACGAAGAGGAGTCAAAGAGCATTTCCACCAAATCATGAGCACAACGGTCAGGCTTGTAGTTTATCTTGAAAGATTGATGCCGTGCCGACTTGGACTGTACAGACCGGTGTCTGCTTGTTAGCCGCTCGAACCATCGATCAATGGCTTCTGCCTCAAGTGTCTCTCCATAACCACTGGTCACGAAATACTGCCGGTTGCTCTCTTCTTGTCCCGGGATGGATTCGCAGAACAGCATGGGGAGTCCCTTAGCCAGCGCTTCTGTACAAGTCATTCCGCCAGGCTTTGTAATCAGCAGATCAGAGGCATCCATCCATTTACTGATTTCTTTGGTATGGCCGAGAATGACCATATTGGGATGATCAAAGCCCGGATGATTGGCCAGCTTGGAAGCCAGCTTCTCATTCGTACCTGTACAGAAGACGAGTTGAACTTTGTCTCTCCAGGAAGTTAGAGAATCGAGTACCTGTTTCTTGAACAGAAGACCCCATCCGCCGCCCATAATCAAGACTGTTGGTATGTTGCGGAGCTGTAATTCCTTACGCACGCTTTCCTTATTCCCGGTCGTCCAGAAATTCGGATGAACAGGGATTCCGGTTACATGAACAGCTTCAGATTTAATTCCCCGTTTAAGGAGTAATCTGCGGACCTCGGGAGTTGAGACCAGATAGCGGTCAACTTCAGGATTGATCCATGCAGCATGGGCATCATAATCGGTAATAACGGTATAGAGGGGCACTTTGAGACCGGCCGATTTAAGACGTGAGATGACCGCACTTGGAATCGGATGTGTGCATATAATCAGATCCGGCTTTAACTGCTTAATGAGATTAGCCGTATGTGTATAGAATATTTTATGAAGGGCAAGCCGGGTCAAACGGTTAATGGGCTTTTCATACTGCTTGCGGTACAGCATCCCGACTAAGGCCGGACTTGTAACCACAGTCTTACGGTAGGCAGACAGAATGATCGGTGCCACAACAGGATTGAGAAAAGAACCTAGTTCCAGCACCTTGGTCTGTATCCCGGGGCTGATTTTCTTCATACCTGCTGCTAGGGCGTAAGCAGCCTGGGTATGCCCGCTTCCAAAACCTTCAGATAGAATAAGCACTCTTTTTCTGTTCACTTTGTTCACCTGCTTCATTTAGTCCTCCTTGTTTAAGGAGGCTTTTTGTTTTTCTAGGTAAGTAACTTCATTGTTCCATATGTATATTAACGTTGTTCACTTATCTATAGTTTATTTCGAATCCCACTTTTAGAGAACAGGCCGTGGACCAGATAAATACTGGACCAAGGTCGGGGAATAATTAATGATAGAATTTCAAAATGAAAAAATGATGAAAATAAGTTGCAAATTCAATTAAAGGGTGATAAATTTAACAATGACCGTATGACCGAAAATCAAATTTAGTCATTTAGTTCTTGAATACGTGCGGAAGGAGGGAAAAGGTGTCTACAATCGATCGGCGCAGACAAATCGTAGAGGCAGCAACAAAGTCTTTTTCTTTGTTTGGCTACAAGGCCACAACTATGGATCAGGTAGCCAGGATCGCAAATGTCGGTAAAGGCACGATTTATACGTTCTTCGCGAATAAAGAAGAGCTGTTCGATGACATTCTTCAGGGTGTGTTACTCGAAATGAAGCGAATTACGGAGGAGCAGGTTGCTGAAGATAAATCGTTCTTTGACAATCTGTACAACGCACTGGACGGCGTGCTCGAATTCAGGGAAGAGCATGAGCTGCTGATCAAGCTGGCTCAGGAGGTCAAAGAATTTGGAACCCCGCAGGCAAGAGAAGCCATGCAGCGCGTGGAGAATGTCATCATTGATTATCTGGGAAGGCAGATCAGCCGTGCTATTGAACAGGGTGAGATCAGTCAGATTAATCCTGAGGTGGCTTCGTTCGTCATGTTTAAGCTGTACATTGCCCTCGCTTCGGATTGGAGCAAGCAGCATGAGCCTTTGACCAAAGATGAAATTAAAGATTATATCAAATTGTTCTTGACTGATGGTATTGCTGTTAGCAGCCGGGAGCGATAGGGAGCAATCTACCCGAACAAACAGATAGAGATTTATAAGGAGAGAGAAATCGCGATGAGAGCATTATCTGTGTTTTTCAAGGATATTAAGTCAGGTGTTAAGAAGCCGATGACCCTGATATCGTTCATTGCGGTCATATTCGTACCTATCCTGTACTGTGGGATGTATCTATCCGCATTCTGGGACCCGTATGGTCACCTGGATGAACTGCCGGTTGCGGTAGTTAATCAGGATAAAGGCGCTGAATATGAAGGGAAATCACTGCATATTGGTAGTGACCTGGTGGATGAGCTTAAGAAGAATGAGGATTTCAAATGGGACTTCGTAACCGAGAAGGAAGCCCAGCAGGGTATCGATGAGAATCGCTATTATATGAAGATTACGATTCCTGAGAATTTCTCATCAAAGGCTACAACCCTGATGAACGATCATCCGCAGCCGGCTGATCTGATTTATGAACCGAATGGGAATTATAATTTCGTAGCTGGACAAATCGGCAATAGCGCGGTCAAGGACCTTAAAGCAAAGATCTCCGCTAAAGTGACTGAAGCCTATACGAACAGCTTGTTCGATAAAGTATCGGAAATATCCTCGGGTCTTACCGAAGCGGGCAACGGTGCCGGTGATATTCACACAGGTGCCGGAAAGCTGCAGGACGGTGCGGCTAAGCTGAAGGAGAATCTGAGTAAGCTTGTTAACGGAACCTCTGAGCTTGAGGCTGGTATGGTTCCTCTGGCCAATGGTGCCGGCAAGCTTCAAAGTGGGGCCTCTGAGCTGAATAAAGGAGCTTCCTCATTAGCAAGCGGACTTGATCAACTCAGCGCTGCCCATAAGCAGCTTCAAAGTGGAACCGAGCAGGCCGTAGCCGGAGCTTCACAGTTATCCGGAGGACTCCAATCTTCCCTTGCAGGGAATAAGAAGCTAAATCAGGGTCTGCATGACTCGCTTGAGGGAACTACCAAGCTGCAGGCGGGGCTCCATTCTGCAGTAGACGGAAGCGCGAAGCTGAACCAAGGACTGCAGTCTTCAGCCGATGGCAGCGCCAAGGTAGCTGAGGGCGCCAAAGGCGTTGCCCAGGGTCTGGATCAACTGGTCAAGGCCAACCCGGCTCTCGGTAAAGACCCTTCTGTTCAAAAATTGCTTGCAGCAAGCCAGGCCGTGGCCCAAGGCAGTGAGCAGGTAGCAGCAGGACAGAAACAGCTTGCTGGGGGCAGTGAGCAGCTGGCAGCAGGCAGTAAGCAGCTGTCTGATGGCAGCGACCAACTTGCCGAAGGGAACAAACAGCTCGTAACCGGAAGTGATGCACTGCTTGCAGGGAACCAGAAGTTAGTAGATGGAGCTGCTAAGCTCCAAGCGGCTGGACCGAAGCTTACCGGTGGTATGCAGCAGTTCGGCAGCAAGCTGTCCGAGGCGGCAGCAGGTGGCCATAAGCTTGCATCTGGTGCCCAGCAGCTTTCTACCGGCACAAGCTCGCTGGTAGATGGAATTCATAAGCTCGGCGGCGGCGTCAGCACGATTGCCAGTGGTTCCGTCAAGCTGAATGAGGGTGCGGGTGAACTTAAGAACGGCATGGGCGACCTCGTAAGCGGCTCCGGCAAACTTGCGGATAAGCTGAATGAGGCGGCTGACAAAACCTCGGATGTGAAGGGAACAGACGAGCGGGTTACCATGTATGCCCAGCCTGTAGAAGTCTCTGAGAACACATCTAAGAAAGTCACCAATTACGGAACAGGGATTGCACCTTACTTCCTGTCAATCAGTCTTTTTGTTGGTGCACTACTTTCTACAATTATTATCTCCATGAGAGGAACAACCGTAGAGGATGCGTCCGGCTTGCAGCGTTTCTTCAGCCGGACGTTCACCTTCCTGCTTATGAGCTTGTTCCAGAGCCTTGTCGTGACTACACTTGTTCTAGTGCTCGTTGGACTTAAAGTGCAGAGCTTGCCGCTCTTCTACCTGTTCACGTTCGCAACAAGTTTTGCCTTCATGATGATCATTCAGGCGATTGTGACCTGGCTGGATCAACCAGGCCGCTTCCTGGCAGTCATTCTTATGGTGCTCCAGCTGACAACCAGTGCGGGTACTTTCCCGCTCGAACTGTTACCGGAATGGATGAAGCCGATCAATCCTTGGCTGCCTATGTCCCACTCCGTGACAGGGTTCAAAACTGTAATTTCAAGCGGCGACTACAGCACCATGTGGCATCAATTTGAACTGCTGCTTGTGTACGGTTTTGTCTTTGTATTGATTACGCTGGCTTACTTCCTGCTCAGAACACCTAAATCAACAGATATGAATCAGGAAGAAATTGTTACCCCACTAGCTTAAAATGGAAAGTTAAGCAGGCGTTCCTTCAATGGGACGCCTTTTTTCAGTAGAGTAAGGAAGCCTGGCTACCGTTACATAAAAAATCTTATCGCCATCATAAAAAGATTAGATTTCCCACATAGGGTACGGGATGCTACAATATCTAGAACAATAATACGAATGTGACTTCTGTCTCATTTAACGTGTTGTAGCTGTGAAATTGGAATGTATGATCCATCTATCAGAGGATTTATGCAAATAAAGTGTTCAAAAGTCTATTGGAAACCTGCCGTTTTGCGTATAAATTGGTTGGAACGAGCTATTTTACGAACAGAAAGGTTGCATGTTATATGAAACATACGGATATTCCGGCAAAGCAAGGTTTATATGACCCGGCTTTTGAAAAAGATGCCTGTGGTATGGGTTTTGTTGCTCATATTAAAGGACGGCCGTCTCACGATATTGTCAGCCAGGCGCTGACTATGCTTATTAATATGGAGCACCGCGGCGGCCAAGGCAGTGAGCCTAACTCCGGCGATGGAGCAGGGATCATGATTCAACTTCCGCACGGCTTCTTCGCACTTGAAGCCGAGAAGCTGGGCTTCCGTCTTCCGGAACCAGGCCAGTATGGTGTCGGTATGATTTTCCTGCCTCATGACGAAGAGGTTCGCAGCCGTCAGGAAGCGAAGTTCAAGGAAATTGTCGAAGAAGAAGGACAACAGCTTCTTGGATTCCGTACCGTGCCAACGAACGATGAGATGCTTGGCAAATCGGCCAAAGAAGCAAAACCTTATGTCCGTCAAGCTTTTATCAGCCGCAGCGGTGATATTAAGGATGATCTGAGCTTTGAACGCAAACTTTACGTCATTCGCCGCCGCGCTGAGCTGGCCATCCGTTATGGTGGAGCTGAGCAGGGCGATGCCTTTTACATGCCGAGTCTTTCCTGCCGCAAAGTGGTATACAAAGGAATGCTCACAACTGAGCAGGTGGGCGAGTTCTATCTGGATCTGCAGAATGAACAGCTTGAGTCTGCTATTGCTTTAGTGCATTCCCGTTTTAGTACGAATACGTTCCCGAGCTGGGAACGCGCGCATCCATACCGCTTCATGATCCACAATGGTGAGATCAATACGCTTCGCGGGAACGTGAACTGGATGCATGCACGTCAGTCCCTATTCCAAAGTGAAGTGTTCGGAGAAGATTTGGCGAAGGTCAAACCGGTTATTAACCCGGATGGATCAGATACCGGTATGTTCGATAATACTTTTGAATTCATGTATTTGAGCGGACGCTCTCTGCCGCATGTAGCTATGATGATGGTTCCTGAACCTTGGAATAATCATGAAAGCATGGACGACAGCAAGAAGGCGTTCTATGAATACCACAGTTCCTTGATGGAACCATGGGATGGCCCAGCCGCAATGGGCTTCACGGATGGTATTCAGATCGGTGCGATTCTTGACCGTAACGGACTTCGTCCTTCCCGCTACTATGTAACCAAAGATGATCTGATCATCTTGTCTTCCGAAGCAGGTGTCCTGGATATCGCTCCGGAGAACGTTCTGTACAAAGATCGTCTGCGTCCAGGCCGGATGCTGCTGGTAGATACGAAAGAAGGCCGGATTATCTCGGATGAGGAAGTGAAAGCTTCCATCGCCGCAGAGAATCCTTATCGCGAATGGCTGAATGAGCATCTTGTTCATCTTGATGATCTCCCTGACGCTCCTGAACTGCCTGAGCAGGGACATGATAATGTAACCAAGCAGCAGTTGTCCTTCGGTTATACTTATGAGGAACTTCGTAAAGTCCTCGAACCGATGGCTTCCACAGGACAAGAAGCGATTGCTTCCATGGGATATGATTCCCCGATTGCTGTATTGTCTGATCGTCCTCAGCGTCTGTTCAGCTACTTCAAGCAGATGTTCGCCCAAGTTACGAATCCGCCGATTGATGCGATTCGTGAAGAGCTGGTAACATCCACGCTGACTACAATCGGTCCTGAACGCAACCTGCTTAATCCGGAACCGGAAAGCTGTCGTCATATCCGCCTTGAATCTCCTATTCTATCGAATGAGGATTTCGCGAAGCTGCGTCACGTTCACCGTCCGGGCTTCAAATCGATGACGATTCCAACCTTGTTCCCGGTTGCTGAGGGGGCAGAAGGACTGCGTAAAGCCATTGATACGCTGTGCAGTGCAGCTGATCGTGTAATTGAGAAGGGCCATAATATCCTTATCCTGTCCGACCGTGGTGTCAATGAAGAGAATGCAGCTATTCCTTCACTGCTTGCTGTATCAAGCTTGCACCACTATCTGATTCGCAAGGAGACCCGTACCAAGGTAAGTATCCTTCTTGAGTCCGGCGAGCCGCGTGAAGTTCACCATTTTGCGCTGCTGCTCGGTTATGGCGTAAGTGCGGTTAATCCTTATCTGGCCTTCGAGACTCTGGATGATATGATCGCTCAAGGTATGCTTCGCGGAATATCCCATGAGAAGGCTGTGAAGAACTTCATTAAGGCTGCAACCAAAGGTGTTGTTAAGACGCTGTCCAAAATGGGGATCTCTACGATTCAATCCTATCGCGGGGCTCAAATCTTTGAGGCTGTAGGTCTTAACCAGGAATTCGTAGATCGTTACTTCACATGGACTCCTTCACGTATTGGAGGGATCGGACTTGAGGAAGTGGCTAAAGAGACGATCGCTCAGCATTACCGGGCTTTCAATGAGAAGGACGGCAACGATAACGTGCTGGATTCCGGCGGTGAGTACCAATGGCGTGCGAATTCAGAAGAACACATGTTCAATCCTCAGACGATTCACCTGCTTCAGCAGGCAGTTCGTACTGGAGATTATGGAGTATACAAGAAATACGCTGCGCTTGTTCAAGGAGAGAATGAGAACCATTTGACGCTTCGTTCCCTGCTTAATCTGAAGCCGGCGGGTCCTAAGGTTCCGCTTGAAGAAGTTGAATCTGCAGCTTCGATCATGAAGCGGTTCAAGACTGGTGCAATGTCCTTCGGTTCCATCAGTAAAGAGGCTCATGAGTCTATCGCGATCGGGATGAACCGCGTAGGTGGTAAGAGCAACACCGGTGAGGGCGGGGAAGATCCAGCCCGCTTCATTCCGGATGCGAATGGAGATTCACGCCGCAGTGCTATTAAACAGGTGGCTTCCGGACGCTTCGGGGTTACTTCTCACTACCTGGTCAATGCGGATGAAATCCAGATTAAGATGGCGCAAGGTGCGAAACCGGGTGAAGGCGGTCAGCTTCCAGGCCGTAAGGTATATCCTTGGGTAGCTGAAGTCCGCGGTTCAACTCCGGGTGTTGGCCTGATCTCGCCGCCTCCGCATCACGATATCTATTCGATCGAGGATTTGGCAGAACTGATCTACGACTTGAAGAACTCCAATCCTCGGGCTCGTATCAACGTGAAGCTGGTATCTGAGGCTGGCGTAGGCACAATTGCAGCGGGTGTAGCCAAAGGACGTGCGGATGTCATCCTTGTCAGCGGTTATGACGGCGGAACAGGTGCATCACCGCAAGGTTCGATCCGTCATGCGGGTCTGCCTTGGGAGCTGGGTGTGGCTGAGACACATCAGACGCTGATTATGAACAATCTTCGTGACCGTGTTGTCCTTGAGACGGATGGTAAAATGCTCAACGGACGCGACTTGGCAGTTGCCGCGTTGCTTGGTGCCGAAGAGTACGGCTTCTCTACAGCTCCGCTTATCGCGGTTGGCTGTATCATGATGCGCGTGTGCCATATGGATACTTGTCCGGTTGGTGTAGCGACACAGAATCCAGAGCTTCGCAAGAATTTCACAGGGGATCCACAGCATGTGGCCAACTTTATGACCTTCGTTGCTGAAGATATGCGTGAGTGGATGGCTGAGCTTGGTTTCCGCACCATTAATGAAATGGTAGGCCGGACCGACTGCCTGGAGACCAGCCAAGCAATTAATCACTGGAAGAAGAGCGGCGTAGACCTGAGCCCGCTGCTTCATGTTCCGGCACTTCATGAGGGTGCAGACCGCTTCAACACCAAGCAGCAGAATCACGGCCTTGAGAAAACGCTCGATATGACAAAGCTGCTTGCACTTGCAGCGCCTGCTCTTGAGCGCGGCGAGCGTGTTCAAGCCGAGCTGCCGATCACGAACGTGGATCGCGCCACAGGAACGATCCTCGGTAGTGAGGTGACCCGCTTATACGGAGCAGCGGGTCTGCCAGAAGACACGATCCGGTTCCATTTTGTCGGATCGGCGGGTCAAAGCTTTGGAGCGTTCGTGCCGAAGGGCATGACGCTTACCATTGAGGGCGATGCCAATGACTATATTGGTAAAGGCCTGTCAGGTGGTAAGCTGGCGGTGAGACCGTCACCGAAAGCAACCTTCGTTGCCGAAGAGAATATTATCGCCGGCAACACGGCCTTCTATGGAGCGACAAGCGGTGAAGCTTATGTCCGCGGTATCGCGGGTGAGCGCTTCGCGGTTCGTAACTCCGGCGCGAATGTCGTGGTTGAAGGGGTAGGCGACCACGGATGTGAATACATGACGGGTGGACGTGTAGTTGTCCTTGGCGGAACAGGGCGCAACTTCGCAGCCGGGATGTCCGGCGGTATCGCTTATGTGTATGATCCGGAAGGCACCTTCCTTGACCGCTGCAATCTGGAAATGGTACTGCTTGAGCGTGTCGAGGAAGCTGAAGAAGCAGAAGAGCTTCGTTCCTTGATCAGCCGCCATGTGGAGTACACAGAGAGTGCTGTGGGCCGCAAGGTGCTTGATAACTGGAACGAGTCACTGGCCTCCTTCGTGCGGGTTATTCCGAAGGATTACAAGCGGATGCTGCAGCAGATCCGCAAAGTTCAAGATCAAGGCCTTCAAGGTGAGGCAGCTCTGCTTGCCGCATTTGAAGCTAATATGCGTGAGCTTGCCCGTGCTGGCAACTAATCGCTAAATCTAAGACCTGTAAGTCCAAGATGTTGGACTTACAGGTCTTTTTTTTGCGTACATCCGTCTACTAGATTTCTTCAATGGAGCAGGAAGGGTTATCTTACCCGAGCTTATAACCGGGAGGTACGGGCAAGTCCCAGCCGTGCCATACCGGCTTAGACAGCATAAGCTATGAACAAGGACTTTTCTAAAGATAATGAAAGTTGGGAGGTATGGGCATGCGTGTCATGGAAACGGGGCTGCCGGGGGCTCTCACCATTGAAACCGATGTGTTCGAGGATGAGAGGGGCTTCTTCACAGAGAGCTATAACCAGGAAGCCTTTGCAAGGCTGGGGATCACCTATGATTTCATACAAGACAATCATTCCTATTCTGCGCTAGCAGGTACGCTGAGAGGACTGCATTATCAGCTTAAGCCAAAGGCGCAGACGAAGCTGGTCCGTGTTCTGTCAGGAGCCATATACGATGTATTCGTAGATCTTCGTAAGGAGTCACCTACCTTCGGCCAGTGGGGAGATGTCATCCTGACATCACGGAACTTCAGGCAGGTCCTGATTCCCCAAGGATTCGCACATGGGTTCTGTACACTCGTTCCCCATACGGAAGTGTTGTATAAGGTGGATGAGGTCTATTCCAAGGAACATGACCGCGGGATTCTCTGGAACGATCCGGCGCTTGCCATTCCTTGGCCGGGCACGAAGCTTATTCTTTCGGAGAAGGATAAGGTTCATCCGGTGTTGTCCAAAGCTGATTTTGATTTTTGATTCTACGGGTTTATATGAGGGGGAAGGGAAGGAATTATGAGTGAGGTAACGACTCGGATTCGCAAGGGGAAGAGCAGCGTATTAATCACAGGCGCTCAGGGCCAATTGGGGCGAGAACTTCAGGAGGTTTTTCGCGATCAAGGGTACGAAGTACATGGTCTGGGCCAAAGGGAACTTGATATTACGGACACAAAGCAGTGCTATCTTGTGCTCCAACGTCTGAAGCCGGATGTGGTTATACACGCCGCTGCTTACACTAACGTTGACCGCGCGGAGAGCGAGCAGGATGTGGCATACCAGGTAAATACCTATGGAACTCGCAACATTGCTGCGGCTGCCGAAAGTATCCAGGCCAAGCTGATCTACATCAGCACCGATTATGTATTTAACGGAGGAGCCGGGCAGGAGCCATTTGATGAATTTCACCCCACCAAGCCCGTTAATGTCTATGGTCAATCGAAACTTCAAGGGGAAGAGTTCGTTCGTCAACTTCATTCACAGTTCTTCATTGTTCGCACATCATGGGTATATGGGCACCACGGGAACAACTTTGTGAGAACGATGCTGGAGCTTGCAAGCAAGCAGGACCGTATCTCTGTAGTGAATGATCAGATCGGTTGTCCGACGTATACCAGGGATTTAGCTCTGAAGATTGAGGAGCTTGGTTCCTCCTCGAAATACGGAACTTATCATGTATCGGGGGCTGGATCATGTTCCTGGTACGATTTTGCACACTCGATCTTTGAATTAGCTGGACTGAATACAACCGTTATTCCCGTATCTACCAAGGAGTTTACCCGTCCAGCTCCGCGTCCGGCCTACTCGGTGCTGATGCAAAAGGCGCTTCGCCTGAACGGGTTCAGTCCACTGAGAGACTGGAAGGAAGCACTAGCGGATTTTATGAAAATAGAGAAAACGAAACTGAATTGATTTTCATGCGTTATTATTAAGTATGGTAAAATTAAGAAATTACCGTCCGGCATGCCCGGACCGGGTACATAGGAGAGTGAATTTATATGTCTCAAGAACCTGTCGTCCGCTTATCGAATGTGACGAAGAAGATTGGCTCCAAGACCATCATTGATCGTCTTACGCTCGATATTCCAGCGGGTCAGGTATTTGGCTTCCTGGGTCCTAACGGATCAGGGAAGACCACAACCATACGTATGATGGTTGGACTGATGTCGATTACTGAAGGGGATATTGTGATCAGCGGGTCGAGTATAAGGACGGATTTCGAGAAAGCGATTGCTCATATTGGGGCGATTGTAGAGAATCCGGAAATGTACAAATTCCTGACCGGATATCAGAACATGGTTCATTATGCACGGATGTCTGGAGTAAGCAAGGAGCGCATTAATGAGGCAGTGGCCTTGGTCGGTCTCGAGAATCGGATACATGATAAGGTGAAGACGTACTCACTAGGGATGCGGCAACGTCTGGGTGTGGCCCAGGCCATCCTGCAGCGTCCAAAGCTTCTGATTCTGGATGAGCCTACGAATGGTCTTGATCCACAGGGAATTCGTGAGCTCCGCGACTATTTGCGGGTGCTGGCAAGAGAAGAAGGGACAACCGTATTTGTCTCCAGCCATTTGCTGTCAGAGATGGAACTGATGTGTGATACGGTGGCCATTATCCAGAGCGGCAAATTGATTGACGTTCGTTCGCTTAAGTCGGAGGATCTGGAAGGACAGTATGCGGAGACTGGCTTTGAGGTTAGCGAACCCGAGCGGGCGCTTGAGCTCGTAGGAGCAGGCCGATTGGAGGAAGGCCGTCTGATCGTCACGGTTAACCGGGAGCAGATTGCGGATCTTAACAGCCGCTTGGTAGCTGCGGGAATTAAGGTCTACGGTATTCAGGTTCTGACACGATCGCTTGAGGATCAATTCTTGGAAATGACAGGAGGCGGGCAAATTGGGTAATTTTCTTGCACTGGTACAGAATGAGAATATGAAAATTTATCGCCGTCTGCGCACCTGGATCATGCTTGCATTAGTTGTGCTGCTGCCAGTAATATTCGCAGCCTTAATTGCGATTAGTGAGAGCAGATTTGGTACTTCCCATACAGGTGCATGGAGTGCAGCGTCTAACCTGTCCTTCTTGTATTTTCTTGTATCGATCTTCTCGGTTGTCATCGCCGCCGACATTGTAGCAGCAGAATTCACTTGGGGGACCATCAAGCTGCTGCTCATCAGGCCTTGGACAAGAAGTAAGGTGCTTCTGTCGAAGCTGCTGGCCGTTCTGTTGTTCGCGATTGGGATAAGTATTATCTTTATGATTGTAACGGTAGTGATTTCTCAGCTCTTGTTCTCTGCTGAGCCTTCGGCTGCGAATATGGGTCAATCCATGTTTGGGGAATTCAGCCTAATGTTATTCTATAAATTTGTGGATCTGCTCGTGATTACCGCGTTCGCCTTCATGATCTCTACAGTGTTCCGTACGAGTGGACTGGCTATTGGGTTGTCCATGTTTCTTCTATTGGCAGGCGGCCTTCTGGGAGCCATTCTGAGTCCCGCGAAGTATGCCTGGGCTAAATATCTGCTCTTCAACAATATGGATCTGTCGCAATATGCGATGAGGAAGTCAGCTGGAATAACTGCAACTAACGGGATGAGCCTTGGCTTCTCGGCTACGGTCCTGGCAGTATATGTGGTGATATTCCTTGTAATAGCGTGGCTGGTATTCAAAAGAAGAGACGTTGCGGCTTAGTGATGAAAAACTGAATGCTGAAACTATGAGAGACTCTGGTGCTTTATGTGCTGGAGTCTTTTGTATGTATGCTGATCCAAAAAGGAATAGCTTCAATTTCCAGTATAAAGTTCCCAGAAGAAAAGTTTATTACATTATATTCCAACTAAAGTTACAGTTTAATGTTCGAAATTATAGTCCTCTCCCCAATTTATCCCAAAAATATAAGTGACTGGTCTGATATCCAAATGATTAAAGATGACGAATAATTGGGTTATACGAGAGAATATTATATTCTCCCGTCGAAAACTCACTTTGAGAGGGGATATGTCCTTGTTCAGTACCATGCAGCGTAAGGTTACGAGTCTACTGGCATGCGCTATCATCATTTTCGGTTTAGGGTCTGAGAAGAGCTATGCGGCTTCTGCAATTCAATCGGACACTCAGCCGATTATAGAATGGTCTCAAAATTATGGAGAGAACTCCACGGCTAAATCAGTAAGTCCCACTTCAGATGGAGGATATGTAATGGCTGGAGAGATCACAGAGATCGATCACTCCACTCCTTATCCGGATTCGATCAGGAAGGCCTATATTGTGAAGACAGATTCAGCAGGGAAGCTCGAATGGGAGCAGAAGGTCACTTATGCTAATAATGAGTCTGAGTCAAACATAGCGTATAAGGCGGTACAAACCCGGGATGGAGGTTATATCGTCACTGGATCTACTGATATAGACCGGTGGACCTGCGTATTTCTGATTAAACTCAGCCCTCAGGGTGAGGTGGAATGGAAGAATGCATACGAAGGGAACTACTTCCAATCTGGGCAAGCTGTCATGGAGACATCCGATGGGGGGTTCGTAACGACGGGATTCTCGGCGGGTTATGCGACTGGAGCTGATGCTTACGTCTTGAAGACAGATGCTCAGGGACGGAAGCTATGGATGAAATATTATAACTTTAGCGGGGATCAATATTTCAGTGATATCATCCCTGCCCAGGATGGGGGATATGTAGCTGTAGGTAATGTCAATATTGATGAATACAGCTCAGGTCCAGATGACTTCTCCGTCATTCTCAAGCTTAATGAGCAGGGAGAGAAGGTGTGGGAGGAAGAATATAAGCGGCCAGATGGGGCGATGAGAACGGCCTCCGTGGTGGCTTCGGGAGAGCCAGACCAAGGATATGTAATCTTACAGAAAAAATGGGACGGTAAGAGCACTCCCGTACTAACCCGGACTGACCTGAAGGGTAAGGTCATTTGGGAGAAGACGTACGATCAAGTATCAAAGGATACTTCCTTAGATCAGGTCGTTCGTACAGAGCAGGGCTATGCCTTGCTTGGAGGGACCTACGATGTGAACAATGACCCTATTAAGCGGATATATCAACATACCATTCTGACTTTGGACGAATCTGGCGGGTTAAAGGGCAATTTCACTTTTGGGGGGACTGATAGTTATGCCCTTGGAAAAGGGTTATATACGAAGAATGGGACCTTCGTACTCTCCAGTGTAACAGGGTATGCTGACCAACAGAAGGCAACGATAACGAGGGTGCAGGAGCAAAAGAACGAGCCGCCTAGTTCTGGAAGCTTCTATCTTGATTCGGATGAATATTCCATTACAGTGGGAACTTCAATAGATACGGCCGCTTACTTCAAGGACACTAACGGAACTCTACATAATGTAACGAAGGATGCGACTTTTTACAGTGAGAATTCAGAGATCGCCGAGTATGATCAGGAAGGCAATATTATTGGACACCGTGCAGGTATTACCTATATCGTCGCTGTATACAAAGGCCAAACTTATAGGGCCAGCGTACAGGTGCTTCGTGCTTAGGTTCCACTGAAGGAACAGGTAGATACGAGCATTTCTCGGGTTAATTAAACGGCGATTTAAGTTATTAACGGACAAAAAAGGGACGCATTCTTCTAGAGAGTGTGTCCCTTACCTATTCTTGAATGAAATCCTAAACTGTCTTAAACACAATAATGAGTACAGATGCATAGGTAACCTTAGCTGTGCTAGGTTATCCAGCTTCAGGCTGCTGAACATTCTTGGACTTGCCAGCTGGTGCAGGGACCGGAACCCTACTAACTACAGGCCGCTCCATAATGCTGATCCCATTCAGAATGCCCCCATCCAGGATGACCAGCGTGTGGGCAGATACATTGCCGTCTACTTGGCCGCTCGCTGTAATGGTTAATTTGCCTTCGGTAATAATGTCACCAAAAACTTTTCCCGCTACAATGATTTCATTCCCCTTAATGGTAGAATGTGCTTCTCCCGACTCGCCAATTACGATTTCTCCCGTTGTCTCGATCTCCCCGTGGAATTTTCCTTCGAGTCTGAGGTTGGCTTCACAGCGCAGCTTGCCCTCTATATCACTGCCGATCCCGATTAATGTGTCCGATCCTTTTCCCGCACGTTTGTTATCTTTGAACATGATTATCCTCCATTCTAAAGGGTTATTTAATTACTGGTCCTGAGTCAGATAAGGGAGTGGATCAATCGGCCGATTCTGCTTGAGCACCTGGAAATGAAGATGGGGACCCGTACTCCGTCCGGTAGATCCAAGATTGCCGATAACTTCTCCCTTAGTTACTTTGTCATTAACACTTACGCTGATTCGGCTTAAATGCATGTACCAAGTCTGCAGTCCGTTAGGATGCTTAATGATAATGTAGTTGCCCCGTGCAGGCGAATGATCCGCCTGAAGTACTGTACCCGCACCGGCAGAGTAGATCGGATCTCCTATTTCCCCGGAAATATCTACTCCGGCATGAAAAGCTGATTTTTTCGTGAAGGGATCAGAACGGTAACCAAAGCTGGAGGTTATACTCCGGGAGAGGGTTGGCCAAAGTGAAGGTGTGCCGGACAGAGACTGATGAATATGCTCGGCTTGATCAATCATGCCGGGGACCCTGCTCAGCATAGCGTTGATTAGCTCAGACATCTCGGCAAAATCATCCTGGGTATCATAGGCCAGCAGGCTTGCGGTATTCACATCATGGGCAGCAATGAATTCACCTCCAATATGTGAAGTGTCTTCCGATGTATTTGGAGATGAGAGCGCCTTGCCTGTACCAAACTTACTGATAATTTGCTGAAGCTCCTTCTCCATCTCGGAAACCTTCAACACTTTATTCTTCATACTCTTGGATTCTGCTGAGAGAGTAATAATCTGAGCTTGCAGACGTTTGATCGCTTCATCCTTATCGGTAACAACAGCTTGAAGCTGCATATTGTTGCTCTGAAGCTCCTGCTCCAGACTTGCAACGGTGTGGCCGGAGTAGGCCTGGAGGCTTACAATTAGCCCGGATATCGAGAGCAGGGCGGCAAGAGGGACGGCAATGACCAAGGGTTTGGATACTTGGATTTGCTTTACGGAATGGTTGGCATCCTGGAGAACAAGGAGGGTCATTTTGCGGGATAACGCTGCATTTCTCATGGCATCTCCTTTCATTAAAGCTGAAATTTGATATTTTTCTTTAATTCACCCAGCATTACTTCTATAATTTATGTATTCGCAGTTCTCTTATAACATGCTTAAAATGCCAGAATTAACTATCTTCATAGTTGTAGATGATTATAGGGATAATTACACATGAATATGGTTAATGCTGAGTAATACATAATATCAAAGACTTCATATTTAGAGATAGAAGGGGGACAACCATGCTTTGGCTGGTGTTTGCGCTTATAGCTTTTATTTTCCAAAGCGCTACAATACTTATCCTTGAGTTCCGCAATCCTTCCAAGACGGTTGCCTGGCTCTTCATTCTGTTCTGTTTCCCGATTATTGGATTCGTCCTATATTATTTCGTGGCCCAGGATTACACCAAGCGGAAGAGCCTCCGCCGGAGAGGAACCCGTTTGTTTCAAGAGATGAAGGGGCGGCTTTGGCGGCAGGCCAAGATTGTTGAATCTGTTCAGGAAATGCATAATCCCGAGTTCCATCATCAAGAGCGATTATTTAATCTACTAACTCATTTGTCGGAGAGTCCAATTACGGGATGTAACAGGACAAAGGTACTTACGAACGGCGAGGATACCTATGATGCGATCCTTAGTGAGATGGAGAAGGCCAAGGACCATATTCATATTGAATACTACATATTTAGAAGTGATGAGGTAGGTAAGAGATTTAAGGAGGTCATGATCCGAAAGGCCAATGAAGGCGTTAAGATCCGTATGATCTGTGACGGACTGGGCAGCTATTACCTGAAGAATGAGTTCAT
>RCUP01000691.1_pt1 | contig 23839 bp, 21 predicted proteins | sample 2166341 | NCBI WGS metagenome assembly RCUP01 (sample SAMN09932325, study PRJNA488358) | compost metagenome | isolation source: compost soil in succinonitrile-enriched | place: Germany: Experimental Botanical Garden | reverse complement strand
CTCGGTCGCGATGCGCCGGCCGGCCCAGCGCGCCCAGGCGTCGGCCTCCCACCAGCTCAGGTGCACGGCGCTGTGGTGCCCGGCCGCGCGCACGGTGACGCCGAAGCGCTGCTGCAGCACCGAGCCGCCGGTGCCGTTGCGCGACACGCCGATCTGCTCCACATGGCGCGGCCCGCGCCGGCCTTCGGTCTGCGCGGCGAGCCAGCGCCAGCCGTCGCTGTGCCACAGCTCCTCGCGGTCGTAGCCGCCGTCGTCGACGAACTCGATGTACTGGTCCCAGGTGACGGGCTGGGCGTCGATCTCGAACTCGGGCACGTCGACGCGGTGCGCCGCGCCCTCTTGCGCAAACAGGAAGCCGCTGTGCTCGGGCAGGCCGAGCTCCCAGCGTGTGGCCGGCAGCAGCAGCGGCTCGCGCGTGACGGCGGTGGGCGGCTGCTCGATGTTCAGCGGCAGGCCCAGCGTCTGCGCCAGCACCACGAGCTGTTCGCCGCGCAGGTCTTCATGGAAGAGCGCGAGCCGGTAGAAGTACAGGCCGGCATCGGTCTCGGCGGCGTTCTCGAGCAGCTCGAGCGTGCTCTCGAGGGTTTCGAGCAGGTAGGCCTTGGTCTGGCCCAGGCCCGGCAGGTCGGGCGACCAGCAGCGATCGGCCGCGCCCTGGGCCGGGTTCCACCAGTCGTCGGCGTCGGGGTCGATGGCGGCCAGCCGCGTGGGGCGCACGGGGCAGTCGATGCCGAAGGCGCGCTGGGTGTTGCGCCCGATCCACCATTCGGCGAACCAGCCGATGTGGCCCGCCAGCCAGACCGGCGGCACCACGCCCGGCTGCGGCGGCACGCGCATGGCTTCGCCCAGCGCCTGTTCGAACAGGGACAGCAGGTGCAGCGTGTGGTTGCGCGCGTCGATGAGGGCCAGCGAGAGCAGGTCGCGGCCGGCGCGGCGCATGTCGGGCGAGTCGATCGACAGGGGCGGGCTCGCCGCACCGAAGGGCGTCGAAGGCGGCGGGCTCGAAGACATGGGCCATTATGGCGACCGCCCGACAGGCCCTCTGCCGACGCGGATTCCGGGTAAACCCGAGTTTGTGTCAAGGCAATACTAAGGTTCACCGAGATACCATTGCGGGCTTTGCGCGCAGCCCCCACCAGGGGCCGGCGCTTCACCTTGGGCTTCGCGGGAGACACCCCTTGTCTGTATTCCTCAAATTCGCGGCCGTCATGGACTGGGTCAGCGAAAAACTCGGCAAATTTGCCGGCTATGCGGTCCTGGCCGCATCGCTCATCTCGGCCGCCAATGCCTTCGTCCGGTACGGCTTCGACTTCAGCAACAACGCCTTCCTCGAGATCCAGTGGTATCTGTTCGCTGCCACCGTGATGCTCGGTGCGCCGGTGGTGCTGCGCTTCAACGAGCATGTGCGCGTGGACATCATCTACGGCAAGCTCAAGGGCCACGGGCCGGTGTATGTCGACCTGTTCGGCCTGACCTTCTTCCTGCTGCCGGTGATGGGCCTGCTGACCTACCTCACCTGGCCGTTCTTCTGGAACACCTGGGTGTCGGGCGAGATGTCGGGCAACATCGGCGGGCTGATCCGCTGGCCCGCCGCGCTGCTGATGCCCGTGGGTTTCTGCACGATGTTCCTGCAAGGTGTCGCCGAGATCATCAAGCGCATCGCCTACCTGCGCGGACTGATCGAGATGAACACGCACTACGAGAAGCCGGTGCAGTGATGGCGTTCGTCGCGCTTCGCCAGACCGCCCCGACACCGCCCGCACCGCAGGACAAGTAGACATCATGCACATGGAAAATTTCGCCCCGATCATGTTCGCGGGGCTCGTGGTGATCATGCTGATCGGGTTTCCGGTCGCGTTTTCGCTCTCGGCCCTCGGCCTGATCTGCGGCTTCTTCGCCATCGAGATGGGCTGGTTCCCGGCCGGCTTCATGGCCAACCTGCCGCTCAACGTGTTCGGCATCCTGTCGAACGAGACGCTGCTGGCCATTCCGTTCTTCACGCTCATGGGAGCGGTGTTAGAGAAATGCGGGCTCGCCGAGGACATGCTCGACTCGATGGGCCAGCTCTTCGGCCCGATCCGCGGCGGCCTGGGCTACTCGGTGATCATCGTGGGCTTCATCCTCGGCGCCATCACCGGCACGGTGGCCGGCCAGGTGATCGCGATGGCGATGATCTCGCTGCCGGTCATGATGCGCTACGGCTACAACATGCGTTACTCGACCGGCGTGCTCGCCGCCTCGGGAACCATCACGCAGCTGGTGCCGCCCTCGCTGGTGCTGATCGTCATGGCCGACCAGCTCGGCACCGACGTCGGCCAGATGTACAAGGGCGCCTGGGGCCCGTCGATCCTGCAGGTGGTGATCTTCGCGATCTACACCTTCCTGGTCTCGCGCATCCGTCCGCACTACGTGCCCGGCCTGCCCGCCACGGCGCGCACGCTGCACGGCTGGGCGCTGTGGGGCAAGTGCCTGCGCGGCATCATTCCCTCGGCCATCCTGATCTTCGCGGTGCTCGGCTCGATGGGCGGCCTGCCCTTCATGGACAAGGCCATCGCCACGCCGACCGAGGCCGGCGCCATGGGCGCGGTGGGCGCGCTGGTGCTGGCGCTCATTCACCGGCGCCTGAACTGGGCGCTGATGAAGGACGCGATGGAAGGCACCATGCGCCTCACGGCGATGGTGGTGTTCATCCTGATCGGCTCGCGCGTGTTCTCGCTGGTGTTCCAGGGCGTGGACGGCGCCAAGTGGATCGAGCACATGCTCTCGGGCCTGCCGGGCGGCCAGATCGGCTTCCTGATCGCGGTCAACATCTTCGTGTTCTTCCTGGCGTTCTTCCTCGACTTCTTCGAGATCGCCTTCATCATCCTGCCGCTGCTGGGCCCCGTGGCCCACAAGCTGGGCATCGACATGGTGTGGTTCGGCGTGCTGCTGTGCGTGAACATGCAGACCTCGTTCATGCACCCGCCCTTCGGCTTCGCGCTGTTCTATTTACGGGGCATCGCCGACACCCTGTTCAAGAACGGGGCGTTGCCCAAGAAGGTGGAGTCGCGCGACATCTACCTGGGCGCCGTGCCCTGGGTCGTGATGCAGCTGCTGCTGGTGGCCATCGTGATCTTCTTCCCGCAGACGGTGACCGTGTTCCTCGAGAAGGAAAAGGTCGTCGACATCGAGAAGGTCAACCTCGACATGCCGGTCGACCCGAACGCGCCGCCCGCCACCGACAACGGCGTGAACATGGAAGACCCGTTCGGCAACCAGAAGACGCCCGAGGAAACGCCGGCGCCGGCGGCCCCGGCGGCGGGCGAAGCCTCCAAACCGTGAGCGACGCCCGCCCCGGCGACGCCCCGAACGACCACCCCGCGACGACAGAAGGCGGCCCGCTCGAAAGCGCCGCCTTCCCGCCGCTGCTGCGCACGCTGGCGGTGGTGCTGGTGGTCGATCTCTTCGCCTTCGCGCTGTGGAGCCTGCCGTCGCTGCGCACCACCAGCTGGTCGGCCACCAGCCTGTTCGTCTTCGGCGTGGCGGGCCTGTGCGTGATCTGGGTCGGCTACTGGATCGTCTACAGCCGCACCCGCCTCGAAGGCGACGTGCTGACGCAGACCTGGCTGTGGAACAAGCGCGTGAGCGCGCAGGACGTGGCGCAGCTCAAGCTGGTGCACATCCGCATGCTCGAGCGCGTGATCGCGCCGCGCCTGCTGGTGCGCCGGCGCTTCGGCGGCATCACCTGGTTCCATGCCTACGATCCGCAGGTGCTGATCGCGTTCGGCGAGCAGGTGGCGATGCGCACGCTGCCGTCCGCGCCACCGCCCTCCCCCGAACCCGACCCCGCGTCCAAATGAAAAAAGCCCCGCCGAAACCGGCGGGGCTTTTTTTCTTGTGAGGTGCGAAGCGCCGGGTTGCGGCGCCGCGTGCCTTACAGCTTCTGCTGTTGCATGAAGCGGTCGAAGGTGCCTTCGGTGTAGCGGAACCAGGCGTTCTGGTCGGCCAGGAACTTGGACCAGTCGCTGTAGATCTTCTTCCACTCGGGGTTGCTGTTGTTCAGGTCCGAGTAGATCTGCTGGGCCGACTTGAAGGCGGCGTTCATCACGTCCTGCGAGAACGGACGCAGCTTGGTGCCCGAGCCCACGAGCTGCTTGAGCGCGATCGGGTTCTTGGCGTCGTACTTGGCCGTCATCGTGATGTTGGCGTGCGCGGCAGCCGCTTCGACCACGGCCTTGAAATCGGCCGACAGGCTTTCCCATGCCTTGGTGTTGATGTAGAAGTCGAGCTCGGGGCCGCCTTCCCACCAGCCGGGGTAGTAGTAGAACGGGGCGATCTTGTTGAAGCCCAGCTTCTGGTCGTCGTACGGGCCGACCCACTCCAGGCCGTCGAGCGTGCCCTTTTCGAGCGCGGGGTACAGGTCGGCGCCGGGGATCGATTGCGGGATCACGCCGAAGGGCTCGAGCACCTTGCCGGCGAACGGGTTGGTGCGGAACTTCAGGCCCTTCAGGTCGGCGACCGACTTGATTTCCTTGCGGAACCAGCCGCCCATCTGCGCGCCCGTGTTGCCGCCCGGCAGGTTGATGATGTTGTACTTGGCGTAGAAGGCGCGCATCAGCTTCAGGCCGTTGCCTTCGTACATCCAGGCGTTCTGCTGGCGGGTGTTCATGCCGAAGGGCACGGCGCAACCCAGGCAGAAGGTCGGGTCCTTGCCGTAGAAGTAGTAAGGCGCCGTGTGCGCCATTTCGACCGCGCCGCTCTGGATGCCGTCGACCACGCCGAAGGCGGGCATCAGCTCGCCGCCCGCGTGCACGGAGATCTGGAACTTGCCGCCCGTCATGTCGCTCACGCTCTTCGAGAACACCTCGGCGGTGCCGAAGATGGTGTCCAGCGACTTGGGAAAGCTCGATGCGAGACGCCAGCGAACGGTGGCTTGCGCGTGAACCGCGGGCGCGATGCCGGCAGCCAGAACGCCCGCGATGCCGGCGTTTTTGATGAGGGAACGACGATCCATTGAATTCACTCCGAGTGCTTTGGAAAAAACAAAACGCGGCTTGTGACCGCGTCAGGGACTTTTGTGAGTCCTTTTGATTGTAAAAACGCGCTTACAGGTGGCCGGCGGGGGTTTACCCTGCGACCTCTTGTCAAACGAAGCGTTTCTTGATCGCGGCGGCAATGCCGTCGGCATCGAGGCCGATCGATGCGAGCAGCTTGGCCGGATCGCCGTGCTCGATGAAGCGGTCGGGCAGGCCCAGTTGCAGCACCGGCTTCTGGATGCCGGCGGCCTGCAGGGCCTCGACCACCGCACTGCCCGCGCCGCCCATGATGGCGCCCTCTTCGAGCGTGACGAGCGCGTCGTGCGTGCCCGCCACCTGCAGCAGCAACTCGACGTCGAGCGGCTTGGCCCAGCGCATGTTGACCACGGTGGCATCGAGCGACTCGGCCGCGGTGAGCGCCGGGTACAGCAAGGTGCCGAACGCGAGGATGGCGATGCGCTGGCCTTCGCGGCGGACCTCGCCCTTGCCGAAGGGCAGCGCGTCGAGCGTGAGGTGCGGCGTGGTGCCGGCGCCCGCGCCGCGCGGGTAGCGCACGGCCACCGGGTGGTTCTGCTCGTAGGCGCTCGTCAGCAGCTGGCGGCACTCGCGCTCGTCGGCCGGGCAGGCGATGCTCATGTTGGGAATGCAGCGCAGGAACGGGATGTCGTACGCGCCTGCATGCGTCGCGCCGTCGGCGCCCACGAGGCCCGCGCGGTCGAGCGCGAACACCACGGGCAGGTTCTGGATCGCCACGTCGTGGATCAGCTGGTCGTAGGCGCGCTGCAGGAAGGTCGAGTAGATCGCGACCACGGGCTTCAGGCCCTCGCAGGCCAGGCCGGCCGCGAAGGTGACGGCGTGCTGCTCGGCGATGCCGACGTCGTAGTAGCGATCAGGAAAGCGCTTCTCGAACTCCACGAGCCCCGAGCCTTCGCGCATCGCGGGCGTGATGCCCACGAGGCGGCCATCGTGCGCGGCCGTGTCGCACAGCCACTGGCCGAAGACCTGCGTGAAGGTCTGCTTGGCGGCCGTGGTCGACTTGACCAGGCCCACCTGCGGATCGAACTTGCCCGGGCCGTGGTAGGCCACCGGGTCGGCCTCGGCGAGCTTGTAGCCCTGCCCTTTTTTCGTGACCACGTGCAGGAACTGCGGGCCGTCCAGGTGCTTGAGGTTCTCGAGCGTGGGCACCAGCGAGTCGATGTCGTGGCCGTCGATGGGGCCGACGTAGTTGAAGCCGAACTGCTCGAACAGCGTGGCCGGCACGACCATGCCCTTGGCATGCTGCTCCAGGCGCTTGGCCAGCTCGAACAGCGGCGGCGCATTGCGCAGCACGCTCTTGCCGACGCTCTTGGCGGCGGCGTAGAAGTTGCCGCTCATGAGCTGCGCGAGGTAGCGGTTGAGCGCGCCCACCGGCGGGCTGATCGACATGTCGTTGTCGTTCAGGATGACCAGCAGCTTGCAGTCGCACACGCCCGCGTTGTTGAGCGCCTCGAAGGCCATGCCGGCCGTGAGCGCGCCGTCGCCGATGATGGCCACGGCATGGCGCTTCTCGCCCTTCTGCTTGGCGGCCATGGCCATGCCGAGCGCGGCCGAGATGCTGGTCGACGAGTGGGCGGTGCCGAAGGTGTCGTACTCGCTCTCGGTGCGCTGCGGAAAGCCCGAGATGCCGCCGAGCTGGCGCAGCGTGGGCATGCGCTCGCGCCGGCCCGTGAGGATCTTGTGCGGGTAGGTCTGGTGGCCCACGTCCCACACCAGCCGGTCGTGCGGCGTGTTGAACACATGGTGCAGCGCCACCGTCAGCTCGACCGTGCCGAGGTTGGAGCTCAGGTGGCCGCCGGTGCGCGAGACGTTGTCGAGCACGCAGGCGCGCACCTCGTCGGACAGCTGCTTGAGCTGGGCCCGGTCGTACTGGCGGATCGGCGAAGGGTCGTGGAGAGTGGGAAGCAGCGGAGCCATGGAGGTGGGTTCTTTTTTCTTCTCAGCGGTCGCGGTCGACCACCATGTGGGCCAGGGCGCGCAGTGCCGAGGTGTCGGCCAGGCCGCTCTTGTTCAGCGCGGCGATGGCGTCGGCAAGCAGCTGGCTCGCCTGCGCGCGCGCGCCGTCCAGGCCGAGCAGCGACACGTAGGTGGGCTTGTCGGCCGCGGCGTCCTTGCCGGCGGTCTTGCCCAGGGTTTGCGAGTCGGCGGTGACGTCGAGGATGTCGTCGACCACCTGGAACGCCAGGCCGATGGCGGCGCCGTAGTCGCGCAGCGCCGCCAGCGCGGCCGGCGACACGGTGCCGCAGGCGGCGCCCATCTCGACGCTGCCCTGCAGCAGCGCGCCGGTCTTCAGGCGGTGCATTTCGCGCAGCTGGGTTTCGTTCAGTGCGATGCCGACGCTGGCCAGGTCGATGGCCTGGCCGCCGGCCATGCCCTGGCTGCCGGCCGCGCGCGCCAGCAGGCGGCACAGCAGGGCCTGCATGGCCGCGGGCACCTCGTCGCCCTCGGGCGCGAGCAGCTCGAAGGCCAGCGCCTGCAGCGCGTCGCCCGCGAGCAGCGCGTCGGCTTCGCCGAACTTCACGTGCACGGTGGGCTTGCCGCGGCGCAGCACGTCGTTGTCCATGCACGGCAGGTCGTCGTGCACCAGCGAATAGGCGTGGATGAGTTCGGTGGCGCAGGCCGCACGCAGCGCGGCGTGGGCGTTGCCGCCGACCGCTTCATTGGCCGCGAGCACCAGCAGCGGCCGCAGCCGCTTGCCGCCGTCGAGCACGGCATAGCGCATGGCGTCACCCAGCAGCACCGGCGCATCGACGCCGACCCAGCGCGACAGCGCCGCTTCGACCGTGGCCAGGTGGGGCTCGGCCCAGCCGGCCAGCGTCTTCGCGTCCCAGGGGGTGGTGGCAGTGGAGGTCATCGGGACGGCGCTCATTCGGCCGTCCAGGGCTTGAGGCTGCCTGCGTCGAGCACCTTGATCTGGTCCTCGACCGCCTGCAGCTTGTCGCGGCAGAAGCCGAGCAGTGCGGCGCCGCGCTGGTAGCTGCCCAGCAGCTGGTCCAGCGGCAACTGGCCCGATTCGAGTTCTGCAACCAGTTGTTCCAGTTCCTGGAGCCCGGCTTCGTAGCTGGCGGGCAACGGCCCGGTGTCGGGCGTGGCCGCCGGGCTGGTCGTGGAAGGAGAAGGCACCTTGGGCATGCAACGAATCGTGGATGAAACGGAACATTTTAGGGCGGGGGCGCAACGAACCGCCGGGCAGCCCGCGCACGCGCGCGCGACCCTTTGCAACACCCTGTATGACGCCCGGCCATGCGAGGCAAAAACCCGGCGGGCGCAAAAATGCCCCCCGGGTACAATCCCCGCTTCCCCCGCCGGTCGCACCGGCACACCTCTTCGGGCCGTCACCCTTGCAGACGGCGCCTTCCGTTTTTTTCTTTTTTTCTCCCTGTGGGGAGCTTGGTCAGGTCCTCCATGTCTGATTTAAGTCTTCAACTGCAGCAGGCCGCGAGCCAACTTCCAGTTACCGCGTATTTCGACGAGGCCCTGTACGCCCGCGAAATGCAGAACCTTTTCGCGCGAGGGCCCCGCTACGTCGGGCACCGACTGGCCGTGCCCGAGCCGGGTGACTTCCACACCCTGCCGCAGGAACACCAGGGCCGCGCGCTGGTCCACACGCCCAAGGGCGTGGAGCTCATCTCGAACGTCTGCCGCCACCGCCAGGCCCTGATCCTGCAGGGCCGGGGCCAGCTCGACGCCCAGACCGGCGGCAACATCGTCTGCCCGCTGCACCGCTGGACCTACGCCGCCAAAGATGCGCGCACCACCGGCACGCTGATCGGCGCCCCGCATTTCGACCAGGACCCGTGCCTGAACCTGCACAACTACCCGCTCACCGAATGGAACGGTCTTCTGTTCGAGAAGAACGCCGACGGCAGCGGCCGTGACGTGGCGGCCGACATGGCGGGCCTGGGCCCGCAGGCCGACCTCGACTTCTCGGGCTACGCGCTCGACCGCGTCGAGCTGCACGAGTGCAACTACAACTGGAAGACCTTCATCGAGGTCTACCTCGAGGACTACCACGTCGGCCCGTTCCATCCCGGCCTGGGCAGCTTCGTCACCTGCGACGACCTGCGCTGGGAGTTCAAGCCCGAGTTCTCGGTGCAGACGGTGGGCGTGGCCAACCGCCTGGGCCGCGCGGGCAGCCCGGTCTACCAGAAGTGGCAGGAGCAGCTGCTCAAGTACCGCGACGGCAAGCCGCCGAAGTACGGCGCGATCTGGCTCACCTACTACCCGCACGTGATGATCGAGTGGTACCCGCACGTGCTCACCGTGTCGACGCTGCACCCGGTGAGCCCGACCAAGACGCTCAACATGGTCGAGTTCTTCTACCCCGAGGAAATCGTCGCCTTCGAGCGCGAGTTCGTCGAAGCCCAGCAGGCCGCCTACATGGAGACCTGCGTGGAAGACGACGAGATCGCCGAGCGCATGGACGCCGGCCGCCGCGCGCTCATGCTGCGCGGCGACAACGAGACCGGCCCCTACCAGAGCCCCATGGAAGACGGCATGCAGCAGTTCCACGAGTGGTACCGCAACGCGATGCAACAACCACGCGCCTGAACGCCGCCCCGCCCCGCACCCGCCGGGGCTTTCTTTTTTCTGATCTGGATGTCAATCGATGCAAGCGCTGTGGATGGTGCTCGGGGCCTTTCTGTTCGCCACCATGAGCGTGGTCGTGAAGGTGGCCTCCGAATGGTTCAACAGCGGTGAGATGGTCCTGGGGCGCGGCCTCATCGGCATCGTGTTTCTCTGGCTGCTGGCGCGCAACCGCAGCACCTCGCTGGCCACCAAATACCCCGGCATGCACGCCTGGCGCAGCACCATCGGCGTGGTGTCGCTGGGCGCGTGGTTCTACGCCATCGCCCACATGCCGCTGGCCACGGCCGTCACGCTCAACTACATGAGCAGCGTGTGGGTCGCGGCCTTCCTGGTCGGCGGCGCGCTGCTGGCCTGGGTGCCGGTGCCCGGGCGCGACGGCCGCATCGAGCGCCCGCCGCTGCAGGGCCCGCTGGTGATGACCGTGCTCGCGGGCTTTGCCGGCGTGGTGCTCATGCTCAAGCCCACGGTGGGCGGTGGCGACGGCTTCGCGGGCATGCTGGGCCTGCTGTCGGGCGTCACGGCCGCCTTTGCCTACATGCAGGTGGTGGCGCTGTCGCGCATCGGCGAGCCCGAGCTGCGCACGGTCTTCTACTTCGCGGTCGGCTCGGCCGTGGCCGGCGCCTTCGCCACGGCCGCGACCGGGTTTTCGGGCGGCAGTTCGTGGACGTGGCAGCATGCGCTGTGGCTGCTGCCGATCGGCCTCTTGGCCGCCCTCGGACAGCTGTGCATGACCCGCGCCTACGCCACCGCCAAGACCCAGGCCGGCACACTGGTGGTGGCGAACCTGCAATATTCGGGCATCGTGTTCGCGGCCTTCTACAGCGTGGTGCTGTTCGACGACCGCATCGACGCCGCCGGCTGGGCCGGCATGGCGCTGATCATCGCCAGCGGCATCGCGGCCACCGTGCTGCGCCAGCGGGCCGTGCCGAAGGCGCCGGCCGAGGAACACTGAACGCAGCAGCCACGGCACCCATCGCCGAACCATTTTTCGAAGGAGCTCCCGCCATGTACACCACCCTCATCTCCGTCGAACAACTCAGGCAGCTGCGCGAGGGCGACTCGCCCCTCATGGTGTTCGACTGCAGCTTCGACCTCATGAAGCCCGAGGCCGGCGCGCAGCTGTATGCCGCCGCGCACATCCCGGGCGCGCAGTACGCCAACCTGGACACCGACCTCAGCGCCAAGCATGGCCTGCCCGGCGCGCGCGGCGACGTGGTGGTGGCGCAGGACGACGGCGTGCCCGCCTCGGGCGGGCGCCATCCGCTGCCCAGCCGCGAGAAGTTCGCGGCCTGGCTCTCGTCGGTGGGTTTCTCCAACACGATGCAGGCCGTGGTGTACGACCGCAACGGCGCCAACTACTGCGGACGCCTGTGGTGGATGCTCAAGTGGATGGGCCACGACGCCGTGGCCGTGCTCGACGGCGGCCTGCAGGCCTGGCAGGCCGCGGGCGGCGAAGTGACCGACCGCGAGGAGCCCGCGCGCTTCCAGTCGAATTTCGTACAGGGCGAGCCGATCGCCAGGCTCGTGACCACCGACACCGTGGTGCGCCGGCTCGGCCAGCCTGACCAGAACCTGATCGACGCGCGTGCCGGTGCACGTTACCGCGGCGAGGTGGAACCTCTGGACCCGATCGCGGGTCACATCCCCGGGGCCCTGAACCGGCCCTTCGCCGACAACATCGGTCCCGATGGCAAGTTCAAGCCCGCCGCGCAACTGCGCGCCGAGTTCGAAGCACTGCTCGCGGGGCGCGATGCGGCGACCGTCGTCCACCAGTGCGGCAGCGGCGTGAGCGCCGTGCCCAACCTGCTCGCGATGCAGATCGCGGGGTTCGGGACGACCGCGCTCTATGCCGGCAGCTGGAGCGAATGGAGCAACACGCCGGGGCTGCCGACCCGGCAAGGCGCAGAACCATGATGCACACCCTGCACACCCGACTTCGACGCACGTCCTCCGGCTTCGCACTGACCGCCGCCGCGCTGTTCGCGGCCGCCATCCTTCCCGCACAGGCCCAGCAACAGCACGCGCATGTGCACGGCCAGCTCAAGCTCGACGTGGCCATCGACGGGCCCACCATCGTGATCGCCATGGAATCGCCGCTGGACAACATCGTCGGCTTCGAGCGCGCGCCCAAGACCGACGCCGAGAAGAAGACCGTCGAAGCCGCCATCGCCCAGCTGCGCGCGGCCGACAAGCTCTTCACCATCGACCCCGCCGCCAACTGCAAGCTCGGCCCCGTCGACCTGCGCTCCGGCGCGCTCGGCCTGGGCAACCCCGACCCGGCCGAATCGAGCGGCCACGCGGACCTCGACGCCTCTTTCTCCTTCAACTGCACCCAGGCCGCCGCCGCGAAGTTCATCGACCTGAACCTGTTCTCGGCCTTCAAGGGCGCACGCCAGATCGACGTGCAGATCGCCAGCGCGCAAGGCCAGTTCAAGCGCCAGCTGAAGCGCCCGAGCGGCGCGCAGGCGGCGCAGCCTTCCCGCCTGACGCTGGGCAAGTGACAGCGTGAGCACCCTCCCGCAGGCCGAGACCACGCACTTGCGCGTCGTGCTCGCCGCCGAAGCCCTGCGCTTCACCTGGCCCGGCGTGAAGACACCCTGCATCGACATCGAGGCCCTGCGCATCACGGCGGGTGAATCCGTGTTCCTGCACGGCCCGAGCGGCTGCGGCAAGAGCACGCTGCTGTCGCTGCTGGCCGGCGTGCTGGTGGCCGACGAAGGCCGCGTCACGCTGCTGGGCCACGACTGGGCCAAGCTCTCGGGCACGCAGCGCGACCGCGCCCGCGTGGCGCACGTGGGCTACATCTTCCAGCAGTTCAACCTGCTGCCCTACCTGAGCGTGCTCGACAACGTGCTGCTGCCCTGCCGCTTCTCGGCGCGACGCGAGGCGCAGGCCGCGCGCAATGGCAGTTCGCGCGACGAAGCCGAGCACCTGCTCGACCAGATGGGCCTGGACCGCGCGCTGTGGAAGCGCCAGGCGCTGCAGCTCTCGGTCGGCCAGCAGCAGCGCGTGGCCGCGGCGCGCGCGCTCATCGGCCAGCCCGAGGTCGTCATCGCCGACGAGCCCACCTCCGCGCTCGACGAAGACCGGCGCGAAGCCTTTCTCGACGTGCTGCTCACGGCCTGCGCCGTGAACCACAGCGCGCTCGTGTTCGTGAGCCACGACCAGCGCATCGCACCACGCTTCGCGCGGCACGTGCTGCTGCCGGAGATCAACCGTGCGGCATCGAGCGCGATGGCGGTGGACGCATGAGAGCTCTTTTCTCGATCGCATGGCGCAGCGCCTGGAACCGCCGCTTCACGCTCGCGCTGACGGTGTTCTCAATCGCGCTGTCGACCTTCCTGCTGCTGGGCGTCGAGCGCATCCGCACCGAGCTGCGCGAGAACTTCGCGTCGTCGGTCTCGGGCACCGACCTCATCGTGGGCGCGCGCACCGGCTCCACGCAGCTCCTGCTGTACTCGGTGTTCCGCATCGGCGCGGCCACCAACAACATCTCGTGGAAGAGCGTGCAGGCGCTGCAGGCGCACCCCGGTGTCGACTGGGTGGTGCCGCTGTCGCTGGGCGACTCGCACCGCGGCTTCTCGGTGCTCGCGACCACGCCCGAGTACTTCACGCACTTCCGCTACGGCGACCGCCAGACCTTGAAGCTGCGCGAAGGCAAACCCTTCGACGCGCTGTTCGATGCCGTGGTCGGTGCCGAGGTGGCCGACAAGCTGGGCTACCACGTGGGCCAGAAGATCACGCTGGCGCACGGCAGCGGCGAGCTCAACGTGGCCGAGCATGCCGACAAGCCCTTCACCGTGGTGGGCGTGCTCGCGCGCACCGGCACGCCGGTCGACCGCACGGTGCACATCGGCCTGGCGGCCATGGAAGCCATCCACCTCGAATGGGTGGGCGGCGCGCCGATGCCGGGCGTGAAGATTCCGGCCGAGCAGGTGCGCAAGTTCGACCTCACGCCCAAGAACGTGACGGCCGCGCTCGTGGGCCTGAAGAACCGCGCCGCCGTGTTCGGCGTGCAGCGCTGGATCTCCACCTACACCGGCGAACCGCTGATGGCCATCCTGCCCGGCGTGGCGCTCGACGAACTGTGGAGCGTGATCGGCATCGGCGAGAACGCGCTGCTGCTGATGTCGGCCCTGGTCGCGCTCGTGAGCCTCGCGGGGCTGGTGTCGGTGGTGATGGCGGGCCTGAACGAACGCCGCCGCGAGCTCGCCGTGCTGCGCGCCGTGGGCGCGGGCCTGCGCCATGTGCTGGCGCTGCTGGCGCTCGAAGGCGCGCTGGTCACCGTGCTGGGCGTGCTGCTGGGCGTGACGATGGCGGTGCTCGGCATCGCCCTGCTCTCGCCATGGCTGCAGGCGCAGTTCGGGCTGACGCTGAGCCTGTCCGAACCTACACTGAACGAATGGCTGCTGACGGCGAGCCTGCTGGTCGCCGGCTGGCTCGCGAGCCTGCTGCCCGGCATCCGGGCCTACCGACTGTCGCTGGCCGACGGCCTTTCTCCGAGAATCTGACCATGACGAAGACCTCCACACCCCGCGTGCTCACCGCCCTGTCGATGCTGCTGGCCGGCGCCGGCCTCGCAGCCGCCGCCTGGGCCGCCGAGCCCGCACCGAAGGACACCACCGCGACCAACCCGCTGGGCGGCAAGCCGGCCGCCACCGCGCCCCAGGCCGCGGCGGGCCAGCCGCGCCAGATCAGCTGGGAAGAGCTGGTGCCCAAGGACTGGGACCCGGCCAAGGCCTTCAAGGGCATCGACCTGAGCACGCTCGACGACGGCGACCCGCGCGCCAACGAGCTGCTGATGAAGATGCAGGAGGTGTCGAACAACGCGCCCACCAACCCCGCGCTCAACGGCGTGGAAGTGAAGATCCCCGGCTTCATCGTGCCGCTCGAAGAGGCCAAGGGCGAGGTCACCGAGTTCCTGCTCGTGCCCTACTTCGGCGCCTGCATCCACACGCCGCCGCCGCCGGCCAACCAGATCCTGCACGTCATTCCGCAAAAGGGCGCCAAGTTCCGCGCCATGGACACCGTGTGGGTCACCGGCAAGCTGCAGACGCTGCGCAACGACTCGATGATGGGCGTGAGCGGCTACCACGTGAAGGCCAGCAGCGTCACCAAGTATTCGGGCGGCGCCAAGTAACGACAGAGGTTCTTCCCCGGGCGATCGCCACGTCGCCCGGTGGTCTCGTGGTCCTGCGCCGACAGCACAGGCGGCGCACCGCCGACACAGACCGTTGCATCCGGGGCGCAGGCTGTGTCATCGCCTGCTCTGGCCCGCCGTTGAAGGAGTTCCGGGCACCCTGCCGGCGTCTTCAGGACATGCCAGATGACACCCTCTCCCCACCGCCCCCTCCTTCAGCGGCGCCTCATGGCTTCGCTGTGCGTCGCAGCGTTGTTCGTTGCAGGCTGCGACAAGCCCGCACCACCACCTCCCGCCGCTGAAGCACCGGCCACCCAGGCACCAGCCCCCGCGCCCGTCGCCGCGCCGGTGCCGGCCGCCTACACGCCGCCTTCGGCCGAGCAGCTCTACCAGCTGGTCGCGCCGATTGCGCTGTACCCCGACAAGCTCGTCGCGCAGATCCTGGCCGGTGCCACCTACCCCGATCAGATCACCGCGGCCCACGGCTGGCTGCAGCAGAACCCCACGCTCAAGGCCGGCCCGCTCGCCGACGCCGCCAACCAGCAGCCGTGGGACCCGAGCGTGAAGTCGCTCACCGCGTTCCGGCCCGTGATGGACCAGATGGCCGGCAACATCGCGTGGACCACCTCGCTGGGCAAGGCCTACTACAACGACCCGGCCGACGTGATGAACGCGATCCAGGTGATGCGCCAGCGCGCATCGAAGGCCGGCCGCCTCAAGAACAACGACAAGCTGCGCGTGGCGCGCGCCGCGACGCCGCCCAACTACACGCCCGCGCCCGACATGCAGCCGATGTACGCGGGCCCCCTGGTGATCGAACCGCCCGAGGAGCTCATCACCATCGAGCCCGTGCAGCCCGACGTGGTGTACGTGCCGCGCTACGACCCGCAGGTCGTGTACGACACGCCCGTGGCCGTCTACCCCGGCTATGCCTATGCACCGCCGCCGGTGGTGGTCGAGCCCGGCTACAGCCGTGGCCAGGTGGCCGCGGTGGGCGCGCTGGCCTTCGGCAGCGGCGTGATCGTCGGCTCGGCGCTGGAGCGCCACGGCTGGGGCTGGAACGCCTGGAACATGAACTGGGGCGCGCCGCGCTGGCGCGACCGCGCGGCGCCGCCGCCCCCGGCCTACCGGCCCGCGGTGGTCTACAACAACAGCACGTATGTGTCGCGCTCGACCACGGTGGTCAACAACGTGCGCAACGTCTACAACAACAACTACGCAGGCGATCGCAGCGGCCCGCCGACCGGTGCGGCGGCATGGCAGGCGGCGCAGCAGCAAGAGCAGCTGCAACAACAGGCGCGTGCCCAACAGCAGCAACAACAAGCGCTGATGCAGCAGCAGGCAGCCCAGAACCAGGTGCGCGAGCAACAGCAGGCGCAACAGGAACAGGCTCGGCGCCAGCAACAGGTGCAGCAGGAACAGGCCTTGCGCCAGCGCCAGGACCAGCAGGAGCAAGCCCGTCGACAGCAGATGCAGCAGCAACAAGCGTCGCAGAACCAGCAGCGCCAACAACAGGCCCAGCAGGAGCAGGCGCGTCGCCAGCAGCAGATGCAGCAGGACCAGGCCCTGCGCCAACGCCAGGATCAGCAGGAACAAGCCCGTCGCCAGCAGATGCAGCAACAGCAGGCCACGCAGGACCCGCAGCGTCAACAACAGGCCCAGCAGGAGCAGGCACGGCGCCAGCAGCAAGCGCAGCAGGAACAGGCACGACGTCAGCAGCAAGCGCAACAGGAGCAGGCACTGCGTCAACGCCAGGACCCGCAGGACCAAGCCCGTCGCCAGCAGATGCAGCAGCAACAGCAGGCCGCGCAAGACCAGCAGCGCCAACAACAGGCCCAGCAAGAGCAGGCGCGTCGCCAGCAGCAGGCGCAGCAACAGGAACAGGCGTTGCGCCAACAACGCCAGGACCAGCAGGAGCAGGGCCGCCGCCAACAGATGCAGCAGCAACAGGCGCAACAGGAACAGCTACGTCGCCAGCAGGAACAGCAGCAGGCCCAGGCCGCCCAGCAACAGCAACGGCAGGCGCAGCAGGAACAGGCCCGGCGCGCGCAGCAGATGCAGCAGCAGGCTCAACAGGAACAGGCCCAGCGAGCGCAGCAGATGCAGCAACAGGCTCAACAGGCTCAACAGGAGCAGGCCCGTCGCCAGCAGCAGTTGCAACAGCAACAACAGGCGCAGGCCCAGGCCGCACAACAGCAACGCCAGGCCCAGATGGAACAGGCGCGCCAGATGCAGATGCAACAGCAGCAGGCCGCCCAGGCCCAGCAACGCCAGCAACAGGAGCAGATGCAGCGCCAGCAGATGCAGCAACAACAGCAGGCCGCGCAGAACCAGGCGCGCCAGCAGCAGCACCAGCAGGAACAGATGCAACGCCAGCAGGCGCAACAGCAGCAGGCGCAGGCTCAGGCCGCCGCAGCGGCTGCCGCCGCCCATCGCCGCCGCCCGGGCGATCCCAACGCACCGCAGTGAACCCGCGGCCCCTGCCGCGGGCGCACTGCGCGCTACAAACTCAGTTCTTGCCGATCTCGGTCAGCAGCCGTGTCACGAGGTACAGGCGCGGCACGATCGAGTCGACCTCGATGTACTCGTCGCGCGCGTGGTAGCCGAAGCCCGCGAGGCCGAAGCTCTCGACCACCGTGGCCTTGCCCGAGCGGCCCGCGAAGCCCGCGTCGGTGCCGCCGCCGGTCATCGGCGTCAGCGCCAGTTCGCGGTCGAGCTCCTTGTAGATCGCCTGCGCCTTCTCCGCCAGCGCGCGGCCCTTGGCGCCCGCGACGAAGGCCGGGCGGCCCACCTCGACCTTCACCGTGGTCTCGGTGTCGGGAATCAGCTTGCCGCTGGCGATCTTGGCCTGCAGCGCCTCGGTGAGTTTCTTCTCGGCACCGGGCTGCGTGATGCGGATGTCGCCCAGCGCCTGCGCCTTCTCGGTGATCTGGTTGATCGGGCCGGTGGCGCGCGCCACGGTCCAGTTCAGCGTCACGCCGGGGATGTCCTTGGCGAGGTCCTTGGTCTGCAGCATCTGGTACGACAGCTCGTACAGCGCGTTGCGGCCCAGCTCGGGCGCGGCGCCGGCGTGCGCCGCGCGGCCCTTCACCTCGAGCGTGGCCTGCGCGATGCCGGCCGCGCCGAGCAGCAGCGACTCGCCCTTGGCCACCGCCTTGGCGGCCGTCGGCTCGAAGGACAGCACCGTGTCGTGCAGGTCGGCCGTGGTGGCGATGAGTTCGCCCGAACCCACCGAGCCCACCTCTTCGTCGGGGTTCACGAGCACGGTGAGCGTGTCGTAGTCGCGCCAGCCCGCGTCGGCCAGGATCTTGAGCGACGCCATCATCACCGCGAGGCCGCCCTTGTCGTCGGCGATGCCGGGGCCGTAGATGCGGTTGCCGTCCACCTTGTAGGGCTGGCTGTTCAGGATGCCCGGCGCGTACACCGTGTCCATGTGGCCCTGCAGCATGATCTTGCGCTTGCCCGTGCCCTTGATCGTGCCGATGACGATGTCGGCGCCCGCGCCGGCCGAGGCCTTGCGGCGCTCCGTCTTGAAGCCGGCCGCCTTCAGGCGCCCTTCGATCACGTCGGCCATCTTCATCAGGCCCTCGACGTTCAGGCTGCCCGACTCGATGGACACCATCTCCTTCAGGTTGTCGATGACGGCGGGCTGCGCCTTCTCGGCAGCGGCGAGCAGCTTCGCATCGGGCGCCGCCTGCGCGGTGGCCACGGCGCCGAGCGCCAGGCCGCAGGCCAGGGCGACGGAACGCAGGGAGAAGAAAGACGAGGTACGCATGGTCATGAGAGTCTCTTTTCCTGGAGTGATTGGCGGGCGCCAGCATAGCGACATGGCGGGCGAAGCGGCGCAAATCGGCGACAGCGGCCGGGCGGCGGTTTACAGTGCGCCGCATCCTTCCCCACGCCGCCTGTCCAAGACCATGAGCCTCGCGAACGACGCCAGATTCTGGGACCGCAGCTCGCGCCGCTACGCGAAGAGCGCCATCGCGGACGAGGCCGGCTACGCGCGCACGCTCGAGCGGACCCGCGCCCTGTTCAAGCCCGACGCGCGCGTGCTCGAACTGGGCTGCGGCACCGGCACGACGGCCCTGCGCCTCGCGGGCCACGTTCGCGCGTACCTGGCGACGGACATCGCCGAAGGCATGATCGCCATCGCCGAAGAGAAGCACGCCGCCGCCCCGGTCCCCGGCCTGGCGTTCCGCGTGGCGACCGCCGAGACGCTGGCACCGGGCGAAGGCCCCTTCGACGTCGCCCTGGGCTTCAACTACCTCCACCTGGTGCGCGACCTGCCCGGCACGCTGCGCCGCATCCACGCCCTGCTCGCGCCGCAGGGCCTGTTCGTCTCCAAGACGCCCTGCCTCGGCGACATGACCCCGCTCTTGCGGCTGGCCTTGCTGCCCGCGATGCGCGCGATCGGGCTGGCACCGCATGCCGGTGTGTTCCGGGCTGCAGAACTCGGGGCGCATCTGCAGGCGGCCGGCTTCGAGGTGCTTGCCAGCGAGAACCACGCGACGAAGGGTGGCGAGAACCGCCCCTTCATCGTGGCGCGCAAGCGGTGATACGGGCTTCGGCGCGCGGCATCGCCCGGACCCGATCCGCTACCATCCGAGCCGCGGTGCAAGCCGCGCCCGGGCCCGCGGGAAGGGTTGAACCCACTTGCCTTCTTCATGACGATCCACAGCCTTTTGTGCAGCCGGATTTGCGGGTCATCGGCGCCTGATGCACGGAGGTTTCCATGAAGCGCATTCCCGCCCGGCCCGACATCGGCCACCTGAAGAAGCAAGCCAAGGAACTGCTGGCGCTCTACCGCAGCAACGATCCCACGGCCTTTCACCGATTTCGCAGCGCTCTGCCGGCCGCATCGGGCAAGAACGATGCCGCCCTCGCAGCCCAGGGCTTGCGCCTGCACGATGCGCAGTCGTGCGTGGCGCGCGAGTACGGCTTCGCGTCGTGGGCCGACCTGCAGGGCTTTGTCCTCGCCCGCAGGGCACAAGCCGATGACCCGGCCCAAGCAGTGCTCCATTGGCTGCGCCTCGTGTATGCGGGCGACATCGCTGGTGGCACGAACCGCGCACGGCCTGAGGTGGCCCTGCGCATGCTCGACGAGAACCCTGCCCTTACGGCGGCTGGTGACCCTTGGGTGGCCTGCGCCATCGGCGATGAAGCCGCGCTGCGCCACGCCACCGCGCAAGACCCGGCATGGGTCCATCGCGCGGGCGGCCCGCTGCAACTGCCGCCGCTCGTCGCCGTCACGCATTCCGGCCTGATGCGACTGCCGGGCCATCGCGAACGCCTGCACGCGTGCGCGAAGTTCCTGCTCGACGCCGGCGCGTCCCCCGATCAATCGGCCGGCAACCGCTGGCCTCCCGCATCGCTCGAAGCGCCCGCCGACACCGAGCGGCTTTCCGCGCTGTATGGCGCGGCCGGCCAGAACCACGACCCCGAACTGACGAAGCTGCTGCTCGACGCCGGGGCCGACCCGAACGACGGCGAATCGCTGTACCACTCGCTGGACCAGCCCGCCTGCACGAAGCTGCTGCTGGAAGCCGGCGCGCGCGTGACGGGTTCCAACGCGCTGTACCGGGTGCTCGACCTGGACGACGTCCAGACGCTGCGCCTCCTGCTCGCACACGGCGGCGACGCGAACGAACCGCCGCAGGGCCCGCCCATCTCGGACTGGGGTTCGCCGCTGCTGTGGGCCCTTCGCCGCCGCCGTTCACCGGCGCACATCGAGGCCTTGCTGGCCGCTGGCGCGCACCCCAACGTGTTCACGCAAGACGGCACGCCCGCGCACACCGTCGCCCTGCGCTTCGGACTGACCGAGGTCGCACAGCTGCTGCAGGCCGCGAGCGGCGACCCGGCGCCACTCCCCACCAGCGAGGCCTTCCTCGCAGCCTGCGCGCGCGGTGACGAAGCCACGGCACGCGACCTGCAATCACGACACCCCGGCCTCATCGGCGCGCTCGACCCCACGCAGCTTCGCCTGCTGCCCGAGCTCGCGGCGCAGGGCTGCAGCGACGCGGTGAAGGCGATGGTCACGCTCGGCTGGCCGCTCGAAGTCCGTGGCGGCGACTGGGACGCCTCGGCGCTCAACCACGCCGTGTTCTGCGGCGATGCGGCGCTCACCCGGTTCCTGCTCGCACACGGTGCCGACTGGCAGGCGCCGCACGGCTTCGGCGACAACGCCTGCGGCACCTTGTCGTGGGCCTCGCTCAACGAGCCCGTCGAAGGCGGCGACTGGGTCGGCTGCGCCCAGGCTTTGGTGGCCCACGGCATGCCTCCCGCGCGGCCCGACCCGCAGGACGCAAACGGCGTGCTCCTCGGTGCGCGGCGCAGCGTGTTCTCGGACGAGGTCACGGACTTCCTGCTGGGCGCATCGATGGCGTGAAGCGGGACGGTGCCGCGCGCTCAGCGCACCACCATCGCCCCGAACACCACGATCAACAAGGCCAGGTAGACCTTGGCGTGGATGCGGTCCGGAATGCGCCCGATCCACAGCGCGGCGACGCGGATGCCGATCCACGAACCCACCACGAGCGCCGCCGCCGCGCGCACGTCGACATACCCCAGGTGCCATGGCCCGAACGCCGGCGTCGAGGTGGCGGACAAGGCCACGTAGGTGGCCGTGCCCGCCAGCGCGACCGGCAGGGACAGCGGATTGGCCATGGCCGTCGCGCGGCTCATCTCGATGCCGCGACGGCGCATGAGCGGCACCGTCATCACGCTGCCGCCGACGCCGAGGAACGCGGCAATCCAGCCGATCGCCAGGCCCGACAGCGCCGTGGCCGCGAGAGAGGGCGCAGCCTTGCTCGCCACGGCCGGCGAAAGAAAGCCGGGCCGCAGCCAGCAGTCCACGATGGTCAGCGCCAGGTAGGCGGCAAACGCCCAGCGCAGCCATTCCCCGTGGACCGCGGTGGCGGCCAGCGCCCCCAGCACCGCACCGGCACCGATGACGCCCAGCAGCGGCCGGATGTGCGACCAGTCCAGCGTTCCTGCGCACTGATGGCGCCATGTGGCCAGCAGCGCGCCGAAGACCATCACGCAGGTGGAGGTGGCCACCGCGATCTGCATGGCCGACTGCCCGACGGCGCTGTCGGCCGCATTCAGCTGGGACAGCAGCTGGTAGAGCAACGGGACCACGACGAATCCACCGCCGAAACCGAACAGCACGGTGGTGACGCCCGTCAGGCATCCGCACACCACCAACATCACATACAACGACACAAGGCACTCCATCGACACGGAAAGAAGCCTCGAGGCTAGAGTCCGAGGGGCTGGCGCGCTTGCGATGTTCGGTCAACAATATTTGCGTTCCGGCCAACCCACCGACCCGCTGCCGTGCGCAACCAGCCTCTCGACACCCTCGACCCCACGCCCCGCGCCGTGCTGGCCATCGGCACCGACTACGCGCCCGGCACCCTGCTCGAAATGCACAGCCACCGCCGCGCCCAGTTTCTCTACGGCGCGACCGGGCTGATGGAGGTGGGCACGGACGACGGCGCCTGGGTCGTGCCGCCGCACAGCGGCGTCTGGATTCCGGCCGGCAAGCCGCACCGGGTGCGGATGGTGGGCGTCAGCACGCGCAGCCTCTACATCGAGCCGGCCGCCGCGCCGCGCGGCGGTCCGCAGTGCGAAGTGCTGGCCGTGTCGCCGCTGCTGCGGCAGCTGCTGATCGAGGCCATCGACGTGCCGGCGCTGTACGACGAACGCGGCCGCGACGGCCTGTTGATGTCGCTGGTGCTGAAAGAAGTCGGCCGCGCGGCGGCCCTGCCCTTCTTTGCGCCGCTGCCGGGCGAGCCGCGGCTGGCGGCGCTGTGCATCGCCTTCCTGCACGCGCCCGACGTGCGCACCTCGCCCCTGGCCTGGGCACGGCAGCTGCACCAGAGCGAACGCACCTTCAGCCGGTTCTTCCGCCTGCACACCGGCATGGCGTTCGCCGAATGGCGCAGCCAGGCCTGCCTGCTCTCGGCCATGGCCCAGCTGGCAACGGGCCGCTCGGTGACCGCGGTGGCGCTTCAGCTGGGCTACGACAGCCCGGGCGCCTTCTCCACCATGTTCCGCAAGCGGCTCGGGCAGAAGCCTTCGGCGTTCATCGCGGCCTGAGGCGCAGGTTCTCGCCCGCGGCGATGCATGGCATTCTTCGCCTGCTTGCCCACCGATTCACAGGGAGTGAAACCAATGAAGCCTCGTCTGCCCAAGCACCGCGCCGTGCTGGCATGCCACCTCGTCGCCTCCGCCTGCGCTGCGGCGACCTTGCTGACTGCAGTCCCCGCACAAGCCGCCGACACCTGGACCGAAATCGCCACCACCCCGCGCAAGCAGGTGCTGCTGCAACGCGATTCGGTCAAGCCGCATGGCGATGCCGTGGAAGCGTGGACGCTCTACCGCTACGACGAGCTGCAGACCGACGTGGGCAAGACCCCGTTTCGCACCTCGCGCTATCTCTACGACTACGACTGCAAGGGCCGGCGCGAAAAGATGCGCCGCGTCGTGAGCCACAACGGGCCGCTGGAAGTGCACGACATCGACCTCGCCCGGCGCAGCGAGTGGAAGGCCGTGGGCGGCCCGACCACGGTGAGCGGGATCGTGTTCAAGCGCGTGTGCGCGCAGGTGCGCTGACCCGAAAGACGCACGGGCGCTTTCCAGCAACGTGAAGAGGGCCTGAGGGCCCTGCGTTGCCAGCAGGAACGGCCACTGCTACGATGCCCTTCCGCGGGAAAACAGCCTCCCGCGCTGCAAAGCAAGACGGTGTCCCGTCCAAGCGCTGGTGACCCTCAACGGAGTTTTCCGTGGACACCGCCTTGCCTGACGCCCCCTCTGCGCTTCCTGCGCCCCCCACGCCCATTTCCTTTGCCGAAGCGTTTCGCTTCTGGCTCAAGCTCGGCTTCATCAGTTTCGGCGGGCCCGCCGGGCAGATCGCGATCATGCATGCGGAGCTGGTCGAGCGGCGGCGCTGGATCAGCGAGAAGCGCTTCCTGCATGCGCTGAACTTCTGCATGCTGCTGCCCGGCCCCGAGGCGCAGCAGCTGGCCACCTACATCGGCTGGCTCATGCACCGCAC
>RCUP01000690.1_pt1 | contig 23846 bp, 19 predicted proteins | sample 2166341 | NCBI WGS metagenome assembly RCUP01 (sample SAMN09932325, study PRJNA488358) | compost metagenome | isolation source: compost soil in succinonitrile-enriched | place: Germany: Experimental Botanical Garden | reverse complement strand
GAGGCAGACACGCTTGAAGAAACATGTCCAAAGAGGCGCCAGGTCTGAGCGGAAACGGTTTCAAATTGCCTCCTCCGGCCTTGCCGGTCGACAGCCAATGCGCTCATCGTTCACTCGCGACGAAACTTCCCTCTATCCCAACGCTCTCCGATAACAGGGAAGCCGACGGTCTGTCCTACGTTAGTTTAAGTCTCTCCAATGCATAATCCTTACCGGCCAAGGTCAGTTCAAAAGTGGTGGCGCCGAATGTGCCCCTTGTCACTTTTTGCTCCACAAGACGTTTCGCTTGGAGTTGCTTTAGACCGGCTTCAACTTCCAATGTGCTGAGTGAGACAAGCTTGCAAATCGAGTCCAGGTTTGCAACTTTTCTGAAGTTCGCATGATAGGCCAATGCTTCCATCAGCAGCGTTTGGTTATCTGTCAGCTTTGGAAATTGAGGGTTGTTTTTTTTGTAAACTTTCCGCTCTATCTCGTGTAACTCGCCGTAAGTTCCATCAGTGATCCGGGCGTAATAAATCGCTACAGACATAGTGCTGAGTAAAATCGCGATAATCATCAGTGACCAATTCGGCATTGGCGTTTCCAGCGAGAGCCAATCCCAAAAACGCAGTAGCCAGCCCGTGGTATCTGCTGACAACGTCAGGTCGAAGTGAGTGTCGAGCAGCTTTATGGCAGCCCAAGCGACAAGGAAAACTCCAGCCGAGTAGGCCATGGCCTTGAACCTGAACGGGGAATGCCTGCTTTGTGCTGCCATGTTGATCGTCTCTAGTGCAGAAACAGATGCAATCAGCATAGCAGTGGAAAAATGGCCCCTGGCAGTCGACCTGCAAGGAGCCGAAAGCGGTCAGTCGAAGCAGTGGATGCGACCTGTTTGTACTGTAAGCGACACGCCATCGAACTCTGCCTGGGGTTTCCTGTCGACCCATCACCCGTTTCTCAACACGCTCGGCGGTGACTTCAAACACGATCACGATTAGCTCGCGACCGTCTGACACACTCCCGGCTATGGTGATCGCGATGAATTGTCTTATATGTGTCGGTACTGCGCAGCGCATTCAATGTCACGGCCCCTGGGAAGAGCGGGATTGTCCGGACTGTGGTCGCTATCGCGTGTCGGATGAGCTCCTCATGATGCTGATGGAGCAAGGTCAAATATTCGATGTGAGCAAAACCAGGCGTTGGCTCGATAGTCGGCGAGGGGAGGGGGCTGTTCCTTCAATCGAAATTCATGAAGCGCTTCTACGGCCCTGAAGTCAGGGGTAAAAGTCGACCTTCGCTGATGGGGCCATGGCATAGCTTGATCCGACACTCATTTTATTTGCGTCCCGGGCACGAAAAGTTTACCGGGATCATCGAATTCCTTCAGGTCAATCAAGGCTCGGCAAACGCAATGCGAGAACTGTTTCTGCAGCGTATCGGGGTCTTTCCAGGCTATTTGCGATGCTTGCAAATGCTTATTCTCGGGCGATTTATAGCAGACACAATTGTCGAGTCGGGTGATGCCGTCATTTGTGCTCTGACAAGCCGTGGTCAGCAAAGAGATCGCGATGAGCATTGCATAGCGTTTCATTGGCTCCCCTCCGAGACGATTGCGAAGGACTTACCACGCAAAACGCAATCTGCTCAATACGCCCGAAATTAGAAAGAAGCTTAGCTGTCATTTTCCAACGCTGGCAGAATCCCCTCAACTTGATCGTTTTGGAGAACACCATGCTTCGTGCGTTTGAACGAAGACTCGACCCTTTCCCGCCCGACGAGGTACCACCGCCACCCAACGGCCTGGCTCGATTCCTGTGGGCCTGTACGCGGGGCGCCCGCGGTTACATCCTTGCGCTTACGTTGCTCAGTGCCGCTGTGTCGATTTACGAAGCCTGGCTTTTTTCCTTCCTCGGGCAAGTCGTGGACCTGCTCTCGACCTGGCAGGCAGGTGGCGAGGCGGCTGCGCAGGAAACCCGCGTGTTGTGGGGCATGGGCATCGTCATGGTGACCAGTGTCGGGCTGGTGGCGTTGCGCACCATGGTGCAGCACCAGATATTGGCGATTAACTTGCCGTTGCGACTGCGCTGGGATTTCCATCGCCTGATGCTGCGGCAAAGCCTTTCGTTTTTTTCCGATGAGTTTTCCGGCCGGGTCACCACCAAGGTGATGCAGACTGCGCTAGCGGTGCGCGACGTTCTATTCACCCTGATCGAGATCGCCCCCGGGATCGGGGTGTATTTTATCGCGATCATCGCATTGGCCGGCGGCTTCGCACTGAAGCTGATGCTGCCTTTCGTTGCCTGGGTCGTGTTGTTCGGGCTGGCCATGCTGTACTTCGTGCCGCGCTTGGGGAAAGTCGGCCAGGAACAAGCCAATGCGCGGTCGCTGATGACCGGGCGTATCTCGGACGCCTACACCAATATCACGACGGTGAAGCTGTTCTCCCACTCCAATCGCGAAGCGCACTTCGCGCGAGCAGCGATGGAGGATTTCAAGCAAACCGGCTTTCGTCAGATGCGCCTGGTCAGCCAGTTCGAGATCGTCAACCAGGCATTGGTGGTGGCGTTGATCATGGCAGCAGGTGGTTATGCCCTGTGGCTATGGCACCAGGGTGAGGTCGGCGCAGGTGCCGTGGCGGCAATCACCGCCATGGCGTTGCGTATCAATGGCATGTCGCACTGGATCATGTGGCAAATGACCTCGCTGTTCGAGAGCATCGGCACCGTGCAGGATGGCATGGCGACGTTTACCCGCGGCCCCAAGGTGCAAGATGCGCCGGACGCGGGCGTGCTGGTGACCTCCGGCGGCGCGGTCACTTTCGACAAGGTGAGCTTCAACTACAGCGGCGAACGCCAGGTGCTCGACGGCCTGAGCCTGAACATTCGCGCGGGCGAAAAAATCGGCCTGGTTGGTCGCTCAGGCGCAGGCAAATCCACGCTGATCAACCTGCTGCTGCGCTTCTATGATGTCGACAGCGGGCAGATTCGCATCGACGGGCAAGACATCGCAAAAGTGACACAAGACAGCCTGCGCAGCGCCATCGGCATGGTCACCCAAGACACTTCCCTGTTGCACCGTTCCATTCGCGACAACATCGCCTATGGCCGTCCCGATGCGACCGACGCACAGATCCGCAGCGCCGCGGCCAGTGCCCAGGCCCATGAGTTCATCAGCCAACTGAGCGACCGGCAAGGCCACACCGGCTACGACACCCTGGTGGGCGAGCGCGGCATCAAGCTGTCGGGCGGCCAGCGCCAGCGCGTCGCGATTGCTCGAGTGATGCTCAAGAACGCCCCGATTCTGCTGCTTGACGAGGCCACCAGCGCGCTGGACTCGGAAGTCGAAGTGGCCATTCAGGAAAGCCTTGATGAAATGATGGAGGGTAAAACCGTGATCGCCATCGCCCATCGGCTGTCCACGATTGCGGCGATGGATCGACTGGTTGTCATGGATGACGGACGCATCATCGAACAGGGCACCCACACCGAATTGCTCGCGAAGAACGGCATCTATGCGCGGCTTTGGCAGCACCAGAGTGGCGGATTTCTGGGGGAGGATCAGGGCGTGGTCGAGGCTATGGATCAGGTGTGAGTGTGAAGGGTGTGCGGGGTTCGATCGTTGTCAGTCGGGGAGGGCTGCTCAGACCCGTGGCTGCCTGTTTTAAAGGGCAGCTAACGACCCAGGCTGTGTCAAAACGCGCTAAACACCTCAAAAATGAGAGTCGCGAGGGTTGCCTATGGAATCAGCGGGCGAAAGCGCGAATTAGCTTAGTTAGTGACGTAGACGTTCGTAATGCCGTTTGGGCCGCGTCAGCGGCCAAAACGGCTACTAACTGGCGAGACAAGCGGCTGGATTCACGCCTTGATCGCCTCAAGCAGTCCTACGATGCCGAAGATGCTCATCATTCGTTTGAGGTTGTAGGCGAGCACATGAAGGCTCATCTCAGTACTTACCCGCGGCAGGGTTTTGGTCAGGAAGTGGGTGGCTCCCATCCAATATTTGAGCGTTCCAAAAGGATGCTCAACGGTCTGTCGACGAACCCTCATCATCGCTGGATCATGCTCTAGTCGAACCTGCATCGCATCGATTACCGCCTCATGTTCCCAGCGCTTCACACGGCGCTCCTTACCCGTCGTACATTGCTTGTGCATTGAGCAGGACTGGCAGCCCGAGAAGTAATAACAATGCAATAACATGCCGTCTTCCATTGACGAGTGCCGCCGGGTCAGTAACTGCCCCGCAGGGCATCGATACTCGTCCGATGCAGCAACGTAGATGAAGTCCTGCTTACCAAATCGGCCTTCGGCTTTGCTGCCAGATGTCAGGGGTTTCGGTACGAAGGTAGTGATGCCGGCTTGCTCGCAAGCAAGGATTTCCAGACCTTTGTAATAGCCTCGGTCGGCCACCACCGTCAGCGACTCAGCGCCGATCTCTTCACGCGCCTGGTTCGCCATATTGCTCAGTTGCCCACGGTCATTACCAACGTTGGTCACCTCATGGGCAATGATCAGATGGTGTTTGTCGTCGACAGCTGTTTGTACGTTGTAGCCAACCGTTCCGGTGCCTCGGCCGCTCGTGGCCATTGAGCGTGCATCTGGATCGGTGAGGGAGATCTGTTGGTCTGGACTGTCGTGGAGCTGCGCCTCGATTTCCTTGAGTTTCTGCATCTGCTTTTTCAGTGTTTCTATCTTTTCTTTAAGCCGCTCTGCTTTGGCCTCGGCCACTTCGGGCGTTGCCCGATCCGCCGAATCCATCGCCGCCAGATAGCGATCAATGCTCTGCTCGATCTGCTGCATGCGTGCCTTCACCTTGCCCTGAGTGAAGTTGCGGTCGCGATTATTGACGGCTTTGAATTTGCTGCCGTCGATGGCGATGATCGACTGGGAGAAGAGATTGAGGTTGCGGCAAAGAACTACGAACTGGCGGCATACGCTGCGAATGGCTTTGCCGTTGTCTTTGCGAAAGTCGGCAATGGTTTTGAAGTCCGGAGCCAAACGCCCCGCTAGCCACATCAACTCGACGTTGCGCTCGGCCTCACGCTCAAGCCGGCGGCTGGACTGAATTCGATTGAGATAGCCGTAGATATAGATCTTCAGCAACACCGCTGGGTGATAGGCCGGACGACCCGTTGCGGCAGGATCGACGCCCTCAAAACCAAGTGCGCCCAGGTCGAGTTCATCGACGAAAACATCGACCACGCGCACTGGATTTTCTTCGGCTACGTAATCGTCCAGACACTCCGGCAGCAAGGTAACTTGCGTCCGAGCCTCACCTTCAATAAATCGCTTCATGATCGTCCCCACCACGATCTAGACGATCAGAAGATTAGACAATCACAGGCGTTTTCACACAGCCTGGACCCAACGCGGACGGAGGTGGCAGCCAACATTCAGCCGAATGCTGTATGTCTTAGTCTGCGAATATTGGACGAGTTTAGTTCCGGATACTGTTCGGACTTCAGTTTATAGGTGGAGGAAGTGGCCCCAAGAACATTTTTTTCAAGCGATCATGCCCCAAGGCACGTGACAGTTCCGAAATGACGCAATACATGAATATCAACGTAATGAGCAAAATCTGCACTGCCCAGAATTGCGGCCAGTTCATGTTGGTCCATAGCTGGGCGTTCGCATCCATGAAGCTGTGTGCTTCTTTCCAGTATTCGTACAGCCGTTCCAGGTAATGAACGACAAGCGCGACCAGGGCATACATGAGCGTCTTCCAGGTGACGTTCCAGATCAACGGTTTTTCCGGAAAACGGTTGATGAAGGGCAACATGTCCGCAACCAATACAGATTTGCCGAGCACCAGGGATGCTATCAGCACCGATGCGGACACCGGCATCGAAATACCTGTGCCCTTGATCATGAGCGCACGAATGAAGGCGACTATGTGCAGGATGATAAAAAAGAACAAGGTGGGCGGGATTGCCTTGAGGGCTTCTTCTTTTATCGTGTGCAGGACAGCTTTCATATTGATCCCCTGAGAAAGTACGGCGGAAAGTTTCGCTTCCTGATGCGAGGCCTTCTGGCACGAAGGAAAGGTCAAACGCCTGGTTGTCCAAGGGGAATCGACCAAGAGGACTGCGCTTGTTTCAGCCTGACTGCGTCATGCCTCGCAGTGAGCTTACGTAAGGCAATCCTGTTGGCTGTTCAGAGTACTACTTGGTTTTAAGCTCTTTGTACGATTTGACGATGTCTTGGGCCCAGATATCGAGTACTCCCCTGAAGTCTTTGGCTTGCACGACTTCTGAGGAGTTTGCCAGTTCAGCCCCTGAGCCCTTGCGAACCACTTGGGCCACTACCTTATTGTCGCCACCATCGATAAATGCCGCTTCAGTGGCGAGAGTGGTGTCTTGGTCGCGAATGCCGGCCGCCGCACTGACACCGGCGGCAACCAAGGCAATCGGAATGATCTCGTAGGGTTGCAGGCCCTTGGTTTTGGCACTGACGGCCGTGATGGCCGGACGCACGACCAGCACACCTGGGCCCGGGCCAGTCGCCAATGGAAGCTCTCTGGCAAAGGCATTTTTCAAGGCTTCATCGTAGAACTGCGTAATACCATTAAGGGCACTTTGCGGGATTTTCTCGGTTGGTTGTGGTGGTGGATACAGCTGGCTATGTTCGACAAAAACGCTGGTGTAGCGGTTCGCGTCCACATCCGGGTCGATCCAGCGCATGACGGGTTCGCCCGACGGTGACTTTTCCTCTTTGAGAGCGCTGTAATCTTTGAGAAACCCCGAGTAGTGGTCAGGATCAACATAAGGGCTGGCACAAGCGGCGAGTGCCAGGGTCAATACACATGCTGCGAGCGGTTTGATCTGCATAAAAGCTCCAGAGTGATTGCTTGAAGCGAAACACCTTCGACGGCATCAAGTATGACGGCAACGCCTTCTGACGTTGCCGTCTGCTGAAATTGACGCGTTACGGCGTCACGATGTTGAACCAGAAGTCGAAGTTGTCCATGTAAGACACCAACTCCTCCAGCTTGCCTTGTGCTCCGTCGATTTTGATGTCACCCGAGGCCAGCGCATCCTTCAGCGTGGTCTCTTTCAACACGATCTTGTTCAACGTGTCGCGGGTCAGGGTTACCTTCGCATCGGCATCCTTGGCTTCAACGCCTTCGGTGTGGTTGAGCACGCCATTTTCCATCTCTACCGAATACTTCTGTTTCAGATCGGTGAAATCGAAGTTGAGCGATAGACGTTTGCCTTCGGCTTTTGGCCCATCCAAACGCATGGCCAGGAAGTCAAAGAACAAGTCCAGATCCATGGCGCGCACGGTATCCGGGCTGGCAGTGTCAGGTGTCGGCAGTTTCATCACACCTTCGCGCAGCTCCTTGGCGCCGGTGAGGTAGAAGTTACGCCATGGCCCACTTTCGGCCTGGTAACCCAGTTGCTCCAAGGCATCCGCTTGCATGTTCTTGGCTGCCTGGTTGCTTGGATTGGCGAACACCACATGATTAACGACTTCGGCGACCCAGCGGAACTCGCCCTTGTCGAAGTACTCCTTGGCTTTCTTGAGAACAGCCTCTTCGCCTCCCATCATTTCGACATAATGCTTGCCACCTTCCTCCGGTGGCAGCTCGTTCAACTGCGCCGGGTTACCGGTAAACCAGCCCAGGTACAAAACGTAGGTGGCCTTGACGTTGTGATTCACCGAACCGTAATAGCCACGGTTGGAGAACTTGTTGGCGATCTCTTTGGGCAGTTTGAACTGCTCGGCGATCTCGACCATGGTGTAACCCTTGTTGATCATCCGCAGGGTTTCGTCGTTGATATAGCGGTACATGTCGCGCTGGGAGGACAGTTGCTCGCGCACTTCCTTATTACCCCAGACTGGCCAGTGGTGCATGGCATACATCACCTGGACATCGTCGCCCCACAGCTTGAGCGCCTCGTTGAGGTATTTTGACCAAGGCAACGGTTCGCGGATCTTCGCGCCGCGCAACGAATAGGTGTTGTGCAGGGTGTGGGTTGAGTCTTCGGCGGTGTTGAGCGCTTTCTTTTCCTTGATGTAATAGAGCATTTCGGCCGGCGCTTCACTGCCCGGCGCATACAGGAACTGGTAGGTCAGGCCGTCAATGACATGGGTTTCGCCAGTGGTCTTGATGATGTCGGTTGGGGGGATCAGTGTCACGGTGCCCGCTGAGGTCGTGGTGCCCAGGCCGGCACCCAACTGACCAGTCGGAGCAGGAGGCAGCAGGTTGCCGTACATGTAGCTGGCGCGGCGACTCATGGCCGTGCCTGCCATGACGTTTTCGGCTACCGCATGCTCGATGAATCCAAGGGGGGCATAAACCTTCACCTTGCCGGCTTTCACATCTTCTTCATTGATTACGCCGCGCACACCACCGTAGTGGTCAACGTGACTGTGGGTGTAAATCACCGCCACGACGGGCTTTTTCGGCCGATGCTGATAATAGAGATCGAGTGCCGCCTTGGCGGTTTCGGCGGAAATCAGCGGATCGAAGATGGTGATCCCATCCTTACCCTCGACGATGGTCATGTTCGACAGGTCGTAGTTGCGAACCTGATAAATACCATCAGTAACCTCGAACAGGCCTGAAATATTGATCAGCTGCGACTGCCGCCAGAGGCTGGGGTTGGTGGTGTCCGGAGCCTCTTCACCTTCCTTGATGAAGGAGTATTTCGCCGGGTCCCAGATCACATTGCCCGACGCGCCCTTGATGACGGTCGACGGCAGCGGCGCAATGAAGCCTTTATGCGCGAGCTGGAAGGATGTCTTGTCGTTGAACGGCAATTCCTTGAGCAAGGCATTGTTGGCGGCCTTGGTTGCCTCCGAAGCGGGTTTTGCTTTCTCTGCATCGGCTGCCACTGCCTGGGTTGCAAGAGCGATGGCCACTACGAGCGAGCAAAGGGTTCCCGCTAATTTGAAGGGGCGCCATTCATCGTGACAACCGGTTAGCGACTTCGACTGTATTTCATAAGTCATCTTCAAGTTCCCTCTAGTAGCAATGCGCCACACCACTTCGGTAATAGCGGGTTCAACTAAAACTAGTAGGGATCGAGAAAATTTCGAGTATTACAGTTTGTGTCAGACAATAAGTTGCGAAATGAACGGGCCGCTATAAGTTGTACAGGTGGCCATCTCTCAGCGGCTAACTGCTGGCGATAAAAGACATGGGCGGAGCGTCCGCTTTTGGCCCAGAGTGTGTAAAAACACCTTCGCGAACCCTTGCTATGATTTCTGAGGATTTCATCGCAGGGATCGCCCATGAAGCGCTTTATCCAAGGTGAACATCGAGGCCAAGGCACCTTACTTCCCGAGAGCCTCGACGACTACGTCAGCGATACCAATCCGGTGCGCGTAGTCGACGTTTTTGTCGACGAACTCAACCTGGTTTCCTTGGGTTTTGACGGTGCTATTCCGGCTGGCACAGGCCGTCCCGCTTACCACCCCGCGATCCTGTTGAAGATATACATCTACGGCTATCTCAACCGCATCCAGTCGAGCCGACGCCTGGAGCGAGAAGCTCAACGCAACGTCGAGCTGATGTGGTTGACCGGGCGTTTGATGCCGGATTTCAAGACCATCGCCAACTTCCGAAAAGACAACAGCAAGGCCATTCGAGGCGTCTGTCGCCAGTTCGTTGTGCTCTGTCAGCAGTTGGGACTGTTCGGAGAAAATCTGGTCGCCATCGATGGCAGTAAATTCAAAGCAGTCAACAACCGCGACCGCAATTTCACCAGCGCCAAACTGAAGCGGCGAATGGAAGAAATTGAATCGAGCATCAACCGTTACCTGACAGCACTCGATGCTGCCGATCGGCAAGAGCCAACAGCCTCCGAGCCCAGCGCCGTGCGGCTGGAGGAGAAAATTGCCAAGCTGAAGACGCAAATGAAAGAGCTTAAAGCGATCGAAATCCAGCTCAACGAATCGCCGGATAAACAGGTCTCACTGACCGATCCAGACGCCCGCTCCATGATGACGCGCGGCACGGGAATAGTCGGCTACAACGTGCAAACAGCGGTCGACACCCAGAACCATTTGATCGTTGCTCATGAGGTCACCAACTTCGGTTCCGACCGAGATCAACTCAGCTCGATGGTGAAGCAGGCTCGCGATGCCATGGCGTCCGAAACGCTGGCGGTGGTAGCTGACCGAGGTTACTTCAAGAGTGAAGAAATCCTTGCCTGTCACGACGCGGACATCACTGCCTACGTGCCAAAGCCGATGACTTCAAGCGCCAAGGCGGATGGTCGATTCAACAAAGATGCGTTCGTTTATGACGCGACGAAAAACGAATACATCTGCCCGGCTGGAGAGGCGCTTCCTTGGCGCTTCTCCAGTATTGAGAAAGGCATGAATATGCACTGTTATTGGAGTTCGAAATGCCAGGGTTGCGCGCTGAAAACACAGTGCACGCCGAGCAAAAATCGTCGAGTAAGGCGCTGGGAACATGAAACGGTGCTGGAGGAAATGCAGCGTCGGTTGAACGATGCACCGGACATGATGCGAATCCGAAAAAGGACAGTTGAGCATCCCTTCGGGACGCTCAAACAATGGATGGGCTCAACGCATTTCCTGACGCGTAAACTGGTTGGGGTAAGCGCTGAGATGAGTCTGAATGTACTCGCCTACAACATGAAGCGAGTTATGAGCATTATCGGTACAGCAAGCTTGCTGAAGGCGATGGCGGCGTAAAGTCTCGGTTTTCTCTGCCCCAGAAGGGCTCAACCGCTACATAACCGCTTTGGAACGTCAGTAATGCTTATCACGGAAAACGCTTGGGCAATCGCATCGCCCAGGAACGCCTGAATGACGCACTCGATATACGAAAGCGTTTTTACACACTCTGGGCCGATCGCTGCCTGTCACTACAGACGGCAATCGACCCAAAGTGAACAACACAGAACTGCGTTGGTCACAGTGCCTAGCCCGTCCCGGTTCAGGGCTTTTGCGATACTGACGGATAGCCACTCAGGCTCCTCCAGAAATCAGTCTTGTCTAGGCGTTCGATCTTTTGGCGTGAAGAGTTAACGTAATGGGGACTCGACAAATCAATTTGTCTACGTCCCCACATTCAGATCACGCGGGTTCCATCGCCATCCACTGGCTGTGGGGCAACGTAACGATGTGATTCGAATTACAGCAATGAAATCGGATAGCTGATGAACAGCCGGTTCTCGTCAAATTCGTTGGTGCTGAAGTCTCTTCGGATACTCGAGTTGCGCCATTTGACGCTCAGGTTTTTCAGGGCGCCAGACTGAATCACATAAGCGAGTTCAGATTCGCGGCCCCATTCCTTGCCGTCCGTGATAGCGCCAGTGTGCACGTTATCGCCGCTCAAGTAGCGGTTCATCATCGTCAGTCCAGGGACACCGACGGTTGCGAAGTTGAAGTCGTGACGAACCTGCCAGGAGCGTTCCTGTGCGTTATCGAAACTGGAGTTGTAGCTGTCGTTCGCCAACGTGCCGCCACTGGCACCATTAACCCGCATCCACGCGGTATCGCCGGTGAGCTTTTGCAAGCCGACAAAAAAGGTGTTGCCGCCAAGTTTTGCGGAGAACAAGCCGAAAGCAGTCTTGTTGTCCATATCGCCGGCCAGGCTGGCACCGTTTTCCTTGCCAATGAAGTAGCCCATGTTGGCGCCGAGTGTCCAGTCGCCTACCGGTTGGCTGTGATTGAGGCTGAAGTACTGTTGCTGGTAGATGTCTTGAAGTTCGTCGTACCACAGTCCAACTGTGGTGCGCTTTTCGTTGAACGTGTATTCACCGCCGCCGAAGTTGAATCGGTCAGAGGTGAACGCCGCTTTGCCGTTCATGGACATGTCTTCCATGCTGGCGTCGTTACGCGGGCTGTTCTGCCTGATTTGGCCGCCGTACAACGTCAAACCGCCGATCTCCTGGGAGGTGATCTGCGCACCACGAAAGGTCTGCGGCAACGAACGGCCATCGTCTGAACGGAGAATCGGCAACGTGCTGACCCATTCGCCGACTTTCACCACCGTTTTTGAAACCTTGGCCTTGGCGGCAACGCCTAGCCGTCCAAAGTTGTCCGCCGGACGCCCATCGTCATGGATCGGCAACAGTTGCGTGCCGCCCGTGCCTTTGCCCCCGTCGAGTTTCTGCGAGTAAAGCCCCAGTACATCAACGCCGAACCCTATCGGACCTTGGGTATAGCCGGAACGGGCGTCGAGGATAAAGTTTTGCGTCCACTCTTCAGCTTTGCCTTGTGGTGCGGCTGGACTAGGGTAGGCGGGATTGACGAAGTTGCGGTTGATGTAAGCGTTGCGCAGGTTGAGCGTGCTGGTAGCGCCCTCGATAAAGCCGCTATTTTCATCGGCATGAACGGCGGTTGCCACGCCGGCACCGAGTGCCGCTGTCAAGCCGATCAGTGCGTAATGCGCGGGAACGTTACGGCGAAAAACAGAGTGATGCATGAGGGGTATCTCGCTGTGAATTATTATTTTTTTGGCGTTTTTTTGTAGTTGGCGACTGAATTTCAGGCGCAGGCGGCCTTGGCAAGCATCTGCCGAGGGACCGCCGAGTCAGCGTTGAGCGAAGAGGGGTGTTAGCTGTTGGTTACTTGACGACGCAGCAAGTCGTCGATGGCCCTGATTGCCAGCGGATAACCGTCGGCGCCCATGCCGCAGATCACCGCATTGACCGCGCCAGACATGATGGAGTGGCGATGCAGTTCATCCCGTGCATGAATGTTCGACAGATGCAGTTCAATCAGCGGGGTGCTGAGCAACTTCAGGGCATCGAGCACCGGAATCGAATGAAACGACAAGCCGGCCGGGTTGATGATCAAGGCTGCGCCTTGCTCGAAGGCCTCTTGAATCCAGTCGACCATCACGCCTTCGTGGTTGGTCTGGCGAAAGTCGCAGACCAGGTCAAGTTCCTCGGCCAGCCGTTCACTGCGTTGACGAATCTGATCGAGCGTAGTGTGGCCATAGATGTGCGGCTCACGACGACCCAGCAGGTTCAAGTTAGGGCCGTTAAGGATGAAGACGGTGCGGTTCATGATCGTCCTGTTGCGTTATTTGGAAAGAAGGGCTGGAGCGGCAGTCGTGTCCGCGTCAGGTGCTGCGACGGCGTTCAAGTCGATGCCGCGGGTTTCTGGACCGATGAGAATCATGGCCAGCGAGATCAGGTTGATCACGGCGCACAGCGTCACCAGAGGCCACGGCGAGTTATTCGACTGGCTCATCAGGTAAACCGCGATCATTGGCATCGGACCGCCAATCACCAGGTTGGCGCCGGTATAGGCCAGTGCCGAACCCGAGTAACGCACCTGGGTCGGGAAGGCTTCGGCAAATGCCACTGGCTGGATGCCGCTTTGAAACTGGGTGAAGCCCAAAAACAGCCCCATGATTGCCATGATGGCGGCGACGTTCAGCGTGTTTAGGATTGGGAAGTAGACGAACAGGATCAGCAAGGTCATGCACGAACCAAACGCCAGCGCCTTTTTACGCCCCCAACGATCCGACAGATAACCACCAGCCAGTGCACCGAAGATTGCGCACATGTTCGCCACCATCAGCGACATGAAGCCCGTCGACTGGCTGAAGCCCAAGTGCTTGGTCAGGTAGCTGAGGGAGAAAATCACGATCAGGTAGAACAGCGCAGCGGGCGAGCAGAAGAAAAACATCAGGCGCAGGATGGTTTTGTAGTGGCTGCCCACTGCGGATTTGAGCGGACTTTTTTCCTGCTTCACCGGGGTCTTTTTCAGCGCGACGAAGGCTGGGGTTTCATCGACTTTGAGGCGGATGTAGATCGCAACCACCACCAGTACGAAACTCAGCAGGAAGGGGATTCGCCAGCCGAAGCTTTCAAACTGCTCGCTTGAAAGGGTTGCTGCCAGGCCCATCAACACACCGTTGGCCAATATCTGACTCAGCGGTGAGCACAAGCCGAGCAAGCCGGAGTAGCGCCCGCGGCGATCAGGTGCGGCGTGCTCCAGGGCCATCAGCTGCGCCCCGGTGGACTCACCGCCCAAGGCGAAGCCCTGAATGATCCGCAGCAGTACCAACAGGATCGGCGCCCATATTCCCACCTGACCATAAGTCGGCAGCAGCCCCATCAGCACTGAGGCCAGACCCATCAGGGTGACGGTGGCGAGCATCAGGTTGCGGCGGCCCAGTTTGTCGCCGAGGTAGCCACACGTAATGGCGCCCAATGGGCGAGCGGCGAGGCCCACACCGAAGGTTGCCAGCGAGGCGAGCAAGCCGGCAGTCGGCTCCATGGCCGGGAAAAACAGTTTGGGCAGAATGGTCGCAGACACCGCGCCATACAGGGTGAAGTCAAACCATTCCAGGGCAGTGCCAATGGTCGCGGCGGTCACCGCTTTGCGAGGCATGCGCAAATCATGAGTCTCGTGACTGGTTGTGCTCATTGAGGTGCTCGTCATTGTTTTTATGGTTACGGGTTACCCATACGATTCCGTTCAGGCATAGGCGCGGGCAGGAAGCGTCGAAGTGAGTAGACATTAGCGCATCCCCTGCGCAGAATAATTATCGAAATCAGAACAAATAGATAAGCTGACCTTATAGGTAGGGTTCATGGAACTGCGCCATCTGAAAGCCTTTGTTGTCGCCGCCGACCTGCAGCACTTCAGCCGGGCAGCTGAAAAAGTGGGAATTGCACAACCGGCGCTGAGCCAATTGATGCGTACGCTTGAGTCCGAACTGGGGCTGGCATTGTTCCGTCGGGAAAACCGGGGCGTCGCGTTGACCGCGGCCGGCGAGGCGTTTTTGCCCCATGCGCGGCAGTCCATCGAGTCCAGCGAACTGGCGATTGCCGCCGCACGGCGCGCCCGGCGCGGTGAAGTGGGCGAGATCAACATCGGCTACCACTCAGCGTTGTTCGAGGCCAACCTGCCGCAATTGCTGCGGCATTACTTCAGCACGTTCCCCGAAGTCAAAGTGTCGCTGGTGGACGCGGGGATCCGCGCGCAGTTCGATATGCTGCTGGACCACAAACTCGACCTGGCCTTTGCCAGGGTGTTCAAGGATCACCTGCCGGACCGTCTGCGCACCCATCATTTCAGTCAATCGAGGCTGGTTTTGCTGATCCCGGACAACCATGAACTGGCGGACAGTTTCACCGGAGAACTGGCGACGCTGCGCCACGAGAAATTTGTGTTTTTGCAGGACAGTGCCGGCATCGGCCTGACTTCGCACACCCTTCAGGCGTGCCGGCAAAACCAGCTGCACCCCGAGAACATCATGTATGTGCCGTCGCTGATGAGCATCCCCGGGTTGGTGGCTGCGGGTATCGGCCTGAGCATCGTGCCGGAAGCGATGACCCGGTTGACCATGCCCGGCATCCGGATTGTGCCGCTGGCCCAGTCGGAAATGATCAGTGAACTGTCGCTGATTTCACGTATCGATGAGCGTTCCAGTGCGGTGCTGCACTTCATTGAGGAGGCGCATGGATGGGGATGATCGCTATCCGTCTGATGATGCGCGCCTCTGTCGATAGTAAAGTGGCGGTCGAAGTCTTGACTCGACAGGGATGACCTATGTCTCAACGCCGTTCGATGTGGATTGCCCTGTTGGTCGCCGTCACGTTTTTCATGGAGAACCTTGACGCCACGGTGATCGCCACTGCGTTGCCGGACATGGCCAAAACGTTTGGCGTGCCAGTGGTTGATGTGAACATCGGGATGAGCGTCTACATGCTCGCCGTGGCGGTGTTCATCCCCATCAGCGGCTGGTTGGCGGATCGCTTTGGCTCACGGCTGGTATTCAGTTCAGCGATCGTGCTGTTCAGCCTGTCTTCGCTGATGTGCGCATTGAGTGGCAGCCTGGAAACCTTTGTCGCCGCCCGCGTGCTGCAAGGGATCAGCGGCGCGATGATGGTCCCGGTCGGGCGACTGGCCGTGCTTCGCACCACCGAAAAGAAGGACCTCGTGCGGGCGATATCCTTTATTACCTGGCCCGGTCTGGTGGCGCCGGTGCTCGGTCCGCCCTTGGGTGGCTTCATCGTTACCCACGCTTCCTGGCCGTGGATCTTCTACCTCAATCTGCCGTTGGGCGTGCTGGCGTTGGTGGCCGCGCTCTTCCTGATTCCCAAGCGGGAACAGGTCGTTCCCCGAACCTTTGATTTCAGTGGTTTTCTACTGGCTGGCAGCGCCAGTGCAGCGCTGCTGTTTGGCGTAGAGATGCTGGGGCAAGGCCACGCCAATTTGCTCCACGCGCTGTTACTCAGTGGTGCAGGTGTGGTGCTCGGTGTCCTGGCCTGGCGGCATATGCGCCGACATGCGCAGCCGTTGCTGGCGCTGGGTGTTTTAGGCATCCGTACCTTCAGCGTGTGCCTGTGCGGCGGCTCGATTTTCCGGATCGCCATCAGCGCCTTACCGTTTCTCCTGCCGCTGATGTTTCAACTGGCCTTCGGTCTTTCCGCTTTGGATGCGGGCTTGTTGGTGCTGGCAGTCTTTGCAGGCAATCTGGCCATGAAACCGTTCACCACGGCAGTGATGCAACGCTGGGGTTTTCGCCCGGTGTTGATGGTCAATGGTGTCCTGGGTGTAATGGCGATTGCGGCCTGTGCCTTGCTCGATGAGCAGATGAGCAGGGCGCTTGTCCTGATGATTCTGTTTGTCGGTGGCTTGTCCCGCTCGATGCAGTTCACCGCTTTCAACACGTTGGGTTTTGCGGACGTGCCCAAGGAGCAGATGAGCGATGCTTCAACTTTGTTCAGCATGTTCTTCCAGCTGAGCATGGCGATGGGGGTTGCCGTGGGCGCGCTGCTGTTGCGCATGGCCATGAGCATCCATGGCAATACCGGGCAAGCAGCGACGGGGGACTTTCAGCTGGCGTTCCTGTGTGTGGCGGCGATTGGTGCGATCGCATTGCTGGACAACCTGCGATTGCCGCCGAAGGCGGGTGAGTCGGTTTTGCAGCGTGCATGAGAAAGCGCTGTTCACTTTTTGCGTTTAATGTCGCCCTTCGTGTTGTGAGTGACGGCTAAGGGCCGTTTTCTGCCTGCCGCGAAGTCTGTTGCGCGCGGCAACCTTGGTCTGTTCTGACCGTACCTAGCCCTTTTGACGCGATGCTGGAGGAAAACTGCGCTCCGTCATGGAGCAAATAATTCATAGATAAACGGTATTGAAATAATTACTTCACTGGATTAGTCTCAATTCCACGTTGTACGAGATCAACCGCTGTTAGCACCTACAAAATTCAAACAATCGGGAGCAAACATGAAAGCGAAAGTGATGTTGGGATTGTTAATGACGGCCGCAGTTTCACTGCCAGCCTGGGCCGCGGACTGGACCGTAGGTGCTAACGTTGGCAACGTTCCCTGGGAGTTTCAGGACTCCAAAGGTGAGTTTGTCGGCTTTGAAGTCGATGTTGTAAAAGAGGTGGCCAAACGCGCCGGAAAAAGCGTCGAGTTCGTCAATATTCCCTTCAATGGCCTGTTCAGCGCCGTGCAATCCAAGCGTGTTGAAATCGCTATCTCATCAATCACCATTACCCCGAAACGCCTGGAGTCGGTAGCGTTTGCGCAGCCTTACTTCGACAGCGACCAGTCACTCACCGCACTGACCACTTCCAAGGTCAAGAGCCTGGCCGACATGAAAGACAAGGTGGTTGGCGTCGACACTGGCTCGACCGGCGACATGTGGATCGGCCAACACAAGGACGAGTACAAGTTCGCCGATGTTTCGCGCTACGAAGGACTCTCTCCGGCCATGCTCGATTTGGCTTCGGGGCGAATCGATGGCTACCTCAGCGACATTCCGGCAGTGCTCTACTACATCAAGGACAAACCGCAGTATTCCATCGTGGCGCGTATTCCCACCGGTGAGCGTTACTCGCTGATGCACGCCAAAGGCTGGGCGATGAGCGACCAGGTCAACGACATCATCAGCAAGATGAAAGAAGACGGCACGCTTGGGAAAATCCACAAACAGTGGTTCGGCACCGACGCCGATAAAGATTCGAGCACCATGAAAGTGACCGCTGTCCTCAAGTAAGCCCTGCCGATAATGCGTGAAAGTGGCGACACCCGTTCGCCACTTGTATTGACCGAGGTATCCCATGGATCTTTTGCAGACATTCTTCAACTGGAACGTGCTCGTCGATTCGCTTCCGCTGATGATGCGTGGTCTGGGCGTGACCATTTTGCTTGGGGTGGTGAGCATCGCCCTGGGCCTGGTGGGAGGCCTTTTGCTGGCGTTGCTGCGGTTGTACTCCTACACACCCGTTCGAGCGCTCGCACGAATCTACATCGATATCATGCGCTCCATTCCATTGCTGGTTTTGCTGGTACTCATCTATTACGCGCTGCCTTTTGTCGGCATCCGGCTGTCTTCTTTTGCGGCCGCCGCCAGTGCGCTCTCGCTTGTCTCCTGCGCCTATAGTGCGGAAATTTTTCGGTCGGGCATTGAGGCCATTCCCCGTGGCCAATTCGAAGCATCGGCTTCTCAAGGCATGAGCTTTTTCAACACCATGCGCGACGTTGTTTTGCCGCAAGCCATTCGCATCGTAATGCCGCCCATGACCAGCAACTGCATCAACGTGATGAAAGACACCGCGCTTGCCTCGGTGGTAGCGATGCCTGATTTGCTGAAGCAGGCAACCCAGGCGCAGGCACTGGCCGCCAACCCGACTCCGCTGGTAGGGGCTGCCTTGCTGTACCTGTTGTTGCTGTTGCCGCTGGTGCAAATGGTCAGCTGGGTTGAACGTCGTAACGCTTCTGGAGGTAAAACCGCATGAGCACGTTGATCGACATCGAAAAGCTCGACAAGTACTACGGCAACTTCAAAGCGTTGAGCGATATCAATCTGCAGGTCGAAGAAGGTGAAGTGGTGGTCATTCTTGGCCCCTCCGGTTCGGGTAAATCGACCTTGATCCGTTGCATCAATCTGCTTGAGAACTACCAGCAAGGCCACATCCGTGTGGCGGGCGAGCGTGTTGAAAACGGTCCGCGACTGGCCGCCATCCGCAGCGAAGTGGGCATGGTGTTTCAGAGTTTCAATCTCTATCCGCACCTCACTGTTCTCGACAACGTGTCGCTGGCGCCGATCCGTGTTCGTGGTCTGAGCCGGCGTGATGCGCATGCCAGGGCCAAGGAGCTATTGGTGAAGGTCGGCATGGGCGATCACGCGCACAAATACCCGAGTCAATTGTCTGGCGGCCAACAGCAGCGTGTTGCCATTGCCCGTACCATGGCGATGGAACCTCGCGCGATTCTGTTCGATGAACCGACTTCAGCGCTGGACCCGGAAATGGTTGGAGAGGTACTCGATGTCATGCAAAACCTCGCTCGCTCCGGCGTCACGATGGTCGTGGTCACTCATGAAATGGGCTTCGCTCGTCGGGTCGCCGACCGGGTGATCTTCATGGAAAGCGGGCGCATCGTTGAACAGAACATCCCTGAACCGTTTTTTACCGCACCTCGGGAACCTCGCACACAAGCGTTCCTGCAGGCCATCTTGCATCATTGAATCCGGCTGGAGAAAGTAGAGTGAAATCTCTCGATATTGATTACGTTCGCAAGCAATTTCCAGGTCTGGCCGATGGCTATGCCTACATGGATAACGCCGGGGGTTCGATGGTGTTGAGCACCGTAGCGGAGCGGGTCGTTGATTACATGCTCAACAGCAGCGTGCAATTGGGCGCTTCCTATCAACCTTCCGTCGACGCTGGGGCGCGAGTGATGCAGGCGCGTCATTCGGTGATGCAGTTGATCAACGCCGAGCATCCTGAAGAAGTGATCATGGGCGGTTCGACCACCCACTTGTTGCAAATACTGTGTCGTGCCATCGCCCCGTCAATCGTTCCGGGCGATGAAATCATCGTGACCAATTGCGATCACGAGGCGAATATCGGCCCTTGGGTCAAGCTTTGCGAAAGCCGCGGTGCGACCCTGCGCGTTTGGCAGGTCAACCAGAATAGTTGCGAGCTGGAACTGGATGACCTGCAGGTTTTGCTCAATGACAAAACCCGTTATGTGACCATGACCCACACCTCGAATATTCTCGGCTCGATCAATCCAGTCGCCGAGGTTGCACGACGTGTGCACTCAGTGGGCGCCAAGCTGTGCGTGGACGCTGTTGCTTATGCGCCACACCGACTGGTTGATGTGCAGGCCAGCGGTGCCGACTTCTACGTCTACAGTTTCTACAAAACCTTCGGTCCACACTTTGCTGTGCTCTGGGGGCGTCGTTATCTGTTGCTGGAGTTGCCGAGTCTTAATCATTTCTTTATCGGCCAGGATGTGGTGCCTTACAAATTGCAGCCGGGTAACGTCAACTATGAGTTGTCCTTCGGTTGCATCGGCATCACCGATTACTTGCTCGACATCAGCACCCGGCTTGGAGTGCAAGGCAGCGAGCGCAAGTGCATGCAGGCCGCGTTTGATGCGTTCGAGGTACAGGAAGATCTGCTCGCCGAGCGTCTGCTGGCATTTTTGCGCCAGCGCGAGGGCGTTCGAATCATTGGCAAAGCGCATACCCGCAATCGAGTACCAACGATCAGTTTCGTGGTCGAGGGCGTTCAGTCCGAGGCTATTGTGCGCAAGGTCGATGAGCACCGGATCGGCATTCGCTATGGTGACTTTTATGCGCGGCGCCTTATCGAAGCCCTTGGGCTTGACCGGTTTGGCGGGGTAGTGCGGGTGTCGTTGGCGCATTACAACACGCTGGAAGAAGTCGACCGCCTCATCTCTGCGCTGGATCAAGCAATCACTGCGTTGCGTTGACAGGCACACACACTTCTAACTTTATGAGCCTTCATTATGGCCTTACCTGAAACCCTTGCAGAGCTGCGTGACTGTATAGCGGCCCAGCACGAACAACTGACCGGTCGCCTGCGTGATGCAGCCCGATTCCTGATCGACAACCCGCATGAGATCGCACTCAGCACGGTGGCCGAACTGGGTAAGCGTTCGAGCATCGCGCCTTCCGCTTATATTCGGCTGGCTCAGGCCCTTGGCTTTGCAGGGTTCAAGGATTTGCAGCGGTTGTTCCGCGCACCGCTGCAACAGGTTGCCGACACTCATAGCGAGCGCATTCGGCACTACGGCGGTGAGACGTTGCTAGAGGACCCGAGCGACGTCGGCGGGATTCTGCGTGAGTTCAGCCAGGCCAATATCGTTTCTCTGGAACACCTGGCCGAAGGCGGCGAACAGGCCAATATCGAAGCCGCCATCGGCCATCTGCAGGTCGCGCGCACCACCTTCGTCATCGGTATGCGCCGCGCCTTTCCGGTGGCGGCGTATCTGAGCTACGCGTTAAGTCGTGTGGGCCGGCGAACCGTGCACATCAGCGGTGCTGGCGGTACGTTGCCGGAGCAAATCAGCGCCATTGCCGATGATGATTTATTGATAGCCGTCAGCTTCCCGCCGTACGCCAATGACACCGTTGAGGCTTGTCGTCTGGCGCGGGCCGCAGGCGTGACGCTGGTAGCGATCACTGACAGCGTTCTGAGTCCTATCGGGCAGATGGCCGATACAGTAATCGAGGTCAACGACGCTGAATTACTGGGCTTTCGCTCGCTCACCGCTTCTTTCTGTATTGCGCAAACCCTGGCCATGGGACTGGCCTTCAGCGAGTGGCAATCGGACAGCACCTTTAGCCATGACCGGTTGAAAGAGATCGACTGCTAAGTCGCGACTTTCGCCACGTACTTATTTAACCAGTCACTTCAGGAGAATATCCCGATGGTTTCACCTGCACGCGATTTAGTGGGTTACGGTAGACAACGCCCGAAAGGTACCTGGCCGAATGGCGCACGTTTGGCCATCAGCCTGGTGATCAACTACGAAGAAGGCTCCGAACGCTCGCTCGCCATGGGCGACCCGGACCAGGAATCCATGACCGAATGGGGCAGCTATTCAATACCCGACGGCACACGCAATCTGGCGATGGAGTCGATGTACGAGTACGGGTCTCGCGTCGGCATCTGGCGAATCCTGGATATTCTCGACCAGCAATCGGTTCGTGCGACTTTTCATGCTTGCGCAGTAGCCTTTGAGCAGAACCCTGATGTGGCACGCGCTGCCGTTGCAGGTGGTCATGAAATTTGCAGTCACGGTTATCGCTGGGAGGAAGTGTTTCGCCTGACTGAAGAGCAAGAGCGTGAACACATGCGTTTGGCCATCGAGTCATTCGAACGCACCTGCGGCAAGCGTCCCGTTGGCTGGTATTGCCGGTATGGCGCCAGCGTCAATACCCGTCGGCTGGTCGCTGAAGAGGGCGGTTTTCTCTACGATTCCGATGCCTACAACGACGATGTTCCCTACTTTGTCGAGGTCGAGGGTAAGCGTCATCTCGTGGTGCCTTACACCGCCGACGTGAACGATTTCCGCTACTGGAATTCTCCTGGGCTTTCGCAAGCATCGGATTTTCTCGAGTACATGAAAGAAAGCTTTGAGGTCCTCTATGAGGAGTCGGCTGAAGGACCACGCATGATGTCGATCGGGCTGCACCCACGCATGGTGGGCCGCCCCGGGCGTGTAAGGGCGATCAAGCAATTCATCGAGTATGCCAAGCAACACGGCGGAGTATGGTTTGCTACGCGCGAAGAAATCGCCCGTGCCTGGCTTGAGCGAACTTGATTGAAGACACGCGCCGCGTGATCGGCGCGGGCCGGTTACTTCTGGAAGAGACCTGATATGCAACCTTTTGATACGGTGATTCGCAACGCCCGCGTGGTAACCGCCGCGGACACATTCACCAGCGATATCGGTATTCGTGATGGGCGCATCGTTTCCCTTGGCCTGGACCTGCCGCAGGGTCACCAGGAAATCGACGCGGCAGGCCGGCATGTCACCCCCGGAGGCATCGACAGCCATGTGCATCTCGACCAGCCGACGGGCGACGGCTCGGTGATGGCTGATGACTTCTTCAGCGGCACGGTCTCGGCGGCCTGCGGTGGCACCACCACCGTCATCCCGTTCGCCTGCCAGCAGAAGGGCGAAAGCCTGCGCGCTGCCGTCGATGACTACCATCGTCGGGCCGGTAACAAGCCGGTGATCGATTATGCCTTCCATCTGATCGTCACCGACCCCACCCCGCAGGTCCTGCGTGAAGAACTGCCGGCCTTGATTGCTGAAGGCTATACATCGTTCAAGATCTACATGACCTACGATGCGCTGAAGCTGGGCGACCGGGAGATTCTCGAGACGTTGTCGGTCGCGCGCCGTGAGGGCGCCATGGTGATGCTCCACGCCGAGAACAGCGATTGCATCGCCTGGCTTACCGAGCGACTACTGGCGGCCGGGCTGACTGCGCCGCGCTACCATGCCGCGTCGCGGCCGATGCTGGTGGAGCGCGAAGCGACCCATCGTGCCATCGCCCTTGCCGAACTGGTGGACGTGCCGATCCTGATCGTGCACGTCTCGGGTCGCGAGGCCGTGGAGCAGATTCGCTGGGCCCAGAGCCAGGGGTTGAAGGTGTACGCCGAAACCTGCCCGCAGTATTTGTTCCTGACCGCCGACTCGCTGGGGTGTGACGACAGCTTCGAAGGTGCCAAGTGCGTCTGCAGCCCGCCGCCGCGCGATGCCGCAAACCAGCAAGTGATCTGGGATGGCCTGGAGAACGGCTCGTTCGAGATTTTCTCGTCAGACCACGCTCCCTTTCGCTTCGGTGGCCCGGATGGCAAGAAGGCCCACGGTGAAGAGGTGTCGTTCGACCAAATCGCCAACGGTATTCCCGGTGTCGAAACCCGCATGGCACTGCTCTGGTCCGAAGGCGTGCGCAGTGGGCGCATCACCCCGCAAAGCTTTGTTGCGCTGACCTCCACTAATGCCGCCAAGATGTATGGGTTGTATCCGCGCAAGGGCAGCATCGCAATTGGTGCTGATGCCGACCTGGTGATCTGGAACGAAGGTGAGCCGGTTCACCTGAACAACGAAATGCTGCACCACAACGTCGATTACACACCTTACG
>RCUP01000688.1_pt1 | contig 23863 bp, 20 predicted proteins | sample 2166341 | NCBI WGS metagenome assembly RCUP01 (sample SAMN09932325, study PRJNA488358) | compost metagenome | isolation source: compost soil in succinonitrile-enriched | place: Germany: Experimental Botanical Garden | reverse complement strand
TGCTGGGCTGCTTGGGGCCGTTGACGTCGCAGATCGGGCAGGGCGTGAAGATGACACGGTTCAGCTCGCTGACGTTCTCGGAGCGCCGAACGGCGGTCGCCGCCATAAGGCTGGCGCCGTTGGCTAGGCGCATGGCCAGGTCTGTGGCCACGCCGGCCTTGAAGTCGGAATCCAGTTCAATGCGGCTGGCGTGGACGACCGTGCCGTCGGGCGCGGCCAGCTCGGCATGGCCGGCGGCGGTGGCGACGCCGCTTTTCAGATCATAGGTGAGGGTTTCGGCGCGGATGCTGTGGTCGCGCGTTCGGGCATAGACGCGGTCGTCGGGTGTCCCGCTGGCGGTCACGACATCGCCCTCACGGCTGGCGGCGTCGGCGTGCACATAGAGACTGCCGGGCGTCAGGCCGTCCGAGCCGGGCGTGTCGGCGGCCTGGGGCGTCGTCGCTGGAATCGCGGCCGGCGACGCGGCGGGCGCGCCATCCTGGGCCAGGGCGGGCAGGGCGGGCATGCACGCGATCACGGCTGCACCGGCCAGGAGCCGGGCGCGCAGGGCTCCCTCTCGGGATGTGCGGCGATCACTCATGCGGAATCCACTCATTGCCGGGCGACCGGAAACCGTCCGATTAGCCGTCTTCGGTATAGAACAGCAAGGTAAAGGCGGCGAGCGCCGTCAAGACAGGCGGCAGCCAGGCGGCCAGGAAGGGCGGCACGACCTCGGCCGAGCCCATGGCCGCCGAGAACTGGTTCACAAAGAAGAAGGCGAAGCCCAGCACCACGGCGGCCACCGCCATCCGGGCCAGGTCGCCCAGTCGCATCAGGCGCAGCGAGAAGGCGGCGGCCAGAATCGACATGGCGGCGAACATCAGCGGCGTGGCCAGCAGTTGTTGCAGGCGCAGGCGATAGGCGGTCGAGGCGAAGCCCGCGTCCTCGATTCGCTGGATCTGGTTGGGCAGCGACCAAAAGGGGGTCGACTGGGGCCGGGCGAAGCGCTGGAACGCCTCCTTGTCCGCCAGGTTCGACGGCAGATCGAGCGTGGCGTAGCGCACCGCGCGCTGGCCGGTCTGGGCGCCAGTGGCCTCGGTCAGGCGCCAGCGGCCGGCGGTCAGCGAGGCCGTAGCCGCGTCGATCCGCTCTGTGAAGCTGCGCCGCCCGTCGGGGGTGGTGGTGTAGATGAAGAAGCTGGCGTCCAGCAGGCGGCCGCTGGCGGGGTCCTGCCGTGCGCCGCGAATGATCATCTGACGCGCGGCGTCGCCCTCGCGCAGCCAGACGGCCTGCTGCGCGTCGGAGCCGGGCGTCGAGCCAGAGATGCGGCCGCGTTCGCGTTGCCACAGGCCGTCGCCGGCGGCGGCCATGGGACCGAAGACGGTGACGCTGAGCACGCCCAGCACCAGGGCGGCGCCGGCGGCGGGCAGCACGAAGCGCCAGGCCGAAATGCCCGCCGCGCGCATGGCGATCAACTCGCTGCGTCGGTTCAGCCCGACAAAGGCCGCCAGGGTTCCGAACAGGAAGACGAAGGGCAGCAACTGGATGATGACGCTGGGCGACTTCAACAGCACCAGGCCGAAGATGCGGGCGCTCGACAGTTCGCCGGATGAGTTCAGCCCGCGCGACACCTCGACGAAGTCGATCAGCATCACCAGGGCGGAGATGATGGCCAGGGCGACCGCTAGGGCGCGAAGCTGCTGGGCCAGGACATATCGCTCGATGCGGCCGAGACGGACCCTCATGCGAACCTCGCCTTGAAACGCTCATAGGGCGCCCAGACGCGCCGACGATGCGGCTTCAGCGCACGGAACAGCAGGCGCAGGGCCAGGAAGCTGACGCCGAGCGGCAGCAGGTATTGCAGCAGGTTCAGCGCGCCGTTCCAGGCGCTGGCGGCGACCAGGCCGTAGCCGATCACGCGCACCACCAGGAAGACGCCCGCCGCCTTGGCGATTCGGCCGCTGTAGCCGGTGCGGCTGAAGGAGCCGCCCAGGATGGCCGTCAGCGCCAGGGCCATGGCCGCCAGGGCGTAGAGAGGCGAGGCCAGGCGCGAATGGGCCTCGGCCAGAAGCTCGCCGCGCGTCCCCGCGCTTTCCAACTGGGCGGGCGTGGGGTCGAACAGTTCCGTCAGCCACATGTCCGACGGCTTGAAGCGGATACGCTCGGTCGTCTTGGTATAGGGCGACAGGTCGAACACCTGCTGGTCGAACGACAGCTGGTTCAGCACGTCGCGCGACGAATAACGCTGCATCGACCCGTTTTGCATGGTCAGGACGGGCAGGCCGTCGACGCGGCCGAAGCGGGCGGTTTCGGCGTCCCAGGTCGTGACCGTCTTGCCGTTATCCAGATAGACGAACAGGTTCTTGAGCAGGCCGTTCTGCTCGATCTGCTGCACATAGACGGTCAGGCCGCCGGGACCCTGGACGAAGCGGCCTTCCTCGACCAGCAGGGCGGCGAGATCGGTGCGGATGGCGAAAGCCTGACGCCGCGCCTCGCGCTGGGCCCAGGGCTGGACGAAGACATTGGTGATCAGGGCGACGACGGCGACGATGACGGCGATCTGAACCGCAGGTCGGATCAGCGACCAGCGGCTGACGCCCGCAGCATAGGCGGCGGTCAGTTCCTGCTCGCGTTGCAGCCGCGTCAGGGCGATCAGGGCGCCGACGAACAGGCCGATGGGCAGGATGACGGCGATCAGTTGAGGCAGGGCCAGCAGGGTCAGCTTGGCCATGACCCAGATGCTCTGGCCGCGTTCGACGATGACCTCGAGCTGGTCGAGGCTCTGGCTCAGCAGGCCGATTCCGGCCAGCGCCGCGCACGCCGCCACGACGGGCAGACCGATCTGGCGGAAAAGATAGCCCTGAATCAGCGTCATGGTCGGGAAAGAAAGTGTTTCGGGAGCGAGCGAGTTGCAGCCGCGAGCGATGCGGGCCATGTAATACACATCCCAACGCGACGGTGAAACAGCCGCTGCGTTATGTCTGATTCAAGCACGACCGGGGCACAGAACCTCGGCCTGGAGTAGGTTTCATGAAAATCGAGTTCGTCGCTTCCCCCAGCGCCGCTCAAATCCTTGCCGTCCTGGTTCACGATGGCCGCGCGCTGGCCGGCACGGGCTCGGCCCTGGACGCCGCCGCCTCGGGTGCTCTGACCAAGGCCATGGCCAACAGCCGCTTCACCGGCGCCGCCAACAGCCACCTGACGGTCGCGGCCCCGGCCGGCGTCGACGCCAATGCAGTGCTGCTGGTTGGCGCGGGCGCGGCTGACAAGTTCGACGACCTGGCCATCGAGACCGCCGCCGCCGCCGCCTATCACGCCGCCAAGCTGTCGGGCGCGGAAGTCCTGACCATCGACGCCGCGCATCTGTCGGCCGAACAGGCCGCGCGCGCCGGTTTTGCCGTGCGCCTGGCCGCCTACCGCTTCGCCAAATATCTGACCAAGCAGAAGGCTGAGAAAATTCCGTCGGTCACGACCGTGCGCGTCGTCACCTCGGACGTGGCCGCCGCCGAAACCGCCTTCGGCCCGCTGTCGGCCGTGGCGGACGCCGTGCTGTTCGCGCGTGACCTGGTGTCAGAGCCCGCCAACATCCTGTATCCGGCCGAGTTCGCGCGCCGCGTGAAGGAACTGGAGGCCCTGGGCGCCAAGGTCGAGATCCTGGGCGAGGCCGAGATGGAGAAGCTGGGCATGGGCTCGCTGCTCGGCGTCGGCATGGGCTCGGTGCGTGAAAGCCAGCTGGCCGTTATCCAGTGGAACGGCGGCAAGGAAGGCGAGGCTCCCATCGCCTTCGTCGGCAAGGGCGTCTGCTTCGACACCGGCGGCATCAGCCTGAAGCCTGCCGACGGCATGGAAGAGATGAAGTGGGACATGGGCGGCGCCGCCGCTGTGGCCGGCCTCATGCACGCCCTGGTCGGCCGCAAGGCCAAGGTGAACGTCGTCGGCGTTCTGGGCCTGGTCGAGAACATGCCGGACGGCGCCGCCCAGCGTCCGGGCGACGTGGTGACCTCCATGTCGGGCCAGACCATCGAGGTGCTGAACACCGACGCCGAGGGCCGTCTCGTCCTGGCTGACGCCCTCTGGTACACGCAGGACCGCTTCAAGCCGAAATTCATGGTCGACCTGGCCACCCTGACGGGCGCCATCATCATTTCCCTGGGCCTGGAATACGCGGGCGTCTTCACCAACAGCGACGAACTGGCCGCCAATATCGCCGACGCCGGTCCGAAGGTGGGCGAGAAGTCGTGGCGGATGCCGATCCCTGCGGAATACGATCGTCACATCGACAGCCCGATCGCCGATGTGAAGAACATGGGCAACGGCCGCGCTGGCGGCTCGATCACCGCCGCCCTGTTCCTGCAACGCTTCACCAACGGCACGCCGTGGGCGCACATCGACATCGCCTCGACCGCCTGGGTCAAGGACAGCCGCAACCCGACCGTGCCGGACGGCGCCGTGGGCTTCGGCGTGCGTCTGCTGGACCGCATGGTCGCTGACAAATACGAAGCCTGATCCAACACATTCACAGGGTAGGACCGGGTGTCTGACGCCAAGCCGGAAATCTGGTTCTACCACCTGGAGCGCTCGACGCTGGATCAGGTGCTGCCGGGCCTGCTGGAGAAGACCCTCCAGCGGGGCTGGCGCGCCCTGGTGCGCGGGGCGGTCTCGCACCGCCTCGACGACATCGACGAGCACCTGTGGACCTATCGCGACGACAGCTTCCTGCCGCATGGCCTGGCGTCGGACGGCCAAGCCGCCCGCCAACCCATCCTTCTGTCCGAATCGGGCGAGAACCTGAATGGTGCTCAGGCGCTGTTCATCGTCGATGAGTCAGAGCTGGGGGCCACGGAAGGGTACGAGCGGTGCTTCATCATTTTCGACGGTCGCAACGAACAGGCGCTGCAACAGGCGCGCGAACGCTGGCGCAGCCTGAAGGCGGCCAACGCCAACCTGGCCTACTGGAAACAGACGGACGAAGGGCGCTGGGAAAAGGCGGCCTGATCCTGGGCGTGGGGCTGATCGCCCTGTCGGCCTGCGCTTCTCCGCCGCCGACGCGACCCAGCCAGCCGACGAGCGCACCGCGCACCTCCTCGACCGAGCGTCCCTACCTGTCCGAGCCAGGCGTGCGTTCCGTCGACGCTGACATGTGCAAGGCCGGTGAGCTGCAATGGCTGGTCGGGAAACCACGAACCGAGATTCCCGTTCCGGTGGATGTGGTGAACCGTCGGGTGGCCTGCACCACCTGTCCCGTCACCGAAGATTATTCGCCGTACCGCCTGAATATTTTCTACAACCAGCAGACCGGCATCGTCGAGCGCGTGAGCTGCGGCTAGGGCCGGCAACGGAGAGGGACGCCATGAAGACCATGCTGATGCTGACGGCTTTCGCGGGCGCTGTGGCGCTTTCGGCCTGCGCGCCGACCCAGGAGGTCGCGCCGGGCGGCGAGCCGACCCCCGTGGCCTGCAAGGCCAGCGACTATCAGGAATATGTCGGCCGCAATCGTTCGGTCATTCCCGCAGACGCGCCGCAGGGCCGCATCTTCCGCGTTCTGTGCAGCAGCTGCGCCGCGACGATGGATTATCGCGAGAACCGCGTGACCTTCACCTACGACGACCAGACCAATGTCGTGACGCGCGTCAGCTGCGGCTGATCGAACGTCGCATCTGAAAGACGCCAGAGCGGGGCGGGTCTAGCGGCCCGTCCCGCTTTCGCGTTCCAGGGCGTAGATGGCGTCGGCGATGTCCTCGGCCTTGGCCGTGACCACGGCTTGGGCGTCGGCCAGACCGCGATTGTAGAACCAGCCGCCGATCTGGCCGCCGAAGAAGTCCAGCACCATCTCGGCCTGAAGCTGGCTGATGTCCTGATCCAGCTCCTTGCTGAAGAAGTCGCGGATGCGGCCGCCGATGGTGGTGCGTTCTTCCTTGGTGAACTGGATCGGCTTGGTCATCAGGACTCTCTTGTCGTCAGGAGACGGCGGCCAGGGCTTCCTCGGCCTCCATCCAGGCGGCCTCGGCGACTTCCAGATCGCCCTGGGTCTTGGCACGGGCACGCGTCAGGCCTTCCAGGGCCTTGGGATTGGAGACGGCGGCGTTGGCCAGGTCGTCGTCGATGCGGGCGACCTCGGCGGCCAGGGCGGCCATGCGCTCCTCGGCCTTCTTGACCGCGTGACGCAGGGTCGAGGGCGAAGGGCCTGATTTCTTGTCGTTTTTCTTCTTGCCGCCCTGAGCGGGGGCTGCGGCTGCGGCCTCCTGCTTGATCTGGCTCGGCTTGACGGCGGCGGCCTTGGCGCGGTCGAGGACGAACTTCTGATAGTCGTCCATGTCGCCCTCATAGGGCTTCACCGTGCCGTCGGCGGCCAGCCACAGGCGGTCGGCGACCAGCTCCATCAGCGAGCGGTCGTGGGTGATCAGGATGACGGCGCCGCTGTAGTCGTTCAGCGCGTCCAGCAGGGCGCGGCGGCTGTCGATGTCCAAGTGGTTGGTCGGTTCGTCGAGGATCAGGACGTGGGGGGCGTCCATGGCCACCATGTTCAGCAGCAGGCGGGCGCGTTCGCCCCCCGACAGGCTGTCGACCGTGGTTTCCTGCTTTTCGAAGCCCAGACCGAACTGGGCCAGCTTGGACCGGCGGCTGCTTTCGCTGGCGTCCGGCATGGCCCGGCGGATGATCTCCAGCGGGGTGTCGGTCGGGTCCATGGCCTCGATCTGATGCTGGTGGAACCAGCCCACGCGCATCTTCTTGTCGCGGTGCAGTTCGCCCTCGGACACGGTTAGGGCGCCCGCGATCATCTTGGCGAAAGTCGACTTGCCCGCGCCGTTGACGCCCAGCAGGCCGATACGGTCGTCCAGGTCCATGCGCAGGTTCAGATTGCGCAGGATCGGCTTGCCCGTCTCATAGCCGACGTTGGCGCGTTCCAGGCGGATCAGCGGCGGCGCCAGCGGGCGCGGCGGCGAGGGCAGGGTGAAGGGGGCGACGCGCTCCTCGATGGTGGTCGAGACCGGCTCCATCTTGGCCAGGCGCTTCATCCGCGACTGGGCCTGGGCGGCCTTGGAGGCCTTGGCCTTGAAGCGGTCCACGAAGGCTTGCAGGTGGGCGCGCTCGGCGTCCTGCTTGGCCTTGGCCGACAGTTGCAGGCGGGCCTTTTCAGCGCGCGCCTTCTCGAACATGTCGTAGCCGCCCGTGTAGAGCTCCAGCTTGCGGCTCGCCAAGTGCAGGATGTGGGTGCAGGAGTTGTTCAGCAGTTCGCGGTCGTGGCTGATGATCAGGGCCGTGTGCGGGTATTTCTGCAGGCGGCTTTCCAGCCACAGGGCGCCTTCCAGGTCGAGGTAGTTGGTCGGTTCGTCGAGCAGCAGCATGTCCGGCTCGGCGAACAGGGCTGCGGCCAGGGCCACGCGCATCCGCCAGCCGCCCGAGAACTCGGACATGGGGCGCTGCTGGTCTTCCTGGCTGAAGCCCAGGCCGGCCAGGATTTCACCGGCGCGGGCGGGGGCCGAGTCGGCGTCGATGTCGATCAGACGCGCCCAGATCTCGCCCATCTCCTCGGGCTCGGCGGTTTCCAGCCGGCTCATCAATTCGTGACGTTCGACGTCGGCTTCCAGAATCGTGTCCAGCACGCTGTCGGGGGTGGCCGGGTGTTCCTGGTCCACCGAGCCGACGCGGGCGGTCTTGGGCAGGCTGACCTCGTCGCCATTGGCGGCCAGTTCGCCAAGGATCAGCTTGAACAGGGTCGATTTGCCGATGCCGTTGCGGCCCACCAGGCCGACCTTCGAGCCCGGCGGCAGGCTGACGGAGGCGTCGTCGAGGAACTGGCGGCCCCAGGCGTTGAACGTCAGGTTGGTGATCTGGAGCATGGAAAGCGTCTGACGTTGAGGTGGCGGTTGGAAAGCGGGGAGGGCGCCGCTATAAGCCCGCGACCCTCAAACTACCAAACCGCAAAGAGTCTTCCCATGACCGAACGCACCTTCTCGATCATCAAGCCCGACGCCACGCGCCGCAACCTGACCGGCGCAATCAACGCCGTCATCGAAACCGCCGGCCTGCGCATCGTCGCCCAGCGCCGCGTCAAGCTGACCGAAGCCCAAGCCAAGAAGTTCTACGAAGTGCACGCCGAGCGTCCCTTCTACGGTGAACTGGTCTCGCAGATGATCGCCGAGCCGGTCGTCGTGCAGGTCCTGGAAGCCGAAGGCGCCGTCGCCAAATACCGCGAAGTCATGGGCGCCACCAACCCGAACGACGCCGCCGAAGGCACCATCCGCAAGCTGTTCGCCCTGTCGATCGGCGAGAACTCGGTCCACGGTTCGGACTCGCTGGAAAACGCCGGCATCGAAATCGCCCAGTTCTTCACCGACGCCGACATCGTTGGCTAAGGTTTGAACAGGCCGCCTTGTGCGGCCTGGCTCAGTGATTGAAAGGCCCGCCTTCGGAAACGGAGGCGGGCTTTTCTTTTGCCATGCTCCCATCGCCGTCATCCTCGGGCTCGACCCGAGGATCGAGCGAAGCGGCGCGCTGGACTCTTCAGGTGTCGCGCAGACGGACAGTCCGATCCTCGGGTCGAGCCCGAGGATGACGGCGGAATAGGCGTGTGCCGCGCCAGGCAAGAAAAAGGGCGCCGGTCTTGCGACCGACGCCCTTTCATTTGTCCGCAGGACGCGCGCCTACCAGATGCGGGCGCGGCTTTCCGGGGCGATGTATTCCGCCTGACCCGGCGTGACGCCGAAGGCGGCGTACCAGGCGTCGATGTTGCGCGGCGGGGTGGCGGCGCGGGCGGCGCCCGGCGAGTGCGGGTCCGTCGTCAGCTGCTCCTTGAGGGCCGCCTCACGCGACTTCTCGCGCCAGACCTGGGCCCAGCCGAGGAAGACACGCTGATCGCCCGTCAGGCCGTCGATGACCGGGGCCGGCTGGCCGTTGAGGCTGCGGTGATAGGCGTCCAGCGCCATCAGCAGACCGCCCAGATCCGCGATGTTCTCGCCCATCGTCAGCTCGCCGTTGATGTGGGTGCCGGGAATGGGCTCCTGGGCGTTGTAGATGGCCCCCAGGACCTTGGCGCGCTCCTCGAAGCGGGCGGCGTCTTCCGGCGTCCACCAGTCGCGCAGCACGCCGTTGGCGTCCGACTTGCGGCCCTGATCGTCGAAGCCGTGAGTGATCTCGTGGCCGATCACGGCGCCGATGCCGCCGTAGTTGACCGCCGGATCGGCGTTCGGGTCGAAGAAGGGCGGCTGCAGGATGGCGGCCGGGAAGACGATCTCGTTGCGCGGCGGGTTATAGTAGGCGTTCACCGTCTGGGGCGTCATGCCCCATTCCAGCGGATCGACCGGCTGGCCGATCTTGCCGCGCTTCCAGGCCCAGTCGAAGGCCGAGGCGCGCTCGACGTTGCCGTAGAGGTCGCCGGCCGACAGTTCCAGGCCGTCATAGCTGCGCCATTTCTCGGGATAGCCGATCTTGACGCCGAACTTGGACATCTTGAGCAGGGCCTGCTCGCGCGTCGGCTCGCTCATCCAGTCCAGCTTCTTCAGGCGCTCGGTCATGGCGGCGCTGAGGTTGGCGACCAGGGCCTCCATCTGGGTCTTGGACGAGGCGGGGAAGTGCAGGCGCACGTATTCCTGGCCCAGAACCTCGCCCAGCTGGCCGTCGACCAGGGCGACGCCGCGGTTCCAGCGCGGACGGTTCTCGGGCTGACCGCGCAGGGTCTTGCCGCGGAACTCGAAGCGCGAGTTCACGAAGGCGTCGGACAGATAGGGGCCGGCCTGATCGACGATCTGGAAGGCTTCCCACGCCTTCAGCGTGTCCAGGGAGGTGTCGGCGAAGACCTGGGCGATGCCGGGGATGGCGGTGTTTTCCATCAGGACGATGGTCGGCACGTTGCTGAGTTGGGCGCCTTGCAGGAAGGCGGTCCAGTCAAAGCCGGGGGCCAGTTTGGCCAGGTCGCCGGTCGGGGCCGGGTTGTAGATCTTGTCGATCTGGCGGCGCTCGACCGTGGTCCAGTGTTTTTCGGCGACCTTGGTCTCGAAGGCCAGGATGTCGGCGGCGGCCTGGGCCGGGTTCGACCAGCCGGCGGCGGTCAGCGCACGGGTGACATAGGCGACATAGGCCTCGCGCTGAGGCGCGAAGTCGGCCTTCAGATAGTAGTCGCGGTCGGGCAGGCCCAGGCCGCCCTGGCCCATGTAGGCGGAGTTGAGGTTGGGGTTCTGCAGGTCCTCGAACACGTCGACGCCGAACAGAGAGCCGCCGAAGCCCGCGTGGCTTTCGCCCATCAGGCGGGCCATGCCGCTGTGGTCGGAGACAGCGCGCACGGCGGCCAGGTCAGCGGCCAGGGGCTGGGCGCCCAGCTGGTTGACGCGGGCCTCGTCCATGAAGCTGGCGTAGAGGGCGCCGACCTTTTGCGCATTGGCGTTGGTCGGGTTGGCGGCGCTGGCCTCGATGATCGACTTCAGCTGGCTCTGGGCGTTTTCGTACAGGACGTCGAACGGGCCGAAGCGGGCCTTGTCCGAGGGAATCTCGGTGTTCCGCAGATAGGTCCCGTTGGCGTATTCGTTGAAGTCGTCGCCCGGCTTCACCGCCAGGTCGCGACCGTTCAGGTCAAAGCCCCAGGGATGGATTTGCGGGGCGTCAGCCGCAGCGGCGGTGTGGCCGGCGTGGCCGGCGTGGCCGGCGTGGGCGTTCTGGGCTGAGGCGGCTTGAGCGGAGAACGCGAAGGCGAGCGCCAGGCCGGCGGCGCCCATCAGGCGGGTCTTGGACATCGGGTCTTCCCATGTGGAACAGGCGAGCGGTCGCCGACGGGGTCGGTCCGATCGTTCGCGGGGAAACTGCTCCTGCCTGCGACCGCCTGTCGCATTAAAAATAGTTCAGGAAACGTCGCCTCAGCGCGCGACAAAGGCGGCCAGGGTCTGGGGATAGAGGCTGTGCTCGGCCGCCTTGACCCGTTCGGCCAGGGCGTCGGGCGTGTCGCCGGGCAGGATCGGCACGCGGGCCTGACCCAGGACGGGGCCTTCATCGACGCCCTCGGTGACGACGTGGACGGTGCAGCCCGCCTCAAGGTCGCCGGCCTCGATGGCGCGGGCGTGGGTGTTCAGGCCGGGATAGAGGGGCAGAAGCGAAGGATGGATGTTCAGCATCCGTCCCGCCCATTTCTGCACCAGCCAGGGCGTCAGCAGCCGCATGTAGCCGGCCAGGGCGATGACCTCGATGTTTCGCTCGACCAGCAGGGCGTCGATGGCGCGTTCGTGCGCCTCGCGATCCTTGCCAAAGGGCTTGTGCTCGACCGTCAGGGCCTCGACGCCAGCGGCGCGGGCTTTGTCCAGGCCGGCCACGTCGGCGATGTTGGAGACGACGACCACGACCTCATAGGGGGCGTCCGTCGCCTGACCCGCCGCGATCAGTGAGGCCATGTTGGTGCCGGAGCCGGAGATCAGCACGGCCACGCGTGTCTTCGGTCTCGGGAACGGGGGCTGCGCGTTTTCGGTCGGCATGGCGGCGGCTCGAGCGTGTCGGGATGGGGAGGAGGCGAGGGATGCGGCGGTCGGCGTCGCTTGGCAAGCCCATGTCGTTGTTCGGGCCGCGGATCAGACCGTTATAAAGTCCGTTGCCGGAGGGGCAGGCTTGGGGCTAGCGTCCCGGCGCCGGGCTGTCCGGCGCGTGAGGGGGAGTTTCACAATGCGTCATCTGCTTACCGCTGTCTGCGCGACGGCGATCTTGGCTGTGCCTATGGTTTCCATGGCTCAGGAAGCGTCCAGCGGCGGCTCCGGCCCGGTCCGTTCGGCTGCTGATCGTCTGCGCAACGCCAATGCAGAGCAGGTGGAGCGCAACTGGGCCCGCGCCACGCCGGAAGAGAAGGAGGTGACGACCAGCCATTCGATCACCGCCCACGGCCGGACCATGCGCTACAAGGCCACGGCCGGCACCCTGACCATCCGCGACGACGCCGGAATGCCGACGGCCAGCCTGTTCTACGTCGCCTATACCCTGGACGGGCAGCCGGTCGGGCGGCGTCCGGTGACCTATCTCTATAACGGCGGGCCGGGCTCGCCGACGGTGTGGCTGCACATGGGGGCGTTTGGCCCGGTGCGGGTGCTGACGGATGATCCGGTGGTCGAGCGTCCGGCGCCCTTCAACGTCGGCCCCAACGACATGACCCTGCTGGACAAGACCGACCTGGTCTTCATCGACATGGTCGGCGCTGGCTATTCGCGCCCTCTGGCCGAGACGCCCGGTTCGGCCTTCTGGGGCGTGGATCAGGACGCCGACGCCTTTACGCGCGCCATCATGCGCTACACGAGCAAGTTCAACCGCTGGTCCAGCCCCAAATACGTCCTGGGCGAAAGCTATGGCACCCTGCGCACGGGTGCGGTGGCGCATCAGTTGGAAGACCGGGGCATGTCGCTGAACGGCGTCATCCTGCTGTCGTCGATCATGAACTACGGCGTGCGCCAGCCCGGCTATGCGCAGAACTTCATCACCCTGCTGCCGACCTATGCGGCGACGGCCTGGTATCATAACAAGGTGCCGAACCGTCCCGCCACGGTCGAAGCCCATGTTCAGCGGGCGCGCGACTTCGCCATGGGCCCCTATGCGGCGGCCCTGGCCAAGGGGCACATGATTTCGGACGCCGAGCGCGCCCAGATCGCCCAGCAGATGAGCGAACTGATCGGCGTCTCGCCGACCTTCATCGACAACGCCAACCTGCGGGTGGAACTGTCGCCGTTCCGCAAGGAGCTGCTGCGGGATCGGCGCGAGACCATCGGCCGTCTGGATACTCGCTATCTGGGCATGGACGCCGACGCCGTGGGCGGTTCGCCCGAGGAAGACCCGTCTAGCAGCGCCATCACCGGGGCCTATTTCGGCGTCTTCAACGACTACATCGCCAATACGCTGAACTACCGGACGGACATGGACTATCGCCAGTCGGCGCGCGGCCTGCCGGGCTTCAACTGGAACTGGAGCCACCGTCCGCCGGTCGGCGGTCCGCAGACGACGCCGAACACGGCGGTGGACCTGGCGACGACGATGCGGCGCAATCCGCACCTGAAGGTGCTGGCGCTGAACGGCTATTATGACGCCGCCACGCCCTTCTTCTCGACCGAGTACGACCTGGCCCAGATGATGCTCGAGCCCAGGCTGCGCCAGAACCTGGAGTTCACCTACTATGAGGGCGGGCACATGATGTACACGAGCCGCAAGGCGCTCGAGGAACTGCACGTCGATCTGGCGAAGTTCTACGACGAGACCCAGAACGGCGGGGTTCGGTAGAGGTACTTTCTTCCCGCTCATCCCGGCGGACGCCGGGATCCAGTCCTTTGGCTTCAGGCTTCGGTGTCTGAGGTTCGCACTGGACCCCGGCGTCCGCCGGGGTGAGCGGATTAAAGGGCGACCAAAGAAAAAGGCCCCGGTCTCGCGACCGGGGCCTTTGTCGTTTCAAACGCTGGGAGCTCAGGCGGCTTCCAGCTGTCCGCAGATGAAGGCTTCCTCGCCCGCGTTCAGCAGGGCGGCCAGGACCGGCTCGGCGTTTTCCGGCGAGACGATCAGGATGAAGCCGACGCCGCAGTTGAAGGTGCGGCGCAGTTCGTGGTCGGAGATGCCGCCGACCTTGCCCAGCCACTCGAAGACCGGGGGCAGGGACCAGGCGTTCCAGTCGAAGGCGGCTTGCAGGCCCTCGGCGATGCAGCGCGGCGGGTTCTCGATCAGGCCGCCGCCGGTGATGTGGGCCGCGCCCTTGATCAGACCGGCCTTCATCAGCGGCAGGACCGGCTTCACATAGATGCGGGTCGGCTCCATCAGGGCCTGGGCCAGGGTGCGGTCCTTGGCGAAGGGGGCGTCGTCGCCCCAGGCCAGACCGGACTTCTCGACCACCTTGCGGATCAGCGAATAGCCGTTCGAGTGCGGACCGGACGAAGCCAGGCCGATAATGATGTCGCCGGCCTTCTGCTGGTCCAGATAGGGCAGGACCTGACCGCGCTCGACCGCGCCGACCGAGAAGCCGGCCAGATCATAGTCGCCGCCCGAATACATGCCCGGCATTTCGGCCGTCTCGCCGCCGACCAGGGCGCTGCCCGACTGGCGGCAGCCCTCGGCGATGCCGGCGACGACGCGGCGCGCGGCGTCCACGTCCAGCTTGCCCGTGGCGTAGTAGTCCAGGAACATCAGCGGCTCGGCGCCCTGCGCCAGCAGGTCGTTGACGCACATGGCGACCAGATCGACGCCCACGCCGTCATGACGGCCGGTCTCGATGGCGATCTTCAGCTTGGTGCCGACGCCGTCCGTGGTGGTGACGATCAGCGGGTCTTCAAAACCGGCGGCCTTCAGGTCGAACAGGGCGCCGAATCCGCCCAGCGAAGCCTCGGCGCCGGGGCGACGAGTCGACTTGGCCAGGGGTTTGATCGCGTCGACCAACATTTCTCCGGCGTCGATATCCACGCCCGCATCGGCGTAGGTGAGGCCGTTTTTCAGGGCTTCGGGGGTGTCGCTCATCGGTCACGGCTCGATATCGGGGGCGAAAATCTGTCGCGGCGCTCTTGCCACAACGGCGTCGCGCGGGGCTATAGCATCGGAATGACGCCAATCACCACCAATGACGCGCTAATCGACTTCTGCGAACGCCTGGCCAAGGCCCCGTTCATCACGGTCGACACCGAATTCATGCGCGAGACGACCTACTGGCCCAAGCTGTGCTTGATCCAGGCCGCTTCGCCGACGGACGCCGCCATCATCGACCCGATGGCCGAGGATCTGGACCTGGAGCCCTTCCTCGCCCTGCTGCGCGACGAATCGATCCTCAAGGTCTTCCACGCCGCCCGGCAGGACGTGGAGATCTTCAACCGCCTGGGCGCCATGCCCAAGCCGATGTTCGACACCCAGGTCGCCGCCATGGCCGCCGGTTTCGGCGACCAGGTCAGCTATGAGCAGCTGGTCCGCCAGATGCTGCGTCAGGAACTGGACAAGGGCAGCCGCTTCACCGACTGGGCGCGTCGCCCGCTGTCGGACGCGCAACTGGTCTATGCCCTGGGCGATGTGACCCACCTGGCCGCCCTCTATCCCAAGCTGCGCGACCGGCTGCAGAAGGAAGGCCGTCTGGACTGGGTCATGTCCGAAATGGGCGCCCTGACCGATCCGGCCCTCTATGACACCACGCCTGAGAATGCTTGGAAGCGTCTGAAGCCCAAGAAGTTCAGCGCCAAGTATCTGGCCGCCTTCGTCGCCGTCGCCGTCTGGCGCGAGCGCGCGGCCCAGGAGCGCGACCAGCCGCGTGGCCGCATCCTCAAGGACGAGGGCATCGACGAGATCGCGGTCCAGGCGCCGACCGATCCCGAGGCCTTCAACCGCCTGCGTTCGGTGCCCAAGGGCTTTGGCGGTTCGCGCCTGGGTCTGGAACTGGCCGCCGAACTGAAGCGCGTCCTGGCTGACCCGGAGGCCCATGCGCCCAAGCTGGAACGCCCGGCCCACAGCCAGCCGGCTCCGCCCTCGGTGGTGGAACTGCTGAAGGTGCTGCTGAAGGCCAAGAGCGACAACGCCGGCGTGGCCACCAAGCTGATCGCCAACGTCGCCGATCTGGAGAAGATCGCCAACGACGACAATGCGGACGTGGAGGCCATGAAGGGCTGGCGTCGCCAGCTGTTCGGCGAAGACGCGCTGAAGCTCAAGAAGGGCGAGATCGCCCTGGTGCTGAACGGCTCGCGGGTCGAAGTCGTCGAAATCGAAGGTTGATTAGGCGGCTGGCGGCGACGCCGGCTCCCACAGCTCGATCGGATTGCCCTCGGGGTCATGGATGCGTGCAAAGCGTCCGATCTCGGGGGTAGCGTCCCATTCCGGCTTGGTGATGACCTCGATCCCGGCGGCCTTCAGCGAGGCGATCAGGTCGTCCAGACCCTCGACCCGCAGGTTCAGCATCCAGCGATGGTCGGCGGCGAAATAGTCGCTGTCTTCCTTGAACGGGGCGAAAACGGTCGGTCCCGCCTGCTGATTCCAGATCCAGACGTTTTCCGGCGCCCCGACGCCGAGGTGGGTCAGATACCAGTCGGCCAGGGCCTTGGTGTCCTTTGAGCGGAAGAAGAAGCCGCCGATTCCGGTCACGGGCATGGGATCGTTCCTCTAGATTTTCAGCGTCAGATTCATGGCCTCGGCCAGGGCCTTGGCGCGGCGACGGGTCTGTTCGCCCAGCAGCATGTCGGCGTAGCCCTCGGCGGCGGTGATCCGCAGCGCGCCCCTTTCCACCGTGGCCGCGGCGTTGGCTAGCAGTTGCGGCGAGCGGCCCGACAGGTCGCAGGCCAGACGCATGGCCAGGCCCAGGGCGCGGGCGCGCTTCTGACCGGCCGCCGACAGCAGACGATCCACGGCGCCGGGCGAGGGGGTCTTGGCCTCGCCGCCGTAGCGGGCGTTCATGGCCACGGCCAGGAAGGCGCGTTCGGCATGGGTCTGCCCCGGAATGGGCGAGCGCAGCACCTGATCGAAGACCAGATCGACCCGGTGGTCCGGGTGCAGCCGCGCGCCGAGGTCGGCCAGGCGACAGACCGAGGCGGTCAGCAGGGCGTCGCGTTCCTCGCCGAAGGCCTCGGGCATGGCCGAGACGACCGGTTGCAGCCAGCCGTCCAAGGCGCGCGGCAGGGCCGGGTCCACGCCCTGACGGCCGCCCCAGGCGGAACAGCCGGCCAGCAAGGGATCAACCGCCGCCATCTCGGGCGACAGACCGGCGTAGAGCAGGCCCTCGCGCACGCCCCAGGCGGAGAAGGTGATGGATTTCAGGCCCAGGGCCTCGATCAGGCCGTCCAGCACCAGGGCGGCGTAGGGCAGGGTCTCGGCCCGGCGCTTGGAGACGCCCGGCAGCTTCTCCAGCGAGGCCTTGGACTGGCGCGCCACCAGCCGGGCCAGATCACGCGCGTCGGCGGCGCTCATGGCGTATTCGTGGACGATCCGCAAAGGATGGTCGGTCATGGCCATGTGCATCTGGGCCAGGCTGCGCCAGGCCCCGCCGACGGCGTGCAGGTCGGTCGTGGCGTAGGCTTCGGCCACGGGGGCCAGCCGCTTGACGATGCGCGAGCGCAGGCGATCGACGTCGAAACCCTTGGGATCGGTCAGGGCGAAGGGGCCGAGCGGCAGGGTCACGCCCTTGTCCAGCGGGCGGTTGCGCCCGCCGTTGCCGATGCGGGTCAGTTCCAGACTGGCGCCGCCCATGTCAGCGGCCACGCCGTGCGAGCCGGGCGCGCCGGCCAGGACGCCGAGCGCCGAATAGCGGGCTTCTTCCTCGCCGCTGAGGACGCGGACCTGCAAGCCCGTCTCGGCGGCCACGCGGGCGCAGAAGTCGGCGCCGTCCTCGGCCTCGCGCACGGCGGCGGTGGCGGCGATGATAGTCTGGTCCGGCTGGACCCCCTCGATGACGGCGGCGAAGCGGCGCAGGGCCGTCATGGCCGAGACGACGCCGGGCACGGACAGGCGTTTGGTCGCGGCCAGATCACGGCCCAGACCGGCCAGGACCTTTTCGTTGAACATGGTCCAGACCGCTCGCCCTTCCAGCCGGTAGAGGACCAGACGCACCGAGTTGGAGCCGATGTCGATGACGGCGATCTGACGCGACGGATATTCGGCCTCGACGCCCATCAGCGGCGCTTCCGGGCCTTGAGGCCCGCGTAGGACAGGGCGCCGGGCAGGGTCTTCACCTTGCGGCCGCGGCCCGACAGGCTGGGATTGGTCATGAAATACTTGTGGGCCGAGAAGGGACGTTCAGGACCGGAGGGCGTGACGCGATGATAGGTTCCGTCGGCGGCCAGGGTCCAGCTCTGGGCGTCGTCCTTCAGGTTGGCGACCATGATTTGATCCAGCACCTGATCGTGGACCGTGGCGTTCAGGATCGGGGTCATCAGCTCGACGCGGCGATCCAGGTTGCGCGGCATCCAGTCAGCGGACGAGATGTAGAGGCGGGCCTTGTTGCTGGGCAGGTCGTGGCCGTTGGCGAAGGCGATGATGCGGCTGTGCTCCAGGAAGCGGCCGACGATCGACTTGACCCGGATGTTCTCCGACAGACCCGGTACGCCGGGGCGCAGGCAGCAGATGCCGCGGATGACCAGTTCGATACGCACGCCCCACTGGCTGGCGCGATACAGGGCGTCGATGATCTCGGGATCGACCAGGGCGTTCATCTTGGCCCAGATGGCGGCGGGCTTGCCCTTGGCGGCGGCCGACATCTCCTTGCCGATCATTTCCAGCAGGCTGGTCTTCATGTTCAGTGGCGAGACGACCAGGGCTTCCAACTCGTCCGGCTCGGCATAGCCGGTGATGTAGTTGAACACCCGCGTCGCGTCCTGGCCCAGGACGGGGTTGCAGGTGAACAGGCTGAGGTCGGTGTAAATCTTGGCCGTCGTCGGGTGATAGTTGCCGGTGCCGAAGTGACAGTAGGTGCGCAGGGCGTCGCCCTCGCGACGCACGACGACGCTCAGCTTGGCGTGGGTCTTGTATTCCACGAAGCCGAAGACGACGTGGACGCCGGCGCGTTCCATCTGCCGCGCCCAGCGCAGATTGGCCTCTTCGTCAAAGCGCGCCTTCAGCTCGATCAGGGCGGTGACGTTCTTGCCGTTCTCGGCCGCCTCGATCAGGGCGGCGACGATGGGGCTGTCCTTGGAGGTGCGGTACAGGGTCTGCTTGATGGCGATGACGTTGGGGTCGCGGGCCGCCTGCCGCAGGAACTGCACCACCACGTCGAAGCTCTCGAACGGGTGGTGGATCAGCATGTCCTTTTCGCGAACCGCCGCGAAGATGTCGCCGCCGTTGTCGCGCACGCGCTCTGGGTATCGAGGCTCATAGCCCTTGAACTTCAGGTCCGGGTGGCCGCCGGGGATCAGTTCGGCCAGTTGCGCCAGCCCCAGCATCCCCTCGACCAGAACCACGTCCTGCGGCTGGGCGTGCAGTTCGGCGATGATGAAGTTGCGCAGGTCCTCGGGCATGGAGGCCTGGATCTTGATGCGGACGACCGAGCCCATGCGGCGCTGCTTCAGAGCTTCCTCGAACTCCATGACCAGGTCCTCGGCCTCTTCCTCGATCTCGATGTCCGAGTCGCGGATCAGGCGGAACAGGCCCTTTTCCAGGATTTCGCAGCCCGGGAAGAGGTGGTCGATGAAGAGCAGCAGCAGGTTTTCCAGCGAGACGAAGCGCTTGCGACCCGGCGTGGAGCGACCGTCCGTCGCCAGGGCCCAGAAGCGTCGCACCTGGGTCGGCACCGGCACCAGGGCGTAGAGGACGCGGTTGTCGCTGTTGCGGCGCAGCTTCAGCGCCAGCGAGAAGCCGAGATTGGGCAGGAAGGGGAAGGGGTGGGCCGGGTCGATCGCCATGGGCGTCAGAACGGCGAACAACTGATTGAGGAACTCGGGTTCCAGCCGCTCGCGCTCTGTGCGGGTGATCTTGGCGGCCTCGACCACCTCGATGCCGGCGGTCGCCATCTCCTTGCGCAGGACGCGCCAGCGGCGCTGCTGCTCGGCCATTAGCCCCCCGGCGGCGGCGTTGACCTGTTCCAGCTGTTCGGCGGGCGTCAGGCCGTCGGGCGAGACAACGCGGACGCGCTCGCGCACCTGACCCTTCAGGCCCGCCACGCGGGTCATGAAGAACTCATCGAGGTTGTTGGCCGAGATCGACAGGAAGCGCACCCGCTCCAGCAACGGATGGCCTTCGTTGGCGGCTTCTTCCAGCACGCGCCCGTTGAAGGCCAGCCACGACAGCTCGCGGTTGATGAAGCGCTCGGGCGAGGTCATCAGGGCCTCCGACAGCTCCAGCTGCGGGGCGCGCGAGGAGGGGACTTCCTCACCGGTGGTGTCGACGGCGATGGGCGCGATTTCAGTCATTTGACTGTTGTCGCGCGGCCCTGTGACGGCTGCAACCGCGATGTGGCGCAATCAGTCAGACATCTCGTCGCTGTCGCCGAGAACCTGGCGGGCCAGAACGCGCGTGACCGGGCGGTGATAGGCGTCCAACTGGTCGACGATGCGCTCGACCGCGCCGGCCGAGCGGTCGATGCGGCGAGCCAGATAGTCGATGACCTCGTCACCCGGCGTGATGTTGCGTGTGGCGAAGGCGCGCTTCAGCATGGCCCCCAGCACGGCGTCGTCGGGCGCGTCTATGCCCACGGTGCGAATGGCGTTCAGGCGCGAGCGTAGGTCGGGCAGGTCGCAGGCCCAGGCGGCCGGCGGATCGCGCGACACCAGCAAGAGGGCGCCGCCGCCGGACTGGGTCAGGTTGATCAGGTGAAACAGGCTTTCGTCGTCGGCGTCCTGGGCGCGGTCCAGAAGGACGAACCGGCCCTCCAGCTCCAGCGGATCGACCAGGGCGGCCTCGGCGCCGTGCAGGGCGACCGCGCCGGTGCGCTCGACCCAGGCAGCGGCCAGATGGCTCTTGCCGCTGCCAGGCGGGCCGAAGATCGACAGGACCGAACCGGCCATCTCGGGCCAGGTCGCCAGCACCGAGGTCGCCGCCGAATTGGATTCGGACACCACGAAATCGGCCGCGCGTTGCGACGCCTCCTGCCGCAGGGGCAGGCGCAGTTGCTGGATGTCGGAACCGAGTGCGGTCATGAGCAGACCATAGCAGAGGCCGTCCAGCGCGCTGTGGGCAGGTTCCCGGCGGCGGTGGACAACCGCGCGGCGCTGTGGATTTAGCCGCCAGCCTTGACTTTCCGGGGCGATGATGGGCCTTTCGCCCCTCCTAATTCACGCTGTTCTACAGCCGTTTTCAGACGATATCCGATCATGCACGCCTATCGCACCCATACCTGCGGCGCCCTCCGTTCGACGGATGCGGGCGCGAATGTTCGTCTGTCGGGCTGGGTTCACCGCAAGCGCGACCACGGCGGCCTGCTGTTCATCGACCTGCGCGACCACTACGGCCTGACCCAGCTGGTGCTGCACCCGGAGACGCCGGGCTTTGAAGCCGTCGAGCGTCTGCGCGCTGAAAGCGTCATCAAGATCGACGGCGAAGTGGTCAGCCGCTCGGCCGAAACCACCAACGCCAACCTGCCCACCGGCGAGATCGAAGTCCGCGTCCTGGCCGTTGAAGTGCTGTCGGAAGCCGCCGAACTGCCGCTGCCGGTCTTTGGCGAGCCGGAGTATCCTGAGGAAATCCGCCTCAAGAACCGCTTCCTCGACCTGCGCCGCGAGACCCTGCACAAGAACATCGTCCTGCGCTCCAAGGTGATCCACTCGATCCGCCAGCGCATGGTCGAGCAGGGCTTCCTTGAGTACCAGACCCCGATCCTGACGGCCTCGTCGCCGGAAGGCGCGCGCGACTTCCTGGTGCCGTCGCGTATGCACCCGGGCAAGTTCTACGCCCTGCCGCAGGCCCCGCAGCAGTTCAAGCAGCTGCTGATGGTCTCGGGCTTTGACCGCTATTTCCAGATCGCGCCCTGCTTCCGCGACGAAGACCTGCGCGCCGACCGTTCGCTGGAATTCTACCAGCTCGACGTCGAGATGAGCTTCGTGACGCAGGAAGACGTCTTCGCCGCCATCGAGCCGCTGATGAACGGCGTCTTCAACGAGTTCGGCGAGGGCAAACCGGTTTCCCCGATCGACGGCGTCCATACCTTCACCAACGACTTCGGCGACACGTTCGAGCACAAGGGCTTTGAGCGTCTGACCTTTGCCCAGTCGATGAAGTGGTATGGTTCGGACAAGCCGGACCTGCGCAACCCGATTAAGATGCAGGACGTTTCGGAGCATTTCCGCGAAGGCGGCTTCGGTCTGTTCGCCAAGATCCTCGGCGCTGACGCCAAGAACGCCGTCTGGGCCATCCCGGCGCCGACCGGCGGCTCGCGCGCCTTCTGCGACCGCATGAACTCGTGGGCGCAGGGCGAAGGCCAGCCGGGCCTGGGCTACATCTTCTGGTCCGACGATCAGCAGGCCTGGGGCGGGCCCATCGCCAAGAACCTGGGTCAGGAGCCGACCGAGGCCCTGATGGCGAGCTTGGGTCTGGGCAAGGGCGACGCCGCCTTCTTCACCGCCGGCGACCCCGCCGTCTTCGCCAAGTTCGCCGGTCTGGCCCGCACCCGCGTCGGCACGGAGCTGAAGCTGGTCGACGAGGCGCAGTTCAAGTTCTGCTGGATCGTCGACTTCCCCATGTTCGAATGGTCGGAAGAAGAGAAGAAGGTCGACTTCAGCCACAACCCCTTCTCGATGCCGCAGGGCGGGATGGAGGCCCTGGAGACCCAGGACCCGCTGACCATCCGCGCCTATCAGTACGACATCGTCTGCAACGGCTATGAGCTGTGCTCGGGCGCGATCCGGAACCACAAGGCCGAGATCATGCTGAAGGCCTTCGAGATCGCCGGCTACGACGCCTCGGTGGTCGAGGAGCAGTTCGGCGGCATGCTGAACGCCTTCCGCTTCGGCGCCCCGCCGCACGGCGGTCTGGCCCCCGGCATCGACCGCATCGTCATGCTGCTGGCCAACCAGACGGCCATCCGCGAGGTCATCGCCTTCCCGCTGAACCAGCAGGGCCAGGACCTGCTGATGAGCGCGCCGGCCGAGGCCGCCGACAAGCAACTGAAGGAACTGTCGATCCGCACGGCCCTGCCGCTCAAGTAGGCGGCGACTTTTAGTTGAATTGGAAAGGGCGGCCTTCGCGGGCCGCCCTTTTTTGTTTGGCTATTAGCGCCTAGTGGCCGGAGGCGATGACCAGATTGCGCTGACGCGGTGGGATCGGAGGCGCGGGGGGCGTTGGAGGAGCCGGCGGCGTGCGGATGACGCGGATGCGGCTGCCGCCGCACGACCGCACGGTCAGGCCGCCCGGCAGGCGCGTCGCGCCGTCGCCGCAGGCCTCCTGCACCTGATCCTGGGTCAGGCCTCGCGCGCCGGACAGGTCGGCGCCGCGAATATCGGTCCGGCTCATCGAAGCGCCCGAGAAGTTGGCGCGATCAAAGCTGGCGCCCGTCAGGCGAGCGCTGTCCAACGAAGCATTGTTGAACTTGGCGTTGTCGAACACGCCGTTCGTCAGGTTGGAGGCGTTGATTTCGGCGTTGGAGAAGTCGGCCCCGACCGCGCGGACATTGGCCAGGGTGGAGCCGAACATCTCGCTGCTGTTGAACTTGGTGCGGATCAAGACGGCGCGATTGAAGTTGACGCCGTTCAACTCGGCCGAGGACAGGTTGGCGTCCTGGAAATTGGTGTTGATCAGGTTGGCGCCGGTGGCTTCCGCGCCGGTCAGGTTGGCGCTGGTGAAGGTGCTGCCGAGGAAGTTGGCGCCGACCATTTCGACGCCGCGCATGTCGGCACGGCTGAAGTCGCTGCCGGCGAAGTTGGAGCCGACCAACTCAGCCCCGCGCAGGGTGGCGCCGACCAGGGTGGCGTTGGTGAAGCTGGCGCCCGTAAAGGTGGCGCCGGACAGGTCGCGGCCCGACAGTTCGCAGCGGTTGCAACTGCCGCCCAGCGAAACCATGCGGGCGACGTCGCGATCCTGCATCTGCGACAGGTTCACGACCCCGGCGAAGGCGGGGGCGGCGACCAGGGCGCCGGCCAGTCCACCGGAAAGGGCGGCGGCTGCGGGAGCCAGGCGACGGAGGAGGGTGAGCGGGCGTTTCATTACGCTACCTAGATGCGCCCATCGCCCGAATAACCCTACTTAAATCGCGGTAACGAAGGCGACCTTCAGCAGGCTGGAATGCGCAGGCCCGACGGCAGGACCGTCGCATCGTCGCCGCAGGCCTGGTTGAGCTGGCCCTGGGTCAGGCCGACCGCCCGCGCCAACTGGGCGCCCGACAGGTTGGTTCCGCTGAGCCTGGCGCCCGACAGCGTGGCGCCGTCCAGATAGGCGCCGACGAAGCTGGCGTTGGTCAGGTCTGCGCCGGCGAAGTTGGAGCCCGAGAAGACGCCGCCATAGGCTTCCACGTCGCGCATGTCGGCGCGCGAGAAGCGGGTGCGGTTCATGACGGTCAGGCTGA
>RCUP01000680.1_pt1 | contig 24007 bp, 15 predicted proteins | sample 2166341 | NCBI WGS metagenome assembly RCUP01 (sample SAMN09932325, study PRJNA488358) | compost metagenome | isolation source: compost soil in succinonitrile-enriched | place: Germany: Experimental Botanical Garden | reverse complement strand
GTTTGCAGGAACTTTATCAATAAAAAACGATTATCCAGCGCGGAAATAACGGATTTGTATGCTTACGATGATGTGGTTTATCTCGCAACCAAGTTCGGAGTGCAAAAAATAGATGTTCCGCAAATGAAAAAAGAACCGTCGGAATGCCCGGTTCAGTTATTCTCTATTCGTGCGTTTTCCAATAACAAAGAGTTGGATCAAACAAACAAGATTCCGGCAAATACAGACCTGATCAAAATAAACCTGCTAAACAAAAACCTGACTAGAAATATCACTTACAGATATCGTTTCGGAAAGGATCAAACCTGGATCAAGTCAGATAAAGGGGAAATTATTCTGAATAATCCGTCAGCCGGAAAGTATGATTTGGAGGTGTCATATTTAAATTCATTCGACACCTGGTTAAAACCAAAACAAATAGCGGCTTTTGAAGTGGAAAAAAATGTCTTTCTCCGATGGTATTTTATTGTGTTTTATGTTGTGTCGGTCATTGTTCTATTTTACATCATTTTAAAGCTCTCCATTCAATACGTCAATAAGAAAAATTACATCTTGAATCGCATGATAGAATTGGAACAGATGGCGTTATCGGCTCAAATGAATCCACATTTTATTTTCAATTCATTGAATTCGATTCACAGTTTCCTGTTGTATGAAGAAAATGAAAACGCAGAGAAATACCTGATCCGGTTTTCTAAATTAATCCGGCAAACATTGACCAATTCGAGGATGTCGTATATCACAGTGGAAGAAGAATACGAAATGTTGAAGAATTACATTTTGCTGGAGCAAATGCGTTTTAAAAATACATTTGCTTTTGAAATTGATTGTGATTTGAAAAATTTACCTTTTCATCCGTTTATTCCTCCCATGCTGATTCAGCCCTATGTAGAAAATGCCATTATTCACGGATTGATCAAGAGATCAGAAGGTGGAGAGTTGTTTTTGAAATTTTACATGGAAGATAAATTCCTGAAGGTTCTGATACAAGATAATGGAATCGGGTATTCGGAATCGATGAAACGTCAACGGGATACCGGGCATAAATCCTATGGTACGCAAATCACGGAAGAGCGTCTGAAATCGTTAAAAGGAAAAAATAAGGAAGCGTATAGTGTTACGATCGGTAACGTAGACGAGTCAAATGCTGAATTTCCGGGAACCCGCGTTGTCTTAACCATTCCGATTCTCAATGAATTTAAAATGTAGGATTGATCTGACAAAGTTGAAAACCTCTTTTCTTTTCTTTTTTAACTTTTCAATTTTACATTCTCAATTCTCAATTGTCCATTCCATTTACCCGTGCATTGTTTCCGATTTTCCGTATTTATCCATTAAAGAAGCTTCGAATTCCAAAAACTTTTTCCAGCGGGCATCTACATCAATCCCATCTCCGTATTTGCGAGCGAAATTCAGAAAAGAAATGTAATGACGTGCTTCGCTTTCCATCAGACTGCGATAAAAAACACGCAAATCTTCGTCGTTGATTTCTTCAGAAAGAATTTTAAACCGTTCACAGCTTCTGGCTTCGATCATGGCAGCAAATAACAACTGATTTACCATGTGCGATTTTTTCGGGTTTCCGGAGTGCGTTACTTTTAGAAAATCCAGCAGGTCGTGAACGTATGGATCCTTGCGTTCGAACCCGAGTTGGTAGCCGCGTTCCAGGATTTTATCGTGAACCATTCCGAAATGCTCCATTTCTTCCTGGCAAATTTCAATCATTGCTTTAACCATGTCGGGATATTGCGGATACTGAACAATAATAGAAATCGCATTACTTGCTGCTTTTTGCTCACAAAAGGCGTGATCTGTCAGGATTTCCTCGATGTTCTTCTCTACAATGTTCACCCAGCGTGGGTCAGTTGGCAATTTTAAACCTAACATAATTGAAATTTTACGGCAAATTTCGCTATTTCTTGAATTCAAATCCTAGTTTTGTTAGAATAATGAAGTAATTATTGCTCCCGCGGATTGCACAGATGTCGCAGATTCATATATTTAGTCTGTATTCTCTTCGGGAATAATGTTTACTCTGACTAATTTAAATAAGTTGAATATGAGGGTCTTTTTAGTACTGTCGCTTTGTTTCGGATTATCAGCCAATCAGGTTTTTTCCCAAAAGAATACTCCAAAAGTCGTAGTCGGGATTGTCGTTGACCAGATGTGCTACGATTATTTGTACCGTTTCTATCCTCAATTCGGAAAGGACGGTTTCAAGCGCTTGATGGACAAAGGAACTCATTTCAGAAATGTGACTTACAATTATGTTCCTACTTATACCGGTCCGGGACATGCTTCGATTTATACGGGAAGCACGCCGAGCAATCATGGAATTGTGGCAAATGAATGGCATTACCGCCCATTCGGAAGAGAAGTGAATTGTGTGGAAGACACAACGGTTTCTACGGTTGGTTCTACTAGTAAATATGGAAAGTGCTCCCCTTATTTTCTGCGTTCAAATACAATCACAGACCAACTAAAACTCACTTATCCGACTTCAAAGGTGATCGGTGTTTCTATCAAGGATCGCAGTGCCATTTTGCCGGCCGGTCATTTATCGGATGGTTCTTATTGGTACGATTATGGAACAGGAAACTTCATTACATCTACTTTTTATAAAACGGAACTACCAGCTTGGGTAAAACGCTTTAATGACCGGAAACTGGTTTCAAATTATGTCAATCAGCCGTGGAATTTATTGAAAGATTCTACTTGTTACACATATATCAAACAAGATAATTCTCCGTATGAAGGTTTGGTAGGAGGAAAGACAAGTCCCGTTTTTCCATATGATTTTAGCAAATCGACCCCTACAGATCAATTGAATTTGTTTACGATACTACCGGCAGCAAATACTTTTTTGACGGATTTTGCTATTCAGGCGCTTACGGATGAAAAACTGGGAACACACGCCACAACCGATTTTCTGACGATCAGTTATTCTACTCCGGATATTGCAGGACATACCTTTGGGCCATATTCATTGGAAATGGAAGATATGTACTTCCGGTTGGATCAGGAACTTGCGCGTTTGTTTCAAACGTTGGATAAACAAATCGGGAAAGGGCAGTATGTCGTTTTCTTAACAGCAGATCACGCAGTAGTTCCGGTTCCTCAGTTTTTAGCTGATCACAAATTGCCGGGAGGATATTTATTCCTGAAAGACAAAACAGACAGCTTAAGAGCAAAATGTGTTTCAAAGTTTGGAAAAGATTACCTGAAAACCATCGAAAACGATAATGTGTATTTGATTGATGCGATTTTGGGAACAGAAACAGAAGCGGAGGTGATTGCTTTTTTCAAGCAGGAAATTTCCAAATGGACGGAAGTGAAGCGTGTTTACGGCAAAGACGAATTGCAATCCAAAACTGCTGAAAACTGGCAACAAATGGTTGCTTCGGGTTACGATAAGGAGCGAAGCGGAGAACTGATCTTTATTCTTCAACCGGGATTTTTACCGAAAACTTCCGATACACCAAATTCCCACAAAGGAACAAGTCATGGTTCTGCATTTAACTACGATACGCATGTTCCGGTATTGTTTTATGGAAAAGAAATTCTTCCTCAGGATGTATTCACGCCATATGAAATAGTTGATATTACTGCAACGCTGGTTCATATACTGGATGTTCAGCGTCCGAATACAGCGGTAGGAAAACCGATGTTGGAGTTGTTCAGAAGAAAGTAGACTTTGAATCCACTTTGCTTACTTGTAGAGCGCTGTGTTTTAGTTGACTGAGTGGAATTGAAGACAACTCTTTGAGCAAAGCGAAGCTGGATTTGTACAATTTTTAATGAAAAAAATCATTGAACGCTTGCAAGAATTGAAATAATCACTAATTTTGTGAACCCAAATGGGAAGGATTAAACGAAATCCTGATGAATTGAAATAGAATTTAGTCCTGATTTTTTAGGAGTTAAATATGCGGATGTGGTGAAATTGGTAGACACGCTAGACTTAGGATCTAGTGCCGAGAGGTGTGCGGGTTCGAGTCCCTCCATCCGCACTTCAGATGGTCTCGTTGTTAATCAATGAAGGCCATTTTTTGTTTATACAAGTTAAGAATTAAAAGAAAACGGAATGAACGTAACACGTCAAGAAGTTAATGCAGAGACAGCGCTTTTAACAGTGCAGGTTTCACCGGCAGATTACCAGGGAAAGGTGACTGCTTCTTTAGATAAATACCGTAAGCAAGCGAAAATTCCGGGATTCCGTCCGGGGAAAGTTCCGATGACTTTGGTGCAAAAGCAATACGGAAAAGCAGTATTGGCCGAAGAAATGAATAAATTGGTTACTGATGCTTTGTATGCTTATGTTCAGGAAAATAAATTAGAAATTCTTGGAAATCCAATCCCAAAAGAAGGAACGGATGTAAAAGGAGATTTCGACAATCCGGGAGATTTTGAATTCATTTATGAGATCGGATATTCTCCGGCAATTGATTTGAAATTGACTTCCAAAAACAAATACGATTACGTTCAGGTAAAGATCGATGATAAATTAGTTGATCAGCAAATCGATGATTTACGTCGCCGTTACGGAAAAATGTCTTCCGCTGATGAGGTGAGTGAGACAGATATGATTTTGGCTCAGTTTGTTGAGTTGAATGAAGACGGATCAATCAAAGAAGGTGGAATTATGCACTCTTCAACTACTTCTATGGAGTTTGTTGAAGATAAGAAAGTGAAGAAATCATTGGTTGGTAAAAAAGTAGGAGATAAAGTAACTGTTTCTGCTACCTCAATTACGCGTGGTGATACCGATAAAGCAGCAATGCTTGGTATCAAACCTGAGGAATTGGCAAATCATTCGGATTCTTACCAAATGACGATCAATGACATCAAGCGTATGGAATTGGCGGAATTGAGTCAGGATTTGTATGACAAATTATTCGGAGAAGGAGCAGTTTCTTCTGAGAAAGAATTGCGTGAGCGTATCGCAAACGATTTGAGCCAGATGTTTGTAAATGATTCTGACCGTTTGTTGACTCGTGAGGTTTACCGTGATTTGGTTGAAAACACACCGGTTAATCTTCCGAATGATTTCTTGAAGCGTTGGATTCAATTGTCGAATGAGAAACCGATTACAATCGAGCAAATCGAAGCTGATTATGACAATTACGCAAAAGATTTGAAATGGCAGTTGATTCAAGGTCATATCTTCAAAGCAAATGACATTAAATTGGACAATGCTGAAGTTATTGAGTTTACAAAAGGATTGATCGTTAATCAATATGCACAATATGGAATTCCTGCTCCTGAGGATGCGGAATTGACAAAACAAGCTGCTGGAGCTTTGCAAAACCGTGAAGAGGCAAATCGTATTTACGATATGCTTGCAGAAGCAAAATTGACTGAATATTTTAAGAATACAGTGAAATTGAACTCAAAAGAAGTTTCTTACGATGAGTTCGTTGAAATGGCTTCGACGAAATAAGAAAATACGTTACTAGTTAATAAAAAAAGTCGGGGCGAAAAATTTTTCGCCCCGACTTTTTTTATTTCTTTTTTGTCTGATTCGGCGATTCGTAATATTACAAATCGGTAAATTGACATTTAAGCAAAATGACGATCTTAATAACTAGCGGAATTCATTAACTTCGTTCCTTCGAATTTTACATTCATGAACAACACGTTAGCTCCCTGGCTTATTGCCACCGTCCTTATCGGATATTTCGGTTTACTGATCTTAATTGCATACATAACTTCCAGAAAGGCTGATACTGATTCCTTTTTCATGGGAAACAGACAAAGTCCTTGGTACTTGGTTGCGTTCGGAATGATTGGAACTTCCTTATCCGGTGTTACATTTATTTCCGTTCCCGGGAAAGTGTTTTCAGAAGGAATGGCGTATTTCCAGATTGTTTTGGGATATGTTTTGGGATATGTCGTCATCGCCCAGATTTTAATGCCGCTGTACTATCGCTTGAATGTGACTTCGATTTACGAATTTCTGAACAAGCGTTTTGGAATCGTCAGTTATAAAACCGGAGCTGCATTTTTCATTCTTTCGAGAACATTGGGATCGGCAACCCGACTTTATTTAGCTACTGAAGTGCTTCAAATGTTCCTGTTTGAAGATCTGGGAGTACCGTATTGGGTGACAACCTTAACGACCATTGTATTGATCTGGGTTTACACATTTAAAGGTGGAGTGCGAACGATTGTCTATACAGATGCATTTCAAACCATTTTCCTGGTTTCATCCGTGATTATCTGCACGATTATTATTGCTCAAACTCTGGGAGTTGATTTTTCCGGATTGTATGAAAAAATCACCTCATCCTCTACGAAAAATGGTTATTCCATGTCGCGGATTTTCTTTTTTGACGACCCGAATTCCCCGCTTTATTTCTACAAACAGTTTTTCGGAGGAATGTTCCTGGCAATTGCCATGACAGGTTTGGATCAGGATCTGATGCAGAAGAATTTGACGTGTAAATCAATCGGAGATGCAAAAAAGAACATGTATTCTTTCACAACCATCCTGGTGATTACGAACTTCTTATTCTTGTTGTTGGGAGGCGCTTTGTATGTCTACATTCAGTCAACGGGGTTGGAAGTACCGGCGAATACAGATCACACGTTCCCGACTTTGGCTTTGAACAACTTCGGTTCCATTGCCGGAATTTTCTTCCTGCTCGGAATTACAGCTTCGTCTTACGCGTCGGCTGATAGCGCACTGACAGCACTTACAACCGGATTTTGTATTGACTTTCTGAATTTTAACCGACGGGAAGAACAGCAGAAAAAACGCTACAAATTGATTGTGCATATCGGATTTTCCCTATTGTTTTTAGTGATTATTCTCTTCACGAACTGGTACGTGGATTCAACTCCCGGAACGGATTTGATCGGATTGATTCTGAAATTGGCCGGATATACTTACGGACCTTTGCTTGGATTGTTTACACTGGGGATTTTCACCAAACGTGTTTTGAAGGAGAATCTGGTTCCTTTTATTTGTGTGTTGATTCCGGGAGTCTGTTTCTTCATCAGTAAGTACTCTCAGGCAATGACAGGCGGAGTTTTACAAGAAAACGGAACGTATTTGGGAGGTTATATTTTTGGCAACGAATTGTTGATTTTGAATGGATTATTAACTTTTATCGGGCTTTGGCTGATTTCAAAACCAGGAAAATCAGTCGTTGTGGCATAATATCTTAGCGGGTAAACCGTTTCTGAGTCTATGAGTAAGAAACCGAAAGCATTTTTGTTTGACCTGAATGGTACAATGATCGACGATATGGGATTCCATCTGGAAGTATGGAACCGGATTTTGAACGAAGATTTGAAAGCAGGCTTGACTCTGGATGGAGTAAAACAACAACTATTCGGTAAAAACAATGAACTGCTGGATCGTGTTTTCGGAAAAGGAGTTTTTGATGAGGAACGGGTAAGGGAAATTTCCAAAAAGAAGGAAGAGCTGTATCAGGAATTGTATCGGCCACATTTGGAATTGATTCCCGGTTTGGAAGGGTTACTTGAAAAAGCATACCGCGAAGGAATTTTCATGGCAATCGGATCGGCGGCATTACCCTTCAATATTGGGTTTGTCATTGATAATTTATTGATCCGTCATTATTTCAAAACCATTGTAAGTGCGGATGATGTGACGGAAAGCAAACCGGATCCGGAAGTGTTTTTAAAAGCAGCTCAGCAATTAGGTGTTTCTCCGGAAGATTGTATCGTGTTTGAAGACGTTCCGAAAGGAGCTGAAGCCGCATTGAATGCCGGAATGCCGGTAATCATTGTGACAACGACGCACACTCCGGAAGAATTTGAAAAATACCCGAATGTATTGTTCTTTATCTCCGATTACAATGATCCGCGACTGAACGAACTGTTTTTAAATTGAAAATTGAAAAGGTAAAATGGAGAAGAGCTGCTTTCGACTCTTTTCGCAGTCAACAATTACTTTTCAATTTTACATTTTGACTTTTAAATTCGCATCGCGAATTTCCGTATCTTCACAATACCAATAAAATTGAGATGAACATCATTCTTCACGACAACGAATTACACTTGCGTTTTGCTCCATTGACACTTACAAGACCTGTCGGTGACTTGAGAGTAGGAATTTTGACGAATAAAGAACGGTGGGAAAAGTGGATTCCGGAAGCGACGGTGTCATTTCAAACTGAAAAGTATATATCGAAGAAATTTCCGAGAGTATCCGGAGATTTGGAAATAGAAGTAAATGCTGCAATCATTCCCAATGAAGCCATTGCAGCTGCGATTTTGCATTTGGAAGACAATCAGGTTTTAACCTCTGAAAACACCTGGATTGCCAGAAGAGGAAATGCTTCAGAGCGTGTGAAATGGTCTGAACAACATCCGTTGGAATTAACTCAACGTTGGGATATCTTCCAATTGAATGATGAGGTCTTAGTAGCAGACTACTTTTTACTCACAGGAGGAAGAGAGTCTCAACACATTTCAGCTTCCAATACCATTATCGGCGATCCGTCATTGATTTTTATCGAGGCAGGAGCTTCTGTTGAAGGTTCGTTTCTGAATACGACTTCCGGGCCTATTTACATTGATAAAGAAGCTGAAATCATGGAAGGGTCAATGATTCGTGGGCCATTTTCCTTAGGTGAACATGCGGTAGTGAAAATGGGGGCAAAGATTTACGGAGCAACAACCATCGGTCCGTATTGTAAAGTCGGAGGTGAGATTTCCAATTGTGTCTTTCAGGCATATTCCAACAAAGGTCATGATGGCTTCCTCGGAAATTCAGTAGTCGGTGAGTGGTGTAATTTCGGAGCGGATTCAAATACTTCCAATCTGAAAAACAATTATTCCATGATTCGTTCCTGGTCTTACGAAGAAGGACGGGAAGTTGAAACCGGATTGCAATTCATGGGAGTTTGTATGGGAGATCACAGTAAATGTGCCATCAATACGATGTTCAACACAGCTACGGTTGTTGGGGTTTCCTGTAATGTGTTTGGTGGTGAATTCCCTAAGAAGTTCATTCCTTCCTTTTCATGGGGAGCTGTCAATGGCACGGAGTTGTTCGAGCTCAAAAAAGCCAAAGAAGCTGCCAATGCCATGATGAGCAGACGTAGACTGGAATTGACCGAGGGAGATCATTACATCTTTGACTATTTGTCAAAACACGGAGGATAGACTTAGATTTTTTTCAAAGTAGTCTTGTTTCGTTAAACATTTTAAAGCGACAGAAGAATCAATGATCGCTGCGTTTAAAAAAAGAGTAGAGATAACTCTTTAACCTTTCGCGAGCTTCAAACGTTGTTTATTCTAACTAATAGAATGTTTAACACCTACAAAAGCAAACACTATGAAAAATCTATTTACTTTTCTAATCCTATTGATTAGCAGTTCTACCTTTTCGCAATTCAATAGAACTTTTTTACATTCCACCATTAGCAGTGGAGTCGCCACCTTCTCGAATTACAGTTATTACGATGCACAAAACAAAGCTAATCTGGCAAGTCTGACCAAAGTTGGACTGAATCAGGTTCAATTAGTGAATGAACGTATTTCTGATTCAGGAGAGCTGGAAGCGTTTGATTCTTACAATTACTCTGTCGTTTTGACCGGATCTGTTCAGCAAAGTTTATTATTGGGTGTTATTGAACAGGGAACAGAACGTTATTGTGTTTTAGGAGCAGGTACCGCTTCTTCTATGAAACTGGTTTGGTTGAAAATCAACAAGAATAACGGAACATTAATCAGTAGTTTTACCAGTCTTTTTGATTACAAAACATCTTACTTCGAACCGAAGTTAGTAGGAAACGAGCTGGTTACTTATGCGGTGAAAAATAACGGATCCTTAGTTCGTGTTGCATTGAACACGGGAACTTTCACTGCTCCGACTGAGGAATTGGTAAGTGCTTCCATTACAGCCTCAACTAGCTTTCCGAACATGCTATTGGGTTTTAAAAGTGGGAATTTGTTTGTAGTAAACGGATCGGAGAAAGTAGTTTGGGGTGGAGGAGTTAGCTCTGCAACCATTTTTACCAGAACTGCAGCAAATACCTTTACGACTCAAAACACAGGAATTTCTACAAATCGTTCCGTGAGCTCTTTTTTGATCGATCCGACGACTATTGGAGTTAGTAACGGGATCAATATCGAACATTACGACGCAGCCGGAACGCTAACTAACAGCGGTAACTTTTCGTGGCCTGCTAATTCGAATGTCAGTCATATCGAGTATAGAAACAATCGATATCACTTATATTTCAGATATATGACCTCATCTAAAGGGATCTTTTTTGTAACAGATCAGGCTTTCCAGATCCTGGATTCTTTAAGAACAAACGTGTTAATCTATCATATTTCCAAAGCTCCAAATGGCTTGATACTGGTTGGTTCGGATTCAAATCCAAAAGGGGTTTCTTTAGATTTGAACGGAAACCAGAATGCGGGACAAACAGCTTATTATGAGCTTTATTCGACTTCGCCTGCTCTAAAGTATGACGAGTATGCAACCGAATTGAAATCAGGACAGCATTTTAATGCAAGTATTGGTTTGGGAACGAAAGTGATTACAGCTCCTTATGGATTGCCGGGATCGACTTACAAAGGAATTTCAGCCTGTTATAGCCTAAACGATCATTTTGTTGGGTTTACAGGTACGGGAGATACCATTTCAAATGCAGAATCCAGCTATGACGCTCAGTATGATGAACTTCCTGGTCCGTATACGGCAAGTGCTTTGTATAATGAGGTGTTGGAAGCAAAATACAATCGTCCGTATCGTGTAAGCCGGAAAATGATTGAGGATCATATCGATTCCGTACAATTCGGATCTTCAAATTATGTTCCTGTATGGGAAATCAGAAACTGGCCGGCACATGGAAATACAGCTTTGGGTCAGGCTCCGAATTTGGCTCCATTTACGGATGTCAATTCAAATGGGATTTACGAACCGCTTTTGGGTGAATATCCAACCATTTTCGGAAACGACTGTGTTTACAGTATTACACATTACCGAAACAACGGAAGCGTTAACAAAGCACTCGAGTTTCATAGTTTTGTGTACACTCAGGCTTGTGATTCAACTGAAATATTTGACAATGTATTGATGCGTAAAGTTCAGGTATATTCCCGCGGATCGGTTGTTGATTCTCTGTTCTTCGGAGGCCGTTTTGATGGCGATCTTGGAAATTACAACGATGATTATGCAGGTACGAATGTGGATTTGGGATTAGTATATAACTACAACGGAGATTTGAATGATGAGCCAAATGCAGGCCGTTATGGTTTCGGCGATACACTTGGGGCTCAGGGCTTGATGATTTTGAAAGGATTCAAACAGGCAAATGACGGAATTGATAACGGAATCGGAATTTTACCCGGACAGTCAGTGAATGGTTACGGTTTCAATGACGGAATCATAGATAATGAGTATTCTGGTTTGTATGCATCAACCGTATTTAGTGGAGTAAACTCTCCGGTTAGTGTGTCGGATCCGACAAATGCTTTGCAGTGGTACAACATGCTGAACGGATATTTCCGCTTTGGAGAGACCATGTTTTACGGAGGAAGTGGATATCCGGGTGCTCCTGGTGTTACAACAATTCCTACAAAATATATGTACACAGGTGAAGATACATCTCATTTCGGAACCGGAGGAGTAGACCCGGGATTTGACTGGTACGAATTTGAACCTGTTGGTGCAGGTTCCTTACCAAATTCAAAAGGAGATCGCCGCGGAGGGTATTCTTTTGGTAAAGTAGCTTTAAATAGCGGTGAATTTGTTGAGTTGGATTACGCATATTTATTCAAACGTCAATCTGCTCCTGTAACAACTATTTTTGAACCGGTAACAGATTTGTTTGCAAAAGCGAGTGGCGTTCGAAGTGCCTTCTTAAGTAATCAGGGACCTTGTGGAATTAACTTCGATCCGATTCCTGTTGATTTGGGTGTGGACGAAACGGAGAAATCACCTCTGGCATTCGGAGTTTACCCGAACCCGACAAATGGAATTGTACGCATTACAAATGTTTCGAATTCAGGAGGAACTATCCAGGTGTTTGACATCAACGGAAAATTATTGAAAACAGTTGAAAGCTACCAATCATTGCAGCCACTTGATTTAAGTGAGCTTGATGGTCAGTTTTTCATTCTTAAGATCAGCGATGATCAAAAAACCGAACAAAAAAGAGTGTTGATGGTATCGTCAAACTAATTGATTGGGTTACTGGTTATAAACAAGAAAAGCGCAGGATTCAAGTTCTGCGCTTTTTGTTGTTGTAGGTTATTGGAATTAATTTCCTCCGTGCTGCGAGCAAAGTCCGTTCTGACTTTTAGTCATGCGTTTGCAGCGAGTGTTTGATTGAGTAGTTGCAGAACATTGCACAGATACCGTTTCTTTTGGTTCGGTGCTTGTCTCGGTCGTTTTCCCCCACGACCAGCAATCAATACACAACGTTTGTTCAATGATTTTTTCCTCATTGTCGGGAAGTAGTGGAAAGAAATCAATTCCTGTGAAAGTTTCAACGCTGTCGATTGATACCGCAAAAGTTCTAAGATCCTTTTGAGATGCAGCATTCGACATGATAAATCCAATTCCTTTGACATCCGGTTGGGAATAATCCAAGATCACTTTGTAATAGTATTCCGGTACAGAAACCTCGTTCGGACCGATTGTTTTCAAACCTTCCGTCAATACCGGACCTGTCACGATGTAAAGATCCTTGTATTCAATAGCCCAGTTTCGAACCAATTCTTCCGCTTTTTTCCAAATTCCGCGGTTAAAACTCGGTTCCTGAGGACTCATATTGCTGTAATAAAAGCTTTCTGCAACGGTAATTTCCGACCAACCCATATCTGCAGCCGGAGCTAAATGCCCGCGATCATACCCCGATTTTTCGTAATCTTTATCAGTTGCCGAACCACTTGTTACCAATGGATCGACCAGAAACTTATCGGTTCTTTCATATAGATTGTTGGTTCTTTCTTCCGTAAGTTCATAAGCAATCCAGTTTGCCTGCTCATGCGTTTCATTGTAGACAAGAGAATACGCTGCGTGCTTGACTACCAACTCATTTGGTGCCAATTTGGGAATTTCCAAACCGGAAATATTCGCTGAAATCGTTCGTTGAATACTTGCACTATCTGAGTCGTTTGGCAAAGCATTCATCTGAGCCAACACAATCTTCCCGTCATGATTTCTTTTTTGCTGCGCAAAAAACGGAGACGATTGGATGAAAAGGACGGTTAAAATAATCGCGAACGTTCTCATAGGCTTTATATGAAAGTTACAATCAACTCTGTTTTGAGGACAGACAGATCTTACTACAAACCTAGTGATCTAAAACGTCTTAATCAACCGTATTTCCCACAATTTTACAGGAAGGAAAACCACATAAATGACACTTGTAAGCTGTCTTATAGTTTAACAAAGTTGCATGTAATGACACTTGAAGGGAAGGTGATTTGAACATAATACACTCCGGAACTTAATTGGTCAATGTATAGTGTGTTAAAAGTGCCTGAAGGTTGCTGAATTTCATACACCTGATTTCCTAACAGATTCAATACCTTGATGTGTGTTGGACGGACGTTGCAATTCAAAAATAACTGATCGGCAGTTGGATTCGGGTACAGATTCCACGAGTAATTATTTTCGGAATTAGAAAGAGCATTCGAATTTGGAATTTCGATCGGACCAAGATTTGGAAGACTGAAGGGCGGAGGCAAAGCAGCCCTGATTGTTAATGTTTCGATTTGAGGATCTATTTTGAAAAAGCTACTTCCACTTGGGCTTACCGTAAAACCATGGAAATTGTTGTCATTCCCCATGAAAAAATGATCCATAATAGAGAAATCAAAACTGTAATTCATATCTATGTTTCTTACGTAATCGGTTGTTACAGGATCAAGGGAATAAATTGAAACGTTCGAAGAAGATTGATCTTTGAAACAGCCATATAATTTCCCGTCATTTCCCATGCAAAAGTTGCGCATTAATCCTGTTTCGGAGGAATTAAAAGTGTGTAAAACAGAAACAGATTCAGATTGAGGGTCGATAGCGAAAACTTTATTGATACCTCCTCCTTGCGGATTGGTCATGGTGTAAATAGTCCCACTGGAATCTTTGATTAATTTATTGCTGAAAACAATGTCTCCGATCGGATGAATTTGAGTTATGGTATTTGTTGCCAGGGAAAAACTACAAAGTCCCATAGCGCTTCCTCCATTAGTTAAGCATTGCCCGAATAGTTTCGTATTGTCTTTGCTGGTAATGATGTTGGTCATCATCGGATAATCTGTCGATGAGTATATAACTGCCGTGTTCTGAGAATTAACATCGTATTGAATAATTCTGAATGTACTGATAGGCCAGGCATATTCGATTGATGCAGTATACACTTTATTATCTGTACTTGTTGCCAGAGTATGGTATGTGCTGTTTCCTGGAAGTGTAGAAAGAAATTCCAATTGATCTGTTTCGGTATTCACAGTAAACAAGTAAGAAGTGTCTGCCGTTGAATTTTGAAGGAGATTCGTTGTTAATCCATAAAGCTGATTGTTTGGACCCTGAATGAATTCTGTTGGAAACCCTTTTTCCGACTGATCGTAAAAAAACAACTCATCAAATTCATTCGTGTTTAGGTCAAAACTATAAAAAGTACCACGGTAAAAGGTGTTTTGATCTGCCATACCATATAGTTTTCCATTCGGATGCAAGGTCAAAGAACCAATTGGTCTGCTGGATAAATCAGATGGCTGGATTTCATAAAGCGTTTCAAATAATCCGCTTGCAATATCATAACAAAAAATACTTCCTTTTGTAAGTTCTCCCCCTTGAGTTACACCATACAATTTACTGCCAAGCTGAGTTAATTTTCCCGACACATTGGCTGAATCAAATTGATGTAAGATCGTGCTTTGAGAAGTTGCGGGATTAAAAGAATAGATATAATTATTAAAAGCATAGCCATTGGTTACACCATAGAGTTTTTGATCGTAATCAGATTTGATAAAACCATGAAGACAGGCATTGTTTTCCCAAGTGAAAGAATACAAGTTTGTATATGTACCAGTATTGTAATTGAACGAAAACGCATGTGATTGGGGGAATAAATTGAGTGTGCCGATAAGCAGACCATTACTGGTTTCTATCAAATCACCCTCTCCGCACCAACTGGAAGATGAAGGTCGTGTATAAGCTAAATAAACAGCTTGATTCGCTGGTAAATCCGGGTCAAAACAAGCGATTCCATTACTTGTCGTGAAATAAAAATTACCATTAGATGCAAGTAAAAGGTTTGACGTGGCTTCGTTAACAGCGTTGGGGAACTCAGCTACAATTGTAATCTGGTTTGTTTGAAAGGAATAGGAAATGATGAGCCCGTTTATGGTTGGAAACGGACCATAATCTTTAGTAATAATTCCGTAGAGATTTCCATTAGGGCCTTTAACCGTTTTCCCCATGAGGGATTGACATCTGTAGTTAAGCTGTGCTACTATTTCGGATTTGTTTGTTGCAGGATTGAAACGATTTAGGACCGGAGTTTTCCCTGAAATTTCATAAGCATAAAGAGAATTGTCAGTATGTAAATAGTATTGGGGATTTTTACCAATGTCTTCCGGTTTTGTTTCAAAATTATAAATGACTTCAGGTAAGGAGTTGAAATCAGAATATTTGAAAACAGAACCTTTACCAAGTCCTCCGAAGCGGTCAATTCCATAATAAGTACTTTGGGCTTGACTTCCGTATGTGCATATTACAACTAATAAAAGCGCAATAACACTTGATGTGACGATTTTCATTTAGATAGTTTAGACAAAGATATTCATTTTTTTAGTGAATATCTGCTTCATTTTATCATGGAAAGTGATAGTTGCTTGAGATTTATTGCTTTTATCCCTCCAATTCATACATTTTCTTCGAAATACGGACTCTGAGCTCTTTTGCCACTTGATTGATCAGCGAATATGGTCCGCGGGTAATCTGTCTTACCCTTGGTTTGTTGCATTCGTCTGTTTTAGATGTTGCTCTTTCCCACGAGTTGCCTTCTTCATGCCATGAGCCCATTAAAACGCCATTTTTGTATAGTGCAGCACTCACCTGAAAGCGCAAGGTGGAGATATAAACGTAATTGATGGAATAATTGAAATCACAACTGTCAATGTAGCTCCGGCGTTCAATGGATTCGCTCATATGGATGGCGGAGATCTTTAAAACATAAGCTGCCGTGTCGGATTGAAGTATGACATTGTTCTTGTTTAAATAAGAGCTCAGTTCGCTGTTGAAGTTTGAGGCAATTTCAGAAGCTGAATAATCATGAGCATAGTTTGGATAAACAATCGGCTCATAGGGATCGTATGGATCAAAAGCCGGAAAGTAATCCTTCGGGTAAACAGAGGCTTCGACTGTAGTAATGAATTGAACAGGCACATCATGAGAGAGTGTTTTTCCTTTTTTGCAGGAAATCAGAAACACCAACAAAACAAAAAAGTAGAAAACAGGCTTCATGTATGTCGTTTAGTTCCGACCAGAAAACAAATTACGTGCCACTTGTTAAAATGTTGTTAACAAGGCTTTGAAGCAAAAGAGGAATTAGAGTCTCCCTCTTCGGAGAGGAATGAGGGAGAGGATTAAAACACGCTGTTTTTGGCTCGAGCCAGGAAGAGCAGAAAAGATTGAATAACCTTATCTTTATTAAATAAATGTGCTGCAAATGAAAAAAGAATACTGGGATGTAACGGACGAACAAGTCATGGAGAAAACAGGTAAACCAATTGCTTTTTGGATGGAAACCCTGAAAGATTTCAACGCAAGCGAAAAAAAATCCAACGAAGTGGTTGCCTTCTTACAAGAAGTACATGCCGTTCCCCGTTATTGGGCGAGAACACTTACAACACGCTATTTGAAAAATACAGGGAACTGAACTCCGTCGGGATGTATCGAAAACGACTACGCGCGAGCCGGAACCGGATCTGGTTTTCCCAATTGATACAAAAAGGTGAAATGCGAATTGACAGCGCTGATAAACGTCTGATTTTCCAAATAGGGAACACCGAATTCTTCTGCTGTTTCTTTCACGATCTCCGCAATATGCGGATAGTGAATATGCGAGATATAAGGAAATAAATGATGTTCAACCTGGAAATTTAATCCGCCGACATACCAGGAGATAAACTTACTGTTGCGCGCAAAATTAGCTGTCGTTTGTAATTGATGAATTGCCCAATCGTTTTCAATGATTCCTTCTGAATTTGGAAGCGGGTGGCTCGTTCCTTCAACCGTATGTGCCAATTGGAAAACCAAGGCAAGAATAAAACCTGCAATTGCCTGCATGATTAAAAAACCTGCAATAGTTGTTCCTAAGGGCAAGCCAATAATCCCGATTGGTAAGTATAAAATCGTGAAAAAGTAAACAACTTTCAACGAAATGATCTGTATGAATTTACGGATATTGCTTTTCTTCTCTTCGCAAAAAGTTTTGTGTTTGCGGTATTGAATAAACTGAACAAAATCTTTTAGCGTTACCCAATACAAGGTCAGGATTGAATAAAAGAAAACCACGTAGATAAACTGAAAACGGTGGTAAGACTTGCGTTCAGAGTGCGGGCAAAAGCGCATCAACAACTTATCATCGATGTCTTCATCCATATTTGCAACGTTTGTGTAGGTATGATGCAATACATTGTGCTGCATTTTCCAGTTACAAACAGAACCACCCAACAGATTGAGTGTGTGTCCCATGAAATAATTCAGTGTTTTGTTTTTTGAAAAAGCTCCGTGATTGGCATCGTGCATTACACTCATTCCAATCCCTGCTAAAGCAAATCCCATAAGTGCCCAGAGCAACAATTGTGCAAAAGCCGGAAGTGGAATAGTCAGAAGTAGAATAAAAGGAGTGATGTAAATGGCCAAAAGAGTGACTGCTTTGAGGTACAATTTGGTGTTTCCTTGCTTTTTTATTTTATTACCGCTGAAGTATCCATCTACGCGTTTCTTTAGTGTTGGAAAGAAGTGTTCAAGGTCTTTCTTCTTCCATCTCACTGAACCTATTTCGCTCATTCAATTAAGTTAGGTGCGCAAGATAGGTATAAAATGTCGCATTAGTACCTATTTGGAAAGCCGCTTCCCCTGAGAAATAGCCAGATTCCGGATTTTAAGCAGTTCGATTCCGGTTAAACGTAGCGCAATCAGTTAATTAACAGTTCAAGTGTTAATCGTTAATTATTCATTTGGTTCTGTTTTGCTCGTCCGGACTTGCTTTTAATTGGAGAAAATGAAGCGATTTTATTCCATATTTAGATGAAATCTCGCGAATATACGTTATACTTCATGCTGTCAATTCGTCATGAATTTTATCTTGGCACAAGGCTTGACAAACCACTGTGTCGGGATTTTTTTGAGTACTTATCATTCGTTTCGATAAGATCAATGACATTTTGGCGTTAAAATACACATACATGAAAGATTCATTCGATAATACAATTATAGTTGCTTCCGGAGAAGAAGATGCAGAGTTCTTGCCTTTAATGTCGCAGGATGACGAAGACAATATGAACAAGGAAGTTTTTCCGGAAGACTTACCCATTTTACCACTTCGAAACAATGTGCTTTTCCCGGGAGTAATGATTCCCATTACTATTGGTCGTGATAAATCTTTGAAGTTGTTGCAGGATGCAAACAGCGGAAAAAAGATCATTGGTGTTGTGGCTCAGATCGACCAAGAGGAAGAAAGTCCGGAATTCAATGATTTGCACCAGATCGGAACTGTTGCTCAAATCATTCGTTTGCTGAAAATGCCGGATGGTTCGTCGACAGTAATTATCCAGGGTAAAAGGCGCTTTGAAATAGTAGAACCTTACCAAACGGAACCGTACATGCGTGCCAAGGTGAATTTTCTGACGGAAATTTTGCCGGAGAAAGACGATAAGGAAATGGAATTGTTGTTCCGGAACGTGAAAGAACTGGCACTTCAAATTATCAAGGACAGCCCGAATATCCCTTCTGAAGCAGCTTTTGCGATCGGAAATATTGAATCACCGACCTTTATGGTGAATTTTATTTCTTCCAATATGAATGCAGATGTGAAAAAGAAGCAGGAATTACTGGAAGAACTGGATTTCAGAAAGAGAGCGCGTTTGGTGGTTGAACATCTGACTTTGGAATCTCAATTACTGGAAATGCGTAATGAAATTCAGACGAAAGTTCGAATGGATATGGATCGTCAGCAAAGAGAATATTTCTTAAACCAGCAAATTCGCACTATTCAGGACGAGTTGGGAGATAATCCGCAGGAACAGGATGTCAAAGACATGGAAGAGCGCGCTTCAAAGAAATTATGGAGCAAAGAAGTTTCCAAATTGTTCTACAAGGAATTGTCGAAATTACAGCGCATGAACCCGCAGGGAGCTGAATATACGGTTCAGTTGAATTACCTGGATACTTTACTGGATTTGCCATGGAACGAATATTCGACGGATAATCTGGATTTAAAGCATGCATCTAAAATTCTGGAACGCGATCATTTCGGCTTGGAAAAAGTGAAAGAACGTATTTTGGAATATTTGGCAGTTCTGAAGCTTAAAGGAGATATGAAATCGCCGATCTTGTGTTTTTACGGACCTCCGGGAGTAGGAAAAACCTCTTTAGGAAAATCCGTTGCAGAAGCATTGGGGCGTAAATATGTCCGGATGTCTTTGGGTGGAGTTTACGATGAAGCGGAAATTCGCGGACACCGTAAAACCTATATCGGTGCAATGCCGGGAAGAGTGATTCAGCATTTGAAAAAGGCAGCTTCGGCAAATCCGGTGTTTGTTTTGGATGAGATCGATAAGTTGGGAAGAAGTAATCATGGAGATCCTTCATCTGCATTATTGGAAGTATTGGATCCGGAACAAAACAATGCTTTTTACGATAATTACGTAGAAACAGAGTTTGACCTTTCGAAAGTGATGTTCATTGCTACGGCAAATAGTTTGGCAACCATTCAGGGGCCTTTACTGGATCGAATGGAAATCATTGAAGTAAACGGTTATACGATCGAAGAAAAAATCGAAATCGGTAAAAAACACTTGTTGCCGAAACAATTGGAAGCGCATGGGATTTCAAAGAAAGACCTGGTAGTTGATCGCAAGACACTGGAAAAAATCGTTGAGAATTACACCAATGAATCCGGAGTTCGTGGTTTGGACAAGAAACTGGCGAAACTGGCACGTCATCGTGCAAAACAAGTGGCTTTGGAAGAATCATTTACCGTGAAAATAACGATAGATGATTTGACCGATATTCTTGGAGCTGGTCGCGAAAAAACAAAATACGATAACAACGATGTTCCCGGAGTTGTGACAGGTTTGGCCTGGACGAGTTTCGGAGGAGATATTTTGTTTATCGAATCATCCTTAACGCAAGGAAAAGGAAAATTGACCCTGACAGGAAACCTGGGAGATGTCATGAAGGAATCGGCAGTGATTGCATTAGAGTTTTTGAAAGCTCACAGTGATTGGTTGGATTTAGCGCAAGATGTCTTCGACGAGAAGAATGTACATATTCACGTTCCGGAAGGAGCAACCCCGAAAGACGGACCAAGTGCCGGAGTTACGATGCTGACTTCATTGGCAAGTTCGTTTTCAGGAAGAAAGGTGAAGTCGAATCTGGCAATGACCGGAGAGATTACCCTGCGTGGAGAAGTACTTCCGGTTGGAGGAATCAAAGAAAAAATTCTGGCAGCCAAAAGAGCAAACATCAAAGAGATTATTCTGTGTGAAAGAAACAGAAAGGATGTGGAAGAAATCACAGCTGATTATGTGAAAGGATTGAAATTTCATTACGTCAAGAAAATGAAAGAAGTCCTGGATTTGGCTCTCGAAAAGAAAAAATAACTGGAACATGCCTCCGAAAGGGGGCATTTTTGTTATCTTCGAAATCCTAATTCTGATGAGTGGTATTTAGCAGCGCGATATTCTTATTTTACTTTTTACCTTTTTTCCTGCTGGTTTATCACGTAGTACCAAAAGGGATGAAGAATTGGGTGATCTTCACTTTTAGTATTCTTTTCTATACCTGGGGAGCACCGGTTTTTGTTTTCATGCTGCTTGGAACCTCTCTTTTGGATTTTCTTTTGGTTCGTACCATTCATCGGTCAGAAACGGTCAGGAAGAAACGAATCCTGCTAATTCTCTCATTGACGGTCAATTTAGGTCTTTTGGCCTATTTCAAATATTCGAATTTCTTCATTGAAAACACCAATGTATTTCTGAACGGTTTAGGGTTTGATCAAATCACCTGGACAAAAGTCATTATGCCTATTGGAATTTCATTTTTCACCTTTGAATCGATCACTTACACGATGGATGTTTACAGAGGGAAGCACGCTCCGCTGAAGAATCTGAAAGACTATTTATTGTATTTACTGGCTTTCCCGAAATTAATTGCGGGCCCGATTGTGCGTTTTCAGGAAATCGCCGATGAGGTAATCGAACGCAAAGAAAACATCGATGAAAAATTGATCGGGTTTTACCGTTTTTGCATCGGACTGGGGAAAAAAGTGTTGATTGCAAATGTGATGGCAGAGCAGGTGAGGGAAATTTTCACCAGTGATCTGGCGCATATGAGTACGGCAACTGCATGGATCGGGATTTTGGCTTATACGATGCAGATCTATTTCGATTTTTCGGGATACTCGGATATGGCAATCGGATTGGGTAAAATCATGGGCTTCCATTTCCCGGAAAACTTCAACAGTCCGTACAGTTCGAAAAGCATTACTGAGTTTTGGCGGCGTTGGCACATGACTTTGGGAAATTTCATGCGCGATTATCTGTACATTCCGCTTGGAGGAAACCGCGTTTCGAGTAAGTATCGGCTTTACTTCAACCTGGCTTTGGTTTTCATCTTATCAGGTTTTTGGCACGGAGCTTCGTGGAACTTCATTATTTGGGGTGCTTTTCATGGAACCTTCCTGATTCTGGACCGGATTTTCCTATTGAAAGTACTGAACAAACTGGGAGCTTTTGTTGCCATTCCGTTTACTTTCCTGCTTGTGATGATCGGCTGGGTAATCTTCAGTATTGAAGACCTCGGAAAAATGGGAATGTATTTGGGGAAACTTTTTGAATTCAGTCCGGGAACAAACGCGGTGATTATTCCGTCTTTTTGGCCGATTTTAGCCATTGCGATTTTGTTTGCGTTTCTACCAGCGTTTTCAATCGGTCAGCGTATGCAGCAATTTGTGTTCGACAGGAACAAGTATTCGATGCGGGTTCACGGAACGTTTCTTTTGTTGGCTGTGATTCTGTTTGTTTTCAGTTCAAGTGCTGTTGTTTCATCCGGATTCAATCCGTTTATTTATTTCCGTTTTTAAGATGAAAGAATCCAAGAAATATAAACGTTTGAAGCAGTTCCTGTTTGGTACTGTAGTCGCTTTGTTGTTCCTCCCGATGATTCAGCATAAGTTTCGTTTTTTCGAAGAAATACCCCTTAAAGGTTCTTATCAGCTATCGGAAAAGCCGAAATTGAATAAGGAAACCTGGTTTTTAGGAAAGTATCAGGAAAAACAAGAATTGTATATTACGGAACATACGGGTTTCCGGCCCGGCTGGGTACGTTTGTATAATCAATGGAATTTTACGCTTTTTGACAAGGCAAATGCTTCCGGAGTGATTGTTGGGAAGGAGAATTACCTCTACGAAGAGAATTACATCAAAGCGTATTACGGGCTTGATTTTGTTGGAGAAAAGTATGTTTCCGAAACTGCCCGGAAATTGAAAGGAATCCAGGATAGTTTGGATCAGAAAGGAATTAAACTGGCAGTTATTTTTGCTCCCGGAAAAGCAAGTTACCTTCCGGAATATATCCCGAACCGCTATCATCAGGAGCGGAAAAGATCCAATTATCAGGAATTTAAAGATCAGTTCGATAAGTATTCTGTTCGACACATCGATATGCATCAGTGGTTTGAGTCGATGAAGCCTACGACGAAGTATCCGTTGTTTTCAAAAACAGGAATTCACTGGACGGCTTATGGACAGTTTCTGGCAATTGATTCTATGACAAAGTATGTTTCGGATGCCTGTCATTGCGAAATTCCGTCGTTTGTTTTAGATAAGATGCTCGTATCAAACAAGCCACTTCTGGACGATGATGACATTGGTAAAGTAATGAATCTGTTGGTAGATCTTCCTGAATTGAAGCTAGCATATCCCCAGTTTCATCCAAGCCGGAAGACAAAGAAAACGGATCCTAAAGTATTGGTAATTGCAGATAGCTTTTATTGGGGTTTGTTTAATGCGAATGTTTCTCATTTCCTGTTTAATGAAGGGGAATTTTGGTATTACAATGAACAGATTTATCCGGCAACATTTACCAAAGAAACCCTGGTGAAGAATCAAAATATGGATCGGAAGCTGAGTGAAAACAAAGTCGTGTTTATTCTCATTACGGATGCGAATCTGCACAAGTTCGGTTTTGGTTTTGTGGACATGGCTGCAAAAGAATACGGAATTCAATAAGTAACTGAATTCGCAAATAGCTGCGGGAACTATTGAAATATGATTTGTCCTATAGTTTAGATGGTTTTTTTAAGTCACGCAGATTTTAATTTATAATACCCCAATTTGTCTATTGACAGATATCTCCAAACACTTTGCACCATCTTCTGCGTAAATCTGTGATATCTGCGGGAAAAAATTAGTTCATCACCTGCATTTTATGACATTGTATTGAACTAAAAACAAGGAGCCCGTTTTCGCGAGACTCCTTGTTTGATTTAGGTAGCAGATAGAAATTCTTATGTGATTTTTAGTGAATGGCTACTTTTCTTCCTGACTTATCGGAATGCCGGGAGTTGGCGGTTCATACATTTCTCCTTCAACAATGACATCTCCGGTTATTTCTGGCAACGGAACTTCTCCCGTTTTTAGTTTGCATTTTGCGGCTTCTGCTTTTAAAGTCAAAACCAGTTTTTTTCCTTTTCCAAACGATTTCAATTGCTGTTTGGAAAGTGTGTCGGCAAGGTGATTCTTTGCCAGATAGATTAGATCAAAGGTTTCGTTTTTC
>RCUP01000679.1_pt1 | contig 24015 bp, 20 predicted proteins | sample 2166341 | NCBI WGS metagenome assembly RCUP01 (sample SAMN09932325, study PRJNA488358) | compost metagenome | isolation source: compost soil in succinonitrile-enriched | place: Germany: Experimental Botanical Garden | reverse complement strand
GCAATCGCCTTGATGAAAACAAAGGCACTTTTGGTCCTTTTGTTGCCGGACAAAAGGACGAAGTAAATAATTGACTGCATGCAGATTTCAGTTAATTATACTATTGAATGGTCACCTGTATGCCTTCACTGTGGCTGCTGAACTCCGGTGCATACATACATTGTGCTGTAGTGATGCCGTTGGAGAATGTTCCCTTCTGGTTAGCAATCACCTGGTACTCGAATACATAGGTACCCTTGTTCAGACGGTCGATAAAGAAGTGGCTGGCCAGGTCGCGGGTAGATTCATAATAACCCAGTCCGTTGTTATAGCGGTAACCACTCAGCACATTTACCGGTTCGAAACCTGCGGCACGCATATCTTTCAGGTGTACATAATCCATACTGCGATCGGCACGGATGATGACCCTTACCGTTACTTTATCACCCACTTTGATCGCGCTGCTGGCTGTAATCGGGGTCAGTACCGGACCTCTGTCGCTGTTGCGGCTTACAAACAATTGCTTTTCGATCTGCAAAGGCATGTTTTCATTTACCGATGAGCTGATCTTGCTCATATTCTCGAAGTACTGCCAGTAAGCAGCACCCCAGCCAATGGCATTTTGTGCGCCGGCACTATTCTGAACCGTAACGGAAAGGTTACCCATATCTGCCGATACTTCAGTACCCGGAATGCTTTGTTTGAAATAACCGGTACCTGCTTCCTGCTGTACCTGTGCAGATGATATAGTTTTATGACCCGCTTTGATCGTTACAGTAGGTTCGTTCTGCAACCAGGACGCATTGCCCGACAGTAAAGCATAACAAGCATCAGCTGTGGCTGTAGTCGTACGCCAATTCTGTGTTTGCTTTTGCTTCAGTAACCAGATGTTCATCTGATCTACAGAGGCCTGGTCGTTCTGGATCTCTTTATAAGCCTGTATCAGTAAAGCCTGGGTTTCTACCGGAGCTTCATACCACCAGTAGCCCGGATTGTTTTTCCAGTACATACCGGTTTCCTTATTGCGGATGGCTCTTTCTGACAATGAAGCCATGATTGATTTTGCTGCGACTACCTCTTTGGTACGGAACAAACTCAGGGCGATCATCCCCTGCATATAATTGTTCTGTTTGGTCCAGTATTTTTTGCCCTGGTCCAGGTAGTAGCTAAAGGCAGTTTGTGTTGCCGCATCTTTTTTAATAGCCGGGAACGCACTGCGCAGGAACAGGTACTGCACCTGTGTCTGGCCGATATGTTCCTCTTTCAGTTTTTCTTTTTTGATCTCTTTATACTCTTTTACAATCGCCCCGTCCAGGTATTTCAGTCCTTTGGTAACGATCTGGTCGATACGATTGGTCTGTGCCGAAGACACATTCAGCTGTTGCAGTTTCGCGATACCCGTCAGGATATACTGCGTCATGTAGCGGTCTGCGCGCATGCCTTCAAACCAGGAGAAAGAACCATCATTGTTTTGCATCTTACCTAGTTTGTCCAGGCTTTTGTTCAGTTCTGCCGCCATTTTATGGGTTGCAAACAACTTGGCAATATTACGTTTTTGCTCTTGTTCGTTCTGCGCCTCCAGTACCCATGGTGTTTCTTCCAGCAATGCGCTTTTCAGTTCCTGATTTTTAGACAGGTTAGAGAGCAAGGCAGTAGTGTCTTCCGTATTCCATTTGTCAAAGATCGCTTTGATCTTTGGTGTCTGTGCCACAATATGAGCGGCCAGTGCATTTGCATAAAAACGGTTGAAAGTCTGCTCCGCACATTCGTACGGATATTCCATCAGGTAGGGCAGTGCCTGTACGGCATACCAGGCCGGGTTGGCCGTATACTCGATTGCCAGTCCTTTATGCACCAGGCTATTGCTTTGGTTTGATTGCAGCAGTTTATCCAGCTTGAAGGTTGTGGTACCATCACCTTTTACCGGCATCGGCAGGGTTTCGGTAACCAGCATCCGATTCGTAACCACCGGTATGGTGTGCGACTCGCCATCACTAAAGCTTCCGGCCTGTGCCACAATACTCACCGCAACCGGCTCGTAAACCGATTGTGGTACATTCAGGGTAAAGCTAACCGGAACATTATCTCCTGCAGCTACAGTAAACGGTTTGCTGCTATTGGACTGACCAAAGGCTTTGTCCAGCGGCTGACCCGTCAGTGCGTTTACAAATGAAACAGAGGCGGTACCTTTTAGTTCCTTGCCGCTCAGGTTACTGATCTTCGCACTCAGTACCATCTCATCTCCCTGGCGGAAGAAGCGCGGTACATTTGGTGTTACCATCAGCTCTTTCTGCGTTTTGATCTTGCCGTCCAGGTAACCCGTTTTCCAGTCTTTGGTATGGGCAAATGCCATGAACTTCCATTCTGTAAGGGCTTCCGGCATGGTAAACTTCAATACCACGTTGCCTTGCTCATCCGTATGCATTTGCGGCATAAAGAAGGCGGTCTCTTTCAGATTGGTGCGTGGGCTGACTGTGGGCTCAGATTTTGGCTCCGTCTGTCCACCGGCTTTTTCATCGGCTGCAGCCGGAGCAGCGGCCGCCGCGGCTTCTGGTTCAGCATTGGCATTTCTACTTACGGGTCTTTTCGCTATTTCTTTCGCTGTTACTGTATTTACTGCACCCACATATGATCTGGCATCCAGTTTGGTGCCGTATACGGTTACTTCATCATATACGGGGTTGAACTGCAGATAACCAAAAAGTGCAGGATATACTTTAGTATATGGATCAACAGTATTGTCCGTAGAGTAGACAATGGCCTGGTTCTGACCGAAAGCTACTGAGCCCCAATAACCAGAAAAATACTTTTGCGGCTGCAGCAGATCCCAGCTCCAGTTATGTGGTTTCAGGGCATCTAATGAAGCATCGTACAGTGTTGCCATCATTTCTGCAGCTACCTTATCTTTTTTAGATCCGCTGATGGTCAGGGTCCATTCTTCGGTCGCACCGGGCTGTAATTTATCACGATGTGTAGCCCAGCTCAGTTGCAGTTCCTTATTGCTCCAGGGCACATTGATCTGTTCTGAACCGGAATAGAAGCGATTCTGGTATACATATGCCCAGCTGGTAAAGGCACCGCCACGATCGGCTTCGGTGATCTGCTGACGAACGGATTTGTCTGCTGCCAGGGTCAATTGTTTATTCCAGCTGTTGTATTGTAATAAGTGTGCTTTATTATACGCCGGTATGATCCATTGTTTCCATTGCTGGCCCGGCTCATATTTGTCCGCATCATTTTTGACGAACAATGCAAACTCTTTTTGTTCCGGTTGCTTTTCATTCCATACAAATACATATTTCTTTTCCGTAACGGCTTTGCCATTATGGTCTTTAGTATTGATCTCTACCAGGTAGTAACCAGTTTGCTTCCAGATGTCATTTTTTGTTTGTAAGGTATTGCCCTCTTCCGTAGTATACTGATGTTCCCATACAACAGCAGCTACAGCCCTGTTTCCCGGTTTCCATTCTTCACCATACATATCATTCGGGAAGGCTGCACGGAATTCACTTTCCTTCAGTACAAAGTCTGTAGGGGCTTCCCAGAGGCGCTCACGGTAAAAATGATCAGGTGATTTTAGTAGAGATACTTTAACCGTAACCGGAGCCGGAGTGAATACGCCGTTCAGGTTTTCGGTACGGATCGATAATTTGCTTAATTGTTCGGGTGCACTTTGCTCCGGGATATTAGCTTCCAGGATAATACCTGTATAGCCCGCAGAAAAATAGCTGGTACTGCTGCGGGTCTCCCCGTTTACATCGGTAATGTCTGCCGTGATTTCGTACTGGAATACCGGTTCTGCATCGGCAGGAACGCTGGCATCGGGTATGGCTTTGAAATTAATACTGAAATTACCTGCTGCATCGGTTTCAGTTGTGCCATTGGTCATTTCCTGTTGTCCGGAAGACATCGGGAAACCCCATCGGCTGGCCCTCCAGAAATAAGGGAAGCGTGTACGGCGTACAACGCGGTACTGCACCTGTGCATTGCTGATGCTGTTGCCGGCATAAGCCATTGCTTTACCTTTTATGCTTACCTGGTCATTCAGCGCATAGTTATTTTTTACCGTATCAAATGATACCTGGAATCTCGGGCGTTTATATTCTTCTACATTAAAATACACAGACCCTTCACCGGTCTGGATATACATATTTCCGGTCAGGCCAGATTCCGGAGCGGTAAAGCTACCAGAGAATGATCCAAAGGAATTGGTAGTGAGCGATAGTTCTTTAATCAGCTGCCCATTAGCATCTTTAAAGGTAACGGTAACCGATTTGTCCGGGACAATATTGTTTACCTTACTGTCATAAGATGATTTAAGGCTGATGCCTTTGAAATACACCGTTTGTCCCGGACGGTAAATACTGCGGTCGGTAAACAGGAAGTCCTGGTATCGGTCCTTTTTGTCTTCGGTGTAATTGCGTTCATACTCCATCAGGCTACCGGCCTCATTTTTAAGGATCAGGCGGTCTTGTCCCAGAACGAGTTCTATTTCGGTATTATAATCCACCACACGATTAGAAATCGTATGGTTCAGCAGTCCGTCTTTCCCCGATGTCGCCAGTGAAATCCATTTGCCTTTTTTATATTGTAAAGTAGCATTTTCTACAGGCGTACCCTTTTCCCTGTCCAGTATATATACTTTTGATGCAGTACCGGAGCGGTATTCATTCGGGCCTTTAACAATACTCAGGTTACTTACCTGGAAGTAATGGTATAGTGTATCCATACTACTACCGGGATTACGTACGATCAGTACATATTGTCCCAGAGGCAGGGCATCAATCTTAATCTCTGCACGATGTGCTTTCAGGTCATCACTGTTCGGCAAGGTCTGTTGCCAGGTACGTAAAGGTTTCCCTTTCAGGTTTGGGTCCTGATCCGTAAAATTTTCCGGGCTTAATTTGTACAGCATCATTTCGATGTTGCCGACATTTTTATAGCCGATAGAAGCGAGTACAGGCTGTGTCGGTATCTGTACCGACTGCATATTTACAGACAGCTGCTTACTATTGAGCCCAAACAGCAGGTTCTGTGCATTGGCCGCACCTTCCGATTTTGGATAGGCAGCTATAATGGCCGTCAGACTGGCGGCAATAGCTTTCAGGTCTGTCTGGTCTTTAAGTTTACTGCCAGCGTTTTGAGCGCGATTCTGCTGCCCCTGGTACTGATTATATTTTTGTTGCTGCACCAGGAACATGGCCTGTGCCACATCATCTTGTTTGCTTGCCTGGTTTACGATCTGGTCCAGTGCTTTAAGGTACAGCGCATCTTTATGGGGCAAGGTACTGTAGGTATGCACAAAGCCCAGTCGCAGCAGGTCTGCGTCGATCAGGGCATCCTTGTTGTTCAGTGCAATTTGTCGCTGTAACATTTCCTGGTACAGTTTCAGTGCCTGGAAGTGCAGCGCAGTACTGTCTTTATGCTGCAGTTTCATTTGTGCAAATGATGCTGCGTAGTCAAAATAATTGACATCATTCAGCTGGAAAGCATAGGCGGGTTTGGTAATGCTACGCTCATCATTGGAGAAATAGTCAATCGCATCAAAAACCAGTACATCATACAGGTATGGTCTTAAATGCGCGGTATGTTCACCTTTGGAAATAATAGCACTGTAATCGCTGGTCAGGATATTGCGCAGGGCATCCCTGTCCTGAAGTGATATTTTATATAACTGAGCAATGGTATCATGTAAAGCATTGACATCCCATGTAGCCACATCTGTACTTTGCTGTTGTGCAGATTGGGTGCGGCCGTAGATTCGATAACGGTTTTCATTGAGGTAACTCAGATACGCTTTTGCCGTAGCATTGGCCCAGAGTGCTTTTTGTACCGGATTGGTTGCTGCAGCCAGTTGCTTTTCACTGGCTTTAATGGCTTTTACATGGGCATCTTCGTCCCGGTTCAGCAGCGTCAGCCAGGTTTGTGCTTTGATGATCTGTGGGTCATCCTGTATGGACTGTGCTTTTTTCAAGATGTCCTGTACCACTTTTTCTGCAGATTCCGGCAGGCGCGCATTATTCAGCGAGTCTACCTTTTTCCACGAAGGTTCAAAATCATACATTTTAAGGGGAGCGGATTTTTGAGCAAAGGCATGACTACCCAGCAACAGCATGCCGCTGAGGAGGATACGAATGTGCTTGTTCATAGTTAAATTTTAAGGATCAGTAGTATTTACAAATGTAAGGATGTTTTTTTGCGCTGAATTCCACATTATTTCCTATTTTGTTACCGATTTTATAACATATTACGGTACATCACATGCTTGATAACCTTTTCAGAAAGAAAACCATCGCACAGCTGAAGCAGACTGCAGATCATTTTGAGGCTGCGGAACACCAGCATATGAAGAAAAGCCTTAATGTACGCGACCTCACCATGATGGGTGTGGCGGCGGTCATCGGGGCGGGAATATTCAGCACTATCGGTGATGCGGCTTTTAAAGGCGGACCGGGAGTGATTCTTCTTTTTATCATTACCGCCATTACCTGTGGCTTTACGGCATTATGCTATGCCGAGTTCTCTGCGCGCATTCCCTTGTCGGGTAGTGCCTATACTTATTCTTATGTTGCCTTCGGAGAGGTACTGGCCTGGATTATAGGCTGGGCACTGATCCTGGAGTATGCCATTGGCAATATAGTAGTGGCCATCAGCTGGAGCGGGTATTTCAATAATATGCTTAAGGCGGTAAATATACACTTGCCGGCATGGCTTATATCGGATGTGAAAACGGCCAAGGCTGCCTTCGCCGCAGGGCTGAACAATATACCGGCACAGGCCTGGAAAACCGCGCCTGTAGTGGGGGGTATGCATATTATTATGAACCTGCCTGCATTTGTAATTGTGGTGCTGGTGACGATCCTGGCCTATATTGGTATCAAGGAAAGTAAACGCAGTGCCAATGCTATGGTGGTGGTAAAGCTGGTGATCCTTGTACTGGTTATAGGAGTAGGGATCTTCTATATCAATTCAGATAATTACACGCCTTTCCTACCCAATGGTTTTACCGGGGTACTGTCTGGGGTATCAGCTGTGTTTTATGCTTATATTGGTTTTGATGCGATCTCGACCACTGCTGAGGAGTGCAAGAATCCGCAGCGCGATATGCCGCGCGGGATGCTGTATTCGTTGCTGATCTGTACGGTTATTTATGTGGTGACCGCATTGGTGATTACAGGCATGGTGCACTACAGCAAGTTTCAGCACGTAACCGATCCTTTGGCTTTTGTATTTGAGGCCATCAACAAACCTATCCTGGGCAAGATTATCTCATTCAGTGCTGTAGTTGCAGCAACCAGTGTAATGCTGGTATTCCAGATCGGTCAGCCGCGCATATGGATGAGCATGAGCCGTGACGGACTACTGCCTTCCCGTTTTGGTAAACTGCATCATAAATACAAAACTCCTGCTTTCTCCACGATCATAACCGGTCTGCTGGTCGCTATACCTGCGCTGTTTATCGATGCCAATATTGTGACCGAACTGACCAGTATCGGCACTTTGTTTGCATTTGTGTTGGTATGTGGCGGGGTATTGCGCCTGCCGAAAGCTGCGCCGGAACAGAAATTTAAGCTGCCTTATATCAATTCGAGATATGTAATGCCGGTTTTATTTGGCATATTTTTATTCTTTGCCTGGGATAAATTTCATGAAACGTACCGCCACCTGTATACAGCAGGTTACCGTGATGTATTATTCATGCTGTTTGTCCTGCTGGCCTTCTGTATCTCTGTTTATGCAGCATGGAAGCAGTATACGGTAATACCGGTAATGGGGCTGTTATGCTGCCTGTACCTCATGATTGAGATTCCGCAGCAGAGCTGGATGGTATTCATCGGCTGGATGCTGTTCGGATTGACCATTTACGGGATATACGGGTATCGCAAAAGTAAATTACGCGCTGCTAATGCAGAATAGCCTGTAAGACTTCCAGCGAACGTAAGGGCTTGAAGTGACTGTCGTGTGTCTGCAGGAAATGAAGATAACCTTCCAGTATAAACCGGCGGTCCTGTGCCGGAGCCTGAATAGCAGTAAAGACATTCAGGTTTTCCGCTTCAAGAAAGCGGCTGGTAAGCGCTGAAATCTCTTTGTCAAATATAGGCAGGGCAATGCCGATGGCGTGCTGGAAGCGTCCTTCGTAAGTATTCAGGTAGCTGTCTGCTGCGCTGTAATTGTTCTGGATGGCATAGCCCATGATCTGCGCCGTTTGTATCAGGAAGTACAAGGGCAGATTGGTGAGTTCATTATCAGATGCTTCATCCAGGTACTTGAAAAATGATAAGGCAAATTCATACAGATCCTGCTGCTCATCTTCCGTAACCAGGAAGTTGGATAATACTTCAACACAGAACAGCAGGATGCTGTTCTTGACAATATGCTCTCCCAGGGTATTGTAGAAATACCCCAGTTGAAATTCTTTTATATACTGTAAATTCTTGGTTGGTTGCCGGTATACCTGGAGGTCCAGGATATAGCCCGGTCGCAGGATATTGCCTTTTCTGCTGTTCTTTTTGTCAGATCGTACCCCTTTGACCAGGTAAGATTGCAGCCCGAATACCTCTGTAAAAATACTACAGATAATACTGGTGTCTCCGTACTTTACCGTACGCAGTACGATGCCGCCGGTTGCTGAAATCATGATGTATGTTATTCGTGGATGATGAATTTACCGGTTGCTTTTTCAGTGCCGTCTTTGCTGACAACAAACACCAGGTATACTCCGGATTGTACTTTACGTCCGGTGTAGTCTCTGCCATTCCAGGCAATCTGTCCACCGGTTGAGGTGCCCTGGTACACCAGCTGACCATTGATGTCAGTGATTTTTACATTGGAAGCAGCTGTCATACCCTTAATCGCGATATTGCCGTTATAACCCGATGGTACCGGATTAGGGAATACAAACAATGGCTTGGTTACCGTACCACCGGCCTCTGTAGCCGCACCTCCGAAAGAACATAAACCTTTATCTGTACTTACGAATACCGTACCCAAAGCAGGATCGATATCAATATTAATGATCGTATTGGAGAGCAACGGACTATTCGCTTCTGTATATTGAGCAATAATGTCTTCTGCATCTTCAGACAAGAGGAACAGGCCCACATCCGTTCCTATCCACTTACGGTTACCGCCATCTATGGCAATTGCATTAACTGCAATTCCTTCAAACATATAGTTGGCAAAATTGTAGCCCTCTGTTTGCAGGGGTTTCAGATAGGCATCACAAATGCCATTGCGGATATCCAGGTCGCAGTTATAAATAGCAATACCACTGCTGGTACCTACCCATACCGAACCATCTTTATCTTTAGCCAGACTTAATACTCTGTTGTTTGGCAGGTTGCCGGATCCTGCACCACTTCTTAACACCACACTGCGGTCATCATTAGTATTTTCGAGGGTATTATTATCATTATAAATCGCCAGGCCACCACCGGTTGTACCGGCAGCAAACCATTTCTGCCCCAGATCATCGATCAGCAGAGATGATCCATGATTCACCCCGTTTACACGGTAGCTGTACCAGTTGCCGGCTTTGGTTTTTACCCTCAGCACATTCTGTACAGTGCTTTGGGTGATCCATAAATTATTATCCCCATCCAGGGCAACGTCCGTACAGCGATAGCTGGCAGTATCACCACCCATATTGGACTCCAGGTATCCCTGTTTGTATACGGTAATACGGTTATCTTTATCAATCCTGGCAATACCGCCGTTATACATGGCTACATAAACATCTGCGCTGCTCTCGTCTTTCACAATGTTTAAGGCATCGGTAAAGGCAAATGGACTGCTGGTTGTGGCCAGCATATCCCATTTAAAGAGACGCCAGTCTCCGTTATTGTACTGGGCTACATAATCCTGGTTCAGTTTTACAAACCAGTCAGAGAGGCCACGGGCACCATGTGCCAGCCAGAATTCTCCGTTGTTGGCCCATACGCCATAAGCGCCATTGGTATATGGTCCGGCAGGATTTGTAGAGGTCCAGTCATTAGGATTGCCATTGACACTACGGCTTTTCAGACCTGCATAGCCGTCAGAAGACCAGTATTTACCATCGCCGGAATCCATAAATGCATTGGCATAAAAATTAGGTATAGAGTCCTGCACTGCACCGGCAGCATCTATTTTTACTACGTAAGGAGCTGCACCGTTATTGCCCCGGGTCAGTACCCACAAATGGCCGTCGCTTGCAGGTTGCAGCCTTGTAATATTATTATTGCTGCTGTGAATCAGGACCGGTACATTGTTTTGTAATTTATAAATACCATCACCACTTACGGCATAAACATTATCTCCGCTCTTGCAGACAGATGTAAAATTGTTACTGCTGATGTGTTCCCAGCTGGCATAGTTAACCATCAAAGGATTGGTCGTCAGGGTATGAAATAAGCCTACACTGGTGGCTGCATAAATATCTGTACCCGAACCAGAGGATGCTCTGTTTAAGCCCTGGGCCGTTCCTTCGAAGAATGGTATAGTCTCTTTAATTTCTCTTTTTGTGAGGTTTACAACCAGCAGCCCGATACCGGTGCTGATATAAGCATGGCCATCGCTGCAATACAGGTCATATATGGTCTTGTCGCCCGCTACAGTAGTTATTTTAAAATCCGGGATATTATAAAACTGCCCGTCTTTAAACAGATCAATATTACCATTCTGATAGATCAGTACGGCCATGCCGGTACTGGCATCATATCCTACTTTAGCCATATCCACATCACTCATACCGTTGGCCTTGCTGTATGCCGTTACCCCTCCGTCTTTGGTATTATACGTAAAGAAGGCAGATGTCGATACACAGAAAAATGTTGTGCCGTCACTGTCAAAATCAAGAACTGTACCATAAGGCAGGTACGTATTCCACTGGCCAACAGGAGGACGTAATTGCTGTGCGGAGGCTGGTGCCAGCGCCGTAACAGAGGCTAAAATGCTGAATGCGGCAGTATACAGTAGCGGTAACTTGATCATATGGTCAAAAATACGGTTTTTCTGCTTTAAACCGTGCGTTAAACTAACGTATACATAAGGCTTATTGGTATATCTGGACCGCATTCTTTATGCATCATCTTAACGAAACAAAAACGGTGCTACGTTAAATTTTATGGATTAAATCGTGTCTAAAACCACGATTTGTTATTTTTGTTATCAGATTGTGCAGGTTTGCCTGTTGCCATCATAAAACATATCCACTCCTAAAAATAAAAAATTATGAACGTATTAAAATTCGCCTTAAGCCTTAGCCTGATCTCTGTACTGGGTACAAGCAGTTTTGCACAGGACAATTCCCGCAATAGCCTTGACTGGTCAGGACACTATAGTTCCGGTAAAAATATGCACCTGACCCTGAATGAGAATCAAACGTATACACTGGTCAATAATGGTAAAACAACTTCTGGTAAATTCTCCTGGAGCCGAAATGGTGATATGATCACTTTGCCGAAAAACAACCTGAGTTTCAAAGTTGGTGAAAATAACCTGACCGGCACCCGCTATGGCACCCGCCTGGAAAAACAATCAGGTGCGTCTGATCCGGTAGTATCCGGCTCTTTATATGGTGGTAAATGGATGCTGATCGAACTGAACGGTAAACCTGTATCTGCATACAATAAGCATGCTAAAAGTGCGTATATCAGTTTTACGGAAAAAGACATGCGCTTCGGTGGCTTCGGTGGCTGTAACAGCTATGGTGGTACCTTTGAGGTAATGCCGGAAACCGGCCGTATTAAATTCGGACAGTCGGTATCTACGATGAAAGCTTGCTTTGCTGATGGAGTAGAGGCAGAACCTTTACTGATGAAAGCCATTCGCAGTGCTGATAATTACACCATTCATAATGGCGTATTGTCTTTAAACAAAGCACGTATGGCACCTCTGGCCCGTTTCCAGATGATTGTAAAATAGTTTTATAGTAATAGGAACTACCTGGGCCCGGCATAAGCCGGGCCCAGGTAGTTTAGGGTATTAATTGTGCCAGTGCCAGATCTATTGCCGGATATTGAAATGTAAATCCTTCCTGCAATAAGCGTGCCGGTACTGCATTTCGGCTCTTGAGCATCAGCTCAGTCTCTGTGCCTAAAAGCACGGCAGCTATTTCCAGTATATATACAGGAGCCGGTAGTCCGAATGACATACGGCAGCGTTTGCGCAGCTGCTGCATGAATTGCAGATTCGGCACGGGTACTGGTGCCGTTATATTGACCGGCCCGGAGATCTGCTCCTGTGCCATAATAAACGCAACTGCTGCACAGAAATCATCAATATGTACCCAGCTCATCATCTGCGCTCCGCGGCCTTGTTCGCCACCCAGCCCCAGACGTGTGATCTGTTTGAATTTAGGAAAGGCACCACCTTCGTTGCCCAGCACGATAGACGTGCGTAAGGCCACTTTTCGGGTTTGCGGATTGACCTTGTTGAAAAATGCTGCTTCCCATTGCTTACATATATTCATGGAGAAATCATCGCCGGTAATACCAGATGCTTCCGTCATTTGCTGCGTCTCTGCATGTATGTAGATTGTGGCAGAGCTGGCATTGAGCCATAATTTGGGCGGATGGCTGCATTGGTCAACAGCTTGCTGTAAGACTGCAGTACTGTCTATCCTGGATTGCAGAATGGCTTTCTTATTGGCTTCTGTATACCGGCAGTCAACAGACTTTCCGGTCATATTGATGAGTACATCACATCCCTCCAGTAATTGTTGCCATGGGCCTGTACTGCGGGCGTCCCAGTAATGATCGTCCCTGTATTTTGGTTTGCGTGTAAGGATGTGTATGGTATGGCCTTTGCGGCGAAACCATTTGCTGAGTTCCTGTCCAAGAAAACCAGTTCCCCCTGCGATGACTATATTCATATGATGCGTTTAGTGTTTTTTTTAAGAAATTATTCGTAAATCAATAACAGATTAACCAATATAGAATATAATACCTAAAACCAGTATTCGGTAAGCAATCCAGCTGATGCTGGGCAGCAGACCGATGCCGAGTAGCTTACAGCGCCTGTAATGTTCTGCCAGCATAATAGTAACTACTACGACAAAATAAAGCAGTGCTGCCAGACTGCTCAGGGGTATGAACAATGTGGGTATCAGCAGCAGTGTACCGATCAGTGATACCGTCATCATATTACCCATATAGTCCGCGTATTGCTTGCCCAGTATTCGTTTCAGCCACAGCGTCTGCCAGCATATCTGTCCTGAGCAGATGATGCCTTCCCTCAATAGATGATGGTGCTGTGGTAAATAGTCACCCAGTTTTTGGCTGAATGCGCTCAGCACAAGTGTAGAAAGAATGGTGACCAAAAGGAGGTACGCTATCCTGTAAGAAAGCCTGAAATCCGGTACACAAGCGGGTGTTCCTTGTTCTGCCCGCTGCGGTATGATTTGTTTTCTGTTATAAGAGACGAAAGCGTATAATTGCTTAAAGCCGTAATACAGGGGAGGGAAGCGTGCAATCCTGGCTAATGCAGGAAAGGAATGTCCGATAATCGCCAGCAGGCTATCCAACCCGTAAGTCACTTGCTGTGTTTGTGTATTTACCAGTGCAATCTCGTTACGGGCGCGGTTCTTGTCCAGCAGCGTAAAGTGATTATTATTTACTTCATGGAAAGGCAGTCTTCCCTGCTGATCCATCATGCCACAGCTTATAAATGCTTTGGTGTACATCCTGCACATAGGGCAGTCTTTATCATATATCAGCGTATGTTGATCCAGTGTTTTCATGGCTGAATGATTATGGGTTTGGAATGAATTTTTCTGCTATTTCTTTAATCAGGTAATTACGTTTGTATCATAGGGTTTTCATATAAGGCTTTTGTATGCGCGAAAGATCAAAGAGATCTCAGGGGGCGCCTGTATATGGGTGTTGATACAATTCATTGTCATGATGCACTTATTTATTGACCAGGTGTAAGAATTTCTGAATTTTATAATTAGCCGCTTTATATACCTTCCAGCAATCCACTGCATATACAATGGCCATGATCGGACTGAGGAATAAGGCTGCGAAAAGGATCCAAAGACATATTGCCGCTAATGCTCCCGATTTTATGGACAATGCAGTGATGCCCATTAAAAGCGCTGCCCAGACCGGCATCATTAATATGCCATAAAGCCTGAATAGGGTTGATTTTTTGTAATCCATGCTCAGGCGTATCAGATAGCTGATGAGCTGTATGATGCCGACTGCAATATATAGCAGCAGTACATAACTGGATGCATATAAATATACTACAGGCAAAAGTATCAGGGCACAAATGATGTTGAAGACCTGTACGTAAAGATCTGTTTTAAAGAAGCTTTTCATAACAAATGTTTTATGAATCAAAGACTGTTATTCAAATTCAATACCCTTGCTGTTGCCAAAAAGTTTGTTCAGTTCGCGCTGGTGCTGGCGGGCTTTTTTACGGCCGCGCATAAACAGGTAGAGGTTCAGCATCAGCATAATGCCCAGGTATATGGCAAAGCCACCGATCTTGGTGCTGAGCTTCACAATCATGCTTTCTGCATTAATAATTGCAGACATGCGAATAATAGTGAGGGCAAAGCCAACATTGAGCAGGTAAAAGCCGATCTTGAACAGGGAATTGGTTGCCAGGGCAATATCGGCCTGCTGGTGAAAAATGTCCAGCATAAAGACTTTACCGTTTTTGAACAGCTGATGGGCTACCGTAATGGTGAGGCCGAGGGCAACGGGCAGATAGATGAAATAAGCGAGAAGAGAGATTTGTGTGTTCATTGTATATGATTTAAGAATGAATGTATTTTCTGCTTAAAAGATAACAGGTGAGGATATTGATGTAATGCAGTATACAGAGCAGGCCAACAATCGATCCGGTGCGAACGGAGAGGGTGGTCAGCAGTTCAGCAGCATTGCCGATCTGAAAGCCATCATGCAGGCTCCATGCCGCATAGCCGATATTGACCAGGTAATAGCCACAGAGCAGCAGGTTGTTAATGGCCTGGCAGGGAGCATGATCGCCTAATAAATACTGCAGGTATATGCCCCCGCTTTTGTGACAACAATAACCTACATAGATTGTAATGAAACTGGTCATCAGCAGGTACATTGTATAGGCTAGTATATTGTACATATCGAATAGAATGAAGTTTCAGTAAATATTGAAAATAAAGGCTAAATAAAAAACCTTATTTGATAAGGTTCGTTATTTTACCGACCAGCCAGTGTTCATCACTTTTGATGGCTAGGTCCATAATATTATTGATCTTGTTCGTTACATTTTTCATATCGCTCATCAGTTTTGCGAATGATTCGGCCTCCGGTCCTTTCTCATCAATATGGCTTAGTTCTTCTATGCTGGCAATCACCGGCTCGATCTCTCTTTTTCTTCTTTCCTTTACGATCTGTTTAAAGAGATACCAGATATCTTTTTCCGCTACGAAATACTCCTTACGTTCTCCTTTAATGATCTCTTTTCGTACAATGCCCCAGTCGATCAGGTCGCGCAGGGTCATATTGGCATTGCCGCGGGAGATCAGCAGTTCTTCCATCACCTCATCGGTAGAGAGTGGTTTATCGCTGGACAGCAATAAAGCATGCACCATAGCCATAGTACGGTTAATGCCCCAGTTAGAGGCCAGTGTACCCCAGGTCTGTATATACTTTTCTTTAGCGTCTGCGAGTTTCATAATCTTCTTTGTCTTTGCTGATACAAAAGTATGAATATTATTTAACTTTCAAAATATATTGAAAGTTAAATAAGGAAAAAACTCCGGTGCCTGTTTAAGCAACCGGAGTCATGGAATATTTACGATTTCGCTGCAAGCAATCGCTGCTTCAGTTCGGGATAGCGCAGCAGGGTAGCGATCCAGAGCATCACCTGTACGGCAACGGCCATTGCAATCGGTTGCTGATGCTGCAGGTGGGTGGCTATGGCGCCGCCCATATAAGCGATCAGCAGCAGGGCGCCGAGCAGACCGGTACGGGGCACGAGGAAAAGCAGCAGAGAAAGGATTTCTACCACACCGATTATCCGGTAGGTAGCGGCATCCATCCCCGCAGCAGCGGCTTGCTGTACTGCTGTTTCGTTAAGGCTGAGTTTCATGAATGCGCTCATGGCAAATAATAGGGCTAATACGATGCTTAATACCCATCCGGTAATGTTCATTGCTTTTTGTGACATGTTTTATTGTGTTTTGTTTGTGGAGGCAAAGCTCTGTATATTTGCTATACTTTAGATAGCTGTTACAAAAAGAATAGTAGTTACAAAATGAATAGTATAGTACATAACTCAGTGACCTGCAAAAAGGCCCGCCTGGCCATAAGAGATACCCTTGATGTGATCGGTGGTAAGTGGAAAATGGTATTGCTGACGATCCTGATGGATGGTAAAAAGCGCTTCCTGGAGCTGAGCCGCGAAGCGGAGATCTCACCCCGTATCTTATCAAAAGAATTGCAGGAGATGGAACTGAACGGGCTGGTAAGCCGTACGGTACGTAATACCAAACCCGTTACGGTAGAATATGCATTGACACCCTACAGTGAAACCCTGAAGGAAGTGCTGGAGGCTATGGGTCGCTGGGGTCAGCAGCACCGGGAGCGGATAATAGAAGAAATCGCGCAGCCACAATAGCGGTCTGGATAGGTTAGTTTTTCATAGATTGGTATATCGGACTGTCTTTCATTGCCTTCTTTTTCTGTTGCTCTATTTCTTTAAATATTGCTGGAAAATCACCTTCGAAATTGGTCTTCAAGTCTTTTACGCCTAATTGTTCCAGACAGTACAGGTATTGATTCAATGCATCTTTCTGCATGTCTTTTTCACTATAAGGAATAGTGAGCCAGAAGAGTTGGGCCGCAAAGTCATAAATGCCCAGATCTGATGCAATCATGGCATACTGGTATACATCCTGTAACTGTTGATCTTCATTCTTAAACAATTTGCTGATCTCTTGTCTGCGTACGATGAGGTAAGCATCCCTGCCATTACTGGCATGTACATCCATATGGTATAGTGGATTGTGCTTATAAATATCTTTTTTAGCTTTAGCCCAGTCTGCCCCGTCTGTTGCTTCTGTTTGTCGTAAGGCAACCTTCAGTGCATGTTCAGAATAGTATTTTTCATAAAGGGCCCAGGAAGAATTGGGATATACTGAAAGTATATCATTATATATAGCAATGGCTTTTTTATAGTCACTCCTGTCATGGGCGGAGATGCCTTTTTCGATGGCAGCATTCAATTCATTATGAAAGTTGCTGAGTCGGTCTTTGAATTCATCCAGGTATATAGCAGAAATTGATTCTTTGTCGGAAAACATCTTTAGGATCTCAAGATATTTCATAGCTAGATCCAGCTCTCCCTGTGCAACAAGCGCCGCGATTTTGGTTGTTGGGATTAGTTGGTTACCAGCGCCCATTTCCATGGTTGCACGCCAGTAATCCGGATTTTTACTGGTGAATGCATATACATCATGTGCCTCTCCAAAGGTAGTTGCGCTGGCTTTCTTGCCGAAATTTTTGACTCCTGCATACTTGCTTTCTACGATAAGCTCATAAGCTGTTAATACCGGCAATACCTCTTTGATTGCATACTCTTTATTGAGTTGCAATTTGGTAGCTAAATCTGCATTTACATAATTGCGCTTCTTTTGCTGAACAGGATTTTCAAAGCCTGTAAAATCAGTAGCTGTTTCCGGTGTACTATGTACAGCGATGAAAACCGGGAAATCGACAAGCCTGGTATGCTCCAGCGGAATAGCCTGCAGATCATTAAGTATTTTTGCTTCTGCCGCAGCGGGTAATGCCGGAGTGGAGTAACATTTGTACGTTGCAGAACCGCTGGTATGTACCGTTAACAGAATGCCTATTTTTTGTTCAGGAGCAAACAGGTCTGATAATCCCTTGCAATATTCTGTTACCGTGCCCAGAGATGCAATAAATTTATCCTGGTCAAGGTTCACCTCTCCGATACGATCATTGTCTAACAGTTTAATGACTAGTGCATTATTTTCCTGAGCGAAAGATGGACTACTGCATGCCAACAGTACGGATAAGGCAAAATATTTGAGCTTCATATAAGAGGTATGTGAACGAATGATTTATTCCGTGCGCAATATACTCTTTGCACTATAAAATACTTATCTATTTTGTATTTAATTTTTGCCGGAACAGCCATCCTGGAATCGCATCTGAGACTAAGAATGGAATAGTGATATTATTATGATTCAGTTCGGTATAAGTGGTGAATATAAGTTCTCTGTTCCCTTTTAATTTGTGGAACAGGTACACACTGCCGCTGTAAGGATTATCATCATCCTGCTGTCCGTGGATCAGCCATATGGGCTTATGATTAAAAGCCTTAAGGTTGGATATATCCGGTACTGCAGCGATAGAGACCATTGCCGCAAATTGCTCCGGGGCAAGGCTCATCAGGTTCTGTGCGGTAGAAGCGCCCATGGAGTAGCCCACCAGGTATATCCTGCTGCGGTCTATGTTGGGATATTCCTGTTCCAGTTTATAAAGCAGATCCAGTATCAGGGCTACATCTGCTGATGGTTCAGATACCTGTATACCCTTATCCGGATGATAATTGGAGGAGCGGCGTGCAAATTGCGGGGCCAGCACAAATGCCGGAAACTGCTCCCGTATGGCTGCTCTGAGCCATGTCCTCGCCAGGGGATCTAATTGCAATTCATTATCCGTACCTATTTTACCGGAGTTATGCAGCATGATCACGAGCGGGTATTTGCGTAGTCTGTTCATCTGCCCGGGCAACAGTAAACGATAGGGTATAGTTACATTATCCGATGAAAAAGAACCTTTCAGAAATGGTGCGGCAGACAATTGCAATACGGTAGCCCTGTTGCGGGCTATGGTCAGGCTATCCGGCTTGTCCTGCCTGAGTACATGCTGCTGTGCAATGGCAGGACCGGAACATATAAATACAAAGTAAAGAAGAAGTTTTTGTCTCATCAGGTTAAAATTGAATACTATCAGAAAGTTGTTTTTCGTCCAAAACTAAGCCTTGTATATTTTAGCAGGTATGTTCTAAGGTCCTTGAATTGCTGTTCCGGTGCATTAGTGTTAAAGGCTTTGTACCCCTTTGCTGTTCTGCGTTCAAGAAGAAAACCATCACCATCGAATCCCAGCTCAAAAACACAATTAGGTAAAGTGTCAAGGTTTATGTTGTCTATATGTTTTATGAACATTTGTCCCTCTGCTGATGTTAATCTTTTTTTACCTGATCGTTCATATCTTTTATGTTTGCACCATGATCCTCCTTTAACTTCTTTCCAGTAAAGCATATAGTTGTTCCCTGTCTGTTCCACCCGTATAGAGAACGGATGATAAAAAGCATTGGAGCAGGTGATACGGTAAATTGTAGTGCCCGAATCTGACGGTTTGGTGTAGAGACCTGGTTCTTTTAGTCTTCGTAACAATTTAGCATTATAAAATGACGATTTTTTAGCTTCGTGCATCCCTGATATCATATCATCTTCCCTTTTTTTAACGAGTGGCCAGTTCGCCAATGCAGGCATAAAATACCATTCGGGAAAATACTCGTTATAGGCAGTACTATCAATTTACATATAGGCAACATGAGGATCTATATTACGGATGCGCTCCAGTTGACGGATAGGAAAGTATAGTTCATATTGGCCAGGCGCATCTGCCCGCCACACCTGATAAAAATAATGCAATGCACTATCTGCAGCCATAGTATCCATAACTACAGGTTTGAGTTCGGTATTTTCGTCCTCCATAGGCTGGAATGCTTCGTACTCAAATGGGAGTGGCTGCATAAATTTTGCATAATATTGTTTGGCCAGTTCTAGCTTTAGAGTGAGGTTTTCCGGGTGGCGATCTAAAGCCTGGTATAAGCATTGAATTGCAGTAGTATGCGACTCCGCCTTGTATTGTTGCTTTGTCTGGATAATATAGGGAAGTGCGCTGTGAGGGTGCTGTTTAAATAGTTGATCAATGTAACTGAAGCTAGTATCCGTTCTATGTTTATTAAAGTAAAGTTTCATATAGAAATGTCCAGTACTGTTAAGGGAATCCATAGTCAGCAATTGTCTGGCTTCACATAATCTTTGTTCAAGATTTTCAGGAGTATATGTTGCATGGAGGACTTCACGCTCCAATTCAATGATGCTTTGTGCCTGAACTTGCATACTCAGGAAAAGACCCGCCAGCAGGAGCATAATTCTTTGCATAGAAAACCAATAAGCGCCTACTGCCATTTCATACAGTTTACCGGAATAATGAAAATGCTGCATACCTCCTGATCGTTGTGCCGGGCGGGTTTCCAGCCCTTTATGCCCATGAGTTTATTGCGGAGCATGGCCTCACAACGCTGACTTAATGCGGGTTTGCGGAAATGGACATCAGCCACTTTACCAGTAGAATCTATGGTAAGTTCGAGGTACAGTTTTGCATCAGGCTCTTCTCCCTCTGCCCGGCATTGATTAATCATCTCTGTAATAGAACGAAATACAGATTGCTGCATCGAATCATTTGCATAAGAAGCAGGGTACTGCACTGCACGGTAAACGGTATCGCATACCTGTGCTTTTGCGGCAATACCGGCGAATAGTATACAGCATAAAAATAATGCAGACTTCATACAGGTAAATATAATCAGAATTTAAACATGGTTCTGATATGATGAGTAAAAACCTATATAGTGATGGCATGGGTATAAAGCTAAAAGCGCTCCTGGAAAGGAGTGCTTTTTTGAGCTGTAATAAAAGAAATCAGAGTTGACTCAATGAGCAAATAGATTATTCATTGAATGTTCTCCGGACAAAAGTAAGGTCCTGCAGCATTGCGATGCGCATACAGACAACTATCTTAAGTACTGTTTTTGTTATGAAATATGCAGTGGTATAATCGCTGAAAGATCAAGGCAGAACAGTTCGTTGTTTGTTTAAACTGTTGAGTATAATATTATTAAGGCTAATGATCTGCTTATTTATAAAAAAAGAGGTTTCCTTATTCGCTAATACAGCCCATACAAAAGAACTGTATTTGGCATAGCCGTTCTGATGATGCAGCAATCTTTAAGCCTATATCATCCTCAGTATTATATATCCCGCTTTACTTCAAATTACTATTGATAGGCTACAGTCCTTATCATCCGGATCTGTATAGTACAGGTGTGCCACAATCTGCTGCTTCGTATTGTTTTTCCGCTTTCGCCTTTGATCTTATTCCGATTTTAAACAAGCCACAAACCAGAATAGTGAACTGGAAAAAGTATGGTTCACAAATTGTTTTCATAATGACTTGTTACGACCAGATTTTGAGTAATAAATCATAAGTAATTGAAGTCCACATTATAGTTATAACAAATGCTTATAAAAACATTTTATTGAGGCCCTAACTTTTGTACTGTTTTTGGAAACCCGCTCCAGTACTTGGTTTTTGACACCAAGGCGCAGTCTATCTTTGTTTTTAAAATGAAGTTTATTAACCGAAGTAAATAACCCAGTTGGCATAAAAAGGAGGCCAATTGTTGTGTTGAAAACAGCGAGAACTTAAAAACAATTACAAAAGATTTAATATCAAACAAAAACAAATTAATATGAAACAAAGAACAATTACAAAGATTACGATGTCCGTATTATTGTTGGCAGGAAGTACATCACTTCAGGCCCAGCAAAGGGTATCAGATGGTACGACCAGTGCGGCCATCAATTCTAATGCCATTATGGAACTGCAGAGCAGTAACAAAGGCTTGTTATTGTCCCGCGTAGCGTTGACAGCTACCAATCAGGCCGGGCCGCTTTCTGCACATGTGGCCGGTATGACTGTATATAATACGGCCACAGCCGGTAGTGGTACCACTGCGGTTACACCGGGTTTTTATTACAATGACGGGACTAAATGGGTACGCCTGGCAGATGCTCAGGCACTGACTGCCTTGCAGAATACCGCCTGGATACAAGATGGTAATAACAACGGTGCGTTGAAAACTATTGGTACCAATGACAACTTCGATCTGCCTTTTGAAACCAATGGTACGGAAAAAATGCGCCTGACGACCGCGGGTAATCTCGGCATTGGCAATAATGTACCGGGACATCCCCTGACCTTTAGTAATAGTCAAGGACGTAAGATATCTTTATACACGACTTTTGAGAATGATCATCAGTATTATGGCTTTAGCATTGGAAATGCAAAATTCATCAACCAGATAGATCAGCTGGGGTCAGTGTTTCAATGGAAAGCAGCCACCAGTGCAACCGCCTCTAATGACCTGATGACCCTTACGGGTACGGGCAGACTGGGGATCAATACGACCACACCCGCCACAAGGCTGGACATCAACAACGGAACGACCAATGGGGCCATCAAGATCGTAGACGGTACACAGGGTGCAGGCAGGGTGCTTACCAGCGATGCCAATGGACTGGGTACCTGGCAGGAAGCAGCTGCCACTATTTACCGGGCCACTTTAGGGGCCGGTGTGGATATTCCTGCATCTACTGGCGGAAACTGGCTTTATACAGGGACGTCAATTACCCTGCCACCAGGCAAGTGGCTGGTTAATGTAACCATGATTTTGTCTAAGGGAACCGCTCCGGTACCTGTTGCTAATGAGGCATGGTGGGTAAGAAGTACGTTTAGCGATAGTCCCACTTCCGGTATCTCTGCTGACATTGTAGGTAGTAGTAATCTTATAAGCGGCCTGCTTCCCCCGGCCGCACCATATGCCTTGCTGACCGGTGCGGTGACCATCAATAATACCTCCAGTGCGAACAAAACATACTATTATACTGCAGGATCGGTAATAAATAGTTCCAATATTACCGGAACACTAAAAACTGTTGGAGGTAGTTGGGCTGAAAACTATATCACCTATCAGCGCGTTAATTAAGGTGCTAAAAGAACAGGGGGGTATCAGCTAGCAGACCGGCATATCGCTTCGCCTATTATTCAATTTAAAAAAAAGCAATGAAAACAATATTTTATAAACTAGCTGCGGCCACAGGCCTGGGGCTGTTCTTTATGGGACAGGCACAGGCGCAAAGCGCCGTGACGCGTTCGGGCATATACGATGCCGGTGGTATCACAGAGTACAGCCAGTATCTGTATATTGCTCCGGGCGCGCACATCACCATTCCTGCCGGGCAGCAATGGGTGATCGCCAGCCAGTACGTGTTCATCGCACCCACGGCAGTCATCGACGGCGGTGGTACGATGATCTTCGACGATCCGGGCAATTTTGGCTCTCTCGCAGAGACTGTTGCCTGGAGCGGGCAGGCCACAACTGTTGACGGCGGAGGCAGTAAAATTCTCGCCAATGTAATCAACCGTAACCCGAACAATCTGATCCTGGATGCTGTAAGTATTACACCATCCTTCGGAGGCATTGCTACGGCAAACAGTAACCATGACCTGTACATTGGTTCCAGCCTCACCTGGGCCTCCACACATGGCAACAGTTCTGCTGTTAACGGTAATGATATTCTTCTCGGAAGCAATGACCTGCGCTTCGCAGCTACAGCTACCGAATCCGGATACCGTCCTGCTGCCTTTGCCGTTACCGCGGGTCCCGGTCACGTTGTGAAAGAAAGCTATACTGCCGCCTGGGTATACCCCGTAGGGATTGCAGAAGGCGATTATACGCCGGCTACGGTAAGCCCCGCAGTGAGTAATACCATACATGTAAATGTTGCAAGCTATGCCAGCTCTGCATCTGTAGAGAATTTCACTAACACCGGAATGCTGCGCACATGGAATATCTATGGCGATGTCGCAGGCGGTGCAACAGATATTGCACTGCAACATAACAGTACGACAAATCAAGCCTCTTTTAATAGTTCCGGTAACTATGTAACACAATACCAGGGCTCAGGTAGCTGGCAGATTAATGCGCCTGCTGCCAGTGTTCCGGGTATACCATCAACAGGTACGGAGGTGCGCAATTTTAGTTATGCATCCCTGGCTACTGTGGCTACTGCCAATCAGGCTTATTATACCAAAGCCAGTGAGTCAAACATGGCTACTGATCCGGATTTCAACACGACGTACACAAATCTTCCGGTAACGGGTAATGTAGCGACGAATGATG
>RCUP01000678.1_pt1 | contig 24036 bp, 20 predicted proteins | sample 2166341 | NCBI WGS metagenome assembly RCUP01 (sample SAMN09932325, study PRJNA488358) | compost metagenome | isolation source: compost soil in succinonitrile-enriched | place: Germany: Experimental Botanical Garden | reverse complement strand
ATTCTACAGACTCTCCGTTAATCAATAAATATTTGTTCGCGACGAATTTCATCGTGTTCGGATTGGGAGTCATTTCAACATATACTGTAACTGGGACTGATGTCATGATGTTTGTCAATTTTATTTGTACAAAGATACAGCAAAATGAAAATGTAGAATTGAAAATTGAAAAGCAATTAAAAGATATTCACAAAGTTTATAGACTATAGTTTCTTGATTTAAAGAACCGAGCTTCGAGCTCTTTTTAATTTTACATTTTCAATTCTCAATTATTCTGCTGGTTCCACATGCACCAAAACATCTTCAATTTCTGGTAAAGCCTGCATAAGATGCTCTTTCAGATTATGGGCAATGGTATGTCCTTCATGAACACTTAAATCTCCGTCGACATGAATGTGCAGATCCACCCAATAACGCATCCCGGATTTCCGGACCCAGCATTTTTCAGTGGTGTGAATTCCTTCCACTTCCAGGGCCTTTTCGCGAATGACTGCAATAAAATCATCGTAGCGGTGCTCGTCCATGATTTCACCCAAAGCAGGCCTGAAAATCTTGTAAGCATTGAACAGAATGATGAAAGAAGCAATCAAAGCCGCCCAATCATCTGCTTGTGCCCAATCGTCGCCCATGTAAACTGCAATGGCGATTCCCACAAAAGCACAGGCAGAAGTAATCGCATCGCTTCGATGATGCCAGGCGTCGGCTTGTAAAGAAGTGCTGCCGATTTCTTTACCCGATTTGGAAACAAAACGGAAAAACAATTCCTTAACGATGATAATTGCTCCGATGAACCACAAGGTATAAGATGCCGGAGCTTTATGCGGAGTCTGAATATTGTGAATGCTTTCAATAATGATCAAAGTGGCGGAAGCAACCAGAAATCCGACTACGACAAATGTGATCAGAGGTTCAACCTTTCCGTGACCGTAAGGATGATTTTCATCCGGGGGACGTTTTGCATAACGAAAACCAATGATAACCAATGCCGAAGCAAAAACATCGCCGGTAGATTCGATGGCATCTGCAATTAAAGCATATGAATTCCCGAAATACCCGACCAACGCTTTTACGATGGCCATGAGAAAATTTCCGATCAGACTGTACCAGGCAGTTCTTTCTGCCTTTTCATGGTTCACACTCATGAGTTGGAATCTTGACAGTTCTTACAAATACCCGAGATCGTAAAGAACGTTTCCTCTGCCTGAAAACCTACCGGGAGAGAAAAAGAAGGAATCACCTGATCCAGACAAGTCAGCTCACTGCAAATCCGGCAGCTGAAATGAATGTGTTCATGGTCGTGCTCATGCTTGTGATTGCAGGAGTTGCATGCCGCATAATTAACCACTCCGTTGACATTCACAATTTTGTGAATCAATCCGTCGTCGAGTAATCTTTCAAGAACCCTGTAAATCGTTACGCGGTCGCATAATCCGTTCAATTTGTGTTGAATAGCAGGTTGAGACAACGCGACATTCGAATCGTTGATTAATTCTAAAATTGCACTTCGTGCAGCTGTGTTTCTTGTTGTCTTCATTGTGAATCTCCGGATAACAAAAGTACGAAGTTTAATCAGTTGGCATTTCAAGATAAATGTTTTTTATGAATTTGGTTAAACTTCTTTTTTCGTACTTTTGGTTTCGGATGAAGCGAATCTTGCAAATAGGAATGATAATCGTTGTACTGATGGGAACCATTGGTATTCCGTTCTATCAGCATACTTGCCTGAGTGAAAATTTGGTTCATAAATCCATCCTGGTACCTACGGATGTTTGTGCAACAGAACATGAAAAGGTTGAAAAACCATCTTGTTGTTCTGCAGATAAAGTTGTTGTTGATGCTGATCAGGAAAGTGTAGAAGGACATTGTTGCGTAGACGAAGTTTCCAACTGGAAGTTTTCCTTTTTCTTCTTTCAGAATATGCATCCGATTTTTGCAGATGCATTTGAAGAACTTTCAATTCTATCCTTTTTCAATCCCTTTGAAATTATTTGGACAGACGGAGACCGTGAACTGTTTTCAGGTTCGGATCCGCCCGCTTTAACGGTCCTCGAACGATTAACTCAATTGTGTATCTGGCGTTTATAGAAACTTGCTTTTGAACAAAAACAAAAGTGAAGTTGAATTAAACGTTAAAAACAATGAGATATATTCTATTCGGTTTTTTCCTGTTTGTTGTTTCTTTCAGTCATTCCCAATTGCAGGGAATCGTATTTGGAATAAAGAACGGCGGAAAAGTGCCACTTAAACAAGCAAAAATTACATTAAGAAAAGCTCAAACGAAAGTTTACTCAGGAGAGAACGGACGTTTTGAAATGATACTACCTAAAGATCTACCCGATGTATTGGTTATTTCTGCACCCGGTTATGAAAGCGATTCCGTTACGGTCACAAAAGAAGATCGTTTCGCGGGAATTGAAATCATTCTCTTTGAAATCGATGAATTGGATGAGGTGGTTGTAGTCTTCAAACAGGATTCCAAAACATTTTCACGCCTGAATCCGCTTCAGGTAGAGAACCTGGGAGAAGGTGAATTGAAAAAAGCAGCATGTTGTAACTTATCGGAATCATTTGAAACAAATGCCACAGTCGATGTCAATTTTACTGACGCCGTTTCTGGAGCTAAAAAAATCCAGTTGTTGGGATTAGACGGAGTTTATACTCAGTTGCAGATGGAAAATATTCCGTTTCTGACCGGTTTGGAAAGCAGCTTCGGACTGAATTCTGTTTCGGGAACCTGGGTTGAATCCATCCAGATTACCAAAGGAACAGGTTCTGTAGTGAATGGTTACGAATCGATGGCTGGATTGATCAATGTGGAGTTTCGTAAGCCCAAAACCATGCAACGACTTTTTGTGAACGGTTACGGGAACACACTCGGAAGAGCAGAACTCAATGTTCACGGAGGACAAATCATCAACGATAAGTGGAGTACCGGAACTTTTGCACACGTTTCGACTTTGCAAAGTGAATGGGATATGAATAAAGACGGCTTCCGCGATTCACCATTGAGTAAATCAGGGGCTTTTATGAATCGCTGGGAGTATAACGGGAAAAAGTTTGAAACCCGCTTCGGTGTGAATGCTTATTACGATCAGCGATTGGGAGGGCAATTATATGGAATTGCCAATCGATACAAAGCGGAAACGACCAATCAACATGCGGAATTCTTCGCGAAAACAGGGTTCTTGTTTCCAAATAAACCCTACCACAGTTTAGGGATTGTGTACCAGTTTAAATACCATCAATCAGACGGTTTGTATGGTTTGAGAAACTTCGGTGGAAGAGAGTTACGCGGTTATGTTAACGCCATTTTTGACGGAATCATCGGAACAACGGCGCATAAGTACAAAGTAGGACTATCTGCAGTTGGTCAGGATTTGAAACAACATCTGGATACTGCGAATTTCGATCGAAACGTCATTACACCCGGAGCATTCTTTGAATATACGTATACCGGAACCCGTTTGGTATTAGTTGCCGGAATGCGTGCGGATTATCAGACTGCATTCCAGGACCAGAAAGAGAAATTCCAGTTTTCGCCACGTGTCCATGCGAAATTTGCTTTGGATGAATACACGGATATTCGTGTAACAACCGGTAAGGCTTGGAGATTGCCGACAATTATTATGGATAATTCTTCTTTGTTGGCAACTTCAAAAACCTGGGTGGTGAATGCGAGTAACCAACAGGAAGAAGTTTGGAATTCCGGGATTTCTGTGATTCGTACAATGAGATGGTGGAACCGGGCAGCGAGTATCTCTGCAGATTTCTATCATGCGCGTTTCAACAGACAATTCATCATCGATCGGGAGCAATCAACCGATTCGATTTTCTTCGGATTTCAATCGAATGTTTCCCGAAGCAGTACCTTCCAGACAGAGTTGAGTTTTATGCCTTGGAAAGCCATTACTTTCCGTTTGGCGTATAAATTCCTGGAGGTAAAAGCGGATTATGCAGGAAGTTTGCGTCAGCAAGTGATGGTTCCACAACACCGCGCATTGTTTAATGTGGCTTTCGCAAGCAGAAACAAGAAGTGGGAGATTGATGGTACGATTTCTGTATACAGCAGAATGCGTTTGCCGGATGTTACTTTGCCGGACGGAACGCGTTTAACGAATGAAAAAAGCAAAGTCGTACCAGTCGGATTGGCTCAAATTACACGTCATTTCAAACGTTGGGATGTATATTTGGGAGGAGAAAATTTGTTTAACTTCAAGCAAAAGAATCCGATCATCAGTGCAAACAATCCATATGACCCGACTTTCGATGCAACTCGTGTTTGGGCGCCGGTTATGGGAACGGTAATTTATGCCGGATTCAGATATGAAATAAATAGAAAAGTAGAGAAAAAATAGGCGGAAGGACTCCTTTCAAGGTCTATAAAAGTTTAAAATTAAAGAATAACAAAAATGAAAAATAGCTTATTATTATTTGTAGTGTTGCTGGTAAGCAGCTTTGGTTTCAGCCAGAAGCCGACAGGGAAAACAGAAACCGTAGTCATTCAGACCAGTGCTGAGTGCGGTGAATGTAAAGAACGCATCGAAGGTCTTTTGAATTATACAAAAGGAGTGAAATTCGCAGAATTAGATGTGGATTCACGAAAATTGACTGTTAAATTCAAAAATGATGTGATTTCTTTGGATGAGATTAAGAAACAAGTCAGCTTGCTGGGTTATCAGGCAGATGAAGTGAAAGCAGATCAGGCAGCTTTCGACAAATTGCCTGCATGTTGCAAACCAAACGGAATGGAAGGGCATGGAGGTCATTGATTTGACCAATAAATCCATACATTAAAATTTGAACCTCGTGTGCTTTGTGATCTAAGTGGTTTGTTACCACACGGCGCATGAAGAACACGAGGTTTTTTGATTTAGGTATTGTACGACAATGATAGGTGGTTTTTTATGTCCCGCTGTACCGATCGTTATTGGTATCGGCGTGAACTCAGTCAAACAATATCGCAGACTCACCAAAGGTGAGAGCAGATTGTAAATTTGTAGTATCTCAGATTGAGATTGTATTTGTCTGCTGACAAATATCTTCGCCTTCAAACGCTTTGGATTTTCTTCTGCGTAAATCCGCGCCATCTGCGTGAAAAAACAGTGTGTCAACTAAATTCTCGGACAAAACATTAATTTAACTGACTCCTCCGATTTTAGATGGTAAATTATTGATGACGAACACGACAATGATCGGAAAGATCAACAGGAGACTTGTTTGAGCCAGATCAACCCAAATGTGTTTGGTTTGACTACTTTTGCGATGTTTCAGAATAATGACAGTCATTGTCCAGAGCCAGAATAAAAAAATGAAAACAGCTCCCGTCATAAAATGAATCACATTATCCGGATAACCGGGCTGAACAGTTAGTACGATAAAGAAACTTAGCGTGCAACTTCCCAGGTAAACCAAAATAAGCGGAAAGAGCGGTTTGCGTACCTGTCCCTTCATCATTCGATGAAACCAAAAGATACATGCAACGAAAGCAATGAGATTTAGAATGACAGCCATGAATGGAAGTTAAAGATAATTTCTACAAATACTTCTTTTCGTGTCTACTTTTCCAGTTAGTTCGAGTAGTCCCGCATGCCGTTCTCGATACTCCCGACTTGAAAATGTCGTGGATTCCGATGCTTATCGGAACGAACAGACATAAGTGGGACATAATTCACAAATATGTAAATCATTCTGATTGGAAAATTACTCAATAAAACCTTGAAAAACACACTTCCAACCTTCAGGTATGGATCAAGTACGGATACTCCCACCTTCAAGTATGGATATAGTATGAACATGTTATAGATTTAACACGCGATTGAAGTATGAATGAACGGTTTTTTTGTCATTTTGACCACTTTTTCATGAAAATATCACAGTTTTGAACATCTAAAAATTACAGATTTTTTAAATCATTAAATTGCTCACTTTTGCGAATTAAAGTTCGCTTTTGAGCCGCCCATTTCTAGTCAGTTCGAGTGCCGGAATGTAATGGAGGCGTATCGAGAACGACTAAGCTTGAATGGAGAAATAAAAAGCATTACTTTAGCCCTAAAGCACTCTAGATGACCAAATTTTCCATTCTTCACGCCTATGTTTTGTCACTTCCAGAAGTGACAGAAGAACCTCATTTCGAAAAACGCTCGTACCGGGTGAAGAAGAAAATCGTGGCAACCGTGAGTGAAAAAGAAGACTTCTTTGTGGTGAAACTGACCGCTTTGCAACAATCCATCTTTTGTAAATGGGATGAAACTGCTTGCCATCCGGTTCCGAATAAATGGGGATTACAAGGTTGGACAAGAGTTTATTTCGAAAAGGTAGATGAAGATTTTCTGAAAGACATTGTCAAAACGTCTTATATGAATGTGGCTCCGAAGAAATTGACGGATCTATTGAAAGACTGATTTATTTCTCTTCTTCCGCTTTTTTAAACATTCCACCCACTTCCTTGGATAAACGTTGAATCGTTTCAACACCTGCTGCTATTGGGCTTCCGCTCATGTCATCGTAGGCTGCGTAGGACAAATCAGATAGACTTTGCGAAGGATAAACGAAAATACGATCGAGTTTCGGGTTCTCCTTTTCAATGCGTTGCGGCAAATATTCCATTCCCGGAAAAGCAGAAACCGATCCCGAACGGGCAAAAACAGAAACCAAAAGGTGGTGTTCATTGAACCCGATAATTTTGGGTAGCGCATCTTCAGGAGATTCGATCTCATAATGAGTCAAATCTGCGTTGAACTTTCTGTGGGTGCGGTATGCTTTGAATTTTTCGAATGTTTCGCGCGTACTGTAAACATCAATATCGAGGTTTAACTCTTTGGAAATCCGCATCACGCGTTCCAGCCATTGTTTGCAATCCTGCTCCAATTCTGCGTAAACCGGACACACAACTGAAAGTTTCCGATAACTTGAAAATGCGTGATTGAATCGGCAGAAGAAAACCGTTTTTTCACACACATTCAACAAATGCTCTCTGTCGTCACCGATCAAACGCTTCAGGAAATTGATCTTCGAATTGTCATTGATCAAAACGATGTCGGCAACCAACTCTTTGGAAACACGGGCAATCCCGCTTGAAAGATTATGGTCGATCGTGGCCATGGCGTGTACGTTGATTTCCCCACTGTTGTAGTGCGTAATGAAATCATCGATGTGTTTTCTTGACCGGCGGATCCGCATTTCTGCTTCTTCATCGTTTTCCAGGACACTCACAACGGAAATGGGATTCATCATCGCTTTATCCGTGATCAATACTGAGAAATCAAGAATTGATTCGTTTCCTTTCAACTCGTTGGCAGCTACTAAAACGTGCTGACTCCGCATCGAAGGACCTTCCAAAGGTTCGTTTTTCGTTTGTGCAATCCGAAGTTTTTTTCCGGCATTTTCCGTTACAAAGGAAGCGGTCATACTGGTGATCAGAATCAGAATAACAGTTCCGTTGACAATCTCAATGCTGAGAATTCCCATGGTATAACCCACATTGATCACTGCTAATGTTGCAGCAGCATGAGCAGTACTTAAACCGAAAATGACTTGTCGTTCAGGTTTACTTAATTTGAAGATGACTTGTGTTAACCATGCTGCCAAAAACTTACTGAAGATGGCGAATGAGCTTAAAATTCCGGCAATCGCCCATGCCCATGGTTCATTTGCCAATGCTTTTACATTGACTACCATTCCGATGGAGATCAGGAAAAAAGGAATGAACAAGGCATTTCCCATAAACTCAATCCGGTTCATCAGAGTAGAAGAATGCGGAATCAGTCGATTCATGACCAATCCTGCAACGAAAGCCCCGATAATAGCTTCAATTCCGGCTACTTCTGCCAAAAATGCCGCAAAAAACAAAATGGAAAGCACGTAAATGAATTGAGACGATTTTTCGGATTCCAGTTTACTGAAAAACCACCTTGAAATTTTGGGAACTCCCCAAAACATGATCAAACTGAAAATGGAAAGTGTAATCGCCAAATGTGCTAAAACACCGGTATTAATTACTCCGTTGTCGGATCCTGAAATCACTGCAAGAATGATTAAAACGGCGGTATCGGTTAGAATCGTTCCTCCGACGGCAATAGCAACCGCTTCCATTTTGGAAATTCCGAACTTGGAAACAATCGGGTAGGCCACCAAAGTATGGGTTGCAAACATGCTCGCAGTGAGCAAACTGGCAATTTCACTCAATCCCAAAGCGTAACGGCAGGTGGGATATCCCAACAAAAGTGGGATGAAAAAGGTTAAAGCTCCGAAAGTCAACGATTTGTTCCGGTAACGTTTGAACTCCTGCATATCGAGTTCCAAACCTGCCATGAACATAATGTACAGCAAACCGATCTTGGCAAACATATTCACAAATCCGGTCTTCATATTTGCTTCTGAAATCAGCTGGAAACCGTTGGGTCCTATGATCACTCCGGAGATAATCAACCCGATCAATGCGGGAATTTTGACCTTTCTCAGGATGATCGGAGAAAACAGAATAATGAGAAGAAGTAGTGAAAAAGTAAGGATGGGATTTTCCAGCGGCAATTTGAATTCACCAATCAAACGTTGAAATTCTCTGGAGAATTGTTCGAACAAACCCGCCATAATCTTCTGGATTAATTCCGACAAAATTAATCGCATTTTTGACCGAGGCTCTACAATTGTTAAAAAAAAGACTCAAAAAAACTTCTTTTTTGAATCCGGAAAACAGAATTGAATGCACTTCAGTGAATGGAGATCCCATCTTGAAGCAAGTCTGTTTTTACTATCTTTGCAGGTGTTAAAACGTATTCAGGATTTTGAAAATGGGCTTTGGCATCGTTTTTGAAATCCGGACTTAAATTAAATATTCATTGTATGAAACACTTTTTCACCCTTTTTGCCCTATTATTTCTTTCGCAGTTTATGCATGCGCAACAGAGTACCAACCTGGTTTTCTTTTCCGATCAGGGTCAGCAATTCTATATCATATTGAATGGAATTCAGCAAAATGCGAATCCTGAAACAAATGTGAGAGTCACGAACCTGATTCAGCCTTTTTACAAAGTAAAAGTGAAATTTGCGGATGGAATCACTCCTGAAATTGATAAAACAATCAATTTTGAGCAAGGTACAGAAACAACTTACGCCATTAAAAGCACAAACAAAGGAGAAATCGTTTTGAGATGGATGAGTGAGGTTCCGATTGCACAAGCTCCACGACCGATTGCAAATCAGCAAGTGATTGTTTATCATACAACACCTCCTGCAACAACGGTTACTCAAACAACTGTCGTTTCCAGTTCTACGACAACAACTCCGGCGAATACCGGGAATATCAATATGGGAGTGAGTGTAAACGATCAGATGAACGGTGGTGCAAATATCAATATTCAGGTGAACGAAACGGGAGCGAATACGCATTCTCAAAGCACAACGACAACTTATTCCACAACTACCACTTCAACAAATACAAATACAAATACAAATGTTGGAACGGTCGGAACGGTTCAAACAGCATATGTGATGCCGGGATATACCGGAAATGTTGGCTGTAACGGTTATCCAATGGATGAGAATCGTTTTAATCAAGTGGTGCAATCCATCGAGTCCAAAGGATTTGATGATACAAAATTGACCATGGCGAAACAAGTAATCAATACCAATTGTATGAAAAGCAGTCAGGTAAAACGTTTGATGATGTTGTTTAGTTTTGAAGATACTCGCCTGGATTTGGCTAAATATGCCTACGGTTATACGTACGATTTGGGGAATTACTACCAGTTAAACGATGCATTTAAATTTGAATCAAGTATTGAAGAGTTGAATGAATACACCAGCGGCTTCACACGATAGAAAATAATACAACAACTAAAAAGTCCTGACGATAAAATGTCAGGACTTTTTTTATGCTCAGATGCTTTGCGTTTTCTTCTGTCTGTTTTGTTAGTAACCTAAAATCTTAAAATTCCCCTTCAGCCTTTTCTAATGAATTTAAAACTGCGTATTTTCCTCTAATATTACTGTTTTGAATTACCAAACTAAGGTTTTAGAATCAGTACTGAAGGGGTATTCGTTAGCCATAAGCTTTGCGTTTCAACTGCTTTTTTCCAGCTGTCGTGACTGATAAGCATCAAATCCTGCTGACTCATAAAATCTTTGTCCAAACGAGGTTCTGTTTGCAAAGAAATATGGTTGGGAGCAACTTGTTCGATCATGCGGATAGACTCTTTTAACTCGGGGTGCGTTTTTACAATCCCTGAGGAATCGATGATTACCACTCGCGCATTGCTATGATGGATCAGCTTTTGAGCATAAACCAATAAGAAACTATCGTGGATGGAGAAAACAGGTAAAAACACGTTTTCCACCTTTTCCAGATTTTTATCGATCACAATTCCTATCGGAAGCTTCGCGTTTTTAATCAATTGGCGCGTGCGTTCATCAAAAATGGTGTTTTCGAAAAGTGGTTCTTTACCGGTAATTGTTTCATACAAACGCTCAGGATTGATCAATTTGGTAGTAAATCCAAGGATTCGTCCCAAAAGCGAACCTTCAAAAACGGATCTTCCGATTCCGATCAATAACAAATCAAAATTCCCGGCATTGGATGTATCTGTGATTTCCTTGTCGATATCTACCGTTGGTTTGAATAAGGTAACCACCGGAATGTGCAGTTTTTGCGATTCCTCGCTGATTGGCGCGAAACTGTCACGTTCGTATTCTTCTGCGTTGAATTGATTCAGGTCATTACTGAGTGAAACGTGCAATGCCGTTATGTTTGCGTTTTCCGGCGATTTGCGGATAAAACTGTTTGCCAAACGCAGTAGAGTTCTTCCTCTTTCCGGACTTCCGAACGACAATAAAATAGAATACTTGGTTGAAAGCTCCTGCGTGCTGTTGATCTGTTCCTCCGTTTTCTTTTCAGGCATAAAGCGGTTGATCAGATCGAGAAGCGGACCGGTCATAAACGTGGTGACCAGCGCCATAATAACAAGCATCGCGAAAATTTCATCCGAAAGAACACCCAAGTCATATCCGATATTCAATACAATCAACTCCATCAAACCGCGGGTGTTCATCAGCGCACCGATGATTAAACTGTCTCTCCAGTTTTGTCCCACAAATTTGGCAGCAAGCGTTGAACCAAGGAATTTTCCGGTTGTTGCTACGGCAATGATCAGAAGTGCGATCGACCACAAATGCCAGTCGTTCAATAACCCGATTTGTGTTCTTAATCCGGTGAAGACAAAGAAGAGCGGAAGGAGTAAAAGCACGGCAACATCTTCTATTTTTTCAATGAAAATCGTTCTGAAATTCATGTTGGAAGGCATAATTACTCCAGCTAAAAATGCTCCGAATAGCGCGTGAATTCCGATAACTTCTGTTGTAAATGCAGAGATCAATAAGGTAATAAAGAAGATGGCTACAACCGGTTTACTCAGACTTTCCTTGTTGGAATATTTGTCTCCCAATCGTTTTAAGAAAGGTTGAACAAACTTCAACATGATCAAAACATAAGCAATTGCCATGAAAATAATATAGATGGAGCTTAATACAGATCCGGCTTTTACAATGGCAATTACAGCAGCCAAAATACACCAGGCCGTAATATCATCAGCTGCAGCGCAAGTGATCACGATGGAACCCAGTTTTGTTTTACTTAAACCCCGTTCCTGAACAATCCGGGCAAGTACAGGAAATGCCGTAATACTCATTGAAATCCCGATGAAAAGGGAGAATGAAAGGAAGTTTACATTGTCCGGAGCGAATTCTGAATAGATCAAATACGCTAAACCAACTCCTAGTGTGAATGGGAAAATGATACTGGCGTGACTGATAACAACAGCGTCGTTTGCTTTGTTTTTAAGTGTTTTAAGTTCGAGTTCCATTCCGACCACAAACATGAAAAGGATTAAGCCGATCTGACTCAAAAACTTCAGGTTGTCCATCGATTTATCTGGAAACACAAAATGCGAAAACTCCGGGAAATACATTCCGATAAAAGATGGTCCGAGGAAAATTCCGGCAATGATTTCTCCGATCACAGATGGCTGCCCGATTTTTTTACAGAAAAAACCGAAAATGCGCGCTACTACAATGATTGTGACGATTTGCAGCAAGAGAATTGCCAATGGATGTGTCAGATTGTGATAATACGTTTCAGTAAATTGTTGCCAGGTTGAAGCCGTTACTGTTGGTTCGAAAGTGGTTACTTTTCCTTTTTCAAGATCGCCTCCTGAGACAATGACCCCGAAAATGATGGCGGTGAATCCACCAATGGTTAGAATGTAAAACAGCAGATTTTTGAGATTGCGCATGTCCTGAAATTTTTAGCAAAAATAAATTTGTCTGTCAGGAAGGGAAAGTACTTTTTTTAAGAATGTACTGAAACCCCTTTTTATTGTACTGAGTTCAAGGCTACTGTTGTTGAAACACTTCGATAAACGATTTTCGATAGTTTTCACTCAGATTAAACTCCCTGTATTTCCCTTCGTCATTTTTGAGTTTACTGATGACAAAATCACCCTGATAACCCTGAATGAAATCCATGGAAATCAATTCAGACTTTGAAATCCGGACGAAAGAAACAGCATCCAATTCCTGAAGCAGTTGATCAAAGGATTTGTTTTTCACCACCAGTTGATCTCCGTTTTCCAACAACAACAACTTGTCTCTTCGATCATATGTATCGGTAGAAAAAGAAACGATGTGCGATTGCTGGATGGAAAGTTTTCCTTTACTCGTATTGACGGTCCAGGTAGCCTGAGATTTTAATTGTTCAATCTGAATATGTACTTTTTCGATAGCGCGCACCAGACGTTCTCTTTGAACAGGTTTTCTCAAATAGTCAATGGCTTCAATGTCGAAAGCATCGGCAGCATATTCGTTGTGTGCCGTAGTGAAGATAATCGGAACTGATTTTAGCTTCTGGGCAACTTCCAGTCCTGTGAGACTTGGCATCACAATATCTGAAATGCAGAAGTCGAACGCCAGGTTTTTGATCTCAGAAAGAAAGATAAGCGGATCGTCAAATGCTTTCACAACTTCAATTCCGGGTATGGAATCACATAAGGTTCGCAAGTATGCAAGAGCCAGTAATTCGTCATCCAGTAATACAACCCGAAGTGTTTTATCCATTTAGTTGCAGCTTTAATTGAGCATGAAAAACCGGGTTTTCATTTTTCAGGGTGAGTTGATAGGCGTTCGGGTAAGCAATTTTCAATCGTTCTTCCAGATTTTTAAGCCCCAAACCGCTTCGTTCTTTTTTCAATGGTGCTCTTTCGGAAATGCGGTTGCTGACTTCCAGAAGAAATTCCCCGTTGTTGATTTCAAGATGAATGGAGATAAATGATTCGTTCTTTTGAAAATCGGTGTGTTTGAAAGCGTTTTCAATTAAATCAACCGTGATTAAAGGTAAAATCTTCAGACTACCGATTCGCTCATCGTCCAGATTGATCGTGTTTCGGATTCGTAAATCGAAAAGCGGGCTCAGTTTAAGCCGGTTGATTTCGATGAAATTTGCTGCGAAATCCATTTCTTCGCGTAAACTAACCAATGGCTGATCGCTTTCATAAAGCACATAGTCCAAAACACCCGAAAGTTTGTCCATGGAATAATACGTCTGATAAGCATGAGATTGAATGGAATTCAACGCGTTTTTGAACAGATGCGGATTCAGTTTGTATCGGATCGAACTCAACTCGTTGGAATGAACACGCGCATTCAGTTCCTGGTTTTTCAAGGTCATTTCCCGGTTCGTCTTTCTGGACTCCTTCAATTTCATATAAAGCATCCAGCAGTAAACTACTAGAGCTAAAAAGAGTACCGAAAGGGAAAAAAGTGCTACTGAAACCATAATTCTAGACCTCGAAGATAGGACTTTTGAGATTTAAAAAGACCATCCGGCTTAGGTTCATTCCATTTTAGCGCTCTTTTAATTGATTTATGCTGCAAAAACACTTATCACATAAGAATCAAACCATTCGGCAGATATTATTCAACTCTGAAGACCTTTTCTGTCGTTCCATCATCATAAACATAAATCAAGGGTGTATTGGGTTTGTCTTCGGTTTCTCTACCGGTCAGATCAATAATTTTGATCAGCCGTTTATCATTGGTGTTGAGTTCATTTATTTCCAGAAATCGATTGATCCGGCTGATATGCGAAGCGGGTTGACTGAACTGGCCGCCACAATAAATGACGTTATCATAATCCTCCAAACAGATAACTGTTTCATTGAATTGCGATCCGATTTGAATCCATGAAGCCCCGTTCCATTTCATCACTGCTCGTTGCGTGAGTGCAGGATTGCTTCCGAATAAACTTGCTGCAATAAACAAGTCGCCGTCAAATTCCCAAAAATCGCTGACGGATTTAATTGCAGGATCTCCCATTGATGTGTAATTAACGCCATCCCATCTGGCAATGCCATTCATGTTCACACCATTGATCGTATTCCAAACATTTCCGATCAATAGATCACCTTGAAAACTTTTCAGAGCATATGCTGTAGTAAAAACAACACCGGGATCAAAACGTTCCCAGTTGACACCGTTCCAACGAGCGATGTTTTTAACTGTTGTGTCGGACCCGGAAGCAGTAAAATCACCAGTTGCATACAACGTATTGTTATGTACTTCCAAAAAAGTAACCATATCATTCAAGCCGGATCCCATCGAATTCCATGTCGTACCATTCCATGAAGCAATGTTCTTGATTGGAACACCTCCGATTGAAGTAAACCTGCCACCGGAAATCAACAGATTATTGTAGGTAAGAAGTTTTTTGGTGGATGACCATTCCGATTGATCAAAAATTCCTCCTGCTTGTTCCCACTGCCCGTTCACTAATTTATAAACGCTTGATTGTGATTCGATGTACGGATAATCACCACCTGTGTAGAGCGTATTGTTATAGATACTGAAGGTCAAAGGTGAAGCGATTCCAAATAAAACGGGATAGTTTGTCCAGGTTAAGCCATTCCATGATTTTACCTCGCCCGTTAATCTTCCGCCAACAAAGAGTTCTCCGTCGAATTTGATCATATCATAAACGATATCATCAACTCCACCGCCAACATGATCCCAATCCTGGGCTGTTGAAATGTTTGGTGCCAGAAAAAGCACGAAGACAAAAAAGAAATTTTTCATACAAGAGATGGGTTTGCTTTAAGTGGATTAATTGATTTAGAATGAATGAACTAATTGAATGATTCACCCTGATTGGGCTTTGAAACGGCTGGTTTTAGGATTTATTATTTAACATGAAATAATTCATTGTATTTGTCCGGATAAATCCGAATTGGAAGTTTCATTTTTATTAATCTACTAATTTAATGGAATATTAACATCTGTTTTTTCAACATTAGGGAATCATTTTCTTTTTTTTCACTAATTTCGCACCCATAAATTTTATAATCAAGGACTATGTCATACTTGTTTACCTCAGAATCTGTTTCTGAAGGACACCCGGATAAAGTAGCGGATCAAATTTCAGATGCGCTAATTGATAACTTTATGGCTTTTGACCCAACGTCGAAAGTCGCTTGCGAAACCTTAGTAACGACAGGACAGGTAGTTTTGGCCGGAGAGGTAAAAACGAATACATATTTGGATGTTCAGACGATTGCTCGTGAAGTGATCCGTAAAATTGGATATACCAAATCTGAATACATGTTTGAAGCGAATTCTTGTGGGATTCTTTCTGCAATTCATGACCAATCTTCTGATATCAATCAGGGAGTAGATCGCAAAGTTTCAAATGATGATTTTGAAGCAAAAGCAGAAGCTCAAGGAGCAGGAGATCAGGGAATGATGTTCGGTTATGCGACGAAAGAAACGGATAATTATATGCCTCTAGCATTGGATTTGGCGCATAAAATTTTACAGGAGCTTTCTCAAATCCGTAACGGTGAATCTCATATTATCGGTTATTTACGTCCGGATGCAAAATCTCAGGTAACGATCGAATATTCGGATGATAACGTTCCACAACGTATTGATACGATTGTTGTTTCTACACAACACGATGATTTTGCTGCTGAAGCGGAGATGTTGAAAAAAATCAATGACGATATCGTGAACATCGTAATTCCTCGTGTGAAAGCAAAATTGAAGCCGGAATTGCAAGCGTTGTTCAACGATCAGATCACTTACCATATCAACCCGACTGGAAAATTCGTTATCGGAGGACCTCACGGAGATACAGGTTTGACAGGTCGTAAGATTATCGTTGATACGTACGGTGGAAAAGGTGCTCACGGTGGTGGAGCTTTCTCAGGAAAAGATCCTTCTAAAGTGGATCGTTCTGCAGCTTACGCTACACGTCACATCGCGAAGAACCTGGTTGCTGCAGGTTTGTGTGATGAGGTTTTGGTTCAGGTTTCTTATGCAATTGGTGTTGCTAAACCTTGTGGTTTGTTCATTAATACTTATGGAACTTCGAAAGTAAGCATGACAGACGGTGAAATTGCTAAGAAATGTGCGGAGATCTTTGATATGCGTCCTTATGCAATTGAGCAACGTTTGAAATTGAGAAATCCTATTTATTCTGAAACTGCTGCTTATGGTCACATGGGACGTAAGAATGAAGTAGTGAAGAAAACATTTAATGCTCCTGACGGAACTCAAGTTGTGAAAGAAGTTGAGTTGTTCACTTGGGAGAAATTAGACTTTGTAGATAAAGTACAGGCTGCTTTCGGATTGTAAGAAAGAGCTGAAACAAAATAGAAACCCTGACTCCCGGCGATATTGTCGGGATGTCAGGGTTTTTTGTTTTTGTTACCTTTTCGTTAGATTGTATTCTATAGGAAATGAATCCTGTTGGTTTGGATTTATTTGGAAGTAGTTTTGGTTTTTGGTGAAATCATATCCGTTGCGGCGGATGTGATTTTTTTTGTTTATCCCCTAGTTTACTTTTTTTAGTGAATCAGATTTTTATAAAAAGCATACTTTTTTGACGATATTTATTTTTTATCGTACAAATCTGACGATATTTTTGTATCTTCGAATAACTTGTAAAAGTGAAATAGATGGATTTGGATGAAAATAAAAATTTTAGAGGTTGATTCAGAAGAATTAATCAGAGGAATAATTCGGGAAGGATCCAAAACTGAAATACCTTCATTAAGAGATGGATGGTTGTTTAATTTTAACAGGCATATTCAACTTAAAGGAAAAAAAACATTTGTATTGGTAAAGGAAGACACTCCGAGGATTATTGAAGGATGTCTGATTTTCTCACTTCACGAAACCTTCGGACCATATATGGATTATTTGGAAGTCGCGCCTCATAACAAAGGACGTAACGGAAAATATAAAAAAGTTGCGGGATGTTTGATCGCATATGCTTGTGTTTTGAGCTTTGAAACAGGAATCGGAAGTGATAAAGGGATTTTAACATTTTATGCATTCGGCGAAGATGAAAATTCGCAGCGACGTTTAGAAGAATTGTATCGCACGAAATATAAAGCAATAAAGAATATTTGGGGCTTTATGGAGATTTACCAAAATGAGAGTAAGCTTCTCATAGAAGAATATTTGAATACGAAAGAAGATTGAAAGCAGTCTAAATGAAAGGGATATTAAAATGAAAAAAGATAAAATTGATATCGAATTTGATGATGTTATTGGGGCTCAAACACCAAAAGAGCTAAGTAAAAAAGAGCATGATCAGATCAGGGAACACCGACTTAAGTTATACAATGAAAGGTCCCGGGAAGATCAGATCAAGGATATTTTATTGGGGTTTCGATTTTCATTGATGAACTATGTTGAAAAGGAAAATCCTGAGAACATCATTCATTTGGGAGATTTCCTCGATGCACTGTTGAGCCAGATAAAAATTAAAAAGGGATTATTTGCAGAATACATTGATATTTCTCCTCGTAATATTAACAAGTACTTTAATGGAGAACGAAAATTCAGTATAGAACACGCGTTAAAGCTCGAGAAATTGTTTGATGTTCATGCTGAAATTTTATTAGAGATTCAGTTGAAAAATGAATTGATTCAAACAAAACGTTCTCATAAAGGAGAATATGATAAATATAATCTGAATGATCTGATAGCTGTTTAAAGTTTGATGTTGTGAAAATATTCCTGTTTTCACAACATTTTAGACGCCTGAACCAATTTTAATTCTCCGTAAGTTACTTTGTCGCCAAGTTCATCTTTGATTACTCCCAACGTTTTTCCTTCAGTACCTTCCAGGTAAGCTTCAATTTCAGTGATCCGTTTCGGATCTAAAATATCTGTGATATCGATTTTTTCCTGACGAATCAGTTTTACGAAATGCCCTTCAATGGTTGAAACACCGAGTTGACGTTCGCGGGCGATTTCATCCATCGTCTTTCCTTGTTCATACAATTCAAAGGTGATTTCATAGGTGTCTTTCTTAACCGCTTTTTCTTCTTTGACTTTTTTCGGTTTAACGAGTTCAACAATATCCGTGTATTCTTCTTCCATCATTTCATCCATCATCGAACGGTTTGCTCTTAATTCCTGTTGAATGCTGTGGCTTTTTGCAATGACGTAATTGGTCAGTTCCGGAGCTTTTATTGTTTCTTTTGTGAATGGTTTTTGATTGACTACTGCTTCCATTAACAAACGTGCTTTCATCAAGCGATGAACAACGGCTACTACTTCTTGTTCTAATTCTTCCAGCTCGTCGTTGTAACTCTTCGTTTTTTTGACTTTGGAGAGCTCGTAACGCCTTTTCATAATAGAATAGACTTGTGCGTCCAACGGCTTGTAGAAATACAGATAAGCGGCTTGTACGCGTTCATGAACAAATTCCCAATCCTGACTTTCTTTGGAAAAGATATTGGTCAGTTGATTTTGGAATTTGCGGGCTGCATCAAAAGTGGTTTGAACCGTTTGAAGCTGGTTTGCAGCCCAGGATTTGTCTTTCCCTTTTTCGGTCTTTGGACCTTGAAGTTTGAAGCCTAATTCGAAAGTTGCCCATTTGGTCGTGTAATCATACCAGTCGAAAGCCTGAAAAAGACTCGTGTAAATAAAGCGCGCTGTTTCCCGGTCCAGGAAAAGTTTCATGGTATCTTCCGAAGCTTTGTTGGAAGAATAGGAAACTACCTGTTTGTCGTTCATCAAACCATTCATGGAAAGCGGTTTGAGGAGCACCAATCCGGAAAGGCTGCGAAGTCTTGAAAGTGCAACATAGGCTTGTCCGGGAGCAAAAACCTGAGAAACATCTAGAACGGCTTTGTCAAACGTAAGTCCCTGACTTTTGTGAATGGTAATAGCCCAAGCCAGTTTGATGGGATAATGTACAAAGGTTCCGAGTGTTTCTTCTTCGATTTCGCCGGATTGTTCATTGAGGGAATATTTGATGTTGTTCCACTCGTATTTCTCTACAACGATACTTCGTTTTTCATCTTTGAAAAAAACTTCGATTTCTTCGCTTGTCAGGGATTTAATGACTCCCATTTTTCCGTTGTAGAAGTTCTTTTCAAACGACATATCGTTCTTGATGAACATGATTTGTGCTCCAACTTTCAATTCGGTATCTTTTTCCAGCGGAAACAAATGAGGGGGAAAATCTCCTTTGATCTCAGCAGAATAAATCACCGTTTTTTCCGACAGGGAATTTAGTGCCGTAGCATTTAACTGATCTGCCTTTGAATTATGAGTTGTTAAAGTAATATATCCATCTTCTTTTGTAGAATCAAATTGCGGATTGACATATTTTTCCAGCAGTTTTTGATCCTCAAGAGTAATTTCGTTGTTTCTTAAATGATTCAGAAGATCGATAAACAATTGATCGTCCTGACGAAAGATTTTATCGAGTTCGATGTAAACGGGTGCCTGTTCCTGAAAAACATGTGCGTTGAAAAAGAAAATTCCACGATAGTGTTTTTGAAGCAAACTCCATTCTTCCGGTTTGATAACAGGAGGGAGCTGCAATAAGTCACCGATAAACAAAACCTGAACTCCTCCGAAAGGATCGTTATTCCTGCGTACATTTCTCAGAGTCCAGTCGATTGCATCCAGCAAATCAGCACGAAGCATCGAAACTTCATCGATGATTAATAATTCAACACTTCTGATGAGGTTTTGTCTTGTTTTATTGAAGTGGAAATGGCGTTTTAAGGTTTCTTTCGATTCAAACTTGATATTTCCGTTCACCAATCCTTCTGAAATGAATTCGGGAATAAATGAGCTGAATGGAAGTTGAAAGAACGAATGAATCGTAACTCCTCCGGCATTTAACGCTGCAATTCCTGTTGGAGCTACAATGACCGTGTTTTTGTGAGTTGTTTCTACAATCTTTCGGAGAAGGGTTGTTTTCCCTGTTCCAGCTTTTCCTGTTAAAAAAACAGGACTATTTGTTTGATTGATAAATCGTTCAGTGAATTCCGCAGGATTACTAATTGTTTCGTTGTTTTTCATGACTTACTTGAAGTTAAGCAAAATTAGCTTTATCTACAAGTTGAAGTGCAATCTTTCTTCAGGGTTTTGTTAAATGCTGTTTGAAGATGTAGTGCATACTCAGATCCAGGTAGTCTTTGTAGATGTAATAGATAAAATCTTCACGAATCTGAATGTGCTCGGGGTAAATGTGTTTTTTGATCTGAACTTCATTTTCTGCTTTTCCGGTTGTCAGGTTGATCTTTTTTAAATAGGTAATTCCATCACTCTCGAAACGGGCATAAACCTGCGTTTTTTCAATGTTCGGAATGAGCTCATTTTTCCAGCCTCTAAAATACTGATATGAAATCGGAAAGCTCCTTACGCGCAGCCCTGATTTGGTGAAAACAATGGCAGAATCATTTACATGATCGAAAATGAACAGAGAGTCATTGAGTTCGAATAAGGGAGCGTACAGTGGTTTGAAGACAATGAAATTGTAAAACTGCTGTGTATTCCATCGATCCCGTTCTTTTTTTAATTCATTGCTTCGGTTGGAAACTTTTTCGGAAAAGTAATTGTCCCGTACGATTTCGCTGACAGTTAGTTTGTTGTCTTTTTCATAATCTTTTAACTGCCGGCTTTTTTGGCGATCCTGACATACATAAAGTAATTTGGTGTGTCTTGTTTTTTTAGTGATCAGACGGTAATCCAAATACTGATTCTGGTATAAGTAAGACCGAATGATAATGGAGGTGTCATCGGAGTAGGAGCAGTTTTCTAATATTCCGATGGCTTTGTAATAAGGTAAAGGAGAAAAAATACCAACCGATTGCCCTACAATGGAAGTTTCATAAATGCTGTCTTTGTAGATCAGGTGAACCTTTCCACCGCAATCCTGACGCAGTTGTTTTGGATGCTTTCTGATAGATGTTTCGTAGATTTTGTCACCCATCGGATTTAGATGTCTCAGAAAATAACGGTGTTCATCACTGCAACAAAGCAGCATGTTCCCGTCCGGTTGTATTTTGAAATCCAGCACATTGGCTTGCTTTCTTGGGTAAACCCAGAAAATATTGTTCGCGTTGATAGTGACTTCTTCCAATTGTGTTTCTTTTGCTGTCATCACAATCGAAACCATCAGCGTGTCTTTCCATTTTTCAGGAAAAAGAAGAATGTCTTCAAATTCATTGTATAATCCACTTTTTACATTGATTTGCGCAGGAAAATTCTGATTTCTCAAAACAAAAACACCATTGGAGTTGGTTCTTGCATTGTGAATGTTGATCTGAACGGAAGCATTTTTAACGGGGGCTCCCATCTCGTTGACTACCTTCCCCTTGATGATAATCTCTGATTGAGACCAACCCAGACCGCTGCATAGAGCGGTAACCGTCAGGAGAAAAAGAGCTTTATTTTTTACGAACAGAAACATAGGGTTATATAATGAGTCGAAAGTTACTTAAAAAATGGAATTCTAACAATGATTTACCTCAGTTCTTGTTTAAAGAGGTAATGCATGCTTTGATCGAGGTAATCATCATAGATGTAATAAATGTATCCATCACGAATCTGAAGATGTTTTGGGAAAATATGTGTTTCCAAACGGATTAGATGTTCTATTTTTCCATTTTCCGGATTGATTTCACGAAGAGTTGTAAGCCCGTCGATTTCGTAGCGTGCATAGATTTTGGTTTTTTCCAGGTTTGTAACCAATTCACTTTTCCAACCCGTGTAGTGGTGATACAGGATCGGGAAGGCCCTTACACGAACACCGGCTTTAGTAAAAACAACAGCAGAATCATTTAAATGATCAAAAATGATGAGTGAATCATTTAATTCAAATAAGGGAATGTAAACCGGTGTTGCTAAAACAAGCTCAAAAAACTGCTTATTATTCCATTTTATACGTGTTTTTTTCAGTTCTTCTACGGTTAAGCTATGGAATAGTTGCTCTCCCGAGATGTTGTTTTCCTGCGAAAATTCACGGAACTCCCTGTTTCGTTTGCGGCTTTCGCCAACATACATTACCTGCTGATTTTGCGTTTGAATGTTATATTTGACGAATTCAATGCGTTGATCCAGCTCGGAATAATTGTATTTTATCAACGTTTTTTCGTCTTTATAAACACAGGATTTCAGGAGGTTGTAAGCAAATATCTTTGATGCTGATCTGAGTTGAAAAGCTCCTAAAGAATTACTGATGATGGAAGTCTCGTAAATACTGTCTGAGTAAACGAGGTGAATTCGCTCCATGCAATCACGGAATAATTGCTTTGGGTGTCTACGAATGGGAGTTTCAAACATTTTTTCTCCCTGGGAATTTAAACCGCGCATAAAGTATGTTTTCTCATCGCTGCAACATAGGATGATTCCATCATCGGGTTGTAAAACAAAATCCAGTACATTGGCTTGTTTTCTGGGATATACCCAAACCAGTTGCTTGTTTGTGACGGTTACTTCTTCCAGTTCTGTTTCTTTTCCTGTCATGACCACAAAAACTTCAAGAGTATCTCTCCATTTTTGAGGAAAAATAATCATATCAACATATTCTGAAAACAAGGGGTGCTTTACGGTGAGTTGTACAGGAAATGTACTGTTCTTAAGAGTGAAAATGCCATTGGCGTTTGTGCGCCCATCTGCACTTCCCAATTTTACAGTAGCATTTTTAATGGGGGTACCCATTTCTGAAACAACCTTTCCTTTTACAGTTACTTCCGCCTGAGACCAAGTGGAATTACTTCTGCTTATCCATGCGGTGAAGAAGAGTAAAAGTAAGATTGCAATGAGGTAATTTTGTTTCATGATGTGTTATTTGAGTATAACTAATTATTCCTTTAGAGCCTGTTTGTACAGGTAATGAATACTGTTGTCTAAATAATGTTTGTACAGGTAGAAAGCGTAATTACCCCGAATCTGGATTCTCATTGGGTAGATGTGCTTTTCAAGAAGTGTTGCATTCAGAACTTTTCCTGTGGAAGGATCAATCTGTCGGAGTGTTACCAGGCCGTCTATTTCATATTTGGCATAGAGTTTTGTTTTTTCTTCGTTGATGATCAGTTCGTTTTTCCAGTTCTCAAAATAATGATAACTGATTGGGAAAGACCGGATAAAATCTCCGTTTTGTTTAAAAACCAGTGCGCTATCCTTGACGTGGTCGAAAATGATAATGGAATCATTGATTTCAAAAATCGGGATGTAGAGTTGTTTTGAAAGTATTTGCTTGTAAAATTGCTGATTTTGCCATTTTTGCCTGTCTGTCAGTGAGGTCATTTGTGGTCCGCGCGTATTCCTATAATTGGGGTTGGAAAGCGGAACCGGGATGTCATTGGCAATGGCATAGTCATCCAGGGCGCGCATTTGTTCTGCATCTCTTGTAATATAAAGCAATTCCGGCTTTCTCGTATAGCGGTCAATATTGGTGTATTTCACCAGTTTATTATGTGGACCGAATGCTTTTACAATGAAATTATTTTCACTGGAAATAACACATGGACTTAAAATATCCATCGCTTCAAGATAAGGGTAGCTTGCTAATATACTGGTAGTATTTCCGTGGAATAGTAATTCGAAAATGCTGTCGGTATAAACCAGGTGAATTCCGTCGGTACAATCTTCAAATAAATTCTGTGGATTTTTTTTGATTTGCAGATCCGTAATTTTTTCCAGGATGGAATCAAGTCTTCTTGCGTAATAGTTGTGATC
>RCUP01000677.1_pt1 | contig 24058 bp, 20 predicted proteins | sample 2166341 | NCBI WGS metagenome assembly RCUP01 (sample SAMN09932325, study PRJNA488358) | compost metagenome | isolation source: compost soil in succinonitrile-enriched | place: Germany: Experimental Botanical Garden | reverse complement strand
ACCGATAGGAACGGAATGAAAAAAAGTGATAGTAAAGTTTGACGCATGATTGAATAGTTTATGATTGATAACTAAGACGAACAGATCAACTCAAAAGTTCAGATCAGTTGGTAAAATCGGGTGGTTTTTTTGAAAAAACATTCCTCAGGATTAGAGTGAAATTAAATAAAACAGCCATTTTATCAAAATTTCAGTTAAAAAATATTAAAGGCTAACTGCTTGATTTTTACAGGATTTATTTTTTTATCTGTTTTTTTTTCTGTTCTGCTGTAACAAATACTGAAACGAACGGGTCATATGTTCGAAAAGCCCAAAGTACTTAGCGAAACGGAAAACAATAAAATTTAAAGATATGAGAACAGGTTTATTTATCACATTTATATTCTTCGTGTTTGGTTACAGTTATAGCCAGAACAAAGAAGAACCGGATACAACGAGAATCCAGTTGAAAGAAAAGCTGATTCTGATTATTAAGAATCATTCAGATAATGATTCCGATACGATTGACGCAGCACCGGATGAAAAGGAGTTGAAGCATTTTGAAGCGCACTGGGCAGGAGTGGAATTCGGACCGACGGTTTTGCTGAACAGTGGAATGGGGAATAGTTTCCCAAATGACAAACACTGGGAAAATGATCCGGGAAAATCTTTTAGCTGGAACCTGAATTTCGCTGAGTACAAATTCAAAATCTACAAAAACTATATCGGTATTACAACCGGTTTAGGGTTCAACTGGACGCAAATTGGTTTGAAAAACAACTTGTTGTATGCCAATTCAGATTCCTTGTGGGTGCTGAAAGATACGGTGAGTGATTTCAGAAAGAATAAATTAAGGGCAATGTACCTGACAGTTCCGTTGATGGTGGAATTTTGTTCCAATGGCAAATCGGACAAAGGATTTTATCTTGCTGCCGGTGTAATCGGTGGGGTGAGAATCGGTTCCAGTACAAAACAAGTTGTTGAAGAAGACAAATCGAAAGAAAAAACGAAAACAAGAGGTGTTTACGGATTAAATGCCTTCCGCCTGGATGCAGCTGTGAAATTGGGTTATAAAGACATTGGAGTATTTGCAAATTATAGCTTGCTCCCGTTGTTTGACACTGATAAAACGGTTGGAGTTTACCCGCTGACTTTTGGATTAACAGTCAATTTTTAGTGGTCTTGTAACATAAGTAATAAAGCAGGAATAAGGAGTCAGCCGCGGTTGACTCCTTTTCTTTTTGGTGGAAAATGACTTTAAGTCGTTTTTTGCTAACTTTGAACGAGAAGGATATGATACGACTATTAATTTGTCTGGTTTTTGTTGGATTTGCTGAATTACTTCATGCACAATCCAAATGCTCGTGTGAATCCATGCAGGATTATATCGCACAACGTGACTTTGACAGTACGGCAAAGCATCAACCGATGAATTTATGGAAGTTCTCAAAAACGCTGGAAAAGGATAAAAATCCAAGATGCGTGGCCTTTTCCTTTCAATTGAAAGCGCAGGTTCAAATCAAAAACGGTCAGCTTGCTGATGCCGGAAAAAGTCTGGATCGTGAAAAATTCATTTTGGATAGCATTCGATGTAAAGCAGCAAGTTATATTGAAAATAGTCTGACTCTTGGAGATTTGCAGATGCTTCAAGGTGAATATGAAGCTTCGGCATTGACCTATTCCAAAACGGTGCGCTTCCTTCAAAAATCGGGAAACAATGCCATGTTGTCGAGAGCTTATCTCGGATTGGCAGGAGTTTACGGCCGCTTGAAGGATAAAGAAAAAGCGAAGTATTATACGAATCTGGCGCATCCGGTTGTTACGGTTCTGTCTGATAACGAATCCAAGATCAATCTGCTTGCCGATTTGTCTGCGCGGTACTACAAATTGTACCAACTGAATAAGGACAAAAATTACCTGGATTCTGCCTTGAATACGGTTTCGTTTTCCTTCGTTTTGGCCAAAAAAATTCAATATACCGAAAGCTATTTGCAGATCTACAATTTGTTTGAAGACCATGCGTATTACAATCGCAATTTTCGCTTGGCACTGATGTATCTGGACAGTGCATTGCAGCAAACAAACCCGGCTTATCATTGGAAAGAGCGTGGCGCTATCTATGGCGATATGTCAGATATCTACCTCGAATTAAAAAGATACGATAAAGCATACCAGTTTGCAGATTCGAATTTGGTTTATGCTCAGAAAGTCGGAGATCCGTATGATGTGACGAATGCTCTGGAATTACTCTACAACTGTGCAAAACTGAGTGGTGAATACGAGAGAGCGTTAGTGGTATTTGAAGATTTGTCTAAAATGAAAGACAGTGTTTTGAAGATACAGAACGCACGTGCTTTGAGTCAATTGGAAGAAAAGTATCACCGCGTAAGAAAAGAAAAGTCCGATGCGGAATACGAACAAGATAAACGATTGTTACAGCAACAGAAGCAAATCGGGAATCTGAAATGGCGCTTGATTTTGGTGGGAAGTATCATTTTTGCTTTGCTTGCGGCATATGTTTTAATGGTTTTCAGGCAAAAATCCATCAAACAAAAGCAAAAAAGACTGGAAATACAGCAGCGTTTAAATCGCGCCCGGATCAATCCGGATTTTATTTACAATGCATTGAATCAGCTGCAAACCGAAAGTGTTAATCAGGGAGCGGATTACAAAAAACAAATTCAGGCGTTTTCCAAATTGTTGAAGCAGGTATTGGATAGTACGCACGATGATTTCATGACGCTGGATCGCGAAATTGAATTTTTAACCTTCTATCTGACGCTTCAAAGAGATCGCTCGAAACAAGCCTTTGATTTTTCATTTGAAATCGATGAGAATCTGGATCCTGCGAATGTTTGCTTGCCGACCATGATTTTGCAGCCCTTTGTTGAAAGCACAGTTTTGGAAGGGTTTTCTAATCTAAATCGCCGTGGAGAGCTGAAGCTTCGTTTTTCTTTGAAAGGATTGAACGAATTGGCCATCGTTATTGAAGATAACGGAAAAGGGCTGAAGGCCATTGATTCTTCCAGAGCTTCTGAAATCATCAATGACCGTCTTTACTTATTGAATAAACTCAATAAAACAAGTTCCTCGTACCTGATTCGGGAACGCTCAAGTGGCGGAGTTTCAGTAGAAATTTTCATCCCACTGATCACAAAAGCCTACGCGGACGAACTCAAAAAAGAAGGATTCTGATCAGGAAGATTGGTTTTGTTTTATTTCCGCTTCTTTCTGCTCAATTAAATGACGATAATGATTCTGTAATTCTACTTGTGAACGAATGATTGCTTCATTTCCATTTGCTTCCTTGTAACTGTTCTTCTGCATCTTGTCTATGATCCGTGCTTTTTCACGATCGCCCCACTGAAATGCGAAAATGAGCTTGATCTGTTCCTGAATGGCTTTATCGTAAATCGGAGTCCCGACTTCAATACGCTTATCCAGGTTTCGCTCCATCCAGTCTGCGGAAGTAATGAAATAGAGCGGTTTGTCGTTGTTTCCGAAAATGAGGAAACGGGTGTGCTCCAGAAAACGGTCCACAACGCTCAGAATTTCAATATTCTGACTCAAACCTTTGATTCCCGGAATCAGACAGCAGATTCCACGCACCAATAATTTGATCTTAACACCGTTTTGAGAAGCTTCATACAACTTATCGATCAATTGCGGATCCACCAGATTGTTGATCTTAATGTGGATAAATGCGGGCAAACCCTTCTTCGCGTTTTTGGTTTCGTTGTTGATCAGACTGACGTATTTCCTGCGTGCATTGACGGGTGAAACGATTAAGGCTTTAAAAGAATGATGGTGAAGTACATGTTCCATCATGTGAAATACGTGATGTACCTCTTCGGCAATTTTTTTGTCGGCTGTAAGAAGCCCTACATCTGTGTAGACCTGCGCGGATCGCTCATTAAAGTTTCCGGTTCCGATGTACGTGATCAACTGGTCTTTTTTATCGGAATGGCGCTTGATCTGTATGAGTTTGGAATGAATTTTTAAATGTTCCGGCCCGAAAAGTACTTTTGCACCTTCTTCCTTCATTTTTTCAGACCAAAACAGGTTGTTTTCTTCGTCAAAACGGGCTTGGAGCTCCAACACCACGGTTACTTCTTTTCCGTTTCTTACAGCGTTCACCAGGGCATTCATTACTTGTGAATTCTGTGCAACCCGGTAAATATTGATTTTGATTGATGAAACTTTCGGATCAATAGCCGCCTCACGCAATAAATCAACGATGTGATCAAAGCGGAGATAAGGATAATGAAGCAAAACATCCTTTTCCAAAATAACTTTGATCAGACTATGTTGTCTGTAAAAACTAGGATGATCTACCGGAGTGTAAGTGGGGTAAACGAATTCCTTGTTTCCGAAATCCGGGAATTTCATGAAATCCTTGAAATTATGGTACTTTCCGCCGGCAATGGTATTGATTCCTGAAGTCAGATTGAGACTTTTAATGAGCATTTCCAGCAAATCCTGCGGCATCCGGTGATCGTAAACCATCCGAACGGGCTCTCCTTTTTTTCGCTGTTTGATGCTTTTTTCCATTTTTTCAATGAAAGACATGGAGACATCATCATCCAGATTCAGTTCGGCATCGCGGGTAAATTTGAAGGTAAACGCTTCAATCGTGTCAAAAGAGAAAATAGGGAAGATATCTGCCAAATTCAGACGAATAATATCATCAATCAGGATTACGCCCTTTCCTTTTTCAGATTCCAGGATGTAAAATCTGGAAACAAGATTGGGAACTTCTATCAATGCATAGCGCGCTTTTCGTTTGTAATCCCATTCCATCCGTACAGCAAGATAAATCGCTTTATCTCTTAAGCGGGGGAAAGGCATTTTTTTATCCAGTAAGACCGGAACGATATCGTGAATGACGGAAGAAAAGAAATAACCTTTCAGCTCTCTTTTTTGCTTGTCGTTTACTGTTGTTTCATCGTAATGCCGGATTCCACTCAGTTTGAGTTTGTGAAGAATGGAAGCATACGCATGTTCAAACTTGCGTTGTTGTTTGATCACCACATTCCGGATCTCTTCGAACAATTCTTCTGATGTTCCTTTGTAACCTTCTACCTTTTGGTCGCCAACCTGAATCATGCGTTTGATATTCGCTACACGAACACGGTAAAATTCATCCAGATTGTTTGAGTAAATCCCCAGAAATCGCAACCGCTCCACTAATGGAACTTCATCATCTAAAGCTTCTTGCAAAACGCGGTCGTTGAATGAGAGCCAACTTAATTCACGATTAAAGTATTTCATTGACAAATGTTTGTTTTTTGGTGCGTGTATTTCCTGACTCTTTACCATGTTTATGAATATGGTCGCAAACTTACCACCATGCTTTTTATTCTAAGTTAATAAATTTTTGAGATTGTGTTAACAGAATAAAAAAAGGCAATCCGCCTAGGACTGCCTTCACTTTTGCAAGCTGAGAGTTCGTTAAAAAATGATTATTCTGAACCTCTTGGTTCTTTGATAAAGATATTGGAAAAATCTAAATTCTCCAATGAATTTGTTTTAAAATTTCGAACCCTGGAATTGATCATTGTAATGAAATCATCGTTTGTGAGTGGAATCACAACAGCGTCATCTACAATCTGTTGATCGCATTCTACCATGATGTTCGTGCGCTTGTCCGGATTCTGTTCTTTGTTCAAACGGTCATACAAATCATCAAACTTCGGGCTTCTGTATTTGAAAGGATTCATAAATTCCGAATCCATGTCGGCATATTTTCCATAGAAAATGCTGAGGAAACTTTCCCCGTCCGGATAATCGGCAATCCAACCTGAAACCCACATGTTTGCCTTTCCGGATTTGACATATTGATTGCGTTTCTCAAAATCAACCAATTCTACAAATACCAAAATGCCCAGGTTTTCTTTCAATTGTTGTGCAATACCTTTTGCCAGCAAATGGTTGGCAGCGTCTTTATTTCCACTGACATAAATCGTCATGGTAGGAAAACCTTTTCCATTCGGAAATCCCGCTTGTGAAAGCAATGATTTTGCTTTTGCAACATTGTAATCAGGTCCTTTGACCCGGGTTGCAGGAAAAAACTCGGTGTTCGGAATAAATCCGTTCAAAACCGGATATCCTTCACCAAGCAAGGTGTGATTGACCAAATTCACCCGATTAATGGCGTGATTAATGGCTCTTCTTACGCGTACATCTCTGAAAGCCGGATGTCTTTGCGACATTCCCAAAAAGGTAACTGAGAAAGATTGTTTGGAATCGACTTTGTGCTTGACTGTTTTTCCTTCCTGAGCTTCCTGTAAAGAGCCTAAGATGTTATCAACTTCTTCCGTCGGGATTTCCAGTACAAGGTCTATTTTTCGCTCTCTGAATGCAATGAGTTCACTTCGTTTATTCTTGGTATAGCTCAATTCGATTTCTGCCAGGAACGGAAGTTGGTTTCCGAATTGGTCTTTTGCCCAATAGTTCGGATTGCGCTTCAAGGTGAGTCCTTTTTGGGAAAAATCTTCCAGCATGAAGGGCCCTGTTCCAACAGGGTGTTTTTTAATGTCGTTTTTGTATAGATCGTAAGCTTCTTTCGGGAAAATTCCAAAACCTGAGTAGGTGAGTAATTTGTCGAAACCAGCAAATGCTTCTACCAGATCAATCCGGAGTTTGTATTTGCTCAACACTTTAATTCCGGAAACTCCACCAGCTTTCAATTGTGTTTTGGTGGCGCTGTTATAGGCAGCAGCTCCTACAACACGGTCGTAGAGCATGTAACTGACTTCGTTTATTTTCAATCCGCTGCAAGCCATGTCAAGAGTAAACTTCACATCATTTGCAGTTAATTCTCGGCTTTCTCCGTCCAAACACTCATCCGGATGGAAGTAAACGCCTTTGCGAATCAATAAAGTATAGGATTTTCCGTCATCAGAGACACTGAAACTTTCCGCAACAGACGGAATCACTTTGGATCCGGATGCATCGAGTCGTAAAATGGGGTCAAAAATCTGAGAAGTAATTCGTTGTGTATAAAGAGTTGTAGCCTGAAGGGGGAATAATGCCTCTATTTTTTCAGAAGACATGAAGCGAAATTCACCTCCATATCTGGCTCCTCCAATGGCTTTCAGATCTTCCACATTTACCGAATCATCCGAACACCCGGCAAAGCCGAAAGCAAGCATGGAAATGAGAACGAGCTTTTTAAACATAGTAAGTATGTTGTAGTGATTCACAAAAATAACATTAAAAACAAATAGCGCTAATCCTGAAGAAACATACTAATATGCATTTTTTCAAACAGCGACTTCCTAAAAAGGCAAAAGCCCCATAATTGGAGCTTCAGCATGTTGGTTTAATAAGAGTAGTTTATGTTGGTGTAACATAAGTTGATTCAAATATAGCAATTTTTGATTAAACGGTATAGTTTATTAAAAAAAATTTTAGTATCCGATTTTGTTCCTAACTCGATTTAGTGTTTCCCGGGCAATCAATTTTGCTTTGGAAGCTCCTATTTCTAAGGCTTTATCAATCTGAGATTTATCTGCCATCAATTCCGTATATTTTTGTCTTTCGGCTGAGAATTTAGTTAAGATCAACTCCAAAAGTGCTGTTTTTGCATGTCCGTAACCAAATCCACCTGCGAGATACTTACCGCGCATGCTTTCGATTTCTTCAGCAGAAGCTAAAAGGCGGTATATTTTGAAAATATTACAAGTGTCCGGATCTTTCGGCTCTTCTAATCCTTTACTGTCTGATATAATCGACATTACCTGCTTTTTCAATTCTTTTTCAGGCAGGAAAATATTGATGATGTTGCCTCTCGATTTACTCATCTTCTCACCGTCCGTTCCCGGAATGATTTCTGTGTTTTCATCAATTTTCGCATCCGGAAGCACAAACGTTTCTCCCATTTGGTGATTAAATCTGGAAGCTACGTCACGTGTGAATTCAAGATGTTGTAACTGATCTTTACCAACAGGAACCAACTCCGCATCGTAAATCAGAATGTCAGCCGCCATTAGCATCGGATAAGTGAAGAGGCCTGAATTTACATCCTCCAAACGATCCGCTTTATCCTTGAAACCATGCGCTAAACTCAATCTTTTGAAAGGAAAAAAACACAATAAATGCCACATTAATTCCGAAACTTCAGTTACATCACTTTGTCTGTAAAAAGTTGTTTTTTCAGGATCTACTCCACAAGCTAACCAAACAGCTGCAGTAGAATACGTGTTTTCACGCATGATTTCGGAATCTTTGATCTGAGTCAAAGAATGTAGATTTGCTATAAAAAGAAAAGACTCGTTTTGAGACTCTTTTGACATTTTAATAGCAGGTAGAATCGCACCGAGCAAGTTCCCCAAATGTGGAGTACCCGTGCTTTGTATACCAGTAAGAACTCGTGCCATTTAAATTGTTTTTTGCGAATTTACTTGTTTCTCTCCGCTTAATCGAATGAATTGTTTAGAATTTCGAGATTGACCGTTTTTTTGTTACCGAATTTTCAATGGAAGCGTTATTTTTGAGAGGTGAAGCAGTTCCTGGGAATCTTGAGTTTATGTTATAAGTTGTACGTCGGGCTGATCTTCGTAGCAACCCTGCTGTTTTTTTACCCTTTCATTTGTATTACCCTGAGCCGCGTTTCCTGGAGGAAATGGAGTTTCCCGATTAACGTAGTCTGGAGTTATACGGTGAGAATCCTGAGTTTCATCTGGGTGCACCGACTGAGAAAAGTGAAACTTCCCAAAGGGCCGTACCTGATTGTTTCCAATCACACCTCGTATTTCGATATTTTCATCATGTATTCGCTTTTGCCGCGTCACCGGTTTTTGTTTATGGGAAAGAGCGAAATCTTGAATTATCCCTTGATGAAAACCTTCTTTAAGAAATTGAATATTCCTGTTTATCGTAAAGATCGAATCAAATCTGCGAAATCATTTATTCAGGCGAAGAATGCCATAAAAGAGGGTTGGTCGATTGTGATTTTTCCGGAAGGAGGAATTCCCGATTTCGATCTGCCGCAAATGGCTCCTTTCAAAGAAGGTGCGTTCAAATTGTCGAAGAATGCTCAGATCCCGATTGTGCCGATTACTTTTCTGGATCATCATCATATGTTCTCTGATCCCGACCAGATTTTAGGCTATGCACACCCCGGAATTTCGCGGATTTACATGCACGATGCTATTCCGGTTGAAAAGCAGAACGAAATGTCGGAAACAGAATTATCCGATTACGTGTTTGATGTTTTGGCCGGGCCTTTGAGACAAAGAGGTTTAATGAAGTAATCGAAAAGCAATTCGTCCAAATTTTGTAATTTTGCAGCATGGAAAAGATTTCAGAAGAAACAATTGATCACATTGCACATCTTTCAAGACTGCGTTTTGAAGGAGATGCGAAGGTTGCTATCCGTGAAGATTTGGATAAGATTATCGGATTTATGGGGAAATTGTCTGAGATTCCAACAGATGATGTAGAACCTTTGATTTTCATGAGCGATGAAGTAAATGTGCTTCGCGATGATGAGCCTGAAGTAACAATCACTCAGGCAGAAGCGTTGAAAAATGCACCGAAGAAGGATTCTGATTATTTCCGGATTGCAAAGGTTTTAGACAAGTAATAACTAAAACGCCCCAAGAGTAATACGCTTTACCTTAACTTACATTCAGAGGTGAAAGTTCTGTAATAACGGATCTGTTTCTTGCTGTCCGTGCTGAAAAAAGAAACCGGAATGCTATTTTCATCACCCGGTTTTAATGAATGATTCCGTTTATTTAAATGTATACCCGATACTAGCTCCAAACCATGGGAATGCACCGTATCCTACATTCATGAAATTTTGAAAGAACGTATGATTGGTTGTTAGCGATCCGTTTCGGGCACTAAACCTCGTGTTAACCAAGGCTAGATGAGGAGTCAGAGTTGCTCTGAAAAACACTCCATGCTTGTCTGGCTGGAACCGGTAACCTAGTTTCGGTGTAATGTATGTATAAAGAGCTGACAAGGATTTCTTTGGAGTTCCGATAGACCCATTCTCAAAGGAATAACCTTCTCCAAGTTGAGTTGTCAACCCGATTCCCAATTCTAACAGGTTTCTTTTCTTGCCATACAACCAGTTGTAAGAAACTGGAATCCCTAAATATGTTCCGTCTCCGAATCCCAATGACCTTGGGATGGCAATAATTCCGGTAGTTAGTGATGTCCGCCATTTCCGGTCGGAGTTGAAAAGCAGGTCGTAATTCAATGATCCGGAGAAACCTTGTCCGAAGATCTCTAGATATACCGTGTGCTTGTTCTTGATCGGAGTTTCATTTTCCTGGCTGAATATAGGTGTACCGAAAGCCAAATAGGCTAACAGTAGGATTAGATTTTTTTTCATGAAACGCTATTTGGCAATGAAAGTAAGGTCTATCCATTGAATTCATTGCGCTTATGAATATTTGCAGGTGTTTTATGAGTATTTGACTCTTTTGGGATAAACAGCAGTAAACCGGGAAATAAAAAAAGGCACTGAAAAGTGCCTTTAGAATGATATATAGTGAGAGGTCTATGAACGAATGGCCTTAATTCCCGGCAATTCAATTCCTTCCAAATATTCTAACATAGCTCCACCACCGGTAGAAACATAGCTTACTTTGTCAGCCAATCCGAATTGATTGATTGCTGCAACAGAATCTCCTCCACCGATCAGTGAAAATGCTCCTTTTTCGGTTGCTTTTACAATCGATTGAGCTACTTCAGCTGTTCCTTTCTGAAAATTACTCATTTCAAAAACTCCCATCGGGCCATTCCACAAGATCAATTTGGAATCCTCAATAATCTCAGCACAAGCTTTGATCGATTCAGGACCGATATCCAAGCCCATCCATCCGGAAGGAATTTCGTTGATCGGAACCAATTGTGTGCTTGCGTTGTTGTCAAATTTATCCGCAACAATCGTGTCGGTCGGAATGTATAGATTCACTCCTTTTGCTTTTGCTTTTGCCAGAATATCGTTGGCAACATGTAAGAATTCATCTTCCACCAAAGAGCTTCCAACATTTCCTCCCTGTGCTTTTACGAAAGTATAAGCCATTCCGCCACCAACGATCAGATTGTCTACTTTCTCCAATAAACGATCAATTATGGTGATTTTGGAAGAAACTTTTGCTCCTCCAACAATAGCTGTCAAGGGTTTGTCGTCGCTGTTCAAAACGCGGTCTACACTTTTGATTTCCGCTTCCAGTAGGTAACCGAACATTTTATCATTCGGGAAGTATTTTGCTACAACAGTAGTTGATGCATGTGCTCTGTGAGCTGTTCCGAAAGCATCGTTTACATAACAATTTCCGTGCTTTGCCAAATCTTCCGCGAAAGCATCTGTTCCTGCAGTTTCCTGTTTGTAAAAACGCACATTTTCCAATAAAAGGATTTCTCCCGGTTTCAGATTTGCACTCATTTCAAAAGCACTTGCTCCGATACAATCAGAAGCAAATTTGATGTTTTTCCCCAATAAACTTTCGATTCTTCCAACGATGTGTCTCAATGAAAACTTGTCTTCAGGCCCTTCTTTCGGTCGTCCCAAATGTGACATCAACACCACGCTTCCGCCATTTTCCAAAATGTGCTTGATAGTCGGCAATGCTGCACGAATTCGCGTATCATCAGTTATTTCCAGTGTTTCTTTGTTCAAAGGAACATTAAAATCAACACGCACTAATGCGCGCTTGTTTTGAAAATCGTAAGTTGCTATTGTTGCCATTAACGGAATCTTAATTTTGCGGCAAAGTTAGGTTAAAGATTGAAAACAGCAAATTGAAATTCCGGACTGAAATAAAATGACGACGAGGATCCGTCGCCATTTATTAGCAGGTTGTTTTTAAGGATTTTAATTTTTTATTCAGACCAAAGAACAAGGTCTACAATGATCACACCGTCTTCATTAACAAGCGCATTTGAAAGTGTTACCGTGTTTGAACTGGTTCCGCTCCAATATCCATTGAATGAATCGAATGTATACGTTCCTGCCGCAAGAAAGAAAATTCCGGAACTGTAATCACGCTCATCTTCAGGATAAAGATACTCGCCCGTCGTTTGATTGTAAGCATAATACCCGTGCAAGTCGTTCGTATAAGTTGTTTGTCCTTGTGAATCTACAAGACGTATTTCTACCGTATAAATAGTTGTGGTTTGCTTGATCGCTTCAATCTCCGAAACAATATTATCTGCGGCATCGGCCTGAGCAGCCAGAACGTTGCGAAGAGCCGGAATCAATGAGTTGGCATTGTTGTAATGGTTTTCAATCACGGCATCTTTGATCTGATTTGTCAGATTAATCACATCGTCATTTAATACGACCAGCTGAGTTGTGAGCTGAGTCACTGGTGTGCTGGAAAAAGGAATCTGGCTTTCATTTTGTGCTAATCCCATAAAGTAGTCGATGTCGTCTGCGTTGTTTTGAACGTGATTGACTAGCACAAACAAATCGGTGTAAAATGCATCCGCATCCGGAATCCCCGTGATGTTCAATTCATAGACAAGCCGATCAATTGCATTTGAAGCATTTTGTACGTCCTGAGGAATGTTTTCAGCCGTTTGAATGGCGTTGTCAAGGTTTTGTTGTGTGTTGCTCTGAGCGAAGGAAGTGCTCAAACCTGTCAGCAAAAGAGCTGCTGCATAAGTAGCTAATTTTTTCATAGTGGAAATTATTTTTTTACTTCTTGAAGGTACTTTAAGAAATATTAAATCTGCAGAAGGGAGAATTAAGTTTTAATTAAAAAATGACTTGTCCGGAAATTTGGAAGATGATTTCGGAAACTCTTTGCTCCAAGAGAATAGGATGATTCAGATTTATGCGACTAAGAACCAAAGTCCCATCAAACCTAAAGGCAATTCCCACATGAATTCGAGACGCAATTGATAACCTACTTTAAAGGAAATCAAATGACCCACTCCTCCACAAAACAGAATAAATGGGAGTAACCAGTGGAATCCCAGCAAACAAGTTTGAAGTAAGAGTGCCAGACAGAGCAAGGCAAAGCCGATGTATTTTGAAAGTTGAAGACCTATTAATTGCGGAACGGTGAACAAGGATTTGGGGTCATGTGAAGCATCCCGACTATCGAAAGGAATGATTTGCGCAAACACGGCAATGAAAAGGAGTAGGGGAACTTCCTGAGGAATTAAATCCAAATGTTTGAGTGAAGCAAAGGGAATCAGAACAATGAGAACCCAGCTAAGTGAGATCAGGATATTCTTGGCAAAAGGGAGATTTCGGATTCCGTTTCGGATCAAAGGAAGAGGAAGTGCATAAAGAGCAACAATCAAGGCATTCAATCCAATTAGAAAAACACATTCTTTCGTCAAAGGAATATACAGCATGCATGCGAAACAGGAAAGAAAGTTTACGAGAAGCCAGGTAATTTGAAACGGATAGGTGTTTTGCATCCAAAGCAGCCGGCGATTAGAACGAACAGTGTGATGTAGTTGACGCAAACGAAATAACCGGTGAAGCTGATAGGCACTTACTGTCCCGGTGAAACTCCAGAGAGCGAACAGTTCCAGATGATCCAGACGAAAATAACTCCCGACTCCGTATACCAGACTTGTTACGCACAGAGCAACCCAGCTATTTGTATAAATCAATATGCTGAGAGTCGGTCTCATACTACTTTAGGATTTCTTGCAATACTGTTTCGACTGAAATATCGGAAATGCAATCACAGTCTTTTTTTGCCTTGCATTTAGGGCAATTCGGATCAAAAACAAGTGCTGTTGACTGTTTGCCCAAAGGTTTCCATCTTCCCGGATGAATAGGAATTCTCGGAGAAAACAAACCGATGGCTTTTGTGTCCAGAAATCCGGCAATGTGAAGCGGGCCTGTGCTGCAGGCAACCAAAGCAGACGCGTTTTTGATCAGCCATATCAACTGGTCAATACTTAGCTTTCCGGTTGAATCGTGGCATTTTGGGTTGTCCGATAGTTTTTTGCGGAAAAGCGTTCCTTCTGCCTCTGTTCCGGTAAAAACAACATCGTAACCATTTACGATTAATTTTTCAGCCAGATCCAAATACTTTTCAATCGGCCATTCACGGGCGCTTCCCTGAGATTTAGGGTGAAGAACAACATACTTTTCTAAGAGAATCGTTTCAAACTCATCCGGTAATTGTTGTTTTTCAATGACAAAGCTTGAAGTGTATTGATTGACGTCTTCAAATGAAGGAATTTCCGATAATCCGAAAGGACGAAGCAACTCGAAATTTAATTGAGCTTCATGTAGCGGTGATTTTTTTCGGGTAAAATCCGGCCGGATATTACAAGTACTCAGATGAAAAAAACGGTGAGATGTTCCGATTCGGGTTGGAACAAGTGCTTTTTTGAACAATTTGGCCAATTCTTTTTTCGGGAAAACGTGAACCACAACATCGATTCCCAGGTTTTCAACTGCGTCGATTTGTTCTTTTTTGGGCAAAGTAAACAAGTCGTCTACCTTGACAATATCGTCAATTGCAGCAAAGTATTTTACGATTGGAGCGGTGTAATTTCTGCAAAAAAAAGTAATCCTGCAATCCGGAAACTGCTCCTTCAACCATGCTGTAATCGGAAGTGTGAGTAATACGTCGCCAATACTGTCTACCCGACTAATTGCAATATGCTTTCCGTTCCAATTCTTATTTTCCTTCACGATTCAGTCTTCTTAGTTCCTTGTATTTTAAAACGTTGGATTGAGCACTGATTTGGGCAATCTTAAAACCTTTCCAACCGTCCAGAAAGCCTAATTTAATAAAATACATCGCAATGAAGCGACCCAAAGCACTGATATAAGGTTTCAGAGGTCCGACTTTTTTGCCTTTTGCATGAAATTTCTGTGCTGTTAACAGCGAATATTTGTCTGCGCGTGCGCGATGATCTTCATAAGAATAATAGGAGTAATGTTCCAAAACACCGTCAAAGACTTTTGGTTCACATGCCGGATAAATGAGTTCTTCGTGGACATATTCTCCCGACCAGTAAGATCCCTCTTTGGGAAACAAACGTGGTTTGATATCCGGAAACCAACCGCTGTGGCGAATCCATTTTCCCATGTAATTGGTCATGCGGTTCACGGAATAAGTTCCTTTGAAACCACGTGCTTTCTCCGCTTTGATTTCGTTATAAAGTGCGTCACTTAATGCTTCGTCAGCATCTAAAGAGAGAATGTAATCGGATGTAACCAAACTGTTCAGGTAATTTTTACTGGCTGCGTATCCTTCCCAGGAACGTTGCTCAAAGCGGACACCGTATTTTGAACAGATTTCTGCTGTTTGATCCGTTGAAAAAGCATCCAATACAATGATTTCATCTGCCAGATCCCGAATGGATTTCAGGCAACGTTCGATGTTTCGCTCTTCATTTAAGGTAATAATGACAACCGCAAGCGAGTTCATACCGGTTTATTTAACACGTAAGCGTTGTCCTACGCGAATACGACTTGCAGAAACTCCCGGATTCAAACGTTGCAACTGCCCCATCGTCATTCCGTGCTTTGATGCGATTCTTGAAAAAGTATCTCCACTGCGGATCGAGTAGTATTTTTTTGCAACTGCCGGTGTTGGTATCGGAGGCGTTGGTTTTGCATTCCCGACGTTTTCAATACTGTCTTTTACAGCTTCAGTGTATTCTTCATTTTCGACCGTTGTACTTACTTTCGTTTGAATCTTCAGCAAATCCCCAACCATGATGCGTGCGCTGGTCAAATCATTCCAGTTCATCAGTTCCTGAATAGCCACATTGTATTGAGCGGCAATACTTCCGAGGCTTTCACCGGCTTTCACTTTGTGATACGTGTAATTGATGGTTGTTATCACTTTCGTCTTCGGAACGTCGATCTTGCTGTTCACCGGATTTGAAACAACCAGTTGATCATTTTGAGAATCGACGGCAACATCGGTCGGAAGTGGATTTTTGATGCCTCCGGAACCATAGATACGTTGCTCCAAAGCATAAAGAGAATCTTCCAGACTTACCAGTAATCCGATTTTTTCCAAAGGACCGGTTACACACTGACGTGGAAATGTTGGAGGAATATAAGACGTTTTGTAAACTGGATTCAGGCCCTGGATTTCTTCCACCGACCAGGAAACGATTTTTTCAATAGTTTGCATATGGATTCCGCGGTTCAGGCACAAAGTATCCAATTGATAAAAATGGATCTTCGGTTCAACCGGAAGGATATTGTGTTCAGCGTGATAAGTTAACAAATACGTAGCTGCAATAAAGTTCGGAACATATCCCTGAGTTTCTCTCGGAAGAAAAGGTCTCACTTCCCAGTAGGTTCTTTTTCCTCCTGAGCGGCGAATTGCCTTATTCACATTTCCCGGTCCGGCATTATAAGCAGCCAAAGCCAGGTTCCAATCACCGTAGATATTGTATAATTTCTTCAAATAACGGCAAGCAGCATCCGTTGCCTTTACCGGGTCCATTCGTTCGTCGATGTATGAATCTTCCTTCAAACCGTATTGTTTTCCGGTTGCATACATGAACTGCCATAAACCAAGAGCTCCCGCACGTGATTTAACCTGTGGTCTCAAACCGCTTTCAATGACAGAAAGGTATTTTAATTCAAGAGGAAGACCGTATTCAGCTAATTTTTCTTCGTATAGGTCGAAATACAAGCGCGAACGCCCAAGAACCACTCGTGCGAAGTTTCTTCTGTTCTGAGCAAAGAATTTGATAGCCGATAAGGAAACATTGTTACAATCGAAGCCAAACGAAGACGTTTGATTCAGTTTTGCAAGACGTTTGCAGTAATCTTCATCGGTAAAAAGAGGAACTGTTCCCGCTTCGTAATCCAACGCATCAATGATGGAATCGTAGTTTAATCCTTTCGCGAAATCATTGTAGTAGAGACTCAGACTCTGATCTACTATTCGGATAAATGCCTCTCCGGTTACGGTATCTTTTACTGGTGGTTTTGGTTTTCGCTGAGCGAGTGAGTGCTCAGAGTGAATCAAACAAATAAAAAGTAACAGAGGGATGAATCCGAATCGTTTCATAGGCAAATAAGGGTTTAATGTTGCATGATCTGATCTGCTAATGAGAAAATTGCTTCTTCATTGAAATCGTCAGCCATGATTTGTAAACTTAATGGAAGTCCGTTGCTGTGCATTCCGTTTGGAATTGCGATTGCCGGGTTTCCTGTTAAGTTTGCATGTACAGTAAAAATATCTTGTAAATACATTTGAATCGGATCATTGATCGAACCGAATTCAAAAGCAGTAGATGGAGTGGTCGGTAAGATCAGCAAGTCAAACTGACTGAAAATCTCTTTTGTTTTATTCTTTAAAACACGTCTCACTTTCATCCCTTTCGTATAATATGCATCATAATATCCATGAGACAGTACGAAAGTACCGGCCATGATTCGTCTTTTTACTTCTGTTCCGAAACCTTCCGAACGGGAAAGGGTGTATGTTTCTTCAACTCCTTTGGCTTTTGGAGATTGATAACCATAGTGAACACCGTCAAATCGGGATAGATTGGATGATGCTTCTGCAGTTGTCAAAACATAATAAGTCGGAACGAGGTATTCCAAGTATGGGAAACTTACTCCTTCAACGGTGTGACCTTTGGCACGCAGATCGGCAATGGTAAGTTCCATCATCGTTCGTACTTCCGGATCAACACTTTCGTTTTCAAGGGCTTCCTTCAGATAAGCAATTTTCTTTGTTCCAATAGCAGGAATTTCCGTAGAAAAACCAAGCGGTTTGGAGGAGCTGGTAGCATCCATCGGATCTTTTCCGGCCATGATTTCCATCACCAGAACCGCATCTTCCAAATTGTTGGCAAAAGGTCCGATCTGGTCAAAAGAAGAAGCATAAGCGATCAATCCGTAGCGACTTACACGACCATAAGTTGGTTTGAAACCAACCGTTCCGGTGAATGAAGCCGGTTGTCTGATAGAACCACCTGTGTCTGATCCCAAAGCAACGGTACACAATCCAGCCGAAACTGAAACTGCAGAACCACCGGAAGAACCTCCCGGAACATGCGTTAAACGCAGGTTGTTTTTAACCGGACCGAATGCGGAATTTTCATTGGAGCTTCCCATTGCAAATTCATCGCAGTTCAAACGACCGATTATAATAGCATCTTCTGCTAAAAGTCTTTCAACAACGGTAGCCGAATAAAGCGATTCAAAACCCCCAAGGATTTTCGAACTTGCACTCACAGCATGACCTTTGTAGCAGATGTTATCCTTTAATCCGATAACCATTCCAGCCAATCTACCTGCTTTTCCTGAAGCTAACTTTTGATCTACTAAACGAGCCTGATCCAAAGCACTTTCTGTAAATACTTCCAGAAAGGCATTCAAATCTTTATTTTTTTCAATTTGCTCTAAGTAAGAATGCACGATATTCTCCACAGTTTTCCCTGCGGAGAGTGCAACTTTAACTTCCGAAAATGTTCTATACATGTAGAATGGATTGACTTAATCTATTTTTTCTCTTCTGTAGTTGTTGGAGCAGAAGAACCGTCCTCGCCTTTACTAGCGTCTTTGAATTCTCTGATTCCTTTTCCAAGACCTTTCATTAATTCAGGAATTTTTTTCCCTCCGAACAATAAAAGAACTACAGCAAGGATTAAAATAATTTCTGTTGCACCTAATTTCATAACTTCCTAATTTGTGCCAAAATTAAGGAAATATCAGATATGTTTTCTGTTAAAAATGCGACAGTCTTGGTTTTGATTCAAATTCTTAAGGTTTTTTAGGAAAAAAAAGGAGCGGTTTATTCTTTTGAGTAGAGCAGTTTTGAACCTGTAAACAGGGATTTTTCCAAACGTTCCCATTGCTCAAAAGTAGGAGCGAGGATTGCTACTTCCGTGCCATAGCGCGTAATGGTGTTGATCTGTAAAATGGATTCGAAAAGCGGTTGATATTTCAGTTCACTGTGAATAATCGTCATCGTTCCGCCTGAAAAACTTACTAAACTGGGTTCAAAGTAAGATCCTTCGTGAAAATTGATCACATATTTATTTGCATTGAGTTTTGTGAAAGTGTTCAAAGAACCTTCTCCTGCAATCATCAATTTCGATTCGATTCCGTAATAATAATTTTCTCCTTCCAGCACACAGGGAACAGAATCATTGACTTTGATCCCGAACAAATAATTTCCTCTGACCTGCAATTTGGATGATTCACGAACCTGTTCTCTGCTAATACTTGCAACAACCAGCGTTACGATGGAGATCCCTTTTTCATCAATCACATAAGTCGTTTGTGAATCGCTACTTTTGTATTTTCCAAAATGAATTTTATCGGTTGTTGTTTGAGAAGGGCTTCCGAATGGAAGCGGGTCTGAAAATTGGACGGTTTTTTGAGAAAAACTGAATAAATGAACAAAAAGGGTAAAAACGAGAAGAACTTTTTTCATAACTTATAAGAGAAGTGAAGCTTCGATAAGGACAAACGTTAGTGCGGACAGACTAAGTGTGATCTATCAATAGCATCATTAATTACAATTTTAAACAAAATTTATGCAAAAACACTGGTTTATCAAACAACGACCAACTACCGACAAAATTCAGGCCATGATTAATGACTTAAAAGTGAGTCCGATTATGGCTTCTTTGCTTACTCAAAGAAATCTTACAACTCTGCCGCAGATTCGTTCATTTTTCACTCCCGAACTGAGTGATTTACACGATCCGTTTTTAATGTTGAATATGGATGCAGCGGTTGAAAGATTGGATGCAGCGGTTCAAAATAAAGAACGGATTACCATTTTCGGAGATTACGATGTGGATGGAACAACTTCTGTAGCATTGGTCTACAGTGCTTTGAAAGATTACGCTTCTCTGGATTTCTACATTCCGGATCGCTATGACGAAGGTTATGGTTTGTCTTACAAAGGAATAGATGTTGCTTTGGAGAAAGGCTGCACGTTATTGATCGCGCTAGATTGCGGAATCAAAGAAGTGGAAAAAGTGGCTTACGCGAGAGAAAAGGGATTGGATATTATTGTTTGTGATCACCACACGCCGGGTTCCGTTATTCCTGATGGCATTGTGTTAGATCCGAAACAGAATGAATGTGCTTATCCGTTCAAGGAATTGTGCGGTTGCGGGGTCGGATTTAAATTGCTGCAAGCCTGGTTCTCAAAAACTGGTAAGGATGTGGAGAAACTGTTTGAATACCTGGATTTGGTTGCGATTGCGATTGGTGCAGATATTGTTCCTGTGACGGGAGAAAACCGGATTTTGTGTAAACATGGAATTCAACGAATGAATGAAAACCCGCGAACCGGTATTTTGGCTTTGGTAGAACAGGCACAGCGCTCTTTTCCGCTCGATTTATCGAATGTCGTTTTTACCATAGCTCCGAGAATCAATGCTGCCGGCCGTTTGAAAAGCGGATCAAGAGCGGTTGATTTGCTATTGGCTGAATCAAAAGAGGAAGCTAAGAAAATTGCTTTGGAAATTGATGAATACAATTCCGAAAGACGTATTTTGGATGCCCAAACAACGGAAGAAGCACTGGAATTGATTGCGCAGGATAAATTGTTTTCAAACCGGAAGTCAACGGTTGTTTTTCAATCCGACTGGCACAAAGGAGTTGTGGGAATTGTTGCTTCCAGATTGATCGAACATCATTATCGCCCAACGATTGTTTTGACGGAAAACAAAGGAGAAGCAACCGGTTCTGCACGCTCTGTTTCAGGATTCAATGTGTATGAAGCGATTACTTCCTGTGAACATTTGCTCACACAATTCGGAGGCCATCAACATGCGGCAGGACTTTCGATGCCTTTGGAAAATATTGCCAGTTTCAGCGAACATTTTGATGCGTATGTGCAGAAACATATTCAACCTTTGGATGAGATTGAGGATTTGGTGATCGATATGGAAATTGCTCCTTCCGATTTGTTTTTAGCGGGAGAATCTGCTTTTCAGGTTCCCAGAATTTACCGCATGCTGGAGCAAATGGAACCTTTTGGGCCGGGAAATGACAAACCGGTTTTTTGCGTCAGAAACGTGTATGCTGACAAGCAGCGAATTCTGAAAGGAGCGCATTTGAAATTTGATTTGGTAGATCCGGCTAAAGGAATTCGACTTTCAGCTATTGGCTTCAATATGGCTGATAAAACGGATTTGATTGCATCCGGTTGTGCTTTTGACTGTGCATTTACTTTGGAGGCGAATACCTGGAATGACAAAACGACTTTGCAGATTCAGGTGAAGGATATCAGGGAAACTTTGTAAATGGCCAATTGAATAGCTTTGTTTGCGGGGCAATTGTCAGGCCGAGAATCCAAAAGAATGAAGCAAAATTCCAGATCTGGATTATTAGGAAATGCATGGTTGGATTGTAATGGGAGTTTGCTCCGATCACAAAATTAAAAAGACCCATATACGCACTTAATCCGCTAAAAAGAATCAATAAAGCACGTTGGAATTTCTTGAATGGGGTTTTCCAAAAAAAGGAAAGCAATAGAATAATAGCAGGAGTGAATACGCACCACGAATAGAGTGGGTTCATGTATGCATGATCTTCATCCGGAGTAATGAATTCCAGTAGGTTATTGCATTCTCCCCAGCCAACAGACAAGGCATAACAGTTTGCCAGCAAATAGTACGCAATTCCTAGAAAAAGAAGAAAGAATCCGATGCGGTAGGTAGTTTTCATCGATTGAATTTAAGAAGTGATATAAAACAAGTCGGGGCGAAAAATTTTTCGCCCCGACTTGTTTATTTAATAATTACAATGGGATATTCCCGTGTTTTTTCTTTGGAAGTGTTTCTGATTTTTTCTCCAGAGATTTGAAAGCGGCAATCAATGTTGCACGCGTTTCTTCCGGAAGAATCACCGCATCAACGAAACCTCTTTCAGCTGCGCGGTATGGATTTGCGAACAGTTCTGCATATTCTGCTTCTTTTTCTTTCCATTTTGCCTCTTTGTCTTCAGCGGCAGCAATTTCAGATTTGAAAATGATCTCCGCAGCTCCTTTTGCACCCATTACAGCAATTTCCGCTGTTGGCCATGCATAATTCAAGTCGGCCCCGATATTCTTAGAGTTCATTACGTCAAAAGCACCACCGTAGGCCTTACGTGTAATAACTGTAATTCTCGGAACAGTTGCTTCAGAGAAAGCATATAACAATTTTGCTCCATGCGTAATAATTCCGCGCCATTCCTGATCAGTTCCGGGAAGGAATCCCGGTACGTCTTCCAATACTAAAAGCGGAATATTGAAACAATCACAGAAACGAACAAAACGAGCTCCTTTACGTGAAGAATCGATATCCAAAACTCCGGCCATAGAAGAAGGCTGGTTGGCAACAATCCCGACGGATCTTCCATCCAGACGAGCAAAACCAACCACGATATTCGGTGCAAAATCTGCCTGAACTTCCCGGAAAGTATCGTCGTCGATCAAGCAATCAATGATTTCGCGAATGTCGTAGGGTAGATTTGAATTATCCGGAACAATATTCTGAATCCGGTTTATTTTTTCTTTTGCAAACAGAACGTTATCGAACTCAGGAGCCAATTCCATTGCATTTTGCGGCATATAGGTCAAGAGTTCACGAACCTTGCGTAAGCATTCCACATCATTTGCTGCGGTAAAATGAGTTACTCCTGATTTTTCTGCGTGTGCTTTTGCTCCACCCAAATCTTCCGAACTAACTTCTTCGTGCGTTACGGTTTTTACCACATTCGGTCCAGTTACAAACATGTAGGAAGTGTCTTCCACCATGAAAACGAAATCCGTTAATGCCGGAGAATAAACAGCTCCACCTGCACATGGTCCCATGATTACTGAAATCTGAGGAATTGCTCCGGAAGCACGTGTATTTCGATAGAAAATATCTGCATAGCCGGCAAGAGAAACAACACCTTCCTGAATTCTGGCGCCACCAGAGTCATTCAATCCGATTACCGGAGCACCGTTTTTCATCGCCAGGTCCAGAACCTTACAAATTTTCTGTGCATGTGTCTCTGAAAGAGAACCTCCGAGTACGGTAAAATCCTGTGAGAAAACATACACAATTCTTCCGTGGATTGTTCCGAAACCGGTAATAACACCGTCACCCGGACTTTTTGTTTTTTCCAACCCGAAAGACGTTGCTCTGTGTTCCACAAACATCCCGATTTCCTGGAATGAGCCTTCATCCATCAATAAAGTAACCCGCTCGCGCGCACTTAATTTCCCTTGTGTATGTTGTTTGTCAATTCTAGCTTGCCCGCCGCCCAATTGAGCAGCTTCTCGTTTTTGAATCAGTTCAGCATTCTTTTCTTTCATGAAAAAAGGTTTGTGGACACCAAAGATACACTTTCACGGCAAAAATCTGTTTTTGGGAGAATAAGAGAACAAAAATCATCCACCTGGAAGCACATGCTTGTATCCGCATTTCTTGTTTTTTTTAATTGATATTCAGTTTTTTACATGTTTGTTTTGTTGAATTTACTGAGTTGATTTTGAGCTTCTATTTATTTCAATTTCGGGACTTGTTTTCCTTTTTTAGAAAAGACTATCTTAGATGAAAAGAATAGTTAGTTATGCGAATTTTCAATCTTTATTTACTGATTTTCGTTGTTTTTGCTTCTGTAGCTTGTAAAAAAGACAGCAAACGCCGCATCGAGAAGTTCCATCGTCAGGAAGTGGGCTCTTCTGCGAATGACATCCTTTCAGACAAAGATTACGGATCTTTGACGGTAGAAATTGTCTATATGACGGGTTACCGGCCAACGGATGATGCGATGAACAACTTAAAGTCGATGATCAGCCAGTTTTGCAACAAGCCGTCCGGAATTACCTTTATGTATCACGAGATTTCTGCTCAGGGAAAATCATCCTATTCTATCAGTGATGTCAGAACGATTGAAACGGATACAAGAAAGGAATTCACTTATAAAAAGGATTTGGCGATTTACTTTTTGTTTTTGGACGGACCATCCAACGAAAATCAGGGGTCGAGTATGGTTTTGGGTCAGGCATATTACAATACTTCCATGGTTATTTACGAACGATCTCTGAAAGATAATTCAGGCGGATTTGGAGAACCGGAACTTTACAAATTGGAAACTGCGGTTATTAATCACGAACTTGGACATATTCTTGGTTTGGTCAACAACGGTTCAGGCATGTAT
>RCUP01000666.1_pt1 | contig 24218 bp, 19 predicted proteins | sample 2166341 | NCBI WGS metagenome assembly RCUP01 (sample SAMN09932325, study PRJNA488358) | compost metagenome | isolation source: compost soil in succinonitrile-enriched | place: Germany: Experimental Botanical Garden | reverse complement strand
CCGCGCACCGCGCCGAGCAGCGCCGCATGGCGCGCGAGGGCCTGAAGCAGTTCGGCGAGATGCGTCGCCAGGCTGCGGTCGCGAAGACTGGGGGCGCGGCATGACGTCTCCGCACGCCCCCGTCCTGCTGGCCGAAGTCCTTGAGGCCCTGAGCCCGCAACCTGGCGACGTCATCATCGACGCCACCTTCGGCGCCGGCGGCTACACCCGCGCCATTCTGGAGCGCGGCGCTCAGGTCATCGGTCTGGATCGGGACCCGACCGTTCAGCCGCACGCCGATGCGGTTGCCGCCGCCTACCCGGGTCAGTTCCAGCTGATCCGCACCCCCTTCTCGGGCCTGTCCGAAGCCTTCGCCGAGAGCGGCAAGGCCCAGCTGAACGGCGCCGTCTTCGACATCGGCGTCTCGTCGATGCAGCTGGATCAGGCCGAGCGCGGCTTCTCCTTCATGCGCGACGGGCCGCTGGACATGCGCATGGGCGATACGGGGCCGACCGCCGCCGACATCGTCAACACCTGGGATCACGGGCCGCTGGCCCACATCTTCAAGCAGTACGGCGACGAGCGTCAGTCGGGCCGCGTCGCCACCGCCATCCTGCGTCGCCGCGTCGAGCAGCTGTTCAGCCGCACCCTGGACCTGGCCGAGGTGGTCGAAAAGGCCTTGGGCGGTCGTCGCGGCGCGGCCATCCATCCCGCGACACGCGTCTTTCAGGCCCTGCGCATCGCCGTCAACGACGAGCTGGGCCAGCTGGAGTGCGGTCTGGAAGCGGCCGAGGCGACCCTGGCGCCGGGCGGCCGTCTGGTCGTCGTCACCTTCCATTCGCTGGAAGACCGCATCGTCAAGGCCTTTCTGACCGAGCGCACCGGCAACTCGCCGGGCGGCTCGCGTCACGCTCCGGTCGCGGTGGAACTGCGCAAGCCTAGCTTCGACCTGATGTTCAAAGGCGCCAAGGAGGCCGGTGAGGCCGAGCTGGCCGCCAACCCGCGCGCCCGGTCGGCCCGCCTGCGCGCCGCGATCCGCACCGAGGCTCCGGCCTGGGGTGCTATCGGAGGGAAGCGCGCATGATCGCCGTTCCCGTTCCGGTGAAGCGCCTGTTCGACTGGAAGGTCCGTGGCGTGCGCTGCGTCGAGATCATCGGCGTGGTCTGCGTCGCCGCCCTGGTCTTCTCGGTCTATATCGCCAAGGCCGCCGCCGCCCGCGAAAGCGCCGAGATCAGCCGCATCGAGAGCGAGATCCGCGAGAACCGGCAGCGCGTCCGCCTGCTGCGCGCCGAGGCGACCCGGCTGGAGCAGCCCGCGCGGTTGGAGGCCCTGTCGCGCGAGATCGGCCTGGGTCCGGTCGATGTGAAGAAGCAGGCGGTCGAAGCCGGTCTGCCCGCCATCGCCCCGCCGCCGGCTGTCGTTGCGCCCCCGCCTGTGGCCGTCGCGTCCGTTGCTGAACCCGTCGCCGGGGAGACTCTGCATTGAGCGTGCATGATCACCACGGCATGGACTATCGTCGCCCGGCGCCGGGCCGCGCGCAGCCGCGTCCGCAGGGTCCCTCGGTCGGCGGTCTGTTCGCCGCCTGGGGCCGCTGGGTCGCCAACTGCGTCTGGTGGATGGAGCACTCGTTCGAGCGCGCCCGCGCCGACGGCCGTCCCGAAGAAGACACCCGCGTCCGCATCTTCCTGATCCTGGCGGTCTTTTCCGCCGTCTTCGCCTGTCTGGCCCTGGGCGCGGCCCACGCCGCCCTGTTCGCGCCGCGCGGCGCGGCGGGCGCGGGCTTCAATCCGAACGCCCTGACGCGCGCCGATCTGGTCGACCGCAACGGCCAGCTTCTGGCCACCAACATCACCCACTACGGCCTCTATATCGACCCGCGGGAGATCTGGGACCCGGCCAGCGCCAAGGTCCAGTTGCGCCGCGCCCTGCCGCGCGTCTCGGCCAAGCGTCTGGATCGCGTGCTGAGCGGCGATCGTCGCCTGCTGGTCCTGAACGGCCTGACCCCGTCCGAGCGCAGCGCGGTCCATGCCCTGGCTCTGGGCGGCGTCTCGTTCGAGCCCGAGGATCGCCGCGTCTATCCGCTGGGCACCTCGGCCGCGCACCTGATCGGCCGGGCCGACACGGGCGGCGAGGGCGTGTCCGGCACCGAACTGGCCTTCAATCAGGAAATCCGCGCGGCGGGCGCTGCCGGCGAGGACTTCCAGCTGTCCATCGATCTGCGGGTGCAGGGCGTGGTCGAGAACGAACTGGCCGCCGCCGCCGAGCAGGCGAAGGCCAAGGGGGCGGTCGCCGTGGTGGCCGACGCCCAGACGGGCGAGATTCTGGCGATGGCCTCGTGGCCGACCTATGACGCCAACCGCCGCAACAGCGCGCCGAGCGAGGCCCTGTTGAACCGCGTCACCTCGGCTCACTATGAAATGGGCTCGGTGTTCAAGAGCTTCACCGTCGCCGCCGGCATCGACACCGGCCGGGCCGACATGAACACCCTGTTCGACGCCTCCCAGGCCCTGCAGATCGGCCGCCGCCGCATCACCGACTTCCACGCCACCAACAAGGTCCTGACGCTGGAGGAGGTCTATCTGCACTCGTCCAACATCGGCACCTCGCGCCTGGCGGTCGAGATGGGCGGCGACGTGATGCGCGACTACTTCCGCCGCCTGGGCCTGCTGGACGCCGCCCCGATCGAGCTGAAGGAATCGGCCAGCCCGCCCAAGGTGCGCAAGTGGGACGACACCACCCTCGCTTCGCTGTCCTTCGGCTACGGCATCATGATCACGCCGATCCAGTATGTCGCCGCTTATGGCGCTCTGGTGAATGGCGGCCGCTATGTCCCGCCCACCCTGCGCAAGGGCGGCAACCCCCATGCGCAGACCCGTCAGGTCGTCTCGTCCGAGACCTCGGCCACCATGCTGGACCTGATGCGCCGCAATGTGACGCGCGGTTCGGGCCGTTTCGCCGATGCGCCGGGCCTGAGGGTCGGCGGCAAGACGGGCTCGGCCAACAAGCTGGTCAACGGCCGCTATAATCCCGCCGTCGCCGTCGGCTCCTTCGCCGGGGTCTTCCCCGCCGATGGACCGGTGACGGCCAAGCGCTACACCGTCTTCGTCCTGATGGACGAGCCGGGAACCTTCCCGCGCACCGGCGGCTATGTCGCCGCGCCCGCCGTGGGCCGCATCGCCGACCGAATCGCCCCCTTCCTGGGCGTTGAGCGCAAGGCTGACCGCTGGTCCACCGCCCTGGGCGAGAAGATACCGCAGTATCAGGACGTCGAGGGCGACGGTCGATGAGCGCGCTTCGTCTCTCAGAACTGCTGCGCCGTGACGTGAGCTCGGACCCCGAGATCACCGCCGTCACCGCCGACAGCCGCAAGGTCGTCCCCGGCGCCCTGTTCGTGGCCCTGCCGGGCGCCTCGGCCGACGGCCGCGCCTTTATTCCGCAAGCCTTGGCGAAAGGCGCCGCCGCCATCCTGGCCCCGGCTGACACCCCGGCGGGCGCCGCGCCCCTGCTGGTCGCCTCGGGCGACGTGCACCGCGCCTATGCCCTGGCCGCGCGCAGCTTCTACGGCGCCCAGCCCAAGACCTGCGTCGCCATCACCGGCACCAACGGCAAGACCTCGGTCGCCAACTTCTGCCGCCAGATATGGGCCGGTCTGGGCCTGAAGTCGGCCAGCATGGGCACGCTCGGCGTCGTCGGTCAGAAGGGCGACAAGACCTACGCCCTGACCGGCCCCGGCCTGACCAGCCCCGACGCCGCCGACGCCGCCCGCCTGCTGGCTGAACTGGCCGCCAAGGACGTGACCCACCTGGCGCTGGAGGCCTCGTCGCACGGCATCGAGCAGCGCCGCCTTGACGGGGTGGCGATCCGCGCCGCCGGCTTCACCAACCTGACCCAGGACCACCTCGACTATCACGGCACGATGGAAGCCTATCGCGCCGCCAAGCTGCGTCTGTTCGAGGCCCTGTTGCCGCGTGGCCGCACCGCCGTTCTGAACGCCGACTCCGACGCCTATTCGGCCTTCGCCTCGGCCTCGATCATGGCGGGTCTGGGCGTCATGGGCGTGGGAGAGCGCGGGCGCGACCTGTCGCTGCTGGCGCGTCGGGCCACGCCGGAAGGCCAGCGCCTGACCATCGACGCGCGCGGCCGCATCCACGACATCCTGCTGCCGCTGGCGGGCGCCTTTCAGGCTTCGAACGCCCTGGTCGCGGCGGGTCTGTGTATTGCGGGCGGTGAAGACCCCGACCGGGTCATCCCGGCGATGGAGTTCATCCAGGGCGCGCAAGGCCGTCTGCAACGTATCCCGGGCGAAGGTTCGCGCGGCGGCGAGGTCTATGTCGACTACGCCCACACGCCGGACGGTCTGGAGACAGTGCTCAACGCCCTGCGACCCCACGCGACCGGCAAGCTGATCGTCGTCTTCGGCGCCGGCGGCGACCGTGACCGCGCCAAGCGGCCGATGATGGGCGAGATCGCCGGACGTCTGGCCGACGTTGCCATCGTCACCGACGACAATCCGCGCTCGGAAGACCCCGCCGCCATCCGCGCCCAGGTCCGCGCCGGCTGCCCCGACGCTCTGGAGATCGGCGACCGCCGCGAGGCCATCCGCCACGCCGTATCGCTGATGCGCGAAGGAGATGTGGTGGTGATCGCCGGAAAAGGGCATGAACAGGGACAGATCGTCGCCGGGGTCGTGCATCCCTTCGACGACGCCACCGAAGCGACCGAAGCCCTGCGCGATCATGCCTGACACCCAAACGCCGCTCTGGACCGCCGATGCCATCGCCTCGGCGACCGGCGGCCAGCTCCACGGACCCGATGCTGATGTCTCGGGCCTGACCTACAACAGCCGTGAAATCCAGCCCGGCGATCTGTTCCTGGCCCTGCACGGCGCGCGCGACGGACATGAGTTCGTCGCCGCCGCCTTCGCCGCCGGGGCCACGGTGGCTCTGGTCGATCGTCCCGTCGAGGGCGGGCCCTATGTTCTGGTGCCCGACACCCTGAAGGGGCTGGAGGCCATGGGCGTCGCCGCCCGCGACCGCGCCCGTCTGCGCGGCGCCGTCACGGGCAGCGTCGGCAAGACCAGCGTGACCCAGGCGATCAAGGCCGGTCTGGACCTTGCCGGTTCCGCCCACGCCTCGATCAAGAGCTACAACAACCACATCGGCGTGCCGCTGACGCTGGCGCGGATGCCGCATGGCGCCGACCGCGCCGTGTTCGAGATCGGCATGAACCATCCGGGCGAGATCGGCCCGCTGTCGAGCTTCGTCCGCCCCCACGCCGCCTGCGTCACCACGGTCGGCCCGGTCCATATCGAAGCCTTCGCCGACGGCGAGGCGGGCGTGGCGCGCGAAAAGGCCGCCATCTTCCAGGGCCTGGTCCCCGGTGGGATCGCCGTGGTCAACGCCGCCGACGCCCATGCCGACATCGTACGTCAGGGCGCTCTGAACGCCGGGGCGACGTTGCGCACCTTCGGTCATGACGCGGGCTGCGACGCCCGTCTGCTGGGCTTCACGCCCGACAGCGAGGGCGCGACCGTCGTCGCCGAGCTGGACGGCCAGCGCATCGAGTATCGTCTGGCGCAGTCGGGCGTGCACTGGGGCCTGAACAGCCTGTGCGTCATCCTGATGCTGCGGGCGCTGGATGTCTCGCTGGAAACAGCCTTGCAGGCCCTCGCCGGCTTCCAGCCTCTGGCCGGACGCGGGCAGATGAAGACGGTCGCCATCCCCGGCGGCGCATTCACTCTGATCGACGAGAGCTACAACGCCAATCCCCTGTCGATGAAGGCGGGCTTCGTCAGCCTGAGCGCCAAGCCCGTGGGGCCGGGCGGTCGCCGCGTCGTCGTCCTGACCGACATGCTGGAGCTGGGCGAGCACAGCCGCGCCCTGCACGAGGGCCTGGCCCCGGCTATCGAAGCTGCGGGTCTGGATGTGGTTCATGCCGCCGGACCGCAGATGCGCCAGCTTTACGACATCCTTCCGCCGTCGCTGCGGGGCCAATGGCGCGAAACCGCCGCTGAACTGGCCGCCGAGGCCGCCGCCCTGGTCCAGCCGGGCGACGTGGTCATGGTCAAGGGATCGAACGGGTCGCGCGCCTCGCTGGTCGCGGCGGCCCTGGCCGGATTGCATGACGCCGCGCGCGGATCGATAGAGAAATGAGGAGAGACCCCCTCAAGCAGGACCGCGCCGCGCGCGGTCCGATAGGGGACTAAAAAGCCAATGTTTTACCTGCTCTATCTCTACTACGCTGATATCGCTCAGGAATATCCGCTGCTGCACCTGATCCAGTATCAGACGGTGCGCGTCGCCCTGGCCATGGCCACGGCCATGATCGTCGCGGTCGCCATGGGTAGCCGCTTCATCAACTGGATCCGCGCCAAGCAGGGACGCGGCCAGCCGATCCGCGAGGACGGCCCGGTGTCGCACCTGTCCAAGGTCGGGACCCCGACCATGGGGGGCCTGATGATCCTGGCGGGCATCGGCGTGGCGGTCCTGCTGTGGGGCGACCTGACCAATCCCTATATCTGGATCGTTTCGGGCGTGACGGCGGCCTTCGGCGTGCTGGGCTTCATCGACGACTACGCCAAGGTGACCAAGCAGACCTCGGCGGGCCTGACCTCGAAACAGAAGCTGGCGGCCCAGGCTGTCGTCGCCGTGATCGCGGGCGTTCTGACCGTGGTCTGGATGACCTATTCGCCGACCTCGCCGGGTCTGGAAACCTCGATCGCCTTCCCCTTCCTCAAGGCCATCCTGCTCAACATCGGCTGGTTCTATGTGGCCTTTGCGGCCTTCACCATCATCGGCTTCTCCAACGCCGTGAACCTGACCGACGGTCTGGACGGCCTGGCCATCGTGCCGGTGATGATGGCGGCGGGCGCCTTCGGCATAATCTCCTATCTGGTCGGCAACTTCCTGTTCGCCGACTATCTGCAGGTCCACCATGTGCCCGGCGCGGGCGAGCTGGCCATCTTCTGCGCAGCCATGATCGGCGGCGGCATGGGCTTCCTCTGGTACAATGCGCCACCGGCCAAGATCTTCATGGGCGACACCGGTTCGCTGGCTCTCGGCGGCGCGCTCGGCTCCATCGCCGTGGCCACCAAGCATGAGCTGGTGCTGGGCATCGTCGGCGGCCTGTTCGTGGTCGAGGCGGCCTCGGTCATGATTCAGGTCGGCTACTTCAAGCTGACCGGCAAGCGCATCTTCCTGATGGCGCCGATCCACCACCATTTCGAGAAGATGGGCTGGCCGGAATCGACCGTCGTCATCCGCTTCTGGATCGTCGCCGCCATGCTGGCGCTGCTCGGTCTGGCCACGCTGAAGCTGCGCTGATCCCATGATCCCGGTTCCCGGTTTCGAGGGGCGTCGTGTCGCGGTCTTCGGCCTGGGCCGGTCCGGGATCACCGCCGCACGCGCGCTTCAGGCCGGGGGCGCCGTCCCTGTCCTTTGGGACGACGGCGTCTCGGGCCGGATGCAGGCCGAGGCCGAGGGCTTCATCGTCGAGGACCTGACCCGCGCCGACTGGTCGAGCTTCGCCGCCCTGGTCCTGTCGCCGGGCGCGCCCCTGACCCATCCCAAGCCCCACTGGACCGTCGAGCGCGCCCATGCGGCGGGCGTGCCGGTCATCGGCGACGTCGAACTGTTCGCCCGCGCCCTGGACGCCCTGCCGGTGGACCAGCGCCCCCGCGTCGTCGCCATCACCGGCACCAACGGCAAGTCCACCACCACGGCCCTGATCGGCTGGGTGCTGAAGTCGGCGGGCCTGACCGTCCATATCGGCGGCAATATCGGCATCGGCGTCCTCGCCCTGCCGGCCCCGACGCCGGACGCCGTCTATGTCATCGAGGTCTCGTCCTATCAGCTGGACCTGACCACGAGCTTCGCGCCCGACGTGGCCATCCTGACCAACATCAGCCCCGACCATCTGGACCGCCACGGCGGCATGGAAGGCTACGTCGCCGCCAAGGCGAGGCTGTTCTCCAATCTTCATTCTCGTTGGATCGAACCCGACCCCGAAGTTGGGCCGGAGTTTGACTCGCATGGGTCTCCGCTTGCTCTGGTCGGAATCGACGATCCCTTTGGGGCGGAGATACATCAGGAACTGATGGCAAGGGGGGAGGGACGTGTCATGGCGATAGCCCCACGTAAGCCAGACCCGCCATTCGTCGGCTACGCGTATGACGTCGACGGTGTGTATCATGGAGCGACAGGCTCATCTGAGATGAACCTCCGTCTTGCCCGCTCGCTCCCCGGCCGCCACAACGCCCAGAACGCCGCCTTCGCCTACGCCGCCGCCCGCGCGCTCGGCGTGTCGCACGATGCGGCGGTCGAGGGTCTGCTGTCCTTCCCCGGTCTGGCGCATCGGATGGAGGCCGTGGGCCGTCTCGGGGGCGTTCGTTTCATCAACGACTCCAAGGGCACCAACGCCGACGCCGCGCGTCAGGCGCTCGCTTCCTACCCCTCCGTCTTCTGGATCGCGGGCGGCAAGGCCAAGGAGGGCGGCATCGACAGTCTGCGCGACCTCTTCCCCCACGTCGCCAAGGCCTACCTGATCGGCGAGGCCGCAGACGCCTTTTCCGTCACCCTGGCCGACACCCCGCATGTCGTGGCCCATACCATGGAGCGCGCCGTAGAACTGGCCGCCGCCGACGCCGCCAGGGCTGGCGGCGAGCAGGTCGTCCTGCTGTCGCCCGCCTGCGCCAGTTTCGATCAGTTCCCTGATTTCGAGGTGCGAGGCGAAGCCTTCCGCGCCGCCGTCCTGGCGCTGGGCGCGAAAGCGGAGCCCGCCGCATGAGCCAGAGCTACAGCCACCCCTTTTCGCGCAATGATCAGAGCCTGATCGCGCGTTGGTTCTGGACCGTGGATCGCGGCCTGCTGGGCGCGGCCCTGACGCTGGTGGCGCTGGGCGTCTCGCTCAGCTTCGCCTCCAGCCCCGCCGCCATTCTGGCGGATGAATCGATCACCGATCCCTTCCACTATTCGTGGCGGATGATCGTCTGGGCCAGCATGGGCACGACCCTGATGCTGACCACTTCGCTGTTGTCGCCGCGCGGGGTGCGGCGGATCGCGGTCCTGGCCCTGTTCGGGGCCATTGTGGTCATGGCGGCGCTGCCCTTCATCGGCGATACGGTGAAGGGCGCCGCGCGCTGGGTGAACCTCGGCCCGTTCAGCCTGCAGCCCTCCGAGTTCGCCAAACCCGGCCTGATCGTCTTCGCCGCCTGGATGTTCGCCGAGGCGCAGAAGGGGCAGGGGGTGCCCGGCGTCAGCATCGCCTTCGGCCTGTGGGCCCTGACGGTCGGCCTGTTGCTGATTCAGCCGGACATCGGCCAGACCCTGCTGATCACCACCACCTTCATGGCCGTCTTCTTCATGGCCGGGGTGCCGCTGAAATGGGTGGCGGTCATCGCCGCCATGGGCGCGGGCGGGGTGGTGTCGCTGTATTTCACCTTCAGCCACATGCGCGACCGCCTCAGCCGCTTCCTGTCGCCCGAGACGACCGACACCCATCAGATCGACCGCGCGTCGGAAGCCATCCGCGCCGGCGGCCTGGTCGGGCGGGGCATCGGCGAGGGCGTGATGAAGCGCCACGTGCCGGATCTGCACACCGACTTCATCTATTCGGTCGGCGCCGAGGAGTTTGGCCTGGTCCTCAGCCTGATCCTGATCGGCCTCTACGCCTTCATCGTCATTCGCGGGATGAAGAAGGCGATGAAGCTGAACGATCCGTTCGAGCAGACGGCGGCGGCGGGCCTCTTCATGCTGATCGGGCTGCAGGCCTGCATCAACGTCGCGGTGAACCTGAACCTGATCCCGACCAAGGGCATGACGCTTCCCTTCATCAGCTATGGCGGCTCGTCGATGATGGCCATGGGCCTGACCATGGGGTTTGCCCTGGCCCTGACGCGGCGTCGTCCGGGGGCCTATGAGCCGGGCTCCAACATCTCCCCGCCACGCCGTCGCCTGCTGCCGTAAGAGAGTTTCCGCATGAACAAGGTCTGCGTCGTCGCCGCCGGGGGCACTGGCGGTCACATGTTCCCCGCCGAGGCTCTGGCCCGCGAACTGGCCGCGCGCGGCTGGCGCGTGGTGCTGGCCACGGATGCGCGCGGCGAGCAATACGCCCACGCCTTTCCCGCCGAGGAACGTCTGGCGCTGGACGCCGCCACGGGGCGAGGTCCCATTGGTCTGCTGAAGGCCGGTCTGGCGATCTGGCGCGGCGTGGGCCAGGCCAAGTCGGCCTTTGACCGCACCGGCGCGGACGTGGTCGTCGGCTTCGGCGGCTACCCCTCGGCTCCGGCCCTGGTCGCCGCCATCCTGCAAAAGCGCCCGACCCTGATCCACGAACAGAACGCCGTCCTGGGCCGCACTAACCGCATGTTGGCCCCGCGCGTCGGCGGCGTGGCCTCGGCTTTCCCGACGCTCGGCCGAGCGCCCGAGGCGGTGAAGACGCACGCCCAGGTCGTCGGCAACCCGGTCCGCCCCGACATCCGCGCCCTCTTCGACCGCGCCTATGTCGCCCCCGCTGGCGACGGCCCCATCCATGTCCTCGTCACCGGCGGCAGCCAAGGCGCCCGCATCCTGTCCGAGACTGCGCCGCGGGCGCTGGCTGCCCTGCCCGAGGCGATCCGCAGCCGCCTCAAGGTCCAGCAGCAGTCGCGGCCCGAGACGCTAGAGAGCGCGCGCCAGATCTATCTTGAGGCAGGCATCGCCGCCGAGGTCGCCCCCTTCTTCCGCGACATGGCCGACCGTCTGTCGAAGGCCCATCTGGTCATCGGCCGCGCCGGGGCCTCGACCTGTTCGGAGCTGGCGGTGGCGGCCCTTCCGTCCGTGCTGATCCCGCTGAAGATCGCCATGGACGACCACCAGACCCTGAACGCCCGCGCCCTGTCCGAGGCCGGCGCCGCCCGCGTCATCGCCGAGGACGACGTGACGGTCGACCGCCTGGCCGCCGTCCTGTCCGAGGTCCTGTCGGACCCGGTCGAGCTGGCCATCATGTCCGCCGCCGCCCGCTCGGTGGCGATCCCCGACGCAGCACAGCGGCTGGCCGATCTGGTGGAAGCGGCGGCGCGCTGAAGCGCCGCATGGCCTTGGGGCGCGGGGCGAAGCTGGCTAGGCTGGCGCCATGCCCCAGTTTGTCGTCGATCTGACCAACAACGTCTTCGCCCTGTGGAACCAGTTCTACTGGCTGCCCGAATGGGCGGTGATCACGATCATCACCGCCGTCTTCGTCTTCATCGGCTGGGCGGCGAACCAGGTGGTCTTCGCCCTGTTGAAGCTGGCGGTGCGCAATCGCGACGTCTTCTGGAAGGGGATGCTGGGCCGCGCCCGGCTCAAGGTGCGGATCGCGGTGATGATCATCGCCCTGGCCCTGGCGGTCACGGTGTCGCCGCTGGACCCCGAGCCATCCTTGTTCATCCGGCGCACCCTGTTGTTCGGGTTCATCCTTGTATGCGGCTGGATGATCGCCGGAGCGGTCGACATGGGGGCGGTCGTCCATCTGAAGAAGTTCAACATGGACTCGGAGGACAACCTCCTGGCCCGCAAGCACGTCACCCAGACGCGCATCCTGCAGCGTGTGGCGGCCATCCTGATCGGTCTGATCACCCTGGGGTTGGCCCTGTTGACCATTCCGGGCGTGCGCCAGTGGGGCCTGTCGCTGCTGGCCTCAGCAGGCGTGGTGGGCATTGTCGCCGGTCTGGCGCTGCAACCCTTCCTGACCAACCTGCTGGCGGGCATCCAGATCGCCACGGCCCAGCCGATCCGCCTGGACGACGCCGTCATCGTCGAGGGCGAGTGGGGCCGGGTCGAGGAGATCACCTCGACCTATGTGGTGGTCAAGCTGTGGGACTGGCGGCGGATGATCCTGCCGCTGACCTATTTCATCCAGAAGCCGTTCCAGAACTGGACCCGCGACGACAGCCGTCTGATCGGGGTCGCCTTCCTCTATGTGGACTATGAAGCCCCCATCGACCGGTTACGGGTCAAGCTGGAAGCCATCGCCCACGCCTCGCCCCTGTGGGACGGCGACGTGGTGTCCCTGCAGGTCACGGACATCACCGCCCGCGTCGCCCAGGTTCGCTGCCTGACCAGCGCCAAGAACGCCTCGGTCGCCTTCGACCTGCGCTGCGAGGTGCGCGAGAAGATGCTGGCCTTCATGCGGGATGAATGCCCGGAGGCCCTGCCGAGGGACCGGGTGGACCTGGATCGGAATGCGACGCCTCTCGATCCTCGACGCATCGAGGCTGGCTGAGCCGCTCCCTACCACGCCGTCATCCTCGGGCTTGACCCGAGGATCGGCTTGTCCGCCTGCGCGACATTGGAAAAGTCGAGCGCGTCATCACGCTTGATCCTCGGATCAAGCCCGAGGATGACGGCCAGTGGGGGCGGTGGGAGAACCGTCAGTCCTTCATCCGCTCGCGCCCGATGCGCACGGCGTCGGCCGTGCTGATCGCATCCGTAGCCCGTGCCTCGGCGCCGCAGGCCACCGCCGCCAGTTCCGCCGCATCTCCGCCGGGCGCGATGGCGTAGGGCGGGGCGTTCTCTGGGGTGATCGGCCCCTCGGTCCCGTCGGCTTTCAGCGAGGCGAAGTCCAGCCGGTCCGCCGTCTGCGCGGCGCAGTCGAACCGCCACCAGGACCAGCCGCCAGCATAGGCTATGCCGCCGATGACCATGTCCTCCTCGCTGACCTGAAGCGACCGCATTCGCACGCCTTCGCCGTCCGGCGTCAGCGAGGCGGCGTCGGCGAAGATGGCGAACCGCCCCACGCCGGTCAGCACCAGGGCATGATCCTGCGCCGCCGCGCTGGTCGCGGACAGGACGAGGCCGGCCGTCAGGACCGCAAGGGCTCGCGTCATCATGGCATCCCGTGTTTCGTTAACCGCATCCGCAAACCACGTGTTGAGACGCCACGTCTATAGTGAAGCCATGTATCAGGAACCGCTCGGAGTCGATCTCGCCGCCGCCCCGCCCGACCGGCGGGCGCGCGAACGCCGCCCGTTCCGCCAGAAGCGCCGGCCCGAAGAGCGTGTCCGCATCCTGGGCGAGACCGTCGACCTGATGCGGCCCGAGGAGGTCCTGCTGCACGTCGAACGCTGCATCGAGGCGGGCGCGCGCAGCATCATCGCCAACCACAACCTGCACAGCCTCTACCTGCTGCCGCGCACGCCTGGGATGCGACGGCTCTATGATCTGGCCGATGTGGTTGAGCTAGATTCCACGCCCCTGATCCATTTCACGCGACTGCTGGGCCTACACAGCCGGCCCTTCCATCGCTGCACCTATCTAGACTGGCGCGACCAGTTCTGGAGCATGGCGAACCGTCAGGGTTGGCGCGTCCTCTATGTCGGCGGCGCCGACGGCGTGGCGACCACGGCGGCGGAACGTCTGGCCGCGCGTTATCCGGGGGCCGTGATCAAGGGTCTGTCCGGCTATTTCGACGTGACGCCGGGATCGGCGGAAAACGTCGCCGTCCTGACCGCCGTGCGCGACTTCCAGCCGAACGTCCTGTTCGTCGGCATGGGCATGCCGCGTCAGGAGCTGTGGATAGCCGAAAATATCGAGGCCATGCCCGAGGCCGTCATCCTGCCGGTCGGCGCCGCCTTCGACTATGAGGCTGGGGTCCAGAAGGCGGCGCCCCGCTGGATGGGGCGGCTGGGCTTCGAATGGCTGTTCCGCCTGTTCGCCGACCCGAAACGCCTGTTCACACGCTACTGCGTCGAGCCCTGGTTCCTGATCGGTCCGGCCCTGGGCGACGTGCGCGCGGCGATGCGGCGCAAGAAAAAGCGCTGACCGACTTTCCTCCCCATTCCATGGGGAGGGGACCGCGTAGCGGTGGAGGGGGCGACGCCACGTCTGAAATCTAGGGCGTGCCTGACGAGCCGGCCGTAGCGCCGCCCCCTCCGTCACGGCCGCTATCGCGCCCGCGCCACCTCCCCATGTAATGGGGAGGAAAGACTAGCTTCACGCCGCCACGATCTGTTCCGCCTGGTTCAGGTTGACGCTGACCAGCTGGCTCATGCCGCGTTCGGGCATGGTGACGCCGTAGAGGCGGTCCATCCGGCTCATGGTCACCGGATTGTGGGTGATGACGATGAAGCGGGTGTCGGTGCGGCTGCGCATCTCGTGCAGCATCCGGCAGAAGCGGTCGACGTTGGCGTCGTCCAGCGGCGCGTCCACCTCGTCCAGCACGCAGACGGGCGCCGGATTGGCCAGGAAGACGCCGAAGATCAGGGCCGCCGCCGTCAGGGCCTGCTCGCCGCCGCTCATCAGGCTCATGACCGACAGGCGCTTGCCGGGCGGGCAGGCGTAGATTTCCAGACCGGCTTCCAGCGGATCGTCGCTCTCGACCAGCTTCAACTCGGCCTGACCGCCGCCGAACAGGGCCTCGAACAGGGCCTTGAAGTTGGCGTTGATGACGTCGAAGGCCGCTGTCAGCCGCTCGCGGCCTTCGGCGTTCAGTTCGTCGATGCCGTCGCGCAGCTTGGCGATCGCCTGGGTCAGGTCGATGCGTTCCGACTTCATGGCGCCCAGACGCTCGCCATATTCGTTGGCCTCTTCCTCGGCGCGCAGGTTGACCGCGCCCAGGGCCTCGCGTTCGCGCTCCAGTCCCGACAACAGGCTCTCGGCGCCGGCGGTGTCGCGCGGACGGGCGATGGCGTCGTCGATCAGTTTCTGGCCCAGTTCGTCGGGCGACATCTGCGCCGTCTCGCGGACATTGGCGTCGGCCTCGGCCAGACGCTCGGTCGCGGCCTCGGCGCGGGCGGCCAGACCGGCGCGGGCCTCGCGTGCCGCCCCGGCGGCGGCCTCGGCGGCGCGGCTGGCGCGGTCGCTGTCGCCCGCCGTGGTCTCGGCCAGCGACAGGGCCTCAGCCGAGGCGGCCTTGCGCGTCTCGGCGGCGATCAGGCCGTCCATCAGCTTGCCGCGCTGCTCGGCGAAACCCTGCGGCGCGATCTCGGCCTGTTTCAGCAGGGCGGCGGTCTTGTCGGCGTCCTTGCCCAGGGCGGCGACGCGGCCAGCGCTCTCCTTCGCGCGCCCGGCCCAGCCCTCGTGGGCGCGGCTCAGGCTGCCCAGACGCTGCTCGCGCCCGGTGCGGTCTCTAGCTTCCTCGTCGCGGGTCGAGCGGGCGGTTTGGGCCGTCTGCCGCGCGGCGTCCGCAGCAACGCGAGCGGCGGCCAATTCGTCGCGCAGTCCGGCGATGGTCTCCGACGGCGCCTCGACCGACTGCGCAGCCTCCAGCGCGGCCTTGGCCTCGGCCACTTCGCCGTCCAGCCGGGCGACGGTCTCGTCCAGCGCCTGAGCGCGAGCCTCGCGCCGGGTCTGGTCGCGCATCAGGCTCTCAACCCGATCGCGGGCGACGGTCACGGCCTTGTCGGCGGCGAAGGGCTTGAGGCGGGCGGTCTTCACCGCCTCCTCGGCGGCGCGGAAGGCTTCGGTCGCGGTCTTCTGGGTGGTTTGCGCCGCTTCCAGCGCGGGCTTGCCCGCGTCGATCTCGGCTTCCAACTCGGCCAGACGCGTGCGCTGGGCCAGACGGACGGCGGCGGGGCGCGGGGCCTCGGCGCGGCTGACGAAGCCGTCCCAGCGATAGAGGTCGCCTTCCACCGTCACCAGGCGAGCGCCTGGAGGCAATAGTTTGGCCAGACGCGGCGCGTCGGACTGGCTGGCGACGACGCACAGGGCCAGACGGGCGGCCAGTTCGGCGGGGGCGGTCACATGGGCGGCCAGCGGGGCCACGCCTTCAGGCCAGATCGGCGAGGGGGCGTCGGCGCCTGCCCAGTGGGCGGCGGCGCGGGCGTCCAGCGCCGCGTCCAGATCGTCGCCGAGGGCGGCCGCCAGCGCCGCCTCATAGCCCTTGGCCACCGACACCTTATCCAGCGCGGGCGGGTGGTCGCGCTTGCCGGTGACCAGCAGTTGCGCCAGGCCGCGCGCCTCGGTTTGCAGACGACCCAGACGGTCCTCGGCGGCGCGGGCCGCGGTGCGGGCCTCGGCCTCGACGCGGGCCAGATCGCCGCGCGCGGCCTCGGCGGCCTCGACGGCTTCGCGGGCGGCGGTCAGTTCGGCCTGGGCCGTTTCCAACGTCGTCCGGGCCACGGCCAGTTCCGGCGTCTCGATGGGGCCCAGCGCCTCGCGCTCGCGCCTGGCCTGATCGTGTTGGCCGACGACGCGGGCCAGACGGGCCTCGGCGTCGCGCTTCCTCGCGCTTTCGGCGTTGGCGCGGGCTTCGACGGCGGCCAGGGTCCCGGCCAGACGCTCGACCTCGGCGTCGGCGGCCTTGCGCGCATCCTCGGCGACCAGCAGCGCCTTCTCAAGCTCCGGCCCGCGTTCGGGCGCGGCGGCGATCTCGGCCTTCAGCTTCGTCAGTTCGTGGTCCAGCCGGTCCAGTTCGCGCTGGGCGTCGGCGGCCATGCGTTCTTCGCGCTCGACGTCGGCGTGGATGCGGGCCGCCTCGGCCTTCAGCCGGTCGACCTCGGCGCGGGCGGCCTGTTCGGCCATGTCGAGGCGGTCGCGTTCCAGCGTGGCCCGGTGCAGCAGGGCGCCGGCCACAGCGTCTTCTTCGCGCGCCGGCTTCATCGCCTCCTGCGCCTTCAGGGCCTCGGCCTCGGCCTTGGTCGCTGCGGCGCCGGCCTCGGCCACGGCGCGGTCGGCGTCGCGAAGTTCCTGGGCCGCGACTTCCGCCGCCGCCTTGGCGTCATTCCAGCGCACGTAGAGCAGGGCGGCCTGCAGGGCGCGGATCTCGGCGGAGATCTTCTTGTATTTTTCGGCCTGACGCGCCTCGCGCTTTAGCCGGTTCAGGGTGGTTTCCAGTTCCCGCCCGATGTCGTCCAGCCGGTCTAGATTGGTCTCGGCGGCTTTCAGGCGCAGTTCGGCCTCGTGACGGCGGGTGTGCAGACCGGCCACGCCGCCGGCCTCTTCCAGAATACGCCGACGGTTCTGCGGCTTGGCGGCGATCAGTTCGGAAATCTGGCCCTGACGCACCAGGGCCGGGCTGTTGGCCCCGGTCGAGGCGTCGGCGAACAGCAGCTGGACGTCGCGGGCGCGGACCTCCTTGCCGTTGATGCGATAGGTCGAGCCCTGACCCCGGTCGATGCGGCGTGAAACCTCCAGCACGGGGCTGTCGGTAAAGGGCTGGGGCGCGCGCTTCTGGGCGTTGTCGATGGTCAGGACGACTTCGGCGTGGCTGCGCGGCGGACGGCCCTGGGCCCCGGCGAAGATGACGTCGTCCATGCCCTGACCGCGCATGGCCTTGGCCGAGTTGGCGCCCATGACCCAGCGCAGGCTTTCCAGCACGTTGGACTTGCCGCAGCCGTTCGGCCCGACCACCCCGGTCAAGCCGGACTCAATTTGAACTTCCGCCGCGTCGACGAAGGATTTGAAGCCGACGAGCTTCAGTCTCTGGAACTGCATCGGCGGGGGCTTAGCGCCCCTTGATCAGCGGGTCTATGGCCGCCGACAGGGTTTCGAGCGAATGGTCGGCGGCGCGATGGCCGTTGACGAAGAAGGTGGGGGTGCCGTTGACGCCCGCCGCCACGGCGGCCTCGATGTCGGCCTGCAGGGTCTGGCCCGTGGCGGGGTTGCTCAGGCAGGCGTCGATCTGGGCCTCGGTGCGACCGCTGACGCCGATGGCGCTCGCGTACCAGTTGCGGGCGTCGCCGCTGGCGAAGGCGGCGGCCTGACCGGCCATGAGCGAATGGGCCACGTCGAAGAACTTGCCCGGCGCGGCGCAGCGGCCGATGGCGGCGGCCGTGGCGGCGGCCTGGACGGGCTGGGTCGGCAGGTCGCGGAAGACCAGCTTGACCTTGCCCGTGTCGATGTAGCGAGCCTTGAACGTCGGCAAGACGTCATTGGTCCAGGCGGCGCAGTGGCTGCAGGTGAAGGAAGCGTATTCGATCACCGTCACCGGCGCATCGGCGCGGCCCAGGACGCGATCGGCGGGCGTCACGGCCGGCACGGCGGCTGCGGTCGACGCCGTAGCCGTGGTTGAGGGCGTGTCTGCCGCGAAGGCCGCCGGCGCGACGGCAAGCAAGGCGGTCACGACAGGCAGGGCGCGCCAGAGAATCTTCATCTTCATTTCGCCGCCAGCAGGGAATCGATGCGTTGAGACAGACCGTCGAGCGATGAGTCGCGGACGATTTCGCCATTGATCATGAAGGTCGGCGTGCCGGTGACGCCAAGACCTTGCGCCGCCTTGATGCGCTGCTCCATCGCGGCCACGGCGGCCGGATCGGCCACGCAGGTCTGAAACTGGGCTTCGCTCAAACCCGCGTCGCGCGCGGTGCGCAGCAGGATGTCGCGCGGCGGGGTTCCCGAGTGCATTTCAGGCAGGGATCGCATGATCTGGTCGATGACGTGGAAATACTTGTCCTCGCCAGCGCAGCGCGCGACCAGGAAACCGGCGACAGCCACGTCCGCAGGCGGCGTGGGGAACTCGCGGAAGACGAAGCGCACCTTGTCGTTGTCGACGTACTTGGCCTTGAACTGAGGCCAGACCTGCTCGTTCCAGGCGGCGCAGCCGGAGCAGGTGACGGAGGCGTATTCGACCACCGTCACCTTGGCGCCCTCGGGCGCGCCCAGAGCCATGTCGCCCTCGACGGGGGCCGCGTCCTTGCCGCTACAGGCGGCTAGCGCCAAAACGATGCTCAGGGCTGCAGCCCTCGCCAGTTTCCTCAACACGCTCACGCCCCCGCTTGGTTGAAGTTATTTCTTCGCCAGCTCGGCGTCGATGACTTCGGACAGGCCCGACAGGCTGTTGTCCAGAACCTTGACGCCGTTGACGATGAAGGTCGGGGTGCTGTTCACGCCGGCGTCGATGCCGGCCTTGATGCGGTTGCTCATCTCTTCGATGGCGGCCTTGTCGCGGATGCAGGCCTCGGTCTGCTCCTGGCTCAGGCCGGCGGCGGCGGCGGCGCGGAACAGGGTGGTGCGCGGCGGAACGCCGACCATCCATTCCTTCTGGCTGGCCATGATGTCGTGGACGACGTCAAAGTATTTGTCCTCGCCGGCGCAGCGCGCGATCAGGAAGCCGGCGACGGCGATGTCCTGCGGCGGGGTGGGGAATTCGCGGAAGACGTAGCGGACCTTCTTGGTGTCCACATACTTGGTCTTGAACTCGGGCCAGACTTCCTCATTCCAGACGGCGCAGTGGCCGCAGGTGACCGAGGCGTATTCCACGACAGTGACCTTGGCGTCATCGCCGGCGCCCATGGACATATCGCCCTGTGCGGCGCCGCCGGTCTTGGCTGTGCAGCCGGCGACGGTGGCCATGGCGGCCAGGGCGGCGGCGGTCAGGGCCGCGCGGCGGCTCATCGATGCGTAACGGAACGTAGCCATGGGTCGTCCTTGGTCGAGGGTGTGACTCTGAAGGATGGCGCGATTCCCTGAGGCATGCGCGATCCGCTTGATTGTCGAGAACAGGTGCGGCGAAGGTTTGTCAACGGCGCTCGTCATCGGCGGGCTGCGACAGCACAGCGCGACCGAGTTTTCGCAGCGCCGCCTTCAGCCCGTCGGGCGCGTCCTCGACCGAGGTGGCCAACTCGGCCTCGACCGAGGCGGGCAGGGGCGGCAGGACCATCTTGCCGCGTGCGCGGGGCTTGGCCCCGGCGACTGGCAGGGGTTTTACCGGCCCTTGGGCGATGCGCAGCCGCTCGACCGAGCCGGCGCCGAGAAACAGATTCACCCGCTGGATGATGTCCTCGGACTGATGCTGCACCAGCAGGGCGGCGGGGCCGGCGACACGCAGTTCCAGGGTCCCGCCGGCGGTTCCGCGGCCCTTGGTCAGCTTCTGCGGACGGGTGACGCGGGCCAGTCGCTCGCCGACGATCTCGACCCAGCGGGGCTCCAGGGCGCCGGCGCCGCGTCCGAACTGGGCGTCCAGCTTCTTGATCAGCGGGGCCAGCGACCGCCCGGCCGGGGGCGGCGGACGCAACTGCGGGCGCGTCCGGCGTCGGGCCAGGATTTCGCGGGCTTCGCTTTCGGTGGGCAGGGGACGACGCATTCGGTCTATATAGCTCGACCCATGCCCGACGTCTCTTCCCTCCGCGCCGCCCTGCTCGACTGGTACGACGCCCATGCGCGGACGCTGCCGTGGCGCGCGCCGCCGGGAAGCGCGACACGCACCGACCCGTACCGGGTCTGGCTGTCCGAGGTCATGTTGCAGCAGACGACGGTGCCGCACGCCGCGCCCTATTTCGAGCGTTTCACCACGCGATGGCCGACGGTCAGCGATCTGGCGGCGGCCCCGGACGGCGATCTGATGGCCGCCTGGGCGGGGCTGGGCTACTACGCCCGCGCCCGCAATCTGCTGGCCTGCGCCCGCGCTGTGGCCCGCGAACACGGCGGGCTCTTTCCTGACAACGAAGCGGCGCTGCTGGCCTTGCCGGGGGTGGGCGCCTATACCGCCGCCGCCGTGGCCGCCATCGCCTTCGACCGACCCGCCAATGTCGTCGACGGCAATGTCGAGCGGGTCATGAGCCGGCTGTTCGCGCTGGAGACGCCTCTGCCCGCTGCCCGGCCCGAGTTGAAGCGGCTGGCGGCTCTGTTCGTCAGCGACGACCGCCCTGGCGACTGGCCCCAAGCCCTGATGGACCTCGGCTCGGGCGTCTGTCGGCCCAAGTCGCCGTCGTGCGAGGTCTGCCCTCTGGCCTTCGGCTGCGAGGGGCTGAAGGCCGGCGAACCGGCCCGCTATCCGCTGAAGACCAGGAAGGCTGACCGCCCGCATCGCCACGGCCACGCCTTCGTCCTGCGCGACGCCCAGGGCCGGATCGGTCTGGTGCGTCGTCCCGACAAGGGCCTGCTGGGCGGCATGGTCGGCCTGCCGACCTCGGACTGGAACGCGGCGCCCGCCTTTGATCCCCCTTCGACGGCGAACTGGACCGAGACGGGAGCGGTCGAGCATGTCTTCACCCACTTCAGCCTGACCCTGACCGTTCATGTCGGCGTGGGCGATGGCGACTTTCTGTGGACCGAGGCGGGCGAGGCTCTGGCCGCCCTGCCGACCGTGTTCAGAAAAGCGCTGGAGCGCGGGCTGGCGGCCTAGCCTGTCACCCTCAGATTGACCGTGCCCCGTCGTTCGCGCGGCATGACGACGACGTGGTTGTTCAACCGCTGGAAGGTCAGGTCGATGGCGCTGTCGCCGACCTCGAGGTCCAGGATCGACATCTGGTGAAGCCCTGTCGGCATGGCGGGGTTGGACACCTCGACCAGCCCCTCAGCCGCATTGATCGACACGCCGAGCACGGCCTGCAGCATCAGGAAGACCGATCCCGCCGCCCAGGCTTGCGGCAGGCAGGCGACCGGATAGGCGATGGGCGGCTCGCCCGTTTCGCGCACGAAGCCGCAGAACAGCTCGGGCAGGCGCAGTTGGAAATGGGCCGCCGCGCCGAAGACCTCGCCCAGCAGCATGGAGACGGCCTGTCGTTCGCCGTAGCGAGCCATGCCCGCCGCCGCCATGGCCGTGTCGTGCGGCCAGACCGAGCCGTTGTGATAGCTCATGGGATTGAAGCGGGCCTGACCCTTGGCCAGGGTTCGTAAGCCCCAACCTGAACGGAACTCCGCCGTCAGCATCCGCCGCGTCACCTGTCGGGCTCGCTCAGGCGACGGCAGGCCGCTGAACAGCAGGTGCCCGGCGTTGGAGCCGACAGCCCGCATCTGCCGCCCGTCGCCGTCCAGGGCCACGGCGTAGAAGTTCTGATCCTCCATCCAGAACCGCTCCTCGACCAAGGTTCGGACGGCTTCGGCTCGCGCCCGCCATTGTTTGGCGCGGTCATCGCCCAGGCGGGCGCCGATTTCCGCGAGGGCCTTCCAGGCGGCGAAGGCGTAGCCCTGGACCTCGAGCAGGGCGACAGGGCCCTTGGGGAAGCGGCCGTCCAGGTCGAAGATGGAGTCTTCGCTATCCTTCCAGCCCTGGTTGGACAGGCCGGTTTCGGCGGCGCGAGCGTAGTCGATCAGACCGTCGCCATTGCTGTCGCCATAGTCGCTCATCCAGCCCGCCGCAGCGATCAGGTGGGGCCACAGGACGCGGATGGTCTCCATGTCGTTGGTGCGCCGGGCGTAGGCCCCGGCCAGGGCGATGAACAGGCAGGTGGTGTCGACCCCGCCGTAATAGAGGCCGAACGGGACTTCGCGCAGCGCGCTCATCTCGCCGCCGCGCGTCTCGTGCATGATCTTGCCGGGGGCGGAATCCATGAAGGCGTCGACCTCGGTCGCCTGACGCGCCGCCAGATAGGTCAGGACCCCCTTGGCCAGGCTGGGGTCGATCCACAGCATCTGCCAGGCGGTGATGATGCCGTCGCGCCCGAACGGGGTCGAGAACCAGGGCACCCCGGCATAGGGGTAGGGGCCGGTCGGCAGGTCAGTGGTCAGCAGGGCCACGTCCGTTCGTGACTGCCTCAGCCAGTCGTTGACGCGCGGGTTGCGCGCCGCCTGGACGCTGGCGCCCCGGCGCATCCGTCGGCGCATGGCCAGGCGGGCCTGGATGGAATTCCAGCGCCATCGCTCCTGATCGGGGGCGTCGCAGACATCCAGTCCGCACTCGACATAGAGATCCAGCTTCTTGCCCTTGGGCAGGCTGAACATGAACTCGGCCCGGTTGGCGCTCATGCGGGCGGGTGGTTCGGAAAAGGCCAGGCAGCTGGTCCGTAAAACCCCGTCCAGCCCGGTGTAGCTGAAGCTGACGCGGCGGCCGTCCATGACGGGGGCATGGATCTCGCCGCGCGCCAGGCGGCGCGTGCCGCGTACCTGGAAGATGTCGGCGAAGTCGGCTCCGAACTCGAACGACAGCGGCAACAGGATGTCTTCGATGCCGTGATTGACCATCCGCACCCGTTCGAACAGCCTCTTGTCCCAGAGGAAGCGCCGTCGTTCCAGATGCAGCACCCCCGCCGGGGCCGAGCGGCCGCCCATCGGCGGCAGGGGGCGGTTGGTCGAGTGGCAGGTGAAGAAGACATTGTCCTCGGTCACGCCGGAACTCAGCCGCGACGGTCGCGCCCGCCCCACCGTCAGGACGAAGTGCGACAGCATCCGCGTGTCCCGGTCGAACAGGCCGTCGGCGCCGCTTTTCACGTCGCCCCAGTGGTCCGCCACCAGAAAGGTGTCGGCGTCCTTCAGCGCCATCAGTGTCTCGAGGCCGTCCTGATCGCTGTTGTCGGCGGCGGTGGTCTGGACCGAATAGGCGTCGTCCATGGTCTGCCTCGCTTCTGACGAAGATCGCTCAGCCGCCCCAGGGGGAAATGGCCGAACCGGCGAAGGGTTCAGCCGATGGCCGCGAAGCTGCGATCCTCGCCAGCGATGCGAACCCTGGGCCGCGCACCGTCCAGCACATGGGCGGCATAGGGCCGCCGGGCCAACAGGTCGCCGTAGACGTCGAGATAGCGTCGGGCCATGGCCGTGGCTGAAAAGCGCAGGTCGAACCGCGCCCGGATCGCCTCGCGGTCTAGTTTGTGCGCCTGCCCGGCAGCGGACACGGCCTGATCCATGGTGTCCACCAGAAAGCCGGTGGCCCCGTCCTCGATGATCTCGGGCGTCGAGCCGCAGCGGAAGGCCACGACCGGCGTGCCGCAGGCCAGGGCCTCGATCATCACCAGACCGAAGGGCTCGGGCCAGTCGATAGGGAAGAGCAGGGCCTCGGCCCCGCCGAGGAAGGCCGATTTCCGATCGTCGCTGATCTCGCCGACGAACTCGATCAGGGGATTGCCCTCGACCAGAGGCCGGATGATCGTCTCCCAATAGGCCGCGTCGGCGGTATCGACCTTGGCCGCCATCTTCAGCGGCCTGTTCAGGCGCGTGGCGATCTCGATGGCGCGATCCGGCCGCTTCTCGGGCGAGATGCGGCCGAGGAAGGCGAGGTAGCCTTCGGATTGGCGCGAGAAGCGATAGAGGTCCCCTGGCATCCCGTGATGCACCGTCGCCTTCCAGTTGGCTTGGGGCAGGGGGCGGCGCTGATCGTCGGAGATCGAGACCAGGCCGAACTCGGGCCAGCGCTCATAGACCTCCGGCAGGTCCTTCAGGTCCAGCCGTCCGTGCAGGGTGGTCACCGTCTTGTCCGCCAGGTCGCGGAAGAAGGGGAAGTGGACTATGTCGGTGTGGAAATGGATGACGTCGAAGTCGTCGGCGCGCGCCAGCACCTCGGCCAGCATGGTCATGTGCGCGGCCAGGTCGGACTTCAGCGGCTCGGGGTCCAGGCGGATGGCCTGATCGCGCACCGGGACCAGCCGCGCCCGCGTCTCGGCCTCGGCGCTGGCGAACAGGGTCACCTCGTGGCCC
>RCUP01000663.1_pt1 | contig 24273 bp, 18 predicted proteins | sample 2166341 | NCBI WGS metagenome assembly RCUP01 (sample SAMN09932325, study PRJNA488358) | compost metagenome | isolation source: compost soil in succinonitrile-enriched | place: Germany: Experimental Botanical Garden | reverse complement strand
ATATGTGGGGCACGACGCCGTTCGACCAGCTGGCGTGCCGCATCATCTTCCGTCAGCACCGCTACGAAGGGCCGTTCACCCCGCAAACGGTGGCCGAAGGCAAGATCAAGGGCGCCATCATCTCGCCGGGCCCGCTCGGTATCTTCGAGTGGGGCGGGGCGGCCGTCGACCCGGGCCGGCAATTGCTGCTGGTGAACCCCGACTACATGGGTTTTCTGGAACGCCTGGTGCCGCGCGCGCAAGCCAATGCGAAGGGCGGCACGGGCTCGGAAATGGGCTTGCAGCCGCAGACGGGCGTGCCGTTCGCCGTGGAAATCAAGCCTTTTCTTTCGCCGCTGGGCTTCCCATGCCAGGCGCCGCCGTGGGGCTATATCGCCGCCGTCGACTTGCGCACCATGAAAAAAGTATGGATGCACAAGAACGGCACCACGCGCGACAGCGCCCCCGTGCCCATCGCCTTGCCGCTGGGCGTGCCCAGCCTGGGTGGCATCAGCACCACGGGCGGCGGCGTGGCCTTCCTCAGCAGCACGCTCGACTACTACATCCGCGGCTACGACGTGCGCAACGGCAAGACCGTATGGAAAGCTCGCTTGCCGGCCGGCGGCCAGGCCACGCCGATGAGCTATGTCTCGGACAAGACGGGCAAGCAATATGTCGTCGTCATGGCCGGCGGCCATGGTTCGCTGGGCACGAAGATGGGCGATAGCCTGGTGGCGTTTGCCTTGCCGGATGAGGCGGTGGAGAAGAAAAAGTAGAAAGCGGAGGGCAAGCACCTGGAAAGAGCTGGGGTCAGTCGCTTCGCGATCGGAATGCGCCCCATTGGTACGCATTCCCCCGACGGGTCTGACCCCAGATTTTATTGCGCCGCCAATCCCAGTTTCAGTCCCACCAGCTTGCCCGGCGCGGCCTCCGTTTTTTCCGGCGCACCGGCGCTGACCCTGGCCGCGGGCGTGCCGTCCTGCTGCAGGGCGGCCAGAATCGCCGCGCTGCGCTGGGTGCCCAGTTTGCTCAAGGCGTCGGCCGCCAGGGGCTGCTTGGCTTCCAGTTGCTCGCGCAAGCCCTTGTAGAAGGCGCCCGTGTCGGCCACTTGCGGCTCGCCTTCGATCAGCTTGCCCAGACGTTGGAATACGGGGATTTTTGCCGGAGCCGATGCGGCTGCTGATGCCGTCTCTGCCGCCGCTGTGGCTGGGACGGCCGATTCCGCCGCCTTTTTCTGCTTGTCCAGCTCGGCCTTGCCGAAGCGTTCCGCGTACAGGTCGCGCAGGGCGCTTCGTATCTTGCGTTCACCCAGGTTCAACGGTCCCGGTTCTTCGCCCGCTTCCAGCTTGATGCCGGCCTTGGCGGCGACGGCGCGGCGCACGGCCTGGACGCGCAGGGCGGCCGCGTCCGTATCGCTGTACTGGCCAGGCACGGCCAGTTTCAGCTGTTCGCGCTTGGCGAGGATTTGCGCCACCTGCTTGAGCTTTTCCCGCTCGGGCGGCAGCAGCACGGCGCTGCCCGCGTCGAAGTCGATCGATTCGAGCTTGTCGGCGCTGATGCCGAGCAAGTTGCCCAGCGCGCGGAATGGGGCCGTGACGATTTTCGTCAGCACATTGCCCACGGCTTTCCAGATCAGGGCGCCATAGCTGAATTGCGGGTCGTTCATGTCGCCCGACACGGGCAAACCGAGATCGATGCGCCCGTCGCTATCCTTGAGGATGGCCAGCGCCAGTTCCAGCGGCAGCTTCAAGGCGTCCGGGCTGTCGATGCGTTCGCCCAGAGTCAGCTTGTCGAGCACGATCTGGTTGGTGCCGTCGAGCTGGCGGTTGCGCACCTTGTATTGCAAGTCCAGCGAAATCTTGCCTTCTGCCACTTTGTAGCCGGCGAACTTCATCGTGTACGGCGAAGCGGACACCATGTCGACATTCTTGAAGACGACGTTCAAGTCCGTGTTGTCGGTCGGGGCGAACGGGTTCAACTGGCCACGCACGCGGGCCAGGCCGAATTCGTCGATGCGGCCATCGAGTTCGATCTGACTGCGCGCATCGCGTTTCGTCGACAGGCCCGTGACGACGCCATTGAGTTCATAGATCTTGGCGGCGAACTGGGGCCGCAAGCTGAGGTCGGCAAAGTCCAGCTTGGCGTTTTGCAGGCGCACGCGGCGCACGCGCACGGGGAAGGCGGCGTCGGCCGCCGGCGTGGCGGAGGCCGCAGGAGCGGTGGCCGTGGCCGTGGCAGGCTCGGGCGCCTTGACCAGCAGGCGCTGTGCGTTCAGGCTGCGGTCGTTTTCGATGATCAGCTGGGCGTTCGGTTCGACCACGCGCAGTTCGGGGATGTCGACGAAGTCGGGGCCCACGCTGGCCGTCATCTTGTCGGCGCGCACGCTTTTCCAAGAGGCAAAGCGCTTGCCATCCGTTTCATTGAGCACGAGGCCGGCGATATCGACGCCACCCACATAGCGGACCTTCGGCGCTTTCGGCGCGCCGCCGCCCGTCGTCAGGCGGCCGCTGCCGGAGAGCGACCCGCTTGCCAGTTTCAGTTTGATATGCTGCGCCAGCAATGGTTGCACGGGCGCCAGGGTCAGCTGTTTCAAATTCAGCTGCGCATCGACGGCGCCCGTGCCCGGCACGAACTTGCCATTGGCCGTCAATAGGCCGCCTTCGCGCAGGCCCACGCCCAGCTCGAACGGCAGCGCCTGTTTCGTATCGTTGCTGACGTCTTGCAGCGACAAACGGGCATCCTGCAAGTTGACCTTGATGCCCGTGCCCGCGTCATCGAAACGGGCGCCGAACTTGCTCAGTTCTACCTTGTCTACCTTGGTGGACCAGGGCGCGGATGGCGCGTCCTTGGCAGGGGTGGCCTTGCCGGAGGCAAACACGGGCAGCTTTTGCGCAATCGCAAATTCGCCCTGGCGGTTGCGCGCCAGGTCGATCTGCGCGCCGCTGGCCGTCACGGCGCCCAGGTGCACCGTGTGTGCGGCCAGGTCGATCTTGCCGTCGGTAAAGCCCAGTTGGGCCAGCTTGAACGGCGTTTGCGCGCCCCGTTGCATGGTGAGGTCGGCCAAGCCGAAATGTGCGCCGTCGATGACGGTGGCCATGCCCGATGGGCCTTGCTGCAAGCCCAGCTGCAAGTTCAGCTGCAGCTGTCTGGCGCTCAGCTGCAAGGCTGGCGAGACGGTTTCATCGATGGCGGACACGTCCACATTGGCCAGCGCCAGCTGTTTCAAGTCCACTTTCCACTTGCCGGGCGTGGCTGGTGCGGCGGGCGTGGCGGCGGCAGATGCTGCTGGTGCGGGATTACCCGGCGGCATCAGGTTCGCCACGTCGATCTCGCCCTTGCTGTCGCGGCGCACGGCGACCTTGCCGCCGACCAGGTTGACCTTGTCGACCGTGACCTTCTGGCCTGCCAGATCCACGTTCACGCCGGCGATGCCCAAAGTGTTCAGCGACGTAAAGGCGTCGCTCTTGCCACTTTGTACCAGCGCCAGGTTGCGCAAGGCGAGGCCCGCGCCTTTGACGGTCGCTTCCAGCTTGCCGTCCGCATAGGAAAAGGCGTAGGGCAGGCGCGCCGACAGCTTGCCGCTGGCGACAGTCGCGCGCGTATAGGCTTTCAAATACGCGGCCAGGCCGGGCAGGGAGGCGTCGTTCAGTATCAGTTCGCCCTCGCCACGGATGGGGCTCAGCGAGGCCGTGCCGCGCCAGTGCAGCTTGCCGCCGCGCGCCGCATCGGCACTGAGGCTGTAGCTGCCGTTGGCGTCGGGCAGGGTGGAGATATTATCGAGCGTAAAGTTGATCGGCGTGAAGTTGTCCGCATAGCCGGCCTTCTGGTCTTGCCAGTCGACTTTGCCTTGCTCCAGCGCAAAGTGGGCGATGACGAGGCGCGGCATGCCGCCTTCGCTTTTTTCCGGATGGTTGCGTTGCCAGGTGGCCAGCACTTCGGCCAGGTTGAACTTGCCGTCCGGCGTGATCGTCAGCTGCGCTTGCGGCGCCGTGATGCGGATTTCCGCCAGGCTCCAGGCACGGCGGACGATGGATTTCCATTCCAGCTGCACGGCCAGGGCGCCGATGGACAGCAGCGGTGCATTGTTTGCGCTGGCCGCTTCCTTGAAAGCGATCTTGTCCGCTTCCAGGCGCAGGGTAAACGGGTTGAAGCGCACGTCGGCGATGCTGGCCTGGCGCGCGAGTTCTTTTTCTGCAAATTTGGGTAGCTGGTTTTTGATGACGTAGGGCACCAGCCAGAAGCCGGCCGCACTGTAGGCGGCCAGGGCGCAGCCCGTGCCCAGGGCCCAGCGCTGCCAGCGTTTCCAGCGAAATGTTTTCGTCTGCACGCTTTTGTTGTCGATTGTGTTCACGAACTTACCTTTTGATCTTGTTGGGCCGCAGTGTTGCGCGCCGTGACTGTCAGTATGCCTCTTTGCGGCCTCGTCTGCAAAATCCAAACGTGTTCAAGTGATAACAGGCGCCTAAGGGAACTAGTTTCTTCTGTAAAACTCACACAAACTCACCTTTTCTTGATAATGATTCTCATTATCGGTATCATGTCCGCTAACCGTAAGTTTCCGCTTGCCCCCATTTTCCAATTGAAAGTCTGACGCCATGCCTGTTGTCACTCCCCGCACCCGTTTACTTCCAGTGGCCGCAGCCCTGTCGCTGGCCTTCGCTTCCCACGCCGCGCTGGCGGCCAATGCGGCCAGCGGCCAGGACGAGCCGACGGCTGGTGATGAGAAAGTCATGCAAGCCGTGCAGGTGACGGGCGCCCGCGCGCAAGGACTGGTGCCGCTGACCACGGAGGCAGGCAGTTTCCGTGGTGCCAGCATCATGGACGTGCCGTCGACCGTCAACGTGATCACGCGCGAATTGCTGGAGCAGCAAGCCGTGTCCGGCCTGTACGACGCCGTGCGCAACACGGCCGGCGTGACGCGCCAGCAAAATGGGGGCGAGACGTGGGATCAACTGGTGATACGCGGCATCGCCGTGGAAAACCGCACGAATTACCGCCTCAACGGTTCCATGCCCATCATGAACTTCTCGCAAGTACCCATGGAAAACAAGGAGCGGGTGGAAGTGCTGAAGGGCGCCTCGGCCCTGTACTATGGATTTACGTCGCCGGCCGGCGTCGTCAATTTCGTTACCAAGCGTGCCGGCAGCCAGCCCGTCACCAGCATGGGCTTGAGCCTCGACGACCGCGGCAGTGCCGTGGCGAATGTCGACGTGGCGCGCCGTTTTGGCGCGCAGCAGGAATTCGGCGTGCGCATCAATGCCGCTGGCGGCACCCTCGGTTCCTACCTGGATGATGTCGGCAATGGCAACCGCCGCTTCATTTCCACGGCGCTCGACTGGAGAGTCACGAACAAATTGCTGCTCAAGGCCGACCTCGAGTACGAGCGCCGCAGGGTGACGGAGCAGGCGGGCGTAGCCTTGCCCACGGCCGTGAAAGGCGTGATCAGCTTGCCGCGCGCCGTCGATCCGCGCAAGCTGATCGGCCCGGACTGGTCGAGTTTCGAAGCGCAAACGAAAAACGCGCAATTGCGCGCCGACTACGCCATCACCGATGGCTGGGCCTTGACGGTGGAGGCGGGCCACGCGGAAACGGCGCGCGACCGCCGCCTGGCGATCTTCCGCCTGAACAACGCAGCCGCGCTGGCCACGGGCGCGGGCCGCATCACGGGCAATATCCAGCACAGCGTGATGACGTCGGACTTGCTGCGCGCGGAATTGGCCGGCAATTTCAACACGGGTTTCATCGCCCACGAACTGACCCTGGGCGCGTCGCGCACGGATAAATCGCAAGATCCGATTTACCAGAGCAATTACACGATCGCCTCGCAAAACCTGTACAACCCCGTGCCCGTGACGACTGTCGTGTTCGGTCCCAAGCCAACGGCGCCGACGACGGCCGGGCTCGACACGCGGGACACGGGCTTGTACGCGCTTGATCGCATGGTCTTCAGCCCGCAATGGCAAAGCGTCATCGGCGTGCGCCGCAGCAGCTATCAAAGCGACCAGGGCGCCAGCCACTACGACGTCAGCAAGACGACGCCGATGGCCTCCTTGATCTACAAGGCCACGCCCGAGCTGTCGTTCTATGCATCCACGGCGCGGGGGCTGGAAGAGGGCGAGGCGGGCCCGACGGGTACCGTCAACCAGGGCGTCAAGATGGCACCCGGTGTCAGCAAACAGAAGGAACTGGGCGCGCGCTGGATGACCCCTGGCGGCACCTTGCTGTCTGCCGCGCTGTTCGACATCACGCGTCCCGGCTACTACACGAATGCCAGCAATGTATTCACGTCGGACGGCGAACAACGCTACCGCGGCTTGGAACTGTCGACCCAGGGCAAGCTGACGCGCCAGTTGTCGTGGCAGACGTCGGCCCAGTTCCTCGACCCAAGCTTTGCGCACATCAACGCCGACTACAACGGCAAGGCGCCGGAAAACGCGTCGAAACGCACGGCCAGCGCCTTCCTCGCCTACGCGTTTGACGCCGTGCCGGGCCTGTCCGTCAACGGTGGCGCGTATTACTACAGCGCCCGTCCCGTCAACGACCTGAACCAGGCCTTCCTCGGCGGCGTGAGCCTGTTCAGCGCGGGCGCCCGCTATGCGAGCCGCGTGATGGACAAGGCCGTCGTGTGGCAGCTGAACGTGGAAAATGCGGCCGACAAGCGCTACTGGGCTGGCGCCGGCACGCGCCTGGCTTCCGGTGCCCCGCGCGCCATCAAGCTGTCGATGAAGGTGGCTCTATAAGGCTTGACTTGCGCGCTGTCCACGGGTGATCGGCGCTGATACAATGTTGCCATGTTCATCAGCAAAGGCAAGGCCGGCATCGTCCTGTGGATCGCGTGTATCGCCATCTTCCTGGCCACGCTCGCCCCTACAGTGTCGCGCGCGCTGACGGTCGCCAGCGGCCTGGCCGTGCCCAGCCTGGAAATCTGCTCGGTGGCGGGCGGCATGAATATGCTGCCCGCAACATTCTCCACGGATAAGCCCGATACCAAGAGCAGCATGCGCATAAGCGATTGCCCGTGCTGCAGCATGCATGCGGCAGCCCTGGATATTCCCCCAACGACTCTCGTGCTCGCTTCCGGCGAGCTCATCACGGGCTTGCTTCCCCTGCTGTTCTACCAATCCGCCACACCCTTGTTCGCCTGGACACCCGTCCAGCCCCGCGGCCCGCCCGCCGCTTTCTGATTTTTTCATTTCCCGTGTGAATGGCTTTTTTGCCGCGCCGATTGTGCGTGCGCCGCCGTTCGCCTTGTCTACTCAGAATGTGAAAGCAGCATCATGAAACATTTACCAATATTGATTTCCCTCGTCATCGCCATGCCCGCCTTGGCGCAAACGCGCACTGAACAGGTCCTGCCCGAGATGAAAGTCATCGTCACGGCCATAGGCGACGGCTACCGTCCCGCCGCCGACACGGCGTTGATGCTCAGCAGTACACCCGGCTACAGCGTGGCGGCCGGCGGCGGCGTGTCCGGCTTGCCGGTGGTCAATGGCTTTGCCGATGACCGGCTGAAAATACGCATCGACGGCATGGAATTGACGTCGGCCTGCGCCAACCACATGAATGCGCCGCTATCGTATATCGATCCGCAGCAAGTGCAGCGCATCCGCCTGATCGCGGGTGTGACTCCCGTCAGCGCGGGCGGCGACAGCATCGGCGGTACCATCGAAGTGCAGTCGAACGCGCCCGTGTTCGCCCAGCCCGGCGCGGGCCTGCTCACGCAAGGCAGCTTTGCCGTGTCGGGACGCAGCGTCAACAACAGCGTGGCGACCAGCGTGAACGCCTCGGCTGCCAGCGACGTGCTCAGCGTCGGCTACAGCGGTGCCTACACGCGCGGTCACAGCTATGAAGATGGCCATGGCAACAAAGTGCTGGCCAGCATGTTTGAAAGCATCAACCAGTCCATCGTGCTGGCGGCCAAGCGCGATGGCCAGCAGCTGACCCTGCGTGCCGGCGTGCAGCATATCCCGTACCAGGGTTTTCCCAACCAGTACATGGACATGACGGACAACCATGGCCAGTTCGCCAACCTCGCTTACAAGGGCGAGTTCGGCTGGGGCGTGCTTGACGCGCGTGCCTACTGGCAGCAGACGGACCATGAAATGGGCTTTTTCACACCCGAGCGCACGGGCACGATGCCGATGATCACGCACGGGCGCAACACGGGCTATGCGCTGATGGCCAGCTTGCCGACTGCTGCAGGCGAGTTGCGCCTGGGCCAGGAGTGGCACGGCTTCCGCCTTGACGATTACTGGCCGGCCGTACCCGGTTCCATGATGATGGGACCGCGCACCTACCTGAACATCAACGACGGCAAGCGCGACCGCACCGTGCTGTTTGGAGAACTGGAAACGCGCCACGATGCGCGCTGGACGAGCGTGCTGGGCTTGCGCGGCGAATCCGTGCGCATGGACACGGGCGACGTGCAGTCGTACGGCACCAACATGATGAACATGCCGGACGTGATGGCCGCCAGGGCCTTCAATGCGCGCAGCCGCAGCCAGCGCGACACGAATATCGATGCTTCCGCGCAAGCGACCTTCACGCCAGACGCGGCCAGCAACTATGAATTCGCGCTGGCGCGCAAGGTGCGCTCGCCCAACCTGTACGAGCGTTACTCGTGGGGCAGGGGCTCGATGGCCATGACCATGACCAACTGGTTTGGCGATGGCAACGGCTATGTGGGCAGTATCGACCTCAAGCCCGAAACGGCTTACACGGCGGCCTTCACGGCCGACTGGCATGGCGGCGGCGAGGAGGGCTGGTTCGTGCGCCTCACCCCGTACTACAGCAAGGTCGACAATTACATCGACGTCGACGTGCTGTCATCTTTCCACCCGTATATGAAAATGGGTGCGAACGGCAATTTGCTGCGCTTTGCCAACCACGACGCCAAGCTGTACGGCGCCAATCTGGCGTGGCAGCTGCCGTTGGCCAGTAGCGCCCGCTGGGGCAGTTTCATGGCGACAGGCAACGCCGCATACACGCGGGGCAAGCGCAGCGATGGCGGCGACCTGTACCGCATGATGCCGTTCAACGCCTTGCTGGCCGTCGAGCACAAGCTGGGCGCCTGGAGCAACCGCATCGAAACGAAGATCGTGGCCCGCAAGGACAAGATCGATGCGCGCCGCTTCGAACCGGAAACGGGTGGCTACGCGCTCGTCAACCTGCGCAGCAGCGTGGCGCTGAGCAAGATGGCCAACCTCAGCGCGGGTGTCAGCAACCTGTTCAACCGCGCGTACGCGGACCCGCTGGGCGGCGTGTATTTATCGGGCTTGAAGGCGAACGGCGGGGCGCTGCAAGCGTTGCCGGCCGAGGGGAGGTCGATTGATCTGGGGCTGCAGCTGAAGTTCTAAGGCTGGCAATCAGCGGGCGCCTTCCTGCGCCGATGCGGAAGGAAGGCGCCTGCTGGCATTGCCGCATCGGCGAGCGCCAGGTGTTCGTGACAATGTGCGCATGTTTCTTGTCGGTAATTTGTTATGCTCCGTGGCGCCTGCTTCAGGCGTTTGGCGCACATGGGTGCGATAGCGGAGGCTGCCGGCCTTGGCCGCTGAAATGATGCCGACTTGATAAAAAGGTGTACATGATCGCGTTTAAAGATTTTCGTTCGACCACCTCGGGCAGCCCTCTCTCTGACGGCATGGACAGATCGCTGGTAATGGCCAATGAATGGCTGGTAAAAAACGGCATTCGCCCTGTCTCCATTGAAACCATTACAGAAACCAGGGGCTGGATGGCACAAGCCAAGGTTGAACGCGGTATTCGGGTATGGTATGAAGCCGGTTCTGCCTCGTTGAAAGCCTAAGTGGAATGGCTGTGTATTCGAAGTCAGCAGCCACGCTGTTCCCACCTTACGTTCCGCTTGAGCAGGCGTTGATCGAGGTGTTTGAGGTAATGCAGCCGAAGCAATTACACTTGCGGAATTTTGAAATACTCACTTCGGGCGTCTTTTTTTGTGTTTGCGTGTTTTATACGGCAGATGCGGATATTGATCTTTATGCCAGGGACGGCACAAGCGCGGAAATACAAAGACGATTTACGCAAAACCTGCTCGCATCCAGGCTGCGTTTTTCTTTTCTCGAGTTGCCCGAGATTGACTTTCGATTCGACTCCAAGGAAAACGTCGATAAGAACTATCTGGGAAGCTACCATCTGTTCTGGCGCTAGAGGACAGCTATTAAGAAGGCTGGCATGAACGAAGACGAATTGTATCTCGCAGACCAGATCAAAACCTGGGTATGGTCAGGCTTTTATGATAGCCGCGCGGCAAATGAATGCCTGGACGATATGCTGGACGGCGATGTCGATGAAACGATGCTGCGTGAACTGATCGCGCAAGAATTGGAGAAAAAGCGCGTGCAGGAGAAAGACTGGCCATTGCAGACCGACTGCGACCGGCTCGACGCGGTCTTCGCCGACTTGAATGACCACATGGTTATCGCGTTGCAGAACGCTGGTTACACAACCGATGACGGCCACGACGACGTTGGCGAGATTTATGCCAAGCAGCCGGACGGGACTTACCGAGGTTACTGCTTTTATCACGGTCAGGATATGGAGAGGGCCGTGGCTGGGCACGGTATCATGCTGGCGTTTGGCGACATGCAGGATACCGATGAAGGCAAGGCAGCGATTGCCGAGCTGATTGTTCACACCTTGCAGCGCCATGGTTTTGTCACTGAATGGAACGGCAGCGTCCGGACCAAGATTAATGTTCCCTACATTCATTGGCAGCGCAGGCTAGCTCACCAACGTGCTTGACGCCATCGCCCCGCTACGTGAAAAACATTCTCTCATCACTGGCCAGTAATTTGTGATTCTTCCAACGTCATCCTCAGCGTTGCCAGCGCCGGACCATCAATTTCCGCCTCCGTTCTTTTTCCGCCGCGACCCCGTGAGGACGCGCAGCGCGGTGGCGATCGGCACCTTGTTCTTGGCCAAGTAGGCGGCGGCCGTGGCCGTATCGAGCATTTCCTGGAAAATAATGCCGACTTCGACCTTTTGGGCCGTCAAGTCGTCCTGCCTTGCGCAGTCGAGGATATCCATATTCGTAGCAGTGACTTTGTCGTTCTTGGAGCGCATTTTTGCCTCGGTAGAAAAGAGAAAAATGTCTCCTTTTATTTGCCTTTAAGATAACTTATTTTTGTGACTTTGTGGAAATTTTTCTTTAATCGATAGTGCATTGAGGAATTAAATTTATCTATCATCAGAGATAAGCATCGGTTCTGGTATTGCTTGACGGAACAGTTGGCTGCATAGTGGTAACTGCAATCAAACGGCGGTTAGCTGATGAGGCCCAAAAATTATGACAAGTAATGCCAAACTGGCCGTCCTGATCGATGCGGACAATGCCCAGGCGTCGATCATCAAGGAGTTGCTGACGGAGGTATCGACTTTTGGTACCGCATCGGTGAAGCGTGCTTATGGAGACTGGACGACGCCCAATTTGAAGGGCTGGAAGGAAGTCCTGCATTTGATGGCCATTCAGCCGATCCAGCAATTCAGCTATACGACAGGAAAAAATTCGACGGATTCATCGCTGATCATCGACGCCATGGATTTGCTGCACTCTGAAAAGCTGGACGGCTTTTGCCTGGTATCGTCCGACAGTGATTTCACGCGCCTTGCGACACGGATTCGCGAATCAGGACTGGCCGTATATGGTTTTGGCGAAAGAAAGACGCCGCCAGCCTTCGTCGCCGCCTGCGACAAGTTTGTTTATACGGAGATCTTGCGGCCGGTGGGACCGCCGCCTTTGGCAGAAAAGCAGCAAAAACCGCTACATGCGATGGCGCCTGTCTCCCTCGACGCGGATACGCGGGAAGTGTTGCGCAAGGCCATCATTGCCGCAGCGCGCGATGACGGTTTTGCCTCCTTGAGCAGCGTCGGCAGTCTGATCCTGAAAAATAATCCGGCCTTCGACCCGCGCCACTATGGCTGCCAGAAATTGAGTGAACTGGTGCGTCGCCTTCCTTTCGTTGAAGTCAAAGAAGTTCAAAGCGAAAAGAATCCTGCCATGCATCTGTACATCAAATTGAAATAGGGAAGCAGCCGGGCCATCATGACAGATGATTCCCCGTCACCCATTGCCTGATCAACCATCGTTTGCCAGCGGTGCCCGGATGCGGTCTAATCATGGTTTGTTCCTTCAGGAGCTTGCCATGCTGCCCACTTCCGCCATCGTCGCGCTGCGCGAAAAATTCCCCCTGATTACACAACTGATGGCCTTGCGGCCCTTGAGTTGGTTCAATCCCGGCATTGCGCCAGCGGCCGAGGCCTTGAACGACGTGGGCTTGACAGCCGATGATGTGGCGCAGGCCAGCGCGCGCCTGGCGCGCTTTGCGCCATACCTGGCCAAGGCTTTCCCGGAAACGCAGGCCAGCGGCGGCGTCATCGAGTCGCCCGTCGTGCCGTTGCTCGCCATGCAGGCGGCGCTGGGTTTGGCGTTGGACATGACACGCGGTCAGCTATGGCTCAAGCAGGATAGCCATTTGCCCATTTCCGGCTCGATCAAGGCGCGCGGCGGCATCTATGAAGTGCTGAAACACGCGGAAATGCTGGCGCTGGACGCGGGTTTGCTGAAAGACGGCGATGATTACAGCCTGTTGGCCAGCGACGCCGTACGGGCGTTTTTCGGCCAGTATGCGATCGCCGTCGGCTCGACGGGCAACCTGGGTTTGTCGATCGGCATCATGAGCGCGCGCCTGGGCTTTCGTGCCACCGTCCACATGTCGGCCGACGCGCGGCAGTGGAAGAAGGACAAATTGCGCAGCCACGGCGTCACCGTCGTCGAGTACGCGACCGACTACAGCGTGGCCGTGGAAGCGGGACGCAAGCAGGCGGAAAGCGATCCGACCTGCCACTTCGTCGACGATGAAAACTCGCACGATCTGTTTCTCGGCTATGCGGTGGCGGGCCAGCGCCTGAAAGCCCAGTTCGCCGCAAAGAACGTTACGGTCGATGCCGGGCACCCCTTGTTCGTGTATTTGCCGTGCGGCGTGGGCGGCGGCCCCGGCGGCGTGGCCTTTGGCTTGAAGCTGGCCTTTGGCGATCATGTCCACTGCATCTTCGTCGAGCCGACCCACTCGCCATGCATGCTGCTGGGCGTGTACACGGGCTTGCATGATGGCATCAGCGTGCAGGAGATCGGCATCGACAACCTCACGGCCGCCGATGGCCTGGCCGTGGGACGCCCGTCCGGCTTCGTCGGACGGGCCATGCAAAGGCTGATCGACGGCTACGCCACCGTCAGCGATGAAGAACTGTACCGCTTGCTGGCGACGCTGGAGCAGACGGAGCAGCTGCGCCTGGAACCGTCGGCCGTGGCCGGTTTCGCGGGCATTCCTGCCGTGCTGGCCGCGCCGCAATACCAGCGGCACTTGGAAACGGCCACGCACCTGGTGTGGGGCACGGGCGGCAGCATGGTGCCGGAGCAGGAAATGGCCGCTTACGTGGCGCGCGGCCACGCCTTGCTGGCGGCTGGCGCCGTTTGATGCCTGCCAGTACGCCGGTCGCAGCTACGCTGACGGCCAGCCAGTTCGCCAACCTGCACACGTTTCTCGTGGCGGCGCGCCATGCCAGTTTTGCGCTGGCCGCGCAGGAACTGGCGCTCACGCCCAGCGCCGTCAGCCACCGCATTGCGCGGCTGGAAGCGGGCCTGGGTCTGCGCTTGTTCGAGCGCCTGACGCGGCAAGTAAAGCTGACGCAGGATGGCGAGCGCATCTTCGCCGCGCTGCAAATCGGCTGGGATGGCTTGCATGCGGCGCTGGCCGGCGGCGATGCGCTCACGGGCAGCATCACCGTGCATGCGCGCCCGTCCATCGCCCAATGCTGGCTCGTGCCGCGCCTGGCAGGCTTTACGGCGCAGTATCCGGACGTGTCGATCGATTTGCGCGTGGGAAATGATAGCGTGGACTTTCGCGCGGGACAGGTTGACCTGGCCTTGCATTACGGCGACGGCAACTTTCCCGGCCTGGCATCGCGCAAGCTGATGGACGAATGGCTGGCGCCCGTCTGCAGTCCGGACTATGCGCGCGACCACGGCTTGCAGGGTGCACCGCATCAGCTTCAAGGGGCGACGGTGCTGCACGACACCCTGGCCTGGCCCGCCTGCGCGCCCGATGCCGAGTGGCGGCTGTGGCTGAACGGGCAGGCGCCCGAGGTGGCCTTGCCCGCGCGCAGCCTGCGTTTCGACCGCGCCGACCTGTGCGCGCAGGCGGCCATCCACCACGCGGGCGTAGCCATGGGCCGGCGCCAGCTGGTGCAGCCGTGGCTAGATAGCGGCCAGATGATCCTGCCGTTTGGCGGCTTTGCCTTGCCCAGCCCGCAGGCGTATTACCTCGTGCACAGCGGGCGCGCCGCGCTGCCGGCAAGAGTGCAGGCCTTGTTTGACTGGCTGCTGGGGCAGGCAATTTGATACACTGCGCGCCTTGTTCAAGAAAGCGCACGAAGGAAGCACCATGCACGCATCATCCCCACTGACCTCCACGCCGCCACAGGAATTGCGCACCACTGCGCTCGCCTGCCTGCTCGAACCGGACCCGGCAACGAAGGTGGCGATGGTGGCGGCCATGGCCGAAGCCCAGCTTACTCTCGATGCGCAAGCGACTTTGGCACCAAACGGCCCCGTGCCGGGCCGTCCCGAACGGCCGGAACTGGTGCCGCCGCGTCTGGTGGGGCGGCGGTCGATGATCACGCCGGAAGGGCGCGCCATGCTCGTGCATGCGCTCGCGCACATTGAGTTCAATGCCATGAATCTGGCGCTCGACGCGCTGTGGCGCTTCCCGGATTTGCCCTTTGACTACTACACGGACTGGCTGCGCGTGGCAAAGGAGGAAGCCACGCACTTTGCCATGCTGCAAGCGCACCTGCAGGTGCTGGGGCACACATATGGCGACTTCCCAGGCCACGACAGCCTGTGGGAAATGGTCGACAAGACGCGCGGCGACGTGCTGGCGCGCATGGCGCTCGTGCCGCGCACCCTGGAAGCGCGGGGGCTCGATGCGATTCCGCCACTGCGCGCCAAGCTGGCGCAGGCGGGCGACATGGCCGCCGCCGCCATCCTCGACATCATCCTGCGCGATGAAGTGGGGCATGTGGAAATCGGCAACCGCTGGTATGGCTACCTGTGCGATCAAAGGGGCCTGGAGCTGCGCGCCACCTATGCCGAGCTGGCGCAGCGCTACGAAGCGCCGACCCTGCGTGGCCCGTTCAACCTGGAGGCGCGGCGCCGGGCGGGGTTTTCGGAGCTGGAACTGTCCGATCTGCCCGCCTGAGCATGCTTACGGATGGGCCGTGATGCTGATGTGCCAGTGGCTCAGGTGTCCCGTTTCGATGTGCACTTTTGCCGGCTTGGTCCAGGCGCCAGCGCCGGGGATATTGTCGGTAGTGGTGGCGGAAAAACGCCCGTCGACGAGGGCCCGCTTGATGAAACTGGGGCCGATGTAGATGACGCGCGTGCTGGCCTGCGCCGCTTCCAGGGCCAGCATGGCCCGGTTTGCCGCGATCCACGCCAGCAGGGCTGCCAGTTTCGGCTTTTGCGCGGGGTTGGCCACCACTTCCGCCTTGGCGTCATTGATCAGATTTTGAATGGCTGCGCCATCGTTCTGGCCGCCCAGCGCGTCCGTATAGCCACCCGCGCCGTCCGCGTAGCGTAAGTCGATCTGCTGGCCGTCGCTGTGGCCGCTGTGGCCGAGGATGGAGCGGCCAGTCGCCGTCTGCGTCACGTGCTGGCCGCTGATGTCGTCGAAACGGTAAGCCTTGCCCGCCAGCCAGGCGATGGCCAGGCGCGTGGCCCACGAATCGCCGCCGGCATCGCGCGTGCCGTAGCGCCGCGCCGCCAGCGCCGCCTCGTTGTTGGCCAGGTACAGAGGAATGTAGGCCGTGTCGCCCTTGAACTCCACTTGCCCGCCTTCGGCCGGGTCGGAGCTGGCATCGACGTTGTCGACGCTGCCCTTCAGGCGCACCGTGACGACGGCCTTCTTGTCGAGTTTGGCGCCGGCAAAGGCGGGCAGCACCAGGCCGGGAAATTTTACGGTGCCGGCAGTCTTGGTATTCGTCTGGGACAATAAATTCTCCGTGCTGAAGGCGGGATTGCCGCCGCCCGACGATATGCCGATGTTGATTTCCGTAATCTTTGCCGTCGCCGGCGTGTAGTGCAATTCCAGCGGCAGCGTATGCGTGGCCGTGGCCGTTCCTTGCGACACGGCGACATACGGCCCCGCCAGATTGCCCGTCAGCTTGATCGGCTGCAGCACGGGGAGGGCGGCCTGGTTCGGCGAGCTGAACTTCGCCAGCGTCACCTTCAAACCCTTGCACGCGAGGCTCAGTTCCACCGTCGTCACGGTGGCCAGGGCGCTGTCGCCGATATTCGTGGCGCTGACGTTGCCACCCAGGTTCAGCGCGCCATTGCTGGTCTGCTTGCTGACGTCGACGCACTCCGTCCTGACGATGGTGCCTTGCGTGAAGTGCGACTGGTTGACGGCGCCCGTGGCGGCCAGGCTGACGCCGGGCAAGCCGGTCACGGCGTATGACCAGGTATCGTTGTACTGGCTTTGCGCCGTCGTGTAGGTGGGATACTCGGCCGTGCTGACGGTGATTTTCACGCCCACGTTTTTCGTGTCCTTGGGTACCGTGAAGGCGATGGGCGAGGTGATGGTCTGGTTTTGCGCGGCTGCAATGGCCGTGAAAGTCTTGCTGCCCTCGTCATCCTGCGGCGTGGCGTCGCCCGCGGCACGGGGGCTGGCGGGCAGGTCGCGCGCGGGCGGCCCGGCGCCATCCTGCGTGACGCTGCCGGCCGCATAGGTCTGCGCCCCGGCGCGCAAGGCCAGGCTAGTCCCATACGGATAGACGATGTCGACACTGACGTTGCTGCTGTTCTCAAAAACGACGGCACTGACGCTGACCACGTTCGGGTGGACCAGGTCGTTCAAGGTCAGCTGGTAGGTATCGGGCAGTACGCCGTCGAAGTGGAAGGCGCCCGTGGCGTCAACCATGGCCACCTGGCGCTGGTGGTTGTTGTAGCCGGCCAATAGCATTTTCTTGCCGGCCAGTCCCGTGGCATTGCCGCCCGCCGGCGTGCGCAGCTGTCCTTGCAGCACGATGCCGGACTTGATGACGATCAAGGCATAGCTGGCCGTGAACTCGCCATCCTGCGAGACGAAATTGAGGTTCAGGTCGTAGCTGCCGTTGGGCAAGGATGCCAGCAGTTGTTGCATGGCCGTGGCGCCGATGCTGAAGGTGCCGCTGGCCGCATCGAACGTCCAGTAGGTCTTGAGGCTGATGGCCACGTCATTCGGGCCGGACAGCAGGCCGTCGCTGTCATCCTGCAAGGCCATGGGGGCCGCATCCACGAGGCGGAACGCGAGGCCGCCCGGCTGCAGGCGGTTGTTCGGCCCCAGTCCCGTGATGGCCAGCACGGGCGCCGTGGTCGGTACGCTGCCGTCGTCGCGTGGTTCCACATAGGTTTCCACGGCCGTGGGCAGTGCCGTCTGGATCAGCAGGTCCAGGGTCGTGATCTTGCCGCCCTTGCTGAGGGAAAATTGCGCGTGCTGGTCGACACCCGTGTCGCCGGGCGTGGAAAAGCGCAGGCTGCCGTCCTGCAGCAGCACGTCCGTGACGGCGCCGCTGGCCTTGACGCTGTCGGCGCCATCGGGAAAGCCCAGCTCGGCCAGCGGCAGCACGATCACTTGCGCGGGCCGCACGGGCTCGAGGACGATGCCGTCGCCGGTGCTGAAGGTCCACGTCAGGCCGGAGCTCTGGAAGGCGATGCTGCGCTCGATGCGCACGGTGATGGTGTCGGCGGGCGTGACGGTGGACCCCGCGCCGATGCTGCCGGCCAGCACGTCGCCATCGATGATGGTGCTGCCTGCGGGCGCGCTGGCCAGCACGGCTTGCACGTTGACGGCCGCTTCGCTGCCATTGTTGCGGATGTGCACGCGGTAGGTGTAGTCCCAGGCCGTGCGGTTGACGCGCTGCTCGGCCACTTTTTCCAGCAAGGTCACTTCCAGGTCGCCGGCGGCCTGGGTGGTGCCGCTGGTGGTCGCGGCGGCGGCCAGCATGACCTTCGGCGCGGCCGGCTGCGTGGGATCGTTCGGCCCGCCGCAGGCGCACAAGGTCAGCGCCAGCGCGGCGCCCGCCAGCTGCCGGCGCCGCAGGCAGGCCATGGCCAGTACGCCCGCCAGCAGCAGCCATGGCGTGGGCGGCAGGGCGACGGCGGCCGGCTGCGTGATGCCCGCCTCAAGCTCGATGAAGGAGACAGGGTCGAGGATGGAAAACGGCTGGGCGCCGGGGCTGCCCGCGCCCAGGTAATCGAAGGTGACGGAAAAGCCCGTGAGCGTGGCGCCGGGGACGATGCCGCCGACCAGCGCCAGCGCGTCGAGGTAGCCGCTGGCGGGAATGGCGGGATCAGGCTGCACCACCAGCACGTCCCAGCCTGGTAGCGTGAAGCCGCTCTGCAGGTTGGCGTACTGGCCCACGCTGAAGAACAAGGTGAATTCCTCGATGGGCACGGCCAAGGTGGTGTTGCTGACCGTATAGTCGTAGCGCCACTGCGTGCCGCCCAGCGATGTTGCCGTGTAGCCGATGCTGGCGGCGTGCGCGGCGGACATTGCACACAGCAGCAGCGCCTGTTTGATAAAGCTCATGATCGTTCCCCCATAGACTGGCGCCAAGCGTGCCCAGGCAGGAGGTCAAGCAGGAAGCGTTCCTGTATCAATTGTGCTGCAAAAACAAGGGCTTGGCGGGGACGGGACGGAGCAGGTGTCAAATTTTCCGACACGGCACCTTATGGCTGAGCCTGTCAGCGCTGTCCTACCCATCTTGTCGAAACTGTCTGATTGTATGCCTTGCGGAAACACGCGATGATCGTGTTCATGCTGCAACAGCCAACCAGTCCGACGGAGTATGCGATGCAAAAGCCAGACCAGTCCATCCACGTGAACAAGCCCTTCCTGCTGATCTGCCTGTTTACGTTCTCGACCCTGGCCGCCACCTTGATGAATACGGGCGAGGCGCAGCCGGACGATGCCGCGCCGGCCCCAGTGGCGCGCGATGCCGGTCACGGCGCCTTGCCGGTCTGCAGCAGCGACGCCCTTACGCTGTCGGCCCAGTGCCAGCCCCAGCCGGCGCGCCAGGCTTGACCGCCGGTTTGTTGCCGGCCTGCGCCTGCAGCCGCTGCTGCAGCAAGGCCAGCACAGCCGCTTCTTCCGGCGCCAGCGCCTGCAAATCGTCCTGCATCTGCTGCCGCGCCCGCGCCTGCATGCCTTCCAGCAGACTGCCATCGAGATACGATTCCAGCACGGCCGGGTGCACATAGCACTTGCGGCAGATCGTCGGCGTGTTGCCCAGCTTTTTCGCCACGGACTCGATTGCCTGCACGATGTTTTTCTTCGCTTGCGCATCGGAATCGACCTGTTCGAACGCCTGCAGGGCCAGCGCGGCCAGCAGGGTGCCGGACCAGGTGCGGAAATCCTTGGCCGTGTAGTCTTCGCCCGTCACCTCGCGCAGGTAATCGTTGACGTCGCCTGAACCGATGCCGTGGCGCACGCCATCCTCATCGACATATTGAAACAGTTCCTGTCCCGGCAGTTCGCGCATGCGCTGCAGCACCCTGGCCAGGCGCCGGTCGCTCAGGCGGATATCGTGGCGCACGCCGCTCTTGCCCTTGAAGTGGAAGGCCACGGCGCTGCCGTCGACCTGCACGTGGCGCGTGCGCAGGGTGGTCAGGCCGAACGATTTGTTCGTGCGCGCATATTCCTCGTTGCCGATGCGCATCATCGTCAATTCCAGCAGATGCACGATGGTGGCCAGCACTTTTTCACGGGGCAAGCCCGGCAACTGCATGCCGCGCGCGACGGCGGCGCGGATGGCGGGCAGGGCGCGGCCAAAGCTGAGCATGCGCTCATATTTCACTTCATCGCGCACCTGGCGCCAGCGCGCATGGTAGCGGTATTGCTTGCGGCCCCGCGCATCGCGCCCCGTTGCTTGCAAATGGCCATTCGTGTGCGGGCAGATCCACACGTCCGTCCAGGCGGGCGGGATGGCCAGCGCCTTGATACGCGCCAGGGTGGCGGCATCGCGCACGATCTGGCCATCTGCATCGCGGTAGCGGAACTTGCCGGGCTTGCCGAATCGGGCGATGCCGCTCTGATGGTCGCCCGTGTAGCGCAGGCCGGCGGCGCGGGCCGTGGTGGTGGCGGATATTTCCATGGATATAGCGTACCTTGTACGCCGCGCACCTGCCGCGCCGTTATGCTAAGGTGCGCATTCGTAACGCCGTGCGCGGCAGACAGGAGCAGCAGATGTTTGGCAGAAAAAAGAATCTGGAAGAAGACCACGCCCCCCAGGCCGACAAGCAGTATGAAAAGAAATACACGGATGACAGCTTCTGGGACAAGGTCGTCAAGTTCGCCAAGACGGCGGGACGCGAAGTCATCGAGAAAGCCCTGTGGCTGTACTACGCGGCGCAGCAGCCGAACACCCCGTTGTGGGCCAAGACGGCCATCTATGGCGCGCTCGGCTATTTCATTTCGCCCATCGATGCGATTCCCGACATCACGCCCGTGGTCGGCTATGCGGATGACCTGGCCGTGCTGGCGGCGGCCGTCGCCACGGTGGCCACCTACATCACGGCCGAGGTCAAGGAACGGGCCGCCGAGAAATTGCGCGGCTGGTTCGGCGCCTAGCTTGCTGGAGCGGGCTGGGCCGGCTGGCCTTTGACGGCGTTGCGGTACTTGGCCCTGGCCTCGGCCTTCTTGACCGCCTCGTTGGCGATGTTCTGCGCCTTGATGCGGGCTTTTTCACTCTTGCTGCGCTGCTGCGCCACGTCCTTGTTGCCGATGCGGTTAGTCATGCCGGTCTCCTTGTTGAGTGTCAAATCTGACCAGCACAGCATACGTTCTTGCCCGGGCGCCACCGTGCGCCCGCTCACACAAGCGGCATGCCTACCGCGCTTGTGCGCCGCTGCCGCCATGGGCCAGCAGGCGCAGCACGACTTCTTTCTGGAATGAGCGGAACTCCTTGTCGGCGCTGACGTTGGCGAAGGCCAGCACGGCCGTCCTGCTGGCCCGGTCGACGCAGACGACGGACGCGGCGCCCGGGTCGCCGCCGCTGTGCGTGGCCAGCGGCCTGCCGTTGACGTCGCGCAGCAGCCACACCAAAGCCTGGCGCACGGATGAATCGGCAGGCACGACGGGGGCCGCTTGCGGGGCGAAAAACAATTGCAGGGTGGAATCTTGCAGGTAGCGGTGGCCATCGACCCGGCCGCCATTGCTGAAGATGGCCAGGAAACGGGCAAAGTCATGCGCCGAGCTGCGCAGCAGGCCGGCCGGCCAGTCCGGATAGCCGACGGGCGGCAGCGCTTGCAGGCCCGGTTCCTTGTGCGCATACGGCTGGGCAACGACGGCGCGCCGCGGCAAGCCGGCCAGATTCCACGCCGTGCTGTCCATGCCCAGCGGTTCGAACAGGTGCTCGTGCGTAAAGGCGTCGAGGCCATCGGGGTTCAAACGGCCCACGAGATAGCCGAGCAGGGCGATGCCGACATTGCTGTAGCGCCATTCCGTACCGGGCCGGGCCGCAAACGACACGTCCGCGTCGTACCAGGCGCCGCCGCGCGACAGATAGCCCTTGACGAAGTCGCGCAGCGGTAACCGCGGGTCGCCCTGCACGGCAAACGTCGTCGTTTTTTCGTACACGGCGTCGGAAATGCCCGAGGTGTGGCTGAGCAAGTGCCGAAAGGTGATCGGCACGTCGGGAAACTTCGGATGCATGAGCGGGAAGTCCAGGTAGGCCGCCACCTTGTCGTCGAGCTGGAAGGCGCCTTGCTCCAGCAGCATCATGACGGCCGTGGCCGTGACGAGCTTGCTGACGGAGGCGACATGGAACACCGTGCTGGCGTCGGCCTTCTTGCCGGCCTGGATGTCGGCCCAGCCATAGCCGCGCGCGAAAATCGTTTGCTCGCCGCGCACCACGGCCACGCTCATGCCCGGCGTTTCCGTGCGGGCCAGGCCATCGCGCATGAAGCCGTCAAATGCCGTTTCCCACGCCAGCCTGGCCGGATCGGTGGCGCAGCCCGTTTGCAGCAGGGCCATCGAGACGCCCAGTCCCAGCACGCTTCTTCGTTTCATTGCATCTCTCTTTTGCCATTTTTAATTATCTTAACAATATTTCCGCCCGCCATAGGGGCAATTGACAAAACATTGCTGCGGAGCAATGACAAACAGGCGCAGATGGCGCTTATTTGCGCCAGTAGCGTTCCAGCAGCGGTTTGACCGTCAGGCCGTGGGCGACGATGGACAGGATGACGACGACCAGGGTGATGTCGGCCAGTTCGCGCGCCATGCCGTCCGCCAAGCCATGCGCGATGGCATAGCTGAGGTAGTACAGCGAGCCGATGCCGCGCACGCCGAACCAGGCGGCCAGCCCGCGCAGGCGCATGCTGGTGCCCGAGGCCAGCAGACCGAGCATCACGCTGGCCGGGCGCGCCACCAGCAGCAGGAACAGCGCCACGCTCCACGCCTGCCAGCTCCAGGCGGCGGCCGTGACGGCGCCGCCCAGCAGCAGCACCAGGGTCAGTTCGGACAGGCGTTCCAGATGTTCCTTGAAGACGAGGGATTCGCCGCTGACCGTCAGCGTCACGTCGCTGTCGTGCGGCCTGTTGGCGGACACGGCATGGGTTTCCTCGGCCTGCAGCAAGCCGTGCCGGTCTTTCGGCGCGCCCGCCAGCCGCAGCTCCGTCTGGCGCAAGGCCACGCCGGCGAAGAACACGGCCAGAAAGCCCCACGCGTGCAGCCACGTGGACACGCCATACACGAGGGCGATCAAGCCCAGGGCCGCCAGGTCGTCCAGCATCGCGTGTTTCGGCTCCTTCGCGCGCACCTGCCAGCCCAGCCAGGCCAGCAGCGCGCCGCCGGCCGCGCCCAGGGCGATGGCGCCCGCGCTGGCCCAGACCAGATCGCGCCACAGCCAGGTGACCCCGTGCGGCCCCAGCTCATGCAGGCCCAGCAAGCCCAGACCCAGCATGACGAAGGGAAAGCCGCTGCCATCGTTCATGCCCGCTTCGCTGGTCAGCATGAAGCGCAATTGCTCGCGGTCGCCCGCATGGCGCAGCTGCACATCGGTGGCCAGCACGGGGTCGGTGGGCGCGAGGATGGCGCCCAGCAGTATGCCCGCGCCCAGGGGCAGGCCCAGCACCAGGCACGCAAAGGCCGCCACCAGAGCCACGGAGATGGCCATCGACAGCCACGCCAGACGCAGCGACGGCAGCCAGCGCGCCAGGCTGAAGGGCACGGGCATCTTGACGCCGGCGGAAAACAGGGAGATGAGGACGGCGATTTCCGTGAGGGTTTCCAGCAGGGGCGCTTGCTGCACCAGGTCGAACGAAAACAGGCCGAGGAACATGGGCCCCAGCAGCAAGCCCACGCCAAGGTAAGCCATGGCCGAGGTCAATGGCAGGCGCGCGATGCCATCGGCGCCCAGGCCACGCGCCAGCATCAGGCAACCGATCAGGATGAACCAGGCGGTGGTGCTCATGCGAACCATTGTAGCGGCGCGCGGGCAAGGGCAGCGCGCCGCAGGGTTTTTTTATGCTTTGTGCAGCGACACGCTGTCGTTCTGCGCCTGCATGGCGTGCAGCTCGATGGGGTCGTGCGTCGAGCGCAAGCGGGGCAGGCCGTGCGGATAGTGCGTCGTGATAAAGGCCAGCATCTGCTCGCGCACGAGGCAGCGCAATTCGAACGCCTTGCCTGAATCGACAGCGCTGATGAGGAAACGCACGCGCACGGCCCGCTCGTTCGAATCCGTCGCCTGCACCGTGCAGACCCGGCCATCCCATTGGGGCGCCGCTTCGCAGATGCGCGTCAGTTCCGCACGCAGGGGCTCGATCGGGATGCTGAAATCGAGCCACAGAAAGACCGTGCCCAGGATCTCCGAGGAGGTATGCGTCCAGTTCTCGAACGGATTTTCAATGAACCACTGCAGCGGCACGATCAAACGGCGCTCGTCCCACACGCGCACGACCACGTAGGTGCCCTTGATTTCCTCGACCGTGCCCCATTCGCCATTGACGATCAGCACGTCGTCGATGCGGATCGGTTGCGAGAACGCAATTTGCAGCCCTGCAATGAAATTGCCAAGCACGGGACGGGCGGCGATACCGGCCACCAGGCCCGCCACGCCGGCCGAAGCCAGCAGGCTGGCGCCGATCTGCCGCGCGCCGGGCAAGGTCAGCAGCACGAAGGACAGGCCCAGGAGGACCACGATGGCGTGCGCGCTGCGCGTCAGCACGCGGGCCTGGGT
>RCUP01000661.1_pt1 | contig 24321 bp, 22 predicted proteins | sample 2166341 | NCBI WGS metagenome assembly RCUP01 (sample SAMN09932325, study PRJNA488358) | compost metagenome | isolation source: compost soil in succinonitrile-enriched | place: Germany: Experimental Botanical Garden | reverse complement strand
GCGAAGCTGAGTTCGCCCCAGCCCCAGCCGGTGAGGGGGCGCTGGGCGATGAGGGTCAGGACGTTGTGCCAGAGGACGACGCGGCTGTCGGTGGTGACGGCGGCGGGTTGCAGGCGGTGGAGCATGCCGGTGCCGGAGGCGACCGCGTGGCCAGCGTCACCGCCGCTGGCCAGGTACGGCAGCAGCCAGTGCAGGGCGGCGTACAGCGGGATGGCGGCGAGCAGGAGCGCGGGGGTGGGCAGTCGGAAGTCTGTCGAGCCGGAGTGCCGCGGCGCCCGGCGACGCTCCCGCCACGCCATGGCAGCGGTACCGATGGCGATCAGCAGCAACTGCAGGAAGCCGGTGCGTGATCCCGAGGCCACAAGGGCCGCTACCAGAAGCCCGCCGGCGGGAACGAACAGCCGGCGGATGCGCGGTGACCGCGATGTGGCGTGCCACCACAGCGCTGCGACCAGCGTCAGACTGATCAACGTGGCGAACTGGTTGGGCTGGCGGAGGTTGCCCCAGCCGCGGCCGGAAGTGGGCGACGAGGTCAACGCACCAAGGAACTCCGTGAGGCCGTAGTACTGGAGCAGGCCCAGAAGGGCGCTGAGCAGACCAGCGGCGAGCAGCCCGACAGCCAGCGCACGAACCAGCGGGCCGCGCTGCCGCGCCGCTCCTGCGCCGAGACAAGCTGCTGTGGCGATCCCGGCCAAAGCACCCAAGGTCGGTAGCAAGAGCGTGGCTCCGGTACCCACGGCTGCGGACAACACGACGAAAAACGCCATCACCGCCAGCCCGGCGCGCAGTCCCCTCGAGGGAAAGGCTGACGGCGCCATCGCAAGCAGCCCCGCAACACAGCCCCATGACATCAGTTGCTGCCAGACATTGATCGAAGGGCCGCCCACCAGCGGGGAAAGAAACGGCCAGGCCACGAGGCCGGCACAGACGAATTCAGCAAGCCGTAAAGGCGTGTGCAGAGGAGGCGCCGGCAAGGACGCGTCAAGGCGATTCATCGACCCATCATGCCAACCCGCCATCGCCGATGAGTGGCAGCGCGCGGCGGATGAGTGGATTTGCATTTGGAAACAGTTATCGACACTCTATAACAATCCTAAATAACCATTGCCTGTCGCTCGGCCACCGCAGCGGCAGCCGAGAGGCCTGTTCGATGACCAGACAACAATTCGCCGTGAAAGTAGCAGCCGTGCGGCGCCGCAGTTTGCAGGGTTTCACGCTCATCGAGGTCATGATCGTCGTGGCCGTCATCGGCATCCTGGCTGCCATCGCGCTCCCGAGCTACAACGACTACGTTCGACGCGGGCAACTGCCTGAGGCGTTCAATACGCTTTCCGCCTATCGGGCGACGATGGAGCAGTACTACCAGGACAACCGGAACTACGGGCCCTCGGGAACCAATTGCGCCGCCAACGCGGCGGCCGCCTTTACGCCTTCCGGTGCCAAGTACTTCGGCTACACCTGCTCGACGTCCGCCAGCCAGCAGAACTATGTCATCACTGCCACAGGCAGCGCGGGACGGGCGGTCGGCCATACGTACACCATCAACCAGAACGGCGACCGAGTCACCACCCAATTCAAGGGCAGCACCGTGACGCAACCGTGCTGGCTTACCAGCGCCAATGCCTGCTGATCGAACCATGCCGATCACCGTGCGTCAACGCGGCTTCACACTGGTCGAATTGGTCGTCACCATCGCGGTGCTGGCGCTGATCCTCTTCGCTGCGATGCCGAGCATCGGCTCATGGCTGGAGAACACCCGCATCCGCAACGTTGCCGATTCGCTGCAAAACGGGCTCCAACTGGCGCGCGGCGAAGCTGTGCGGCGCAATCAGAGCGTGTCGCTGTGGTTGGTGTCGCTCAACGACCCTGCCGTACTGAGCGATGACTGTTCTCTCTCGGGCGCCAGCGGCGCCTGGATCGTGAGCGTGAACTCGCCGGTCGGACATTGCGCAGATGCGCCGTCCACGAACAGCTCCCCCATGATCGTCACAGGACGCGCATCCGGGGACAGTGGGGGACGAGTCTCAGTGGCGGCCGTGCAATCCGCTGACGGCTCGACCGAGGGCACGCGCGTCACATTCAACGGATTCGGACGCGTTGCCAACACCGACGCCATTGGCCAGATTGACGTGACCGGGACCACCACTGGCGCCCGAGCGTTGCGCATCGTTGTCTCGCCCTCCGGCTCGGTGCGCATGTGCGAGCCGGCCATCGTCGACAGCGCGGCAAAGGATCCCCGTAAATGCTGAATCGAATGAATCGCGTGCGTGCGACCGACCGGCTTCGCCCGATGCGGTGCACGTCCCGCCAAGCACGGCACGCTCGAGGCATCGCCTTGATCGAAGTGCTCGTGGCATTGCTGATCTTCATGCTCGGCGTGCTCGGCTTGGTAGGCCTGCAGGCATCGATGACACGCGCCCAAACCGCTTCCAAGGTGCGCGCCGATGCCGCTTACCTGGCCAGCGAACTGAACGGACGCATGTGGTCCGATCTTGCCAATCTCGCGAGCTATGACGGCGCCGGCTGCGCCTCCCAAGCTCGATGCAGCGAATGGCAGAGCAAAGTCGGCAGCAGCCTGCCTGGTGGGACCGGTGCAGTCACGGTCAATGCGACCTCTGGCGATGTCGCCGTCACCATCAGCTGGACGATGCCGGGTGGTGAAACACATCAGTACGTCACCCACACCACCGTCGCCAAGGCTGCGAACTGAGATGCGCACCATTCACCAATCCCCCGTCGCCAAGTGTCCTTCCCAGCGCGGTTTCACGCTGGTCGAGCTCATGGTCGGCCTCGTCCTGGGACTTCTCACAGTGCTGGTCATCAGCCAGGTGCTCGCGCTGGCCGAAGGCAAGAAGCGCTCCATCACGATGGGCAGCGATGCGCAGGTCAACGGCGCGTTGTCGCTGTTCACCCTCCAACGCGACGTGCAGATGGCTGGCTACGGTGCGGCCGCCAGCCCGGATGCCCTCGGCTGTTCAGTGACGGGGAAGTACGACGCCGGCGGCGCGTCGTTCGTTTTTCCGCTGGCACCCGTGGTCATCACCAACGGCACCAGCACCGACACCGACGCGCCGGACACGATCACCGTCTTGCAGGGTCAGACCACCAACTTTTCCGTACCCATGGTCCTCAAGGAAGAGCACCCGCAGTCCAGCAACTATTTCGAAGTGGCGTCCTCATTGGGAGCCTCGGTCGGCAACATGATGATTGCCGTGCCGAAACTCCAAGGTTCCGGCGTGGGGTGCACGCTCTTCACCGTGACCAACGACACCACATCCCCCGCCACAACCCTGGGGCCCACGCGCGTGCCCCACGCCACCACCGCTGCGAGCAAGTGGAATCAGAACAGCATATTTCCGGCAAGCGGATACATGTCAGGCAGCTATCTGCTGAACATGGGTTCGATGGTCTATCGCAGTTACTCGATCAGCAGCGCCCACAGCCTCCAGATGGTCGAACGCTCTCCGGTGAATGGAGCACTGACCGACCCGCCGTTGGAGCTCTATCCGCAGATCGTCAACCTCCAGGCCCTGTACGGCAAGGACACCAATGGCGACGGCGTCGTCGACACCTACGACAACGTGACGCCGACCACCAACGTGGGCTGGCTCCAGGTGCTCGCGATCCGTATCGCGGTAGTGGCGCGCAGCAATCAGTACGAGAAAGAAATCGTTACAGCGAGTGCCCCCCAATGGGACGTCGGCGCCAACGCCACCATCGCCGGCACCACAAGCTGCCACGGCACCAGCAAGTGCATTGCACTGCGAGTGAGCCAGGTCGCCGAATGGCAACACTATCGCTTCAAGGTCTACGACACGATCGTGCCGCTGCGCAACGTCCTCTGGAACTCCTGAGTCATCGCCATGCAAATCAGGCCTTTGAATCTTTCCCCACGACGACGCGCACAGCGCGGCGTCTCACTGCTTTTTGCCCTGCTGACGCTGGTTGCGCTTTTGCTTGCAACGTTGGCACTGGTGCGTTCGGTGGATACCAGCACGCTGCTTCTGGGCAACATGGGCTTCAAGCAGGATGCCACCTCTGCAGCAGACCAGGCTGCACGCCAGGCCATTGATTGGCTGACCGCCAACAGCGCCAGCCTGAACACCGATGCGGCATCGAGCGGCTACTACGCAAGCACGCAGGAGCTTGCTGCCGATGGGGTCACTGCAAAACCGCCCATTGATGTCACTGGCCGGCAACTCGCGACAAGCAACAACCGCCAACTGATCGACTGGGACGGCAACACCTGCCAGTCCGCCACGACGGGCACCTACAACGGCTGCACCGTCACCACGGCGGATGCTGGTGTCATCAACAGCAACAACGCCCGATTCGTCATCTTCAGACTGTGCTCCAAACCGGGCAACTACGTCACCGACGCGAGTATCAGTTGCGCCAAACCGATTTCAGGTGGCGGCGCCAACGTGAGCAAGAAGGGCGAGATGAACTACGCCGAACAGCCATTTCCCGGTGGTGCATCCGGCCCGTACTACCGCATCGTGGTCCGCGTGCTGGGTGCGCGCAACACCGCCAGCTTCACCGAAACCATTGTGCATTTCTGATGAGGAAGCGCCTCCTCCGGCGCGAGACACAAAGAACTCAACATCATGACAAATAGATCCAATCCTGCCCTCGACCGCAAGTACAAAAGGCAGGCCATCTGTTGTGCGGTGATGGTCTGCGCGTTGCTGCTGGGGTCGTTCGCTCCCGTGATCGAAGCGGCACCCACCGACCTCTCGAACCAGCCGCTGGCAACACTCCCTGCGGTTCAAGCCAAGCCGAATCTGTTGTTCGTTCTCGATGACTCGGGAAGCATGGACAGCGACTACATGCCAGACGAAATGTCCAACGGCAGTGGCAACGGCAGGTATGGATACCGCTCCGCGCAGTGCAATGGCGTGGCCTACGATCCGTTGATGACCTATGCGCCACCGCTCAACGCTGATGGGACGTCCTACCCCAATGCAGTTTTTACAGCGGCACGTGTCGATGGTTATGACACGTCGAGTGGCACCACAAACCTCAACAACCGGTACTACTACACCTACAGCGGCACGCAGCCCAAAATGGGCTGGATATACACCAGCAGTGGCGCCGTCCGGAACACCTTCTACAACGAGTGCCGAACCTCGACTGACTCGTCGAGCGGCGTTTTTACCCTCGTCACGGTCACCAGCGCTTCCAACGACGCTCAAAACTACGCCAACTGGTACTCGTACTACCGCAAGCGCTACCTGTTGATGCGCACCGCCATGGGGCGGGCGATCTCGGTGCTCGACTCGAGCTATCGCGTTGGCTTCAGCACGATCAGCGATGGAACTGCTGTAGATGGCAGCAACTACTTTCGGGACGTCAAGGATTTCGATAGCGACCAGAAGGCCAACTTCTACAGCAGCCTCTACAACGCCTCGCCGAATGGCTGGACACCCTTGCGCGCAGCTTTGTCTAAAGCAGGGCGCTACTTCGCCAACAAGGCCCCAGATCAAAGCTACGATCCAGTCCAGTACTCCTGCCAACGCAACTACGCGCTGCTTTCTACGGACGGCTACTGGAACAAGGCCAAGGGCTTGAAGCTCAACGGTACCAGCGAAATTGGGCAGCAAGACGGTAGCGAAGATCGCCCGATGCGGGACGACACACAGGTGATCATCACGACGGTAACGCCGTACACCGTGGCGCTGACCCAGAACGCGCTCTCCTCCCAGACGCACACCCGGGACTGGACGCGCACCTCCGTCACTGTTTCTGCAACGCCGAGAACCTCCGGGTCGAACCGAGGAAAGTACCTCGTCACTACACGCACGAATCAACGCTACACCGAGACGCAAACCTTAACCCGCACAACACCGCAATCTGCAATCAAGTCCTACACCGAGACAGTCGTGACCACTGACGGTGTTGAGACATCCAGAAGTACCAGCCCGCACACCACCTCTGCCTGGATCAACACCGCGACGCCCACCGAATCCTTCACCGGCAACGGTCCTCCCACCGCCAGCAGCAGTTTCACGAATGGGACCTCGAGCCCGGACACTTACCAGACAGCACAAGGCAGTGGCCAACCGGAATATTCGAATCCCGTCTCAGGGCCTTGGAGCGCATGGTCTACACCGCCAGTCACATCCAATTCGACACCGGCTGCACAGCCCCCTGTTGCAGGCGCTCCGACCCGAACGCCGTCCACGTCGGGAGGTACCGGCAACACACTGGCTGACGTCGCCCAGTACTACTTTGCAACAGACTTGCGCACGAGTGCGCTCGGCAATTGCACCTCGAACAGCTCCGGCAGCAACCAAGATGTTTGCAGCAACATCGTGCGACCGGTCGGGAACGACAAGGCCGCATGGCAACACATGAATTCATTCACGATCGGCCTCGGCGTGAGCGGCACGCTGCCTTACGACAAGAACTACCTGACTCAGACTGCCGGCACCTACGTCAGTCTGACAAATGGCACCCTGAACTGGCCTGTGCCCGAAGGCGCAGATCTGAACAACGGCGAGGGCGGCAATGCCACCAACGTGGATGACCTGTGGCATGCGGCGGTCAATGGCCGCGGCCAGTACTACTCGGCACTCGATGCCGGTGCGCTGAGCGAGGCCATCAACGGTGTCGTCACCTCGGTGCAGCAAGTAGCCGGCTCCGGCGCCACCGCCTCGACCAGTTCGCTTCAACTGGTGGCCGGTGACAACAACCTGGTCTTCCGGGCCAGCTACACCACGCAGTTGTGGACCGGTGACCTTCAGGCCTTCTCAATCAACGGCTCGACAGGTGTTATTGCGAGTACCGCCACCTGGTCTGCCCAAGCGAAACTCGACGCGACCACTCCTTCGTCCCGCAAGATCTATTTCAGCGATGGCTCAGCCCTTCGAAGCTTCGAGTATGGAAATCTGAGCGCTGCGCAAAAAGGCTACTTCGACAACCTCTGCGGACAGAGCCTCATTGCAGCGCAGTGCTCGCAACTGTCCGCCAGCAACAAGACACTGGCCAACAACGGCACCAACCTGGTCAACTACCTGCGCGGCGTACGGACCCACGAATCGGCCAGCGTCGACGCGTCCAACACCAACATCCCCGCGCTCTATCGCAAACGCGATCATGTGCTGGGCGACATCATCAACGGCGCCCCGGTCCATGTCGGGAAGCCACCGTTCCGGTATGCTGACGCGGGCTACGCTGATTTCGTCGCTGCGAAGGCAGCGCGTACGCCCGTGGTGTATGTGGGATCGAACGACGGCATGTTGCATGCTTTCTCGGCTGCCACCAACGACACGGGCGGCACCGAGCTCTGGGCCTATGTACCGAGCGCAGTCATGCCCAACCTCTACAAGATGGCCGACACGAGCTACGGATCGAAGCATCAATACTCCGTGGACGGCGCACCGGTCATGGGCGACATCAAGGTCGGAACCACCTGGAAAACCATCGTCGTTGGCGGTCTCAACAGTGGTGGACGCGGCTATTACGCACTCGACATCACCGACCCCAACGATCCCAAGGCCCTTTGGGAATTCACCGACGCCAACCTGGGCCTCAGCTTCGGCAACCCGGTGATTGCCAAACGCAGCGACGGCACCTGGATCGTTACCTTCGCCTCTGGCTACAACAACGCCGATGGCAAAGGTCACCTCTACGTGTTGAATGCCAATACCGGCGCCCTGCTGCTGGACATCGCTACCAGCGACGGCAGCAGCACGGATCCGAGCGGCCTGGCAAAGATCAACGCCTGGATCGAAAGCACCAGCGACAACACGGCCAAACGCTTCTATGGCGGCGATTTGCAAGGCAACCTCTGGCGTTTCGATATTGACGCGCTCCTGCCGCCCAACCGGGCAGCGATGCGACTCGCCAAGTTCCAGGTCGATGCCTCGACGCCGCAACCCATCACCACCAAACCGGAAACCGTCGAGATCTCCGGCCGCCCGGTGGTCGTGGTTGCGACAGGTCGATACCTCGGCGCAACCGACATCACGGATTCGACGCAGCAAAGCATCTATGCGGTGAGAGACACACTTACTGCCACCGGATGGAGCGACGTGCGCGCCGATACTGCGAACTTCGTCAGGCAGACATTTACCTTGAACGGCCCTGTGGCAACGGCCACTGCGGCTTCGGTATCCAATACGGCGGTCAACTGGTCGACCAAGGGAGGATGGTGGATCGATCTGCCGCATTCACGTGAACGCGTGAACACCAACCTGGGCCTGCAATACAGCACCCTGTCGATTGCCACCGCCATCCCGAACGGCGATGCCTGCGCATCGGGCGGCACGGCTTGGCGCTACTACCTCAACGTGGCCAATGGCGGTGTAGTCACCACCAACCCGGCCGGAGGACTCTGGAGCACCGACGGATTGATCATGGGCATGACATGGGTGCAGGACAGCAATGGCAATGCCCGCATCATTTATCAGAAGAGCAATGGCGACAACGTGATCGAGACGCCACCGGTGGCAACGTCCTCCGGCTCCGGCAGCGTGCATCGGACCTCCTGGCGCGAGCTGGTGGACTGATCTGCGATGAAAGCGGTCCTGGCTTGGCACGCGTCGGGCCAGGAAAAGATGCGATACATAGTTTGCGCGAGCGCAGTGCTCTCTTTGGCGCTTCACGCCACTGTGCTTTCGATGTGCACCTCATCCGTCGCCCCGAAGCACGCGGCGAACACTGCAGTTGGAAGTGCTGCCGCTTCCATGCGCGTGCGAGCGGTCCGCACCCATGCTTCCCTTTCGCCGCTTTTGGCCGTCCATGCCCCCCTGCTGGCGACAGGAGTGCCTCATGCATCTGGGCACGCACCAATCCTCAAGGAAGAGCCGTCGGCGATCACGCCGCCTACGCCTCCCGCGTCAACCACGACCGAGGTTGAGGTCGACAACTACATTCCACGCAGTCAGCTGTCGACGCCACCGATTGCCTTGACGACCATCGTGCTAGAACCTCCGTCCGGCGAACCAGTGGGAGATCGGCTCGTTGGCATTCTTTCGCTCTTCATTGATGAGCAAGGTCACGTTGAGCAGGTCGACGCCGAGGAGCCGATACTTCCTCCAGCTTTCGAGCAAGCCGCACGCGAAGCCTTCATGGCCGCGGAGTTTTCTCCCGGTGAGATCGATGGCCGAGCAGTCAAGTCACGACTGCGAGTGGAGGTGATGTTCAACGACACGTCGCCTTCAATGCGTTGAAGCGCTCTCCTCAGGTTAAATCTTGCCAGCGTGCGACGAAGTGCGTAGCCGCCGTTCAATCCAGGAAGCTCGTCCAGCCGTCCAAGATGGTGTCGATAGAAGCAGGCATCAGGGCCGCGCAGCGCTCTTCGTGAAGAACATCTCGACCATGCAGGACGATAAGGGCCACCTAACTGTTGGAGCCAGTGAGGTTCGAGTAGACGCAAAAAAGCCGCCCGAAGGCGGCTTTTTGTACCCCGGCTAAGGGGTTACAGCTTTGGGCGGAACTTCGCGGCCAGGGTGGTCGCAGCGGAAGTGTCAACGGTCCAGACTGCGCTGCCTGCACCGAACGAACCATTCAAGATGAGAACCTTGCCGGCCAAGTCCGCCGGGACATTCGCCGCTGCAGGCTTGTAGGTGATGGTGATGGTGGCGGTTTGGGGGGTAGCGCCAGCAGCGCTCGTGCCTGCAGCGGCAACGCTTGCGACGACATTGCCAGTGATCGCCGTCGCGACGGGAAGGCCGAGCACGTCATCAGCGGCCGCGGCATTCGTTACTGCGGAGATGTCGCCTCGAGCAGCCGTCTCGGACAGCGCAGTCTTTGCCGCAGTCGCCAAGCTGATGCCCTCGGCCGCCTTTGCGCGAACGGTGTAGTCTTGGTATGCCGGCAGAGCAACTGCAGCCAAGATACCAATGATCGCCACAACGATCATCAATTCGATCAGGGTGAAACCCTTTTGCACATTGCGTGCGATAGAACGACGGTTCATTCGATTAACTCCAGGTTGGTTTGTAGAGCCCGGGAACCAGCCCGGAGCGCAGTAACTTCCGCAGCATCCGTGCCACCCGGTTTCCCCACCCTGCAGCCCTCGATCGGGCCGCCTTTGGTCACAAGATGGTTACATGATGTGACACAACTCGCACTCAGATGCCAATTGTGTCGACAAATTTGTCATGCCCGACCAGTCCCTGTCAGAAGGTCAGCACCCCATCCGCCTTGAGCCAGCGGATGTCCCGCTGCGCCAACCCTGCCACCTCCCGCCCCGCCAGCATCTCGATCTGGCTCATGATTTCTTCGGTCTCCGCCGGCTTGGTGTGGGTGATGTAGATCGGGTATTGCTTGCCCGGATCGATGTGCGCCAGCTCGTGCGCCAGCGCCACCGGCGACAGATGCAGGCTGCGTTCGGCCAATGCCTCTTCGCGGGAGCTGAAGGCCGTTTCGATGACCAGCATCGCCACGTCGATCGCGTTGACGCGCTCCCAGAAGGGCGGGTTGCGTTCGGTGTCGCCGCTGAAGACCCAGTGGGCGCCGCCTTCGGCCCGGCGGATGGCGAAGCCGCAGGCCGGCACGGTGTGGACGGCCGGCAGCACTTCGATCAGCTTGGGGGCGTCGCTGCCCAGCTCGAGGCGTTGCCCGACCGTGATCTCGTGAAAGCTCACGAACGGCGATTCGGGGCTGGGAATGCGTTCGAAATTCGGCCAGATGACGTTGTTGAACACGTGCGCCCGCAGTGCGTCGATGGTGGCGGCCAATGCATGCACGCGCAGGGGCCGGGCGCGACGGCTGCCGACGGCGTCGAGCATCAGGGGCAGGGCGGCGATGTGGTCGAGGTGCGAGTGGGTGAGCACCACGTCGTCGATGGCGGCCATCTCGTCGAGGGTGAGGTCGCCGACGCCCGTGCCGGCGTCCACGAGCAGGTCCGCATCGACCAGGAACGAGGTGGTGCGGCAGTCCTTGGCGATGGCGCCCGAGCAACCCAGCACGCGAACCTGCATTGTGGAAGACCCCTTGTATGCGTCTGTCGTCATTTGGTGTCGAACCGGGTGGCGCCGTCCCAGTCCGGGTCTTGCGGGCGAAGCGCCATCGAGGCTAAACGCTGGGCGTAGAGCTGGTAAAGGACTTTTTTCGCATCCGCGGCGAGCAGGGGAGCCAGCAAGTTCCGGCCCAGCGCCCAATCCTGGCGGCGGTAGGCGGCGAGCACCTGGCTCCAGCGGTCGAGTTGCTGCCGTGTGTCCTGCGCCTCGGCCGCAGCTTCCGGCACGAGTGGGGTGTAGATGGCGACAGCCTGGGCCTTGCCCTTGACGCGCACGCTGTCGAGTTCCTGCCAGACGAAGCCGGGCGCCGCCTCGCGGGTGGCGCCGCTGGCCACGATCTCGACCCCGTAGTGTCCGCTCAGGCCCTCGAGCCGGGACGCGAGATTGACCGCGTCGCCGACCACGGTATAGCTGCGGCGCGCGGTCGAGCCCATGTCGCCGACGCTCATGAGGCCGCTGTTCAGGCCGATGCCCGCGCTGATTTCGGGGCGGCCGTTGGCGCGGTGCTGGCGGTTGATGTCGTGCACGGCGGCCGCCATGTCGATCGCCGCCTGCACGGCGAGCGCGGCGTGGCCGGGCGTGTCGATGGGCGCGCCCCAGAAGGCCATGACGCAGTCGCCCATGTATTTGTCGACGGTGCCGCGGTGCGCGCTGATCACCTCGGTGAGCCGGCTGAAGACGGTGTTCAGGAAGGCCTGCAGCTCGGCCGGCGCCATCTGCTCGGACAGCCGGGTGAAGTCCCGCATATCGCAGAACATCACGGTCATTTCCTTGCTCTCGGCGCGCATGCTGTAGCGGCCGGGGCGCACGAGCATTTCGTCGACCAGCTGCGGCGGCACGTAGGTGCCGAAGAGCCGCACCAGCCCGCGCCGCGCACGCGATTCGACGAAGTAGCCCCAGCTCATGTTGAGCGCGAAGGCCAGCGCCACCATGACGAGCGCCGACGCCAGCGGGAGCACGAGGCTGTGGCCGACGTAGAGCCAGGTGTTGAGGCCGACCAGCGCGGCGACCACGCCCGCGCCGAGCAGCACGGCGCGCGATGCGGACAGCAGCGACAGCCCGAACGCGAGCAGCAGCCCCGCCGCCAGCACGGTCAGCACTTCATAACCCGGCGCGTAGTCGGGCACGGCCAGCAGGCGCCGGTCGAGCAAGCCCGAGACGATGTTGGCGTGCACTTCGACGCCCGGAAACGCCGCGCCGACCGGGGTGGCGCGCAGGTCCTGCAGGCCGGGCGCGGTGGCGCCGAGCAGCACGATCTTGTCCTTCAACTCGCCCGGCGCCAGTCGGCCCTCGAGGACGTCGGCAGCGGCCACGTAGCGGAACGACCCTGCGCGCGGCCCGCCGGGGCCGCGAAACGGCACCTGCAGGCTGGCACTCTGGTCGACCGGGATGCGCAGCGACCCCAGCACCAGCGCCTGCAGGCGCGGAAAGTTGCCGTCGCCGGCCACGAGCGCCGGCCGCACGGGCGGCGAGCCGTTCGCCAGCCGGTACACCGCCAGCGCCAGCGACTCGTAGTGCCCGGGCGACGCATGCTCGCCTTCGTAGCGGGCGATGAGCGGCACGCTGCGGATCACGCCGTCGTCGCTGCCGTCACCGACCAGGGTGTTCAGGAACCCCGCGACCGGCGCCGCGCGCCCCAGCACCGGCAGGCTGGCGCCGAAGCCGTTCCAGAGCGTGACGAAGGAAGCATGGGGCGGAAAGGCGTCGGGCGGCAGCACCGGCGTCGCCGGCAGCAGCCCCTTGGCGCTGGGCTGTTCGGTGCGCGTGAAGTAGTAGCCGAGCGCCACGGGCTGGCCACGCAGGGCCTGGGCCAGTGTGGCGTCGTGGTCGAGGGTGGGCGCGAGCTGGTCGATTTCGGCAGCGAGGCCCGGCACGCCGCTCAATGGCCCGGCTGCGATCTCCTTCAGGCGCCCGAGGCCGGAGCTGCGATCGGGCTCGAGAAACATCACGTCGAAGCCGAGCACGGCCACGTGCTGGCGGGCCAGCAGTTCCGTCGTGAGGCTGGCGATCTTGTCGCGCGGCCAGGGCCACTGGCCCTCGCGCGCCAGGCTGGCGTCGTCGACATCGACGATCACGACCCGCGTGTCGGGCGTGCCCGGCATGGTGGCGCGCAGGCGGGCGTCGTAGATCAGGTGGTCCAGGTGCTCGATCACGCCCAGCCGCCAAACGCCGGTGGCATGAAGCAGCGCCAGCAGCACAGGCAGCAGCGTGATGGCGATGCGCGGCCAGTGCCGCCGCAATGCGCTCATGGCTGGTCAGCCTTGGACAACAAATGCCTGCCGGCGAGAAAACGGGGAACGGAGCAGGGCGTCCGGGCCGGCTCAGATCCGGACGAACTGCATGCGCGAGGCGCCGCCGAGTTCGAGCACGTCGCCTTCCTGCAGCGCGACGGCTTCGGCGCCCAGCGGGGCGCCGTTGAGCGTGACGCTGCCGACAACGGTGGCCGCCACGTAGCCCTGGCGGCGGCGGGTGACGACGGCCACGGCGACGCCGGGCTTGCCGATGGTGGTGACCACCTTCTGCAGCGGGACGTCCTGGCCTTCGTTGGCGCCCGAGAGCACGCGCAGCACGGGCACGCCCAGCTCGACCAGCGCGCCCGATTCGGTGGGCGCCGACGAGAGCGGCATCGGCGCCGAATACTCGGAGAGCGAGGCCCGCACGGAGCCGGGGCCGGCCATGAGGTTGCTGTGCGAGCGGAAATGGATGCGGCAGCCGCCGACCTCGATGACGTCGTTGTCCTGGAGCGCCTGCTTCTGGACGGCCAGCGCATTGACGTAGGTGCCGTTGGTGCTGTTGAGATCTTCAATTTCGACTTCGCCGCCGCTCATGTGCAGCACGGCATGCTCGCCGCTGACGGCGAGATTGTCGATCACGATGTCGTTGTAGGCGCGCCGGCCCAACGTCGTGCGGTTCTTGGCGAGCGCCACTTGGCCGATGACGACGCCATCGACCGAAATGATCATCTTCGGCATGGCCGATTACTCCCCGTTTGCAAAGATCCAGCACCGTCAGGCGGCGCAAACGGTCCGCCGCCTGGGTTGGCTGCTACATGGCCCCGCGGGTCGCTTCGCTGACGCCCGCCTTGGCCAGAACAACTGAAATGTTATCCCGTCCGCCATTGTCGTTTGAAATTGCAACCAAAAGTGAAGCCATCTCCTTCAGCCCCAGATCACGGCTCAAAAGCGTGAAAAGCTGCGCATCCGGCACCATCTCGCTGAGCCCGTCGGAGCACAGCATGTACAGGTCGCCCGGCCTGGCGCTGTGCTCGTGCATCTCCAGCAACACCTGGGCTTCCACGCCCACGGCCCGCGTCACGAGGTTGCGGGTGGGGGAGTTCAGGGCCTCTTCGGGCGTGATGGCACCCGCGTCGAGCTGCTGCTGGCGCAGCGAATGGTCGCGCGTGAGCTGCTCCAGCTTGTTGTTGCGCAGGCGGTAGCAGCGCGAATCGCCGATGTGGCCGACCACCACGCGCTGGGGGCGGAACGCCGCCAGCACCAGGGTCGTGCCCATGCCCCGCAGTTCTTCGTGGGTGATGCCCGCCTGGAGGATGGCGCCGTTGGCCTCGTCGGTGGCCGCCTGCAGCGCACGCCGGACCACGCGGGCCGGCGCCTGCATGCCGGCCTGGGCGAACCAGCGGCCGAAGCTCGCGTGCATCAGCGAAATGGCCATGGCACTGGCCACCTCGCCGCCCTTGTAGCCGCCCATGCCGTCGGCCAGCAGCGCCAGGCCGAGGGCCGGGTCGACATGCACCGCGTCTTCGTTGTGGGCGCGCAGGCGCCCGACATCGGTCAGCGCCGCAAACTCCCAGCTCAGCGCCGGTCGACTGGAGAAAAGGGAAACGCCAACACCTGCCATCGTTTGTCAGCGCTCGCTTTTTAAGGGATCAGTGCGCAGCAGCGCGTGCGCGCCGTTGCAGGAAGCGGCCCAGGGCCACGACGAGCACCGCGCCGGCGATCGCGCCCACGTAGTGCATCCAGGGGTTGGCCGCCAGCGCCTCGTGCAGCGACACGTCGCTCACGATGGTCTCGCCGCCGACCCAGCCGATCAGCGCGGCGCCCAGCATGACGATGATCGGGAAGCGTTCCATGAGCTTGATCATGAGCGTGCTGCCGAAAATCACCAAGGGGATGCTGATGGCCAGGCCCAACACCAGCAGCACCATGCTGCCTTGCGCGGCGGCCGCCACGGCGATCACGTTGTCCAGGCTCATCACCAGGTCGGCCAGCAGGATGGTCCGCACGGCCGCGAACATGCTGCCGTATTCCTTGGACTCGCCGTCGCCTTCGTCTTCCTCGCTGAGCAGCTGCAGGCCGATCCACAGCAGCAGGGCGCCGCCGATGATCTGCAGGTAGGGCAGCGCCAACAGCTTGGCCGCCACCACCGTCAGCACGATGCGCAGCACCACGGCCGCGCCCGAGCCGAACAGCACGGCTTTTTTCTGTTGCGCGGGCGGCAGCGATCGCGCCGCCATGGCGATCACGACGGCGTTGTCGCCCGAGAGGATGATGTTGATCCAGACGATCTTGATCAGACCGATCCAGAAGTCCGTGCTTTGAAGAAGTTCCATGTCTCTGATTCCACTGTGTTGTAGTTAAAAAAGCGCCCGCAACTCAATGCGGGCGCTTTTTCATTTCTGCGTGGTAATGCGAGCGGCGGGAATGCCGCCAGCGGTGGGTGTGCTTTTTACAGCTTGCCCTTGAGCAGCTTGGCCAGCTCCGAGAAGTTGCGCGTCACGGTGAAGCCGCACTCTTCCATGATGGCGAGCTTGGCTTCGGCCGTGTCGGCACCGCCCGAGATCAGCGCGCCGGCGTGGCCCATGCGCTTGCCGGGAGGGGCGGTGACACCGGCGATGAAGCCGACGACCGGCTTCTTCATGTTGTCCTTGCACCAGCGGGCTGCGTCAGCCTCGTCGGGGCCGCCGATTTCGCCGATCATGATGACGGCGTCGGTGTCCGGATCGTCATTGAAGGCCTTCATCACGTCGATGTGCTTCAGGCCGTTGATCGGGTCGCCGCCGATGCCGACTGCCGACGATTGGCCCAGGCCGATTTCCGTCAGTTGAGCCACGGCTTCGTACGTCAGCGTGCCCGAGCGCGAGACCACGCCGATGCGGCCCTTGCGGTGGATGTGGCCGGGCATGATGCCGATCTTGATTTCGTCGGGCGTGATCAGGCCGGGGCAGTTCGGGCCCAGCAGCAGGGTCTTCTTGCCGCCGGCCGCTTCCTTGGCCTTCATCTTGTTGCGCACTTCGAGCATGTCGCGAACCGGAATGCCTTCGGTGATGCAGATCGCCATGTCCAGGTCGGCTTCGACAGCTTCCCAGATGGCGGCCGCGGCGCCTGCCGGCGGCACGTAGATCACCGACACGGTGGCGCCGGTCTGCGTGGCGGCTTCCTTCACCGAACCGAAGATCGGGATGTTGAAGATCGACTCGCCGGCCTTCTTCGGGTTCACGCCGGCCACGAAGGCGTTCTTGCCGTTCGCGTATTCCTGGCACTTCTCGGTGTGGAACTGACCGGTCTTGCCGGTGATGCCTTGCGTGATGACTTTGGTGTCTTTGTTGATGTAGATCGACATGACTTGTTCCTTAGGCCTTCTTGACTGCTGCCACGACCTTCTGGGCCGCGTCCGCCATGGTGTCGGCGCTGATGATCGGCAGGCCCGACTCGGCCAGCAGCTTCTTGCCTTCGACTTCGTTGGTGCCCTTCATGCGCACGACCAGCGGCACTTGCAGGTTCACGGCCTTGCAGGCTGCGATCACGCCGGTGGCGATGGTGTCGCACTTCATGATGCCGCCGAAGATGTTCACGAGGATGGCTTCCACGTTCTTGTTCTTCAGCATGATCTTGAAGGCTTCCGTGACCTTCTCGGGGGTGGCACCGCCGCCCACGTCCAGGAAGTTGGCCGGCTCGCCGCCGAACAGCTTGATGGTGTCCATGGTGGCCATGGCCAGGCCGGCACCGTTCACCAGGCAGCCGATGTTGCCGTCCAGCGAGATGTAGGCGAGGTCGAACTTCGAGGCTTCGACTTCGGCCGCGTCTTCTTCGTCCAGGTCGCGCAGGGCCACGATTTCGGGGTGGCGGAACAGCGCGTTGCTGTCGAAGTTGAACTTGGCGTCCAGGGCGACGACGTTGCCCTTGCTGTCACGGTTGAGCGGGTTGATCTCGACCAGCGAGGCGTCCGTCTCCATGTAGCAGGTGTAGAGCTTCTTCAGGATGTCGACCGTCTGGGCGGTCGAATCGGCCGGCATGCCGATGCCGTCGGCGATTTCCTTGGCTTGCGCGTCGGTCAGGCCGTCCTTGGGGTCGGCGTAGACCGTGATGATCTTCTCGGGGGTGGAATGGGCCACTTCCTCGATGTCCATGCCGCCTTCGCTCGAAGCGATGAACGCCACCTTCTGGGTGGCGCGGTCGGTCACGGCCGAAATGTAGTATTCCTTGTTGATGTCGGCGCCGTCTTCGATGTAGAGGCGACGCACCTTCTGGCCTTCAGGGCCGGTCTGGTGGGTCTTGAGCTGCATGCCGAGGATCTCGCCAGCCAGCTTCTTGACGTCTTCGATCGACTTGGCGACCTTGACGCCGCCGCCCTTGCCGCGGCCACCCGCGTGGATCTGGGCCTTGACGACCCAGACCGGGCCTCCAAGCTTCTGGGCGGCCTCGACCGCCTCCTGAACCGTATAGGCCGGGATGCCGCGCGGCACCGGCACGCCGAACTTGGCAAGGATTTCCTTGCCTTGGTACTCGTGAATCTTCATGAGGGATGTCTCTCGGAAGGAGGAGGTTGAGAACGGGAGATCGGGAGTGAGACTGTTGTTTCTGCTCTGTTGTTCGCGGGCGACGGCAGCCTGACGGCTGGGGGCGGCGAACAACCGCGGACTGTATCATGGTGCGCCGCACCAATACTTGATGCGCGGTTGCGGTCAATACGTACTTTCTTCTAGCCACCCTACGCATACTCCGATATGGCCAAGGTTTTCATCGACGGCGAAGCCGGCACCACCGGCCTGCAAATTCGCGAGCGGCTGCAGACGATGCCGCAGATCGAGCTCGTGAGCATCGCGCCCGAGCTGCGCAAGGACGTGGCCGCCAAGCGCGAGCTGATGGCCGGCGTCGACCTCGTGGTGCTGTGCCTGCACGACGACGCGGCACGCGAGTCGGTCGCGCTGATCGACCAGCTCCCGGGCAAAAAGCCCAAGATCATCGACGCCTCGACCGCCCACCGCATCGCGCCGGGCTGGGTCTTCGGCTTCCCCGAACTCGTCGAAGGCCACTGGCAGGCCGTGGCCCAGGCCGACCGCGTCGGCAACCCCGGCTGCTACGCCACCGGCGCCATCGCCATGGTGCGTCCGCTGGTCGACGCGGGCCTGCTGCCGGCCGACTTCCCGGTGTCGCTGCCTTCGGTGAGCGGCTACTCCGGCGGCGGCCGGACCATGATCGAGGACTACGAGGGCGGCAAGGCGCCGCTGTTCGAGACCTACGCGCTGGGCCTGAAGCACAAGCACATCCCCGAAATCATGACCTACACCGGCCTCACGCGCCGCCCGGTCTTCATTCCGTCGGTGGGCAACTTCAAGCAGGGCATGCTGGTGCAGTTGCCGCTGCACCTGGACCTGCTGCCCGGCAAGCCCAAGGCCGGCGACCTGCAGGACGCCCTGGCCGCGCACTACGCCCGGAGCAACACGCCCGAGCAGTTCGTGAAGGTGCTGCCACCGACCGACGACGGCAAGCTCGACGCGCTGGCGCTCAACGACACCAACCAGCTGGAGATCCGCGTGTTCCCGAACGAGGACCACCGCCACGCCGTGGTGATCGCGCGCCTGGACAACCTGGGCAAGGGCGCCAGCGGCGCCGCGGTGCAGAACCTCAAGCTGATGCTGGCGCTCTGAGCCCCCGCGTCAACCGCTGACAAGAACAAGAGGCCGGCCCGCAAGGACCGGCCTTTCTTGCTTTCAGTCGGCCCGCATCGTGCCCGTGTCGCGGTAGCGCACGTGCCACGCAAACGCCTCTTCGAGCCGGTGCGGCGTGTGGCCGCCGCAGGTCGCCACGGCACGCGTGTAGTAATCCTGCAGCATCGCGCGGTACGGCTCGGCCGCGCAGTTGGCGATGATCGCCGCCGCCCGCTCGCGCGGCGCCAGCCCGCGCAGGTCGGCCAGGCCCACCTCGGTGACCAGGATGTCGACGTCCTGCGGCGCATGGTCCACGTGCGACACCATCGGCACGATGCTCGACACCGCGCCCTGCTTGGCGACCGACTTGGTCGCGAAGATCGACAGGTAGGCGTTGCGCGCGAAGTCGCCCGAGCCGCCGATGCCGTTCATCATGTGCGTGCCCAGCACGTGGGTCGAGTTGACGTTGCCGTAGATGTCGGCCTCCAGCGCCGTGTTCAGCGCGATGATGCCCAGGCGCCGGATGATCTCCGGGTGGTTGCTCACCTCCTGCGGCCGCAGCACCAGCCGGTCCTTGTAGCGCTCCAGGTCGCCGAACACCTGCCGCGCCTTCGCGGGCGACAGCGTGATCGACGAGCCCGAGGCGAAGTCCAGCTTGCCGGCGTCGAACAGGTCGAAGGTCGAGTCCTGCAGCACCTCCGAGTACATCGTGAGGTGCTCGAAGGGCCCCGCGCCCAGCCCCGACATCACCGCGTTGGCGACCGTGCCGATGCCCGCCTGCAGCGGCAGCAGCCGCTCGGTGAGCCGGCCCTGCGCCACCTCTCGCTCGAAGAAGGCCACCAGGTGCGCCGCGATGGCCGCGGTCTCGGCGTCCGCCGGCAGCACGGTGGAGGTGCTGTCGGCCTTGTCGGTGATGACGATGCCCAGGATCTTCTCGGGCGGGATCTCGATGGCGCTGGTGCCGATGCGGTCGTGCGGCGCCACCAGCGGCATCGGCTCGCGCTGCGGGCGGTGCTTCGGAATGAAGATGTCGTGCAACCCTTCGAGCGCGGTCGACTGCGAGGTGTTGATCTCGACGATCACCTTGTCGGCCAGGATCGCGAAGCTCGCGCTGTTGCCGATCGAGGTGCTCGGCACCAGCGCGCCGGTCTCGGTGATGGCCACGGCCTCGATGATCGCGATGTCGATCGGCGGAATCTGACGCGTGCGCAGCATCTCGACCGTTTCCGACAGGTGGTGGTCGATGAACATCACCTCGCCGCGGTTGATCGCCTGGCGCAGCACGGTGTCGACCTGGAACGGCATGCGCCGGCTGATGGCGCCGGCCTCGGTCAGCTGGCGGTCCACGTCGCCACCGAGCGAGGCGCCGGTCATCAGCGTGATCTTCATCGGCTCGCGGCGCGCGCGAGCCGCGAGCGCCAGCGGCACGGCCTTGGCGTCGCCGGCGCGCGTGAACCCGCTCATGCCGACCACCATGCCGTCGCGGATCCATTCGGCTGCGGCCTCGGCGGTGGTGATCCTGCTGCGCAGGGCGGGCAGGCGGATGCGGTCTTCGTGCGGCATGGGGGACAAAACGTCTTTCTTTCGTCAGGCAGGGAAAAGAAAAGCCGGCACCGCGCGCGCGGCGGGTGTCAGCGCAGGAAGTAGTCGACCGGCACCAGCGGCGCCGGCGCCGGGGCGCCCACCGACTGGCACAGGTCGATCTCGAGCGTGCGGCACAGGGCCTCGAGCGGCAGGTCGTTCGACTCGGTGCCGAAGGGCTCCTCGATCTCGTCGCCGAGCGCGTCCAGGCCGAAGAAGGTGTAGGCCACGATCAGCACCACCACCGGCGTCATGAACCCGACCGAGTCCACCAGCCCGAAGGGCAGCAGGTAGCAGTACAGGTACGCCGTGCGGTGCAGCAGCAGGGTGTACGAAAAGGGAATGGGCGTGCTGAGGATGCGCTCGCACGACGCGGCCGCCGCACTCAGCGCCGACAGCGTGCCGTCGACGCCCGCCGCCAGCGCCGGGTCGATGCGCCGCGCGCGCAGCGCTTCGCGCAGGTCGGCGCCCATGTGCATCAGCAGCGCATGCGGCCGGTTGGCGACCTGCGTGAGGCCCTGCCACTCCGCTTCGCGCAGGAAGGGTTGGGTGTCGCTGGCGGCGTCGGTGCCGCGCAGCTGGTGGCGCAGCGCATGGGCGAAGGCCGCGGCGCGCAAGGTCATGCGCACGCGCAGATCGTCCAGGCGGCGGACGGTGTCGGCGCCGGCGTTCACCGGCGCATCGCCGTCGATGAGGCTCTGGCACTGGCGCGCCAGGTTGCGCGAGCGCAGGATCACCTCGCCCCAGAGCTTGCGCGCCTCCCAGAAGCGGTCGTAGGCCGCGGTGTTGCGAAAGCCCAGGAAGATCGCCAGCGGCAGGCCGAGCAGCGCGAAGGGCACGGTGCCGAGCGGGATCTTGATCGAGCCGAAGCGCCCGTGCAGCACCGTGACGACGATGGCCACGATCACGTTGAGCGTCAGCGCCGCGGCGATGCGCGGCAGGACGGAGCCCCGCCAGGACAGAAACAGCTTGAGCCCGGACGGGCGTTTCCGGACGATCATGAAAGCGGGGGGCAGGGGAGACAGGCAGGCATGGAGGCCGCGCACACCGCAAGGCCCGCGCGGGCGCTGATTGTCGCCGAGGCGTCAGCGCGAGGGCGGCGGGCCGCCCCAAGACCGACGAAGACGGTCGGGCTCAGCGCACGAGCCACAGCCCCACGCCCAGCAGGACGGCCTGCGCCGCCAGCGCGATGTAGAAGAGCTTGCGCGAGGGCGTCGCCATCTCCTGCAGCACCTCGTGGATGCGGCGCGTGAGCAGGGCGCGCAGCGCGGGGTCTTCGCCCGTCGCCGGCGTCGTCGCACCGTGCGCGGCACGCTCCTGCTGCCACTCGGCCAGCATGTCGCTCAGGGGCAGGCGGCCCAGCACGAAGCCGACCACCGCGCGCACGGCCCGGCCTTCGCCGAGCACCGGCGCGAGCTGCTGGCACAGGGCGTCGGGCGAGAGCCAGTCGGCCACGCGCTGCAGGCCGCCGTGGGTGCGCGGCATGGCTTCGATGCGGCCCGCGATGGCGTCGCCCAGCCGCTGCGACACGGCCTCGCCGCGCGCCGCGACCAGGTGCTGCATCGCGCGGGCGCGGCCCCGCTGCACGCCGAGCAGGAAGTACACGCCGACGAACAGCGACAGCAGCACGGCCACCAGCAGCGGCGGCGACATGATCAGCGCCAGGATGGCGCCCGCGCCACCGGCGCGCGCCGCCGGGATGCCCGGGCCCTGCAGCTGGGTCAGGTAGTAGAAGAACACGCCGCCGCCAAGGAACAGGCCGATCAGCGCGCCCTTGATGGCCGAGCCAGCGAAGGCGAAGCCGGCCTTGGCGCCGGTGCGAACGAGAGACTGCGGGTGGGCGGGTGGCGACGACATGAAGGGTTCCTCCGGTTTTTTTGAAAAGCCGCCTCCTGGGAGGCCGGTCGCTGGCGATCATGCCACCGCCTTCCCGCACCATAATCGCGCCACACAACAACGAGGAGGATCGTCATGGGAACCGTCAAGTTTCAGAAACCGACCGGCGCATTCGTCGCCGCATCCTGGGCCGCGCTGATCATCGGCGCCATCGTCTACCTGCTCGGGCTGTGGAATGCCGCGATGCAGCTCAACGAGAAGGGCTACTACTTCACCATCCTCATGTACGGCCTGTTCTCGGCCGTGTCGCTGCAAAAGACGGTGCGCGACCGGCTCGAGGGCATCTCGGTCACCGGCATCTACTTCGGCCTGTGCTGGGTCTCGCTGCTGCTGTCGGTGGGCCTGCTGGCCGTGGGCCTGTTCAACGCCTCGCTGGCCGCGAGCGAAAAGGGCTTCTACGCCATGGCCTTCCTGCTGAGCCTGTTCGGCGCGGTGGCGGTGCAGAAGAACGTGCGCGACATCGCCGCGTACAAGGCCGAGAACCCGCTGGCCGACGACGTCACGGCCACCGAGTAAGCCAGGCCGGGCTCAGCCCGCCTCGAGCAGGCGGCGCAGGGCCTGCAGGTCGCGCGCGATCCATCCGGCATCGCGCGCAAAGGCCGCATCGTCCATGTGCGGCTGGCGCAGCAGCGTGAACTGCAGCTCGCACACGCCCGGCGCCACGCCGATCACGCGAAACGGCAGGTAGACCTCGGGCACGCCTTCGGGCGCCACCCAGTGGTCGAGCACGCCCAGGTCGTTGGGCGGCGCAAAGCGCATGCGGGCCTCGCCGCTTTCGGGCGTGCGCACGATCCAGTGGTCGCCGTGCGGCACCAGCGCGCTCTTCGCGAGGCCGCTGGCCCAGTCGGGCAGCCGCTTCGGGTCGGACGCGAGCGCATAGGCGTCGCGCCATTCGCACTGCACGCGCTGCGTGATGACGCGGGACAGGGCCGCGTCGCCTTCATTCGCCGTTGGGGTCGTCGCTTGGGTCATCGAAGTCGCTCCTGAGCACCTTGGACACGACGGCGCCCGAGAAACCGCGCGCCATCAGGAATCGCATCTGTTTCGCGCGCTCCTTCGCATCGGCGGGTGGCGCGTCGAAGCGGCGGCGCCACAGGGCCGTGGCGCGCTCGACTTCGGTCTCCTGCAAGCCGGCCACCGCCTGCGCGATGGCTTCGGGCGCGATACCCTTGGCCTGCAGCTCCTGCTTCACGCGCAACGCGCCCGAGCGGGCAGCACGCTGGTGCAGCACCGAGGCGACCACGCGCGGCTCGCTGATGAAGTCCTTCGCGGCCAGCTCGTCGAGCGCCTTCGCCAGCGTGCCGGGCTCTTCCTCGTGCTTGGCCAGCTTGCGCTCCAGCTCCGCGCGCGAATGCTCGCGCTGGCTCAGGAGGCGCAGGGCGCGGCCTTTGAGGGAGGGGGCGCTGAAGGCCATTCGGGGGGTGGGTCGCTCACGCGGCCCACGCACTGCGCGAAGGCCGCTTATCTCAAACTTACTCCGCCGCCTTGTCGGCCTTCGAGGCCTTGGCGGGCTTCTCGGCCTTCTCGGGTTCGCTGCCAGCATCGGCTGCGAGCAGCGGAATGCCCAGCGACTCGCGCACCTTGTTCTCGATCTCGCGCGACAGGTCGGGGTTCTCGCGCAGGAATTCGCGGGCGTTGTCACGGCCCTGGCCGATCTTCTCGCCGTTGTAGGCGTACCAGGCGCCCGACTTGTCGATGATCTTGGCGTTCACGCCCATGTCGATGATCTCGCCCTCGCGGCTGATGCCTTCGCCGAACAGGATGTCGAACTCGGCCGTCTTGAACGGCGGGCTGACCTTGTTCTTCACCACCTTCACCTTGGTTTCGTTGCCGATGGCTTCGTCGCCCTTCTTGATGGTGCCGATGCGGCGGATGTCCAGGCGCACCGAGGCGTAGAACTTCAGCGCGTTGCCGCCGGTGGTGGTTTCGGGCGAGCCGAACATCACGCCGATCTTCATGCGGATCTGGTTGATGAAGATGACCATGCAG
>RCUP01000653.1_pt1 | contig 24568 bp, 21 predicted proteins | sample 2166341 | NCBI WGS metagenome assembly RCUP01 (sample SAMN09932325, study PRJNA488358) | compost metagenome | isolation source: compost soil in succinonitrile-enriched | place: Germany: Experimental Botanical Garden | reverse complement strand
CCAATTTGGTAACAACGGGATGCAAGCATAGTGGCGATATTCAGCGAATTCCGGATAAAGTAGGAGCAGCTGAGTACATTGAATTGGATTTGGCAGCATTGATCAATAGCGGAGCGAAATACGTAAGCTTTACCTGTAATGCCTTTACTAGTGGCGATTTGTCTGCAAATATGGTCATTGGTTGGATGAACAGTGCTTCACCGATGAAGATTTCTGAAAATGGAGTAGCATACAATCCGGCGGATGTTCAGCATCAGGTACGGATCAAAAAAGGACTCGATAAAGGAATGGTATTCGGAGTGCTGGATTTGATGAAGCGGGAAATCATTTGGTTGGAAATGCCGTTTGGTGGACAAATTGTTCAGTTCATGGATGCTAAAACCGTCTTGAATTTGGTTCGAAAATTAAATGCAAAATTAAAGATTGGTGAAGTGTTGCAATTGAAAGCGGCGATTCAGGGATTAACACTTGTTGAAAATCCTTCAGAAGCTGATGAAGTGTACGATTTGAATTGGGCTTCGAACAGTGCGAAAGTCAGCCAGATTCTTTTAGGCTAATTTGAAACTACTCCTTGCAATCCTATATTCATCTGCATGGAGAGTATTCCCCGGGATAATTTGGTTCCGGGGTTTGTGTTGTATCGGAAATACGGATAGACATGTGTCTATTAGCCCAGTGAATCCGCGTGGTTTGCCAAATGGCAAACTGGCAAATTGGCAAATTTGACAATTCGGATCGATCTTTCGGAATTCCATTTTCAGAGCAAGGAAATTTTACTCCTTCTCAAGGCAATTTCTTATTTCGCGTCAGCTGCCTGATAATCGGAAGTACAACCACCATCAAAACCGGCATCATGAGAATCAAAGTCGGATCATCATCCGAAGAAGTCGTTTCATCTTCGGTACACATATTTTCAAAAACCACTCCGGTAAGTATCAGGAACTCGATGCTGAAAATAATTGCAGAAGTCAACACAATTCCCAGGTTTTCATTTAACAAATAGGAAAAAGGCGGATAGAGAAAGTAAAGAACAATGATTAACACGATCAGAAACACCAAACCACCCAAAAACCAGAGATAATATTCCCAATCATTTTCAGGAATATCGCCTAAAGCAATCGCCTCGATAGATTTTTCGGAAAAATCCGTAAGCGTTCCTGAATAATAAATATAATCGTCGGGACTATATCGTGCCAAATAGTAATGACTGTTGATCCAGGTGAACAGGTTGATATCATCAAAGTCTTTCTGAGTAAATAGTTCGCCTACAACATAGTAATCATCCACAACATTGGTCGGGTCCAAAAGAATGACTTCACTGGCCTTAATGGTTAAACTGCAAAGAAAATCATCTCCGATGATCGATTCATTTTGCTGGTTGTGAAAAAACACCTTGATCTTCAGACCGGAAATCGTACTACTCTCCGCGGCATCTAAAACCATTCTGACAGATTTGACAAATTGGATCAGTGCTCTTTTCTCCTTGAAATCGAAATCCGGAAAATACAAGTTAATGGCATTGACTTTTTTCCCGTTTTTGCAATGGTCTATGACTTGCTCACACATGTACGAAATGGCTATAACTCCGGCCTTTTTATTGTTCAAAAAACGGCTCGTTCTGTGCTCTCCTGTAAAGCGGAAAAGCAAATCGGCATCCAAAACAGAAGAATCAGAGAAATCATCTGACTTTGCTTTAAGACTATTTCTGGGATAATAAATTTTATTCGCAGAATGATTATTGTCTTCATAAAAACTCTTTCCGCGCTTGAAATTCAGGTCTTTTGTCAACGCGAAATCTTTGATGAAAATGTCTCGCGACAAGGCCTTCGGGAAACGATGATTGCCAAAGAAATTGAAATACAGTTCTTTCCCTGAAACGGTGCTCAGCTGACGTAAAATACTATCCAGGATTTGCTGATTTCTGACCAGTTCATTCAGGTTGATTTTTCCTTTGTAATACTTTTTTAAAAACGCATCGGCATTGGAGACATAAACCGTGTCGTGAATGTAGATTGTATCGAAATAAGGTTCGAAAAAGTACGGATCATCCAGAGCTGGAACATCCCAGGGAGCAACGTAAGTATTGCCGCGCTGACTTTGTGCGGAAACAAATCCGGACAGCATTAAAAATATCACAAGGGGTATAAGCTGTTTCATAAATCTCAATTGACGAGTTTTCCTTCTTTTTCCAATTCTTTTCGGATCGTGCTTTTAAGCAAATCCAAACTCAGTTTCGGGGTTGTTTTCGGGTCGAACAACTGCAAGGCGCAGGATTGAACGACATTCAGCATACTTCCTCCCGACAGTTTGATCATTGCAGCTTCGCGTAACAATTCTTCCGCTTCTTCGCTGAGCCATTCCTGTGGAATTAAGCGTTGCCACAGTTCATAACGCAATTGCTGATTCGGAACAGGGAAGTACAACATCGATTGGAAGCGCCGGAAGAAGGCTTCATCCAGGTTGTCCTTGATGTTGGTAGCCAGAATCACCATTCCCGGGAAATCTTCGATGCGCTGAAGCAGGTAAGCGACCTCCTGATTTGCGTGTCTGTCATTCGAATCGGAAGTTTCCGTCCGCTTTCCGAACAAAGCATCTGCTTCATCGAAAAACAGGATCCAATTCTGATGTTCAGCGCGATCAAAGATCTTAGCCAGGTTTTTCTCTGTTTCACCGATGTATTTGGAAACCACCATCGACAGATCGATCCGGTAAACATCCATTCCATGTTGTTTTCCGAGTAGGGAAGCTGTTAACGTTTTTCCTGTTCCGGGAGGACCGTGAAACAAACAACGGTAACCACGTTTCAGGAATTTATCCAGATTCCACTGTTCGCTGATCTCTTTTCCGTGTTCCAACCATTGGGTGATTTGTTCAATTTCCTCCGTCAAATTGTAAGGAAGTACCAAATCTTCCCAATTCAGTTTGGTTTCCATTCTTCGTGCTGGGAAATCACTGCTGTAATCCGGGCGATAAGCTCCGTCATGGAAGATTTTTGCCAGAAACTCATCCGAAACACACAATTTCCCGCTTAAAAACGGTTCTCCGATACCCTGACCTTCCAAACGCAGGATATTTTCTTTGTAGTACCAATGCTCCTGACCAAATAAATTCATGACCGTTTTTCGTTTCTCCTCCGAATTGAGTGCTAAAAGAAAAGCTGCTGTTTCACCGGTTGGTAAAAAACCGTTGTGTGAAGTTCCCTTCCAACCACCGAATTCGGTATAAGGTCGGTCCAGGTTTTTGTTCAGAATGAAAAACAAATCCAGACTCTGCGGACTCACATGCGGCATCAGTGCCAAAAGCAAAACCACCTGTTCTTCCCACGACAGTTCTTTTCCAGTCCATGCAGTCAGTTCATTGTCTGCCGGAAACGGAATCTCCTCCATAGATTTATAATCGCCTTCCTGCCCGAAATAGAGCGCGAAAGCCGTGTGAAGGAGTGTCTGAAAATAGGAGATAACAGCTGTCATTTTTTATTGTTTTATAGTATTAATCCTCATCACTATCATCTTCCTGCCATTGCGAAAATCCTCCTGTATGACCAAATCCTCCATGAACAAACATATCGACTAATTGCATGTTGTATTTTCCATTTTGATGATGCCATGTCCATTTTCCTTTTCTGGATTCTTTTGTAATACCAGCTTGCCTGTCTCCAAGACCGAAATGCTTGGCACGTGACATATTCGGAATTTCTTCTTTACTTCCGGCTTCTTCTTTTTCCGCCTGAGCACCGATTTCTACACTTTTTGTTACAGGATTGTCTCCTTTATCCGGTACGAGAGGATAGATATTGTTGGAAAATGAATCAATCTCATTTCCGCTTTTTGAGAATCGGAACCATTTTAATCCTTGATTGGGGGTGTTAATCTTTTTACTGCTTGTTTCCGTATCAGTACCATCCCCATTGTCTATTCGAACGTCCGTTTTTAATTGAACAGCATTATTTCTGATAGCAGATATTGCCTGAAGAACAGGTCCTATTGTTTTGTTCGTAAGTGCTTTCGCTCCCATCACATCTGCTTCTTTTTCCAAACCTGCATCGTCATTTACCGGAACAGTTCCTTTCATCTGCATAGTCGGTTTTACGCGTCCCTGCTTTTGCTGAACCACATGCCATGCTTCGTGCGGAAGGTGTTTTTCCTGTCCGGGAGCCACATGAATATCCGATCCCTGTGCGTAAGCGTGTGCTTGTAATGTTGCCGGTTGAGAAGAATTGTAATGAACCTTCACATCATCCAGACTGTGTCCGGAAAGATTCTCCACTCCTGTTTTTAGATTATCAGGCAAACCTGTTTTGTTTTCCTTCTGTTGAATCGGTTCGTCCTCTGCAGTTTGAAGCTGTGAAGTTCCCCTTTTGTAAGCCTGAAGAATCGTTTCCGTAGAGGCTTGTTTTACAGCTTCGGATTTGCCGGCTTTTTGAGAATCGCTATGTGAGACGTTCGTTTTCATAGTTTGACGTTACAGATCAGCATTGATTGATTGGTTTTCCTGTTCGCTGGCATATCGGTTGTTCGGATCGTAAGAAGCATAGTAGTATGTTACGTGATTGTCGAACGTTGCGGGAAAGGCATTGGGTGCAAAATTATTGGTGAAGGCATTGATCTTGCCCATTAACATGTTTTGTTGTTTTGTTTTTTTGGTTCCTGCGAAATTGGTTTCAACAACAATGTTGTTTTGAATGTGAGCAGGGAGGGCATTGTATTGCGGTGTCACGCGATAGGTTAGCCAAAGATGCTTGAAACCATTGTTGTAGTTGTTGGTCTTCAGGTATTTTCCTGTTGGATTCGCAACTTTCAGTTTCTTTTTAGGGTTTCCTCCGCCGGCACCTGCAGCGGGATCAGCTACATGTCCGTTAGAGTCAATAAACGCGTCTTTTAAATGATTCGGATTAATAGCTTTTGCGTGAGGGAGTGCATTGTTTGCCCAATACAAAACTTGTTGTCCGTTCGTATGTTGTATCGTTTGTGATGTGTTCATCGCTGCTTCGTAACGATTATTGTTCTTGGTACCGTGATTCGTTACTGCGTTGATAACAGGTGTTTCAACCTGGTGTAAATGAGTTGGATTGTTCGATTTTTGAGTTCCCAGAAAAATATTGGAAGGCGTTCCTTGAGTATAAGTTTTGCTATTCTCAAGACGATGATTGATCAAATGCATTTTAGTAGATGCCTGATTCAGATTTCGATCCCGAACCAATCCACCTCCACGGGAAAAGCCTCCCCGGTAGGAATTCATTCCGGTTGGAGTTCCGGGTTTGGAAGCTGCTCCCGGATCAAGACCTTCTCCGGCCGTGGTAATCGAATTGCTTACCCCACAATTAGTAACATTCTTAACGCCGCCGGTATTGAAAGCATGAACGCCATAATTACCATTTTGATTTCCGGCCTGATTAAACTGCGGGCCATTGAAAGCCATTTGTTTGGTCTTGTTATCCGGAGTTTTGAATTGCAGTTGGGGTTCATTTGAAACGGGTTTCAATGCTTTCGCACCCATTACATCCGCTTCTTTTTCCAAACCTGCATCGTCATTGATATTCGTTTTTCCTTTTAATTGTCTGGTTGGCTGAACGCGTCCTTGTTTCTGCTGTGCCACATGCCAGGCTTCGTGCGGAAGGTGTTTTTCCTGCCCGGGAGCTACGTGAATATCCGTGCCCTGTGCATAAGCATGAGCTTGCAATTCTGCCGGTTTTGAGGAACCATAATGCACTTTCACGTCATCCAGGGAATGACCGGAAAGATTTTCAACTCCTGATTTCAGATTATCAGGCAAACCTGTTTTATTCTCCTGTCGCTGGACAGGTTCTTCATCTTCCTCACCCAATTCTGCCAATTGAGCAGTTTCAAACTTTGCCTGAACAGCTTCCTCTTCTTCAGGAGCAGCTTGAAGTTGTGCCGTTCCTTTTTTGTAAGCCTGAAGAATAGAACCTTCCTGTGCCTGATTCTTCGCTTTTGTCTGTACCGAAGAATGATTGTTTGGCTTTTGTTGCACTTTTGTTTTCATAGCAATATCTTTAAATGAGTAATGGTGTTTTTACTTTGGTCTTCTATTTAAATTTCAGTTTTTTACCTTTTCAATTTTGAATTTTCAATTGTTTCTATCTCCACTTCACCTGGATCGCTTTCTTCATCCAGCTGAATTTGATGGTCCTGAAATTCCAGGGAACATAATCCAGAAGCATGTCAAAACCTTTCGCTTCAACAATCAGTAAGTACATGTCATCCTGTTCTTCCAATCTTCCTTCTCTGCGCAAAAAACCTTCCCGCAGACCGGAAATAGAGGTTTCTCCCAAACGTCCCCAATTTTGGATAACTCCTTCAAGCATGCCGTCAACCGTCGTTTTTTCATCATCAGTCAGATCTGATTTTTTAGGAATCGGAATTCCTGTCTTGAAATTGACGAGCAACTTGTTTAATTGCATTTGATATTCCGGAAACTCACCAGCGTCTCCAAAAACGGCATATTGTGTCAGGAAAATTCCTTTGATTTGCGCTTTCCTGTTTTTGAATTTCCCATTCTCAGTAAGTTCGAACATGGAAAACAGCCGGGGCAGAAAGGGAGCAAGCAAAACCAATCCCGAGTTGTCAATAAAAGCGCTTTTCGACAAATCTTCTTCTGTTTCTTCTATTTCCGCCTCGTCTTCCGGATCTTCTTCTTCATCTTCGGATTCTTCTTGCTCTTTCAGACTTTTGGCATCTTCATCTTTCAGTTCTTTCTGCAGTTGCAGAAGCAACGGTTCTTGTTCATTGAGAAGTATAAATTCTTTGATGAAGACTTTTCGTTGTTTTTGACTTAACTCCCGACGAAGGAAGGTCCACAATTCAAGCAACAATTCTTTTTGATTGCGATGTCCGGCTTTTTTTGAAAAGCTAAAAATCAATTGAATCACTGCTTGTTCGTTGAAGGAAACGCCCCATTTCCTGGAAATGAAATCGGTCATTTTTTTGACCAAGTCCAATACCGGAATCAAAAATTTCATCCATTCCAAATTCAGCGAAAGTGCATGAATGATCGGCATGTTTTGCTCGTTTTCAGTGAAATAGTGTAACAACCGTTTTTTGTTTTCTACCAATGTTTTCGAATAAACCAGATCTTCCTCCTGTTTTGTAGAAGGATTGCCCGCTTCGATTTTTTGTCTGATGGAAGCCAGGATTTTAAACAAGTTAAAAGGGATGGAAAAATTGGAATGCTTGAAATCCAAATAGAAGTAATCGATTAATTGTTTGAGCGATAAGTTGTAATGAGCTCCCGTTTTTTCCAAAACCCTTTGTACGATTGATTCCTGATTGAAAACCTGATTTTTGGTTTCTTCTAGCACATCAAACAAAAACGACCATTTCAAACGCTGAATAGAACTGATGACTTGTCCTTCGATCTGAACTCCATTTCCTGAATGATGTAACAATTGCATAAAAGAAGACAATTCAATCGCTTTCGACGGCAGAATGATGGCTAATAAACGATAACGGGTCGATTCGCTCAACTGATCCAGAAGCAATTCTCTGAAAAGGGAAGAACCCAATTTCGACTTCAATTCTAAAACCTGTTCTTTGGTGAGTTTTGTTTTTTCAGTGAGTAAATGAAATTGAAAGGCCACGGCATCGTACGTTTTGGTTTGCTCCGATTTCTTCTTCCCTAAAACCAGTTCCGAATACAAGCGATGAATCAAATCCCGAAAATCATGTTGAAATTTCCATTTACCGGTTTCCATATAAGCGAACGAAATAATCTGCCACAATTCGACATTGTATCGTGCCGCAAGACGTTTGAAAACCTGCCAAACCAAGTATTCTTTATTGACTCTGGAACTCTTTGAAATGGCAAGTAGGGGAAGAATAATCTGCCATTTGAAAAGCATGAATTCTCCACCTGATTTTCCTTGCAGCGCTCCGCTTTGATTTTGTTTATTTAAATGTTGTGCATATTCTATCACAAAAGGAGCATCTGAAGGAACAAGCAAACGAACGAGGTCGAAAATTTCTGCTTCGCGCAAAGGCTTGATGATTTGCAAAACATGTTGTTCATTCTCCAGCAAACTGCGCAATTGATTTAAATCCGCCTCGTGAAGTTTCAACGTCTGTTTGGGATTTTTCAACTCCCGTAAAATTTGTGGCCATTCTTCCGGCTTCCGGATACGAATCGACATGGAAACGATGTATTCTTCGGCTTTTAATTCCTGTAGAATAATTTGTAAACCGGATGGAATTGCACTGCTGAAATCCTTATCGAGGATAAAAGTGAGTGAATGCAGTAATTCTGAGTAACTCAGGTTAATATGTGATGCCAGGTTACCAATCGTGTCTTTTACAAACAACTTCCGGTTAAATGCCGCACTTTGATTGCTGAGAAGATAAGAATACACAACTTTCCAAATAGCGATGCGCCGCTCTTCTTCCCGGATTTGAGCATACTGAGATTCTGCATATTTGACTCTCAAAAAAACGACATAAGAACGAATGAATGAGAATTCTGCAGGAGCAAGCAACTGAACGACTTCAAACAAATCCGGATCATCCAGTTGGTAAATCATTCGCTGTTGCAAACTGGTATAATGTCCGTAAGATTTCAAAAAAGAACTCAGTTCTTTGGCTTTGCTTTTCAAAACGGATTGAAACAATTCGGTCACATTTTTGAAACGCTGAGCCAGGTTCCAGGAAAGCGTTCCATGCAGTAGAAATTGCTTCAACGCTTCCAGTTGATAATCGGCTTCTTCCAGGCGCTTGTCTTCTTTTTTGGAAGGATACAGGATTTCCCGCATCAGGCTTTCTTCCAGTTTTTCTTCCAGAATCCGTTCGAAATCCTGCTCAAAATCTTCTTCGTCAATATTTCCAAGATCCAGGTCCAATTTTGAGATTTCTATTTCAAAACCGTATTGGTCGCAGCGCATCAACACCCGGTTAGCAACTTCTGTGATGTGTTTATCTGCAAAAAGCTCAAAATCGCGATACCAGCTTTGAATGAAAGATTCATCATGAGCAGTAACATGCAACGCTATGGATGAAATACTGTTCATTGAATGTTCTGTAAAAAGGAATGACTTACTCTGAAAAATGCCCGGATCGACTCGGAAAAATGAACCAGATCTTTCGTTTTTCTACTCGCTAAAGCTTCCCGCCATCTGTAATAGATTTGCTCGAAATCATAGATGTAGTCCGAATCCACGCGATACAAGCGAATGTGCAAATGTGCCGGAAGTCGTTCTCTGAGTAATTCTTCCAAACGTTCATTAATCACTTGATTTTCGAAGCGACTGGAAGCAATGATGGATAAGGTATTTCCTTCTGTTTCCTCCTTTTCTTCCGGATATGCATACTGAAGTAAGGAGTGTTCGACCAGGTAAAACAAATGTCTTTCCGGATTCAGAAACCGGACGAGTGCCCACAAACGATTTGCCGAACGGATGAGGTGTTCTTTCGTTCTGTAAGTTCCGATAATCATCCATTCTTCCTTTCCGGGATAACGAAAAACAAGAATCCAGCGATTGTTTTCACTCAACTGAATCATCCGGTAATAAGCGGCATTGGAACCAACCGAAAGAAAACTCTCGAAAATGGCATTCCTTCTTACCAAACTGATTTCGTGCTGAAGGGACGGAAAATATTCTTCTTTCCAATCCATCTCGTGAACGGGAATATTTTGTGGCGTTTCATTGAAAATCGGATTGTAGAACACACCGGATATCGGTGCAATATCCAGGTATACTTCGTATTGATCGAAGAAAACGTCGTCGGGAAGTAAATCAAGTCCCAGATTTTTCAACAAATCCCGCACGGGAATTTCCGATTCTATTTTTTTTCCGTGAAGCAGAGAGAACAATTCTTTAAAAACGATATTACTCTCTGTGGGCTTCAGTTTATTAAAGGAACGGAACCTGTTTCGGTTCAATTCCGGGAGCTCTTCTGTTAAAAGAGAACGATATTTTACTTTAGATGTTGGCGGTTGAAAATCCTGAAAAAATTGAGCGGTATCTTCTCCGTACAAAGTATCCAGAATATCGAGAAAACCAGATTTCTTGTTCTGAATTGAATCGGGAGTTTGTAATTGGTTTTTTTTCTGAAATTTAGCCCGGTCAACGACTTTGTTCACCTCCGGAATAGAAACCAGTGAAACGCGTCCTTCCGGTGGCGCTTCTTTGAAACTGATTAATTGCGGTGTATGCTGAATTTGTTCGGTAGTATGTGCCAACATGAAATCCATCATCAGCAAATATCCTTTCAACTGAAGTACATGTGCCTTATTGCGCTCGGAAGCTTCTTGCGGAAGACCTCTTAAACCAATTCCGTACGCATCCGGAAAATCCAGTTGGAACGAATTGTAATTTTGAATTTTAATCGGCTTTTCGGTAGATTCCGCATCGTAAATCCGTTCGATACGGGTTATATCTTCCTGCTTTTTTTTCTTTTTTCCGGAAGATTTGGTCAGAAGATGAATATCGTCCCAACGCAGGTCTTCACAGAGGTTCCTGTTTTCATGAAACAATACAAAGATCTCTTCCTTGATGTTTTCGGTAGAAGCTAAAGGATTATTCGGAGAAACAGAAGCCTTTATAACATAGTATCCGTCGTTGAATTCAACCGAACACGTTTCGATATGCTCGATGTTACTCAAAAACAATTGTTCATAATCGTCCGGAGTAACGATCGATTGAGAAAAGATGAAATCAGCAGGGAGGATTCCTTTGTTGGTGTAATCTGTAGGGTCAGGACCAATGAATGCCTGAAAAGGAAGTTCCAGTTTGTATTGTAATTCAAACAAAGCGTAATTCATGTTGTCCGAAATGGTAACACCCGGGTCATGAATATTGAAATCAGTCCATACATCTCCACTCAGTTCCTGCAAACGATCGAGTGTTCGTTCTTGGAGTTCCTGATAAAAATTGGCCGTTCTTTCTCGCTTCTTGATAAACATAGGCTATAGATTTTCCATGAGCGGGTTATCCCAAAGTGACGTAATCGAACTATGAATGAAAATATCATTCCCTAGCATAAACCGGGTTCTGACCTGAAGTTTGCAAGCGCGTTCATTCTTGGATTTGCGCCAGCGGATAATCAGTTTGTGCCCAAACATTCCGAAATGGGAACGAATGCGGCTAATCTGTGGTTTGGCTCCGAAACAATGTGTTGCATGAGCAAGCAGAATGGCATGTTTTCCGGTATGGCGTTTCCCCATCACGCAAACTACTTCGAGGGCATGAATTCCTTCTAAATAATCCGTCAGGTCGTGCCATTTTCCATCAGCCGGAATTTTTTTCTGATTCTTTTTTCCGGATCGCTGTTCTGCATTCAATGTTCCCTTCATGTTGATATCACAGCCTTCTTCTCCGAGTTCAATTTCCCCGGTTTGTTTCAGAAGAATGAGCGGGTGTTTTTCTTTTTCATTGACACGACTGATTTTCATGTCGTTATTCATAATGCCGAATTCCCAGCGCCCTCCGCCATCATCCGTCATGCTTTGAAGAAAAGTCATAACGGTTCCTTCCTGTTCCGATGTAGGGGCGAGTTTGATTCCGGATTGGGAATCTTTCGAAAAACCATCGTCCAGAATATTGACTGATGAATCAATCAGATTTTTGAAATCGTCAGCAGTAGGACGTTGCCCTTTGCTGAATCCTTCAATCAATGTATTTCTGTTTCTAATCGCCATGATTCTATTTTTTTCAGAGGATAAATGTTTTACCGATTTCCATATCGCCCAAACCGTAGTCGTAAGGGATATCCAACGGATTATTTTCCTCCACTTGTATAATGTGAGTTTCTGAGGGTACAAAGATGATGTATGGTTTATCCGGACTCAAAACATTCTCCTGATCTCCATATTTATCCAAAACATAATGATTGCGTTTTCCGGATTTATCCTGTGATACACGGATTACTGCAAAATAACTGATGTCGGCAACAAAATCTGCATCCTTAATAGCATTGTAGAGCCTTGAAATATGAACAGCTTCCCCGAATTTGGGTAAAACACCCGTGGCTTGCCAGGGAGCAATGAAATTGTCACAGACTTCATAGAGTGATTCGAGAGGAACCAATTGGTTTTGATCTTTTAAACGGATGACACATTTTACCTGAAGTTCTTCGTAAACAGGATTGACCACATCGACCAATACATTTTTGGAAGTGCGGGCACCCAAAAAATCCTCAATTCTGGAAAGAATTCCTGACGGCACCATTGGTTTTGAGTTATCCAATGTCTTCAACTTGTTTTGAGGAATCACCACAACGGTTACAACTCCTTGTTTTGAGTTTTTCAGGTTGGTATTGGGTAAGCACAAAGCTTTACCGATATCCGAAAATTCCTGCAGCGTTAAAAGCTCGAAATCTCTTGCCGTAACAGCTCTTCCACGATGAGTAACAAATTCGGAAACCCGGACTTGCATGTTTTTCACGTCCTCCAATTCCTGACCGGAATAAAAAGTCGTAATCTGTTCAATATGGGTGATTCCGGGCAATTTCTTTTCGGGTTCCAGAATACCATTTGAGTTTTTGAACGATTGCATTTTTTCAACCGATGCATCGTCTGTTTCAAGAACAACCAATCCGGCATTGTTGTAAATAGCTCTGATTTCTGGAACAAATTCGTGGTTTTTCATAAAACCTGCTCTGATCCATAAAATGCCGTCATTATCATAGAGATTGGGCGGAATATGCAAAGGAAAATTGTAGACCAGGTTTCCACTGATGGTCATGCGCTTTGTTTCGTCTTTTACAATGAAACCGCGCGGAATTTCCTCCCAATAATAGCCGTCTCCCCAGTACATGTTAATTTGCGGAAGATTTTCAATCGTCATTTCGTTGCTGGTTGCTTCCAAAACAAGGAATGTGGAGAATAATTCGCCGCCTTTTACATTTTTGAAACCGAGTATCAGGCTGGCATCCGTTTCCTGTGAAAAGACAAAAGGAATTCCTGTATTGGTGCTGATTTCTCTGGAAGAAACAACTCCGAATGGATGGAGTTGATCTACAATGACATTGCTGTTCCGGGCATTTTTCCGCAAATCAATAATGTCTTCCGAACGGTAATCCAGTGTGATGTTTTCTACATGCGGGAAAATAGGCGGAAGTAATACCGGAAGTCTCTTTTTACGCCATTTTTTCATCATCATCCGTTCGGTGAAGAGATCACGGTATTCCTGGTTCCCAAATCCCATATCGGGTTTTTCAAGCGTCAGACGCACAAAGCCGGTACGGGTTTTAATCGTGTATTTGTACTCTTCTTCACTCAGTTCGAAAGGAAGCATTTTTTTAATGATGATCTTATCGAAGGAGCTTAATTCCGAAACGGCTTTATCCATTTTTGCAGCATTCGGATCTTCGGTTACCGCATCTTCAAAGAGTGGAAAACTACTTTTTCCTGTAGTTGGAAACCAGCTGTTGTCGCTCAGATAACGCACCCGGATTTTGAAAGTGTCATTCTCAATCACTTCCGGATAAGCAGCGTAATGTCCTTTTAATCCTTTCGGATGCAGCGGCAATTGATTCCATTTGATCGAAACATTGATACTCGTGGTATTTTTAATCGCCATTTCGTAATTCCCCAAAGCCATCCAGGTTCCGGCAGAAGTATTGATCCCGAAAGGAGGGAAGGACTTGGAATTATCGATTTTCCCCAATTCATTGTAAACCTGCATATCATTCAATCCTTCTACTTTTGTCCGGATAATGATGCGTTGGATGCGCAATTTATGAATCCAGGAATAAGGATACAGCCATGCATCGAAATTGAGGCGAATCTGAACTGCCGGAAACTCGGATTCAAAATGATGTACTTCCTGTGTACAACCAACGGTTGACGGAAAATCCTCGGGAAGCAAGAATTTCAAAACCAAACGGTTGCTTACCTTGTCTTTTTTAACCTCGTAAACATTGACATTCGTCCATCCTGTTGGCGTGCTGATCGTAATGTAAAAAAGATTGTTGAACAGATTGGATTGAAGGGTTTGTGCCTGAATTTTGTCGTCTCTTTTTAAGAGCTCTTTTTCCGCTTGCTCGAGGGTGTAGAGCCATTTTTTATTCTCCGCTTCAAAACAAATCGTGACATTTCGTTTTCCTTCGCGCAAGAGTAAAGAAGGTGCCGCAATACGGATTCCGATAGCTCTTGTTTCAAGGGAATGATGCTCGTGGTCGAACAACAACGTACGATCCGAAACAGGTCTGTCGTGCAATAAATCGCGGGTTTTGATAGCTGTTACAAAATTCAGATTTGCAGCAGGGTAGTGATATGGGTTTCGCTCCATGCAAACGGTATAAGCATTTACAGCAACGATATCCTGAACGACCAATTCATCTTCCAGGCGATAAGTCAGTACATTTTGATCCGCATTTTTTCGGTTGAATCCGGTGTTTTTTTCAATTGTAATGGTTCCCGGAGTAATTTTGTCGAAAGCAAGCCAAACCCGGTCTCCTTTTACAGAAAGCGGACTGACTTTGAGGTATTCTGTGAGGTACCAATTGGCAAAATCATTCCAGCGATTGTTGTATTGTTCGCTTACTTTTTGGAGATTCTCAATAAATGCAAGAAGCAATGCCTGAGAAGGTTCCATCTTTCCGATAGCCTCGTGTGCATGTTTTCGTCGGATACTTTGTTGTAACCCCTTCAGTTCATCTAAAAAGCTTTCAAAATAACCCTCCGGAATTTCCTTTTCATTATAAAACCGGATCCATCCTGCTATTTGAATCAATTTTTCGAGCATAGCAGCTTTGTCGTTGTCCAGCATCTTAAAATTGCCGGGAACGAGTAGCCGATCTAACCGATCCTTTCTGCTATATCCGTCTCTTGATTCCATCTAGTATGAATTGAAAATGTAGAATGTAGAATTGAAAAGAAAGTATCTCCTTTGTTGAAGCGATGCAACGTAACTGTTAGAATAACTTTTTTCAACTCTCATGCTTTTCATTTTTTCACTTTTCCCTTCTTTTAATTCATCATTAGTTAAAGTTGTGTTCCTTCCAGGAAGTAGAAAGGATAAACCATACTGCTCCTGCTGTTTGTTTGCCGGATCGTAAAATCTATTTTGATCCACAAAATTCCTTCCATCGCGTCCCGGATTTCGACTTCCACTAAGTCTGTAATGATCCGTGGTTCGCCTTCGCGAATGGCTTGTTCTATAATGTCAACAATCAGGGTTCTTTCCGAAAGATCAATTTTTGAAAAGACCCATTTGTCAATAGGGCAACCGTAATTGTAACGAAATACCCGTTCTCCCGGAATGGTGGAAAACAGAATTCGCAGACTTTCCCAAATATCTTCTTCGTCGGAAACCAGATGCACTCCCCGTTGATTGAAGCGCACCGGAAATCCCCATCCGGTTCCTAAATATGTTTTGTCACTCATTTTAACCTCCGATTAGTACGGTTGGACATCCTAAAACAATGGCTCCGCCGTGAGCGCAGGTATCGCCCATTCGTGCAGCTGGTTTTCCTGTGATCAGAACTGTTGCCGATCCTTTGACAATACTGTCCGGCGGACCAACGCAAACGCACATGTCTCCCATCACTGCTGCGGGCAATCCGCCAATCAAAACAGTGGGAGCTCCCGGTCCTGTAATGGGTCCGCCAACATGTGGAATAGGTGGAATTCCCGGTGTTACCATCGGGCATGTGTGCATATCTGTTAATCGGGCAGCTAAACTCATGGTCTTTTAATTTATCATTACTATTGCGCCTTTCACCGTCGTTTGTCCTGCGGCAGACAATTCGGCTGAGGCATTTCCTTTTGCCGTGAAACTGGCATCTGCTGTCAGTTCGATATTGGTACCTTTTACCGTTGCATTCACTCCTGCTTTCACACTGGCGTTTGTTCCTGCATCTGTTTTTACTTCCGTTCCGGCTTTGATCGTAATTTCTTTGGTTGCCTGGATCAGGATTCCATTGTCGGAAAGCACTATTTTGTTTCCGTTCTGATCGGCCATGGTAACGGATTTATCCTTGTCACTCAATACCAGTTTGTTGGCGCCGGGAGTGGTTACCGTTACAATTTTGTTTTCATCATCCATCTCAAACTTTAATCCCGATTTGGATTGAAGAAACTGTTTCGGGTTTTTTGCATCAATCTCTAAAGGAGCAGTATTAGCCGAACTGTATAAACTTCCGAGAATAACCGGATAGGTGGGATCATTATTGAGGAAACCGAGGATCACCTCATCACTGATATTCGGAATGAAATAGGCCCCGAAACTTTTACTGCTCCAAAAATTGCTCAGGCGTGCCCAAACTAAATTCTTGTCACTGTTCAATAAAGGAATTTCCACCTGAATGCGGTATTCTTTTCCCGGATCACCATCGATTTTTTTAACAACTCCGATATGTAATCCTTCAATTCCGGGAAGCAAACCTGCAGCCGGTGGTGCAACAACATCTGTGTTTTGGGTTGCCATTTCCGGATCGATTCCCATTCCCGCGGTCGTTAACCATTCTCCGTCCTTGATTTCGTGTTCCACCATGCCGATAAAAGCATCACCGTTGAAGCGTTTCCCTAAACCTGCCAGCTCAATCAAACAACCCGGAACAGCCAAAGAACTCCCTTGAAATTTGATTTCACCGCGAATTCTCGATAAACCGGCTTTTAATGCCTGAGCATCAGCCCAGGTTTGCAGCTGAGAAGAATCGCCGTAGCTTTCTGTTTGAATTTCCCAGCGGTCTCCGCCGATTGATTCCGATAAAACATCCGGAGCTTGATCTCCCTGACTGTTGAGTGTTGGTTTTGCCGAAGCAGCCTGAATCAATTTCTGAGAAGTGATGTCCCAAGCGTAAGCATCTACTCCGGCGGTTTGATCCGTCGTTTGCAATTCTCCCCGGAAGGAGATTAAATCCGTTCCGTAAGTAACATTTAATACTGCTGCTGCAGAAACTGCCGGCTTGGTGATTTTGACGGAAGTACCATCCGTAATGATAATCAAACCGTTTGCATCAGCACGCGAACAAATGAAATCCCAATCGGAACAGTAGTATTGAACCAGTTCCGGATGAGTAACCGTTGTTGCGTCAACTGTGGCGCTGATAGTTGAATAATCGCCCAAAATTTCTTTGATGATGGCACTATCTGTTTTTTGCTCGAAAAGCTTATTTTTCCGCACCAGCGTACTGGGTAAAAGATAATCTGCACATTCGATCTGAAGGGTGGTAGATCCTTCTTCCGGAATATCGAGGTTGTGTGTTACAACAATTCCTTCGAAAATGATCTTTTCATCACTTTGATAACCAACTTCGACGCGAATGGTATTTCCGGGAGCAAAGGTGTCGTCATCACTTTCCGGAATTTCTTTCCGTGGCATATCTCCGGCCTCAAAAATCAGCATTGCGCGGCCAATCCGGTTTACTTCCTTGCGGATCCAGATAGAAACCACTTCAAAGGAATCATTGATTTTGCTTCCTTCGCTGTAAACGGAATAGGTTACAAGACCTTCGCTATTTTTTTCCGGTGAAACGCTCATCTTGTTGCTAATGGAGGAAATGATATTTTGGTTCCGGGTTCAATTTTCCGGAACTCACTTAAGTTGTTGTATGCTGCTATTTCGTGACAGAAAGAAGCGTCGCCGTAGATTTCATCACAATAACGCGCAATGCTGTCGCCGGCACGGAACGTAATAACCCTGGAAAGATCCGGTGAATTCATCTGGGCGGTGTCTTTGTCGAAGTATCCGTTGAAGGAGAAAGAAACCTTTACGCGCAAAGGAACTCCGCTGGGAGAGAAGAGGCTATAATCGTAATTAATGGTTTCCACTCTTCCGCGGAAGATGAATGTTCCCCAGATAACTTTGACATAGCTGGGTTCGTGACTTTCCGAATTGATCCGGTAAATTGCTTTTTCAAGCTGATTGATGCGGTCTTTGATCTTTCCGGATTTGTTGGGAATGATCCCGGTATCGTCCATCAGGATTTCGAAGGAAAGTGAGTCAAGTGCCTGGGAGCTGAATTTTCGCAGGTTAGCAACTCCTTTTGCTTCCCCGTTTAGCTGATAATTCAGTGTTTTTCCTAATTTCATGGAAGTAGGATTCACTTGCGTAGTGAAATCCCCGCTTTTTTTGGATTCGGAATAACTTTGGGTTTCGTAACCCACAATTTTTAACTTGACCAATTCTCCCATTAGCGATCTCCTTTCTTGATGCGTTGTTTCCGCAAAGTTTCATGCACTTCTCTCAGGATGTCTTTCTTCAGTTTGGCAACCTTCAAATCCAACTCCCCATTTGAGCCTGCTTTTCGCTCAATGGTTGTGCGGATACTGATTTCCTTGATGATAATTGACATATGCGTAGTCGTTAAGAACGTTTTAAAGTTGTATAAGCAAATTCAATGGTTTCGATCAGAATGCTGTTGGCCATGGAATCCAAACCACCAACATCCCATTTAACCGGATATGCTTGCGTGCAAGTCCAGGTATAGATCGGAGCTCCGTCTTGCCCCAGCAAATTCACAATGATATCCCGGGGAACAATGGGTTGAGAAAAATCTCCTTCCAGAATCTTTTTGATCCAAACCACATCATTTCTGTTGATCGGATTCAAGGATCTTTTGAGACTCAGATTGCCATGTTTTATTTGCTTCGGAAGGAGGTATGTAAAATCATTCACACCTCCTTCTTTCACACTTTCTGTTTCAATTTCAGCGGACAATCCAGTTACTTCTTTGAACGCAAATTCTTCATTTCCGATTTTCACCTGGAAATAGAACGCTACCGGAAGTTCCCATTTTTGCTTACTCATGTTTCAAATCATTAACTGTTAGCAATAACCAATCCTTCGTGAGCAATTTCAATGGTCTCAACAGCCACCTCATTTCCGTCGGATTTCATATCCGTTCCGGTAATTTTAGTTGGCCATGCATTGTTCAAAGTCCACACCATCGTTGGTTTTCCACCTTCGTCCAATAAGCTGATCACCACTGTCTGACGCTCGATGGTATTCATCTTGATTTTGTTGAACCAATCCCAGAAACCGTTGTCTTTCACGAATACTCCTTTTTTCAGAGTGACGTTTCCGGTTTTCTTGATTCCGGGCATTTTGATTGTCGAGAATTCTTTGCTGTTCCCATGTCTGTACTCAACGATTTGAGCTTCGATGTCCAATCCGGATACTTCCTGGAAAGGAACTTCTTTATCACCTAATTTTACCTGAAAGTAAAACTTCGGTAGAGGCCATACATTATCTTGTTTTTCTCCTGCCATGATTTCTTTTTTTATTTAATTGAAAATGTAAAATGTAGAATTGAAAAGGGTGTTTACGCTTGAATCTGCACGAACACTTATTCTTGAAAGAAGGTTCTTTTTTCAATTTTCAATTCTCAATTTTGAATTTGTTTTAGCTTTTTTGCATTTGTTGTTGGAACGTGATTTCAATAAACTCTGCAGGTCTTGAAATAGCCACCAAAATGGTAATCCGCATGATTCCTTCGAGAATATCTTCCGGAGTCATTGTGTCTCCAAGTCCGATATGTACACTGAATGCATCTTCAGGAGAAGCACCTGCCAAACCACCTCTTTTCCAGATTCCGTTCAGGAAGTTGGTGATCATACTTTTTACGCTGACCCATGTGTTTGCAACGTTTGGCTCGAATACATATGCTTTTGAGGCATTCTTAATGGATTCTTCCAACATAATCATCGTTCTGCGTACGTTGATGTATCTCCAATCCAGTGAGTTTCCGTCCAAAGTACGTGCTCCCCAAACTTTCACACCTTCACCAACGAAGTAACGGATTGCATTGACTGCTTTACCATTCATTGGAACGTTCAGGTCTTCCTGATCTTTGAATGAAATACTAACTGTCGGACTGATCACATTTGCAACTCCAATATTTGCCGGAGCTTTCCAAACTTCTTTCGTAGCATCTACCAAACTGTAAATTCCAGCCATAGCTGTTGAAGGCGGCAACATGTTTACAATCAGGATCATTTCACGCATCAATTCGCTATACGCAGAAGAGTGGCGTGCCAACACTTTATGAGTTGTTTCAATCTCCAGTTGATTCAAATCTTCGGGCTTTTTGATGACGCTTGCAATGAAATCCGTCAATTTAGCATCCTTATCATTTTCAGTCAGGATAGCAGCTACTGCTGTAGGATCTTCAAAATTCAGGAAAGTGATATCCGTATCAGGAACAATAGATGTGTTTAACCAAGGGTAGTAAACAGCTCCATAGTCTAAGAACTCCGTAAGAATTTTTTCACGGAAGTTGTTGACATTGGTGTCATCATCTTTGAAACCGTCGAAAACGTCAAAAATAGCTACACGGTTTGCCATGTCGCCACCGCAATGTCTCAATGTTGCTACTTGAATATTCGAACATGCGTCAACAGTGTCTAGATAAACTGCTTCCGGTACCAAAACCATCGTAGGCTCTTCTTCTTTCAAAAGCTTAGAGATTCCGTCAGTCAATTTTTGTTCTGATAAATCAGCCGTATAGCCTTCGTCTACAGAAACGATGTAACAAGAACCTCCTCCATTTGCGAAGAAAAAACGCATTTGGTAGTAGAAATTGTACTTGTCGTTTCGTTGAACGGTATACTTCTTCCCGTTGATTTCGAGAGTAGATATTCCCAGTTTAGGATCATCTCCTTCGGCATCTTTGGCTTCAGCAACTGCGTATTTCGGAACGGGAGGACCGCCGAAGTATTGAACAAACTCAGCCATCGAACTGATTTTCCAGGGCTTGTTCAGTAAGGATTTGTTTCCGTCTTTTGCAAACTTGGTGTATCCGATAAATGCGGGTACGGCAGTAGCAGCTTCGACAACGGAATTTGGAAACGCGTTTTTCTCAACGACGTATACTCCAGGTGTTTTCATTGTACTCATATTTGGATTTATTGTATTGATTTATAAATAGATGTAACTGGTAATTGTATCTTTCGGACTAAACGGAGAAAGTGACTGAATCAGCGGGAAATCGGGGAGTCGACTCAGTAAATTATCTCCGCTTTTTCGCAATTCCCACAAGTGAAACTGATAAGCACTTTTATATTTCAGAGGAAGGGCTTCGGCAGAAACAAAGCGGAATATTTTCTGATTTGTTCCCGGAATGGTGGACTCTTCCGCATTTTTGAATACTACTTTTCCACGCTGTTCTCTTATTTCAAGAGGTTCCATCGGGTATGTCGGTGATGGAAAAACCAGAAATTCGATTTGTTTTTCAGGAATGCCCAGTTGGATTTCTACGGTTTCCGTATCGGCATTGTTCAAACGATCTTCAGAGACGGGAAGTGCTATCTTTTTCCAGATTCCTTCTTTCTGATAATCGATAATGACGCAATCTTCAGTGTTGGATGCCGCCTGGTTGGTGTAATAATAAAAATCCGGGTGTTTGGCTTTCAACTGAAAAGATAATTTGTCGTCCGGATCCAGATTCACATCGTTTTCAGCAATGAGTACCCAGGAGCAAGTTGTCTGCTGTTTAAAAAGAATTCCTGCCTTTTGAAGTAAATAACTGGTAATCCGATCGGGTTCCAGAATCACGCCGCATTGCTCTGCGTCAAAATAGTCGTGAGCAATCACGAGCTTTAACCAAATGCGATATGAATTCTGAGTGGTCATTTGAGATCTGTATTTTGTTCCGATTTGATGATGAGGTGAGACAAATCAATGATTTCACCGGCATCTACTTCGAGTAAACGGATTTTACATACCACAGATGGATAGTAATTTTCACCGCAGATACTCCACAGATTCGACAATTCGTGCATCGATAAATTCATGACTTCCAGTGAAAATGAAATTCCTTCATTGGATGACCGAACCATGTTGTTCTTCTGAATAAATGCCACCACTGCCGAAAACAGCCGAAGAGATTCTTCGTATTGCTTTTCCTGAAAAATCACAGAGATCAGAATATTCAGACTCACCTGCCAGGAAGGAGCACTTTGAGCCGACGTTGATTCGGAAACCACCCTGCGTTGAAAATTGACTCCCCCCGCTGTTTCGCGTTCCAGCCCCACGACCGTAATTCCTACACGATTCGGGAAGTTTTTTGCAGAGTCTTTAATCGGGGAAATAAACACAATATCTTCCGTTAATCTGAATTGGATTTTCAGATAATCGTTCAGTTGTCCTGAGAGAAGTTGTATTGCTTTAAAAATCATTTTTCAGTGCTATGGTAACCATGTTAGTAGCTTACAAGAATAAGTGTGAATCGCGAAATTTTATTTCGTCATGTACCTTTTCTTGATTTTAAACAGGACATCTCCCAGAATGACTCTTTGATCCGGTTTCAGATGTCGGGAAGCAATGCTACAGACATTTTCGAGTAAATGAACTTCACTCAGTTTCAATTGCTGATACCCGAATTGGTAGTCGGAATCTCTGTAGTAATACGCTTTTCGTTTACTGCAATATTCAATAGGAGCAAAGAGTCCGAGGAAGCTGTCGTTCTTCATGGAACTTAAATCCAGTTGAATCGTGCGTTGAGAAACCTCATATCCGAGATCTCTTTTGCAGGTTTCTGTAATGGTGGAGGTTTTTACATAGGTATTTTTCTTCAGTAGCTCATCGATAACGGCATATCGTGCAAGAGCAAATTTGTTTTGAGGCATGTTGTCTGAATAGTGAAACGACCCATAATTGCTGAACCAAACCGAACTCGCGAAATCGTTGAATTGAAGATGAAGAAAGATTCCTTAGAGAAATACTTTCGGAAGAGCGAATATCGAAGCGTGGTAACAATCATTGGCGTTGCAGTGAATATTTTATGTATGTTCGAAAGTAGTGAAACATCATATTCAAAGCCTGCTATGACCTGCAAATAACACGAAATCAGGGGGAAACCAAGGGGAAGGATTCAAGCCTGATGAAGCTGAATCCGAACGGAATTTAGTCGAACAAACTGCCGGTTGTTTCGATCAGATTTGGCGACTTGAGTTGTAATCCGCAAGTCTGGTTGAGTTGTTTGACAAGGTAATCGGTCAGTTGCGGAGTATAGAATTCATCCGGCTGATGCATGTAGAAATGAATTGCTTTCAAATCCTTTTTTAACCAAGTGTGAATTCGTTCCACCCATTCGTCAATGCGCAGGTAATCCGTCGGATGAAGTCCGTTTCCGACAAAGCGGATAAACGTAACGGGAGAAGTCACTTCCATGTGGACGCAATCCCTTCTTCCCGAAACATCGGTGATAACTGCTCCGATAGCCAATTCGTGAAGCAAAGCGAATAATTCAGAACGATGAGGTTCCTGAAACCAATCGGGATGACGAAGTTCCAGTGTAATGTCCAGATCACGTGGAAGACTTTTCAAATAGGCGAAAAGTGCCTGTTTTTTTGCCGGACTGTAACGTTCGCTCAATTGCAGGAACAAAGGCCCTAAATGTTCTCCGAAATGAATGATGGAGTTGAAAAAACGATCGGTATCCAAAGCCGCTTTCTGACTGGAAAGATCACTGTAATGACTAATAGATTGCGGAAATTTCGGGCAAAAACGAAAATCGGTTCCGGCTGCTTTTTCCGCCCATTTTTGAATGGTTGCGGCAGGATAAACCTGATAATGCGTCGTATTGAGTTCAATTCCGTTAAAATTCCGGATGTAGTGTTCCAGAAAATCACTTTCTTTTGTTTTAGCCGGATAGATCAGACCAAGCCATTCTTTGCGTCCCCATTTTGCGCCGCCCAGAAATAGTTTCGGTTGCTCAACTGCGGGAGCTAATTGTTGTGTAAATACGCCGTCTTCCGGCAGGTGAAAATTCACTTTGTCCAGTAAACTGCGATCAATCTTTCCGAATTCCATGGACTAAAAATAGTTTAAAAAGACAGGTACTGTGCGAAAACAGGGGTGATGTAATCATTTTTTTGCTGATTATGCAGATTTGATTTACATACTATCTGCGGGAAACTTCAAAAATCACCTGAACTCCAGGAATGAAACAATAGAAGATCACTTTTGAACAATCCGAGACACCTCTTTTCAGCAAGAATCAAATGATCGAATGTGAACAAAAGATTAATTTTTAAAACTGTTCAAAAGTTCTTGTACGATGCAAAAATAAAAAGTCGTAATTTTCCGGTGTATTATAAAACAGCAGATTGAAGTTTGTCTATAATTAGTTGAAAATAAAAATGTTGTGTTATGGCTATACCTGTTAGACTTGTCAAGGATTTGATTGAATTCTCGGACATTATTCCTGATTTACAAGGGATGGGATTGAAAGTTTTTTCGTACGGTAAAATCAAGAATATTTACTGGTTGGGGAAAGATATCATTAAGAGCGTGGAAATCGTTCAATACAGAAACTTAGCGGATTATTTCAGTGAAGGTACAGGCGATCCTGTTTCAAGATTGTTTGGTCGAACAAATTTACCGGCTGAAATAGAATTCTTTATCAACCAGGAAGAAGAATACCCGTCTTTGTTTGTGAAATAAGAGAATCGATAAAATTGAGAATGTAAAATTGAAAAGTTTTTGAATTTTCTATTCATTTCACCCAATCCTTGATTGCTTTTACTGCTTTTTTGTCCAATCCCGTAACTGAGACGTCTACATTCTCCCAGTAAAATTTTTCAATGCCGTAAAGCTGACCGATCTCATCTAAGTTTGCATGCAGATGAAACAGGTCGATCTTCAGAAATCCCAATCCTTTTCCCATCAAAACTC
>RCUP01000652.1_pt1 | contig 24603 bp, 24 predicted proteins | sample 2166341 | NCBI WGS metagenome assembly RCUP01 (sample SAMN09932325, study PRJNA488358) | compost metagenome | isolation source: compost soil in succinonitrile-enriched | place: Germany: Experimental Botanical Garden | reverse complement strand
TTGGCGAATGGCTTTGATCAACGCTTCGGGCGGCAGGATTTTCTGCACGCTGCGGCTGATTTCGGCGGCGATGCCGATGCCTTCCTGACCGTCGACGGTAACGGCGAACGCGGCGACGCGCCCTTTGCGCACCACTTCCACTTCGCGCTCGACGGTTTGCTCGATGTCCTGTGGATAAAGGTTGTGACCGCGCACGATCAGCATGTCTTTCAGGCGACCGGTGATGAACAGTTCACCGTTGCGCATGAAGCCCAGGTCGCCGGTGCGCAACCAGGTACGACCGGCGTGCTGGACGAACGTCTTGGCGGACGCTTCGGGGTTGCGCCAGTAGCCGTGGGCGATGCTCGGCCCTGCGGCCCAGACTTCGCCGACGGCGTTGTCGGCCACTTCAGCGAGCGTCGCCGGGTCGACAATCAGCACGGCGTGATCCGGCTGACTGATGCCGCAACTCATGATCGCGCTGCCCTCGCCCGGCTCGGCGCGATTTTGCGTCAGGGCCTGATCGTCCACACGCAGGTTGCCGATGCCTTGACCTCGCGGTGTACCGGCGACGAACAGTGTGGCTTCGGCCAAACCATAAGAGGCCATGAAGCTGTCTTCAGTGAAACCGCAGCTGGCGAACTTCTCGGCGAAACGCTCCAGGGTGTCGAGACGAATCGGCTCGGAGCCGGAGTACGCCACGCGCCAGCCGCTCAGATCGAGGCGCGCCAGGGCTGATTCACTGACCCGCTCACTGCACAGGCGATAGGCAAAGTCCGGCCCGCCGCTGATGGTGCCACCGTATTCACTGATCGCTTCGAGCCAACGCAACGGCCGGCCAAGGAAGTACGCCGGCGACATCAACACGCACGGCACGCCGCTGAAAATCGGTTGCAGCAAGCCGCCGATCAGGCCCATGTCGTGGTACAGCGGCAGCCAGCTGACGATCACGTCGTCGGGGTTGAGGTCTATGCCGAAACCGTGACGAATCAGCAGTTCATTCGCCACCAGGTTGCCGTGGCTGACTTGCACGCCTTTGGGCAATGCCGTGGAACCGGAGGTGTATTGCAGGAAGGCGATGTGATCGTCTTGCAGATCCGCCGCGACCCAACGCTCGGCCATCGCGCTGTCGAGGGTGTCGACACACAGCAGCGGCGGCGCCCCTTCGATTTGCAGCAAGGCATCGCGCAGATCGGCGCTGGTCAGCAACAGACGCGGTTCGGCGTCACTGATGATCGACAGCAAACGCTCCTGGTGATGTCGCTTGGTCGACTCCGGCGGATAGGCCGGCACCGCAATCACACCGGCATACAGGCAACCGAAGAATGCCGCGACGTAATCCGGGCCACTGGGAAACAACAGCACCGCACGGTCGCCAAAATCAGCCTCGGCCTGCAATGCACCGGCAATCGTCCGCGCGCGCTGATCCAGTTCGCGATAACTGAGTACCACAGCCTGGTCCTGGGTTTCGGCGAGAAAACGCAAGGCCACCCGATCCGGCGTCAGGGCCGCGCGGCGCTGAAGGGCTTGGACCAGTGTGCTGGGGAGTTCGAACGCGTCGGTCATGAGGTTTCCTGCCTGAATTCGGCTTGCAAATGGAATCGGTTTTGCACTGTGCAATTCATCCTTGAGAACGGATGGCATCTGCAAATAATTAGTCGACAGGCTTGAACGCCAACCAGGCCGGGGGTGAGTCACTGTGTCGCAGTGCGCACTCTGCACCTTTGCGGAGCATTAGTTCTCTTTCTCAATTGACAATCATTATCATTCAACATAATTTGTCGCTCGATGTGTAGGACGCCCCCATCCCCCAAGGCGTCCCACGAACCTATTTGGCAGCAAGGTGATTTCCATGACGGAACAAGTATCCACAAGCAAGTGCGATTCACCGCTACTTCAGGCATTCGTCGACAATCGACTGATTCTGGTCAAGATTGCAGCCCGCATCACCGGCTGCCGATCACGCGCTGAAGACGTGGTGCAGGATGCGTTTTTCCGGCTGCAATCGGCGCCGCAGATCACGTCCTCGTTCAAGGCTCAGCTCAGCTATCTGTTCCAGATCGTGCGCAACCTGGCGATCGATCACTACCGCAAGCAGGCACTGGAGCAGAAGTATTCCGGGCCTGAAGAGGAAGGTCTGAACGTGGTGATTCAGGGGGCTTCACCGGAAACGTCGCACATCAACTTTTCGACCCTGGAAAACATCGCCGACGCGCTCACCGAATTGCCAAGCCGCACCCGCTACGCCTTCGAGATGTACCGCCTGCACGGCGTGCCGCAGAAGGACATCGCCAAGGAACTGGGCGTCTCGCCGACCTTGGTGAACTTCATGATTCGCGATGCGCTGGTGCATTGCCGCAAGGTGTCGGGCACTCGGGCGGATACCGTGGCCCGCCGCTGAATCCATGTCGCCAGTTTAAAAAGATCGCAGCCTTCGGCAACTCCTACAGGGGTACGCAATCCCATGCAGGAGCTGCCGAAGGCTGCGATCTTTTCGGGCTCAATGCCCCATCAAACCAACCCACACCGATCAAAAAACCGCTCACGCCCCAGCGCCATCAACGCGGCACGCTTGTGCGGGAAGTCGAACTCTTTCTCGCAGTAAAACCGTTGCCCCTGCATGTAACCGATCATCTTGGCGTTGTCGGCACGAGGCTCGGCGACCACTCGCTGGGTACGCGGATCATCGAGGAACAGGAAGTGCACCAGCGCCGATAACCAGCTCGCCACCTTGTGCGGGCCACGGTGGTTTTCTTCGCCGACCAGCATGTGAATGCCACGGTCGTAGTCACCGGCATCGTAGAACGGTGCGATGCGATCTTCCTTGGCCCAATAGGCTTCGAAATAGGCGAACGGCTGATCGTCGAAACAGCCGATCAGCGTCAGGGTGTGTGGATCGGCTTCGAGTTTGCTCAGGTACTCTCGGTGTTTTTCGAGACTGCCCTCCTCCTGCCAGAAACTCGCGACCCGCGCACTGTTCTGCCAACGATTGAAACGGGCCAGGTCGAGGTCGATGTCCACGGTGCGCAGGGAAATCCACATCCCGAGCCGTGCATCAAAACGCCGATAGACTTCGCCCCGCGGCTTCAACGGGCGTAGCGGATGACGCTTGCCGCCACTGATGACCATTTGCTGCGGGTAACCGCGCGTCAGCGACTGCCCCAGCCAGGGCTGCGGCAACTGCCAGAACAAGGTGCGCTCACAGCGATAGTGACCGGCAGTTTCCGTGGGAATCAGCAAACCGCTGAGCAGAGCCTCGGTCGGGGCTTCATCGAGTTGCCAGGCCAGGCGCTGGCAGTCCGGATGACGGGCGAACAACCAATAGCAGGCAGCCCACAAGGCCTGACTGTTCGGGCGACCGAAGCGCTCCTGCAGTTGCAGTTGTGGCTCGGGGTCGCGGGTCAGCCGCAACTCGACCAGCGGTTGAGCGTCAAGGCTGAGGCTCAGCCGGTTTTCGGTTTCATCGGCTACAAGACGACTGCCTGAGGGCAAGGCCAGGGCAGTCAGGTCATTCAGATTGGACATGGGTCGGGCTCACGTTAATCGTCGACAGTTCAACGATGTGACGTGAGCCGACGCCGGAAATTTAGGCGGCGTCGATCAAGGCGTGCCCGGAACCGGCACGATCGCAATCTTGTACGGGTCGAAAATCTTCAGCATCTGGCCGTTGTCCCGCAGCCCTTGCAGCAATTTGCCGAATGCCTCGCCCGTGATCGGCGCGGTCGGACGCAGGATGGCGTAATGGTGATAAACCTGATCGATGCGTTCGGACACCAGGAACTCTTTGCCGACATTCAGGTTGCGCAAAAAATAGTCGTTGAGGTAGGAGCGAGTAACCAGCGCGATGTCGGCACGACCGCGCAACACCATCAGCAGGTTGCTGTCATGGGAATAGGTCAGCGTGGCGCTGTAGTTTTTGGCCAGGTACTGGGGCTCGGCGTTGAAGTTAGCGAATTCGTAGTGGTAACCACTGAACAGCGCCAGGCGCTTGCCCGTCAGATCGGAAAAATAATCCTGCTGGCGAACCGGCCGGCCCTCGGGTTGGCGTTGCGCAACAAAAATCTCGGCATCTTCGAGCCCCATGTCGACATCGGTGTGGGGAATGTCTTTCCAGCCCCAGGCGGGGTTTTCGAAGATCGCCATGTCGATCCGGCCTTGCTTGAAGTCACCGAAGCGTCGAGGAATCGAGGTAGGGACCAATACGAATCGGTAGTCGCTTTGCAGGGCGTTGAGCGCTTCCGCCAGTTGCGGCAGCAAGCCCGTATCAGCGCCTTTTTCAGGGCGTACGGTATAAGGTGGAAAATGTGCGGCACCGATCCGCACCAGTTGTGCAGCCTGGGACGGCAGCACCCATAACGCCACGAGCGCTGTCAGCAAAAGCCGCGAAGCCGTCCGAATTGGCGAAGACATCAAGACAAGCCACTCCCCAAAATACTGCATCAATGCATTCAAGCTAGGCGGTTTCGCCCAGTTAGCCAGTTTCCAGCCGACCAACACAAACTAATTATTTTTCCTCAAGCACAAGGATCAACGCCTCATCGGCCAACTGATCGAGACTCATGCTGCCACCGGCGCGAAACCAGGTGGTGGTCCAGGACAGCGCCCCGGTCAAAAACCGTCGGGTGATGAACACATCGCCGCGAATGAAACCGGCACTCTTGGCCTCACCCAGCACCTGGAGCCAGATGTCTTCATAGATGTCCCGCAGCGCCAGGACTTTTTCCTGGCCATCCTCGGACAGCGAACGCCATTCGTAGACCAGCACCGCCATGGCCTCGCCGCTGCCGCCCATGATCGACTGCAACTCGCAACGGATCAGCGCCAGCACCCGCTCGCGCACGCTGCCGGCTTCGGCGATGGCTGCACGCATCAACGCGGTGTTGTAGCGGATGGTCTCTTCCATCACGGCGCGCAGGATCTCGTCCTTGCTTTTGAAGTGATGAAAAATGCTCCCCGACTGAATGCCCACGGCGCCGGCCAGGTCGCGCACGGTGGTGCGCTCATAGCCTTTATTGCGAAACAGGTGAGCCGCCACTTGCAGTAACTTGCCACGTGCACTGTCCGGATCGGTCAACTGGCCGCTGTCGACCAATTCGCGCATAACCCTCAGGGCTTTTTGCTCATCCACCCGTTCTCTCCTACAGTCGTGATCACCGCTAAAACAGCGGGGTTGCGCGGGCAATTTAAGCTGACGGATGCAACCAAGCAAGCGCTCGGGCAGAAGATATTTCTGTCGTTTACAAACCAAGCGCTTGCTTGGTAGTCTCGAGTCACTCTGTTGGAGGTGGTTATGGAATCGACTACGCCGAGAACCATTCGCATTGGCTGTGCCAGCGCCTTCTGGGGCGATACCTCGACGGCCGCCGCGCAGTTGGTGGAAGGTGGGCGTCTGGACTATCTGGTTTTCGATTATCTGGCCGAAATCACCCTGTCGATAATGGCCGGTGCCCGGATGAAAGATCCCCAGGCCGGCTACGCCAGCGATTTCATTGAAGTCCTCAGTCCGCTGCTCACTCAGCTCGCTGAGCAGAAAATCCGCGTCATCAGCAATGCCGGCGGGGTCAATCCACAGGCCTGCGCCGCCGCCCTGCAAGCGGCCTGCGACAAGGCCGGCGTTTCATTGAAGATCGCCGTGTTGCTGGGTGACGACCTACAACCGCAGTTCAAGCAATTGAGCACGCGTGGCATCCACGAAATGTTCAGCGCTGCGCCACTGCCATCGATGTGCGTTTCGACCAACGCCTACCTCGGCGCGCCGGGCATCGTCGAAGCCCTGCGTCTGGGGGCGGACATCGTAATCACCGGGCGCGTGGTCGACAGCGCGGTGGTCAGCGCCGCGCTGGTGCATGAGTTCAACTGGTCGTGGCACGACTACGACAAACTGGCCCAGGCTGCGCTGGCCGGGCACATCATCGAATGCGGCGCGCAGTGCACCGGTGGCAACTTCACCGATTGGCGCGATGTGCCCGACTACGAACACATCGGCTTCCCGATCGTCGAAGTCAGCGCCGACAGCCAGTTCGTCGTCAGCAAACCCGAAGGCTCCGGTGGACTGGTCACGCCACTGACGGTGGGTGAGCAGATGCTCTACGAAATCGGCGATCCGCGGGCGTATCTGCTGCCGGATGTGGTCTGCGATTTCACTCAGGTCAAACTGCATCAGCAGGGCAAGAACGCAGTGCAGGTGCACGGCGCGAAAGGCCTGCCGCCAACCGACCAGTACAAGGTCAGCGCCACTTACCCTAACGGCTTCCGTTGCACCGCCAGTTGCCTGATCGCCGGCATCGATGCGGTGGACAAGGCGCGGCGAGTCAGCGCCGCGATCATCAACAAGACCTCGGAAATATTCACTCAGCGCGGCTGGGCGCCCTACAGTGACGTGAGCATCGAACTGCTCGGCAGCGAGGCCACTTACGGTCCCCACGGCCAGCGCGCAGACAGCCGCGAGGTGGTGATCAAACTCGCGGTGCGTCACCCGAACAAACAGGCGCTGATCGTGTTCTCCCGGGAAATCGCCCAGGCCGCCACCGGCATGGCGCCGGGGCTGACCGGGATTGTCGGTGGTCGCCCTACTGTTTATCCATTGATCAGACTGTTCTCGTTCCTGATCGACAAAAACGCCTGTTCGCTGGAAATTGATTTCATGGGGCAACTCCAGCCATGCGAATTGCCCGCCATTGACGTGCTGGACACCGCCGATTTGCCTGCGCCATTCGACCCACCCAAACCCGACGGCCCGGCCGATGCCAGTGTGCCGCTGGTCAAACTCGCAGTCGCGCGCTCGGGCGACAAGGGCAACCACAGCAACATCGGCGTCATGGCCCGCGAGCCCGAGTACCTGCCGTGGATCGCCGAAGCGTTGACGCCGGAGGTGATCGTCGACTGGATGAACCATGTCCTCGACCCGGTGCACGGTCGCGTCGAGCGCTGGTATTTACCCGCCACTCATAGCCTGAATTTCCTGCTGGAAAACGCCCTGGGTGGCGGTGGCATCGCCAGCCTGCGCATCGACCCGCAAGGCAAGGCCTTCGCCCAGCAACTGCTGGAGATCCAGATTCCGGTGCCGCAGCGCATCGCCGACCAGGTCAAATAGAGGACAGTCACCATGGCCTACGATTCGATTTTCAGAACTGATCTGTTTGCCGGCCAGACCATCATCGTCACTGGTGGCGGCAGTGGCATCGGCCGCTGCACCGCTCACGAACTGGCAGCCCTCGGTGCCCATGTGATTCTGGTCGGGCGCAAGGCCGACAAGCTGAAAAGTGTCACCGCCGAGATTGTCGAAGACGGTGGCAAGGCTGACTGGAGCACCTGCGACATTCGCGAAGAAGAAGCGGTGACGCATCTGGTCAGCCAACTGATCAGCAAGCACGGGCCGATTCACGGTCTGGTCAACAATGCCGGCGGGCAGTACCCGTCGCCCTTGGCCTCGATCAACCAGAAGGGTTTCGAAACGGTGATGCGCACCAACCTGGTCGGCGGCTTCCTCATGGCCCGGGAAGTGTTCAACCAGTCGATGAGCAAACACGGCGGCGCCATCGTCAATATGCTCGCCGACATGTGGGGCGGCATGCCCGGCATGGGCCACTCAGGCGCGGCGCGCTCGGGCATGGACAACCTGACCAAAACCGCCGCATTCGAGTGGGGTCACGCCGGGGTGCGGGTCAACGCCGTGGCGCCGGGCTGGATCGCGTCCAGTGGCATGGACACTTACGAAGGTGCGTTCAAGGCCGTGATTCCGACCTTGCGCGAACACGTGCCGCTCAAACGCATTGGCACCGAATCGGAAGTCAGTGCGGCGATCGTTTTCCTGCTCAGCCCGGCGGCGGCTTTCATCAGCGGCAGCACCCTGCGCATCGACGGTGCCGCCAGCCTCGGCGGTCGTGCCTGGCCGATTCACAAGGCTACCAACAGTGAGTCGTATAACGGCTTTCACCGCGCCTACATTCCTGATGTCCTCAAGGATAAGGAATAACCCATGCCGGTGATTCAGTCGCAACTCGATCCCCACAGCGAGCAGTTCGCCCGGAACCGCGAGGCGATGCTCAGCGCCATCGAGCAGGTCCGCACGCTCGAACAAAACCTGCTGAACAAGGCCGCAGAAGCCAAACCAAAATTCGACAAGCGTGGACAATTGCTGCCCCGTGAGCGCCTCAATCTGCTGCTGGACCCCGGCGCCCCGTTTCTCGAACTGGCCAGCCTCGCGGGCTACAAACTGCACGACGACAAGGACGGCAGCTCGGCTGGCGGTGGCTTGATTGCCGGGATCGGTTACGTCTCCGGCGTGCGGGTGCTGGTGGTGGCGAACAACAGCGCGATCAAGGGTGGGACCATTTCCCCCAGCGGTTTGAAAAAGTCCCTGCGCCTGCAACAGATCGCCATGGAAAACAAACTCCCGGTGATCACCCTCGCCGAAAGCGGCGGCGCCAACCTCAACTACGCGGCAGAAATTTTCGTCGAAGGCGCGCGCAGCTTTGCCAATCAGGCGCGGATGTCGGCCATGGGACTGCCGCAGATTACCGTGGTGCACGGTTCGGCCACGGCGGGCGGCGCCTATCAGCCGGGGTTGTCGGACTACGTGGTGGTGGTGCGTGGCAAGGCCAAACTGTTTCTCGCCGGGCCGCCGCTGCTGAAAGCGGCGACCGGTGAAGTCGCCACCGATGAAGAACTGGGTGGCGCCGAAATGCACGCGCAAATCGCCGGCACCGCCGAATACCTGGCGGAAAACGATGCCGATGGCGTGCGTCAGGTGCGCGAAATCGTCGGCATGTTGCCCTGGAACGAGCAACTGCAATGGCTGCCCGAACGCCACTGGGAGGAACCGCTCTACCCCGTCGACGAACTGCTGGGGCTGATCCCGGATGACCCGAAAAAGCCTTACGACGTGCGCGAAATCATCGCCCGTATCGCCGACGGCTCGAACTTCCTTGAGTTCAAGGCCGAGTTCGACCAGCAGACCGTTTGCGGTCAATTGAAAATCCAGGGTCGCGCCTGCGGCTTCATCGGCAACAACGGCCCGATCACGCCCAAAGGCGCGAGCAAGGCTGCACAGTTCATTCAGCTCTGCGACCAGAGCCAGACCCCGCTGCTGTTTTTCCACAACACCACCGGCTTCATGGTCGGCACCGAATCAGAGCAACAGGGCGTGATCAAGCACGGCGCCAAGATGATCCAGGCGGTGGCCAATGCCCGTGTGCCGAAACTGACCATCGTCGTCGGCGGTTCCTATGGCGCCGGCAATTACGCGATGTGCGGCCGCGGCCTCGATCCGCGTTTCATCTTCGCCTGGCCCAACAGCCGCACCGCCGTGATGGGCGGTGCGCAAGCGGGCAAGGTGCTGCGCATCGTCACCGAGGCCAAACAGGCCAAGGACGGCCTGGTGCCCGATCCGAAAATGCTCGACATGCTCGAACAGGTCACCGCGCAGAAACTCGACAGCCAGTCCACGGCGCTCTACGGCAGCGCCAATCTGTGGGACGACGGTTTGATCGACCCGCGCGATACCCGGACCTTGCTGGGTTACCTGCTGGATATCTGTCACGAGGCCGAGGTGCGGCCATTGCAAGCCAACAGTTTCGGTGTGGCGCGGTTCTAAGCCGACTATCAGGAGAACAATAAAAATGATCTTCACCCAGGAACACGAAGCACTGCGCCGCACCGTCCGCCAATTCGTCGAGCACGAGATCAACCCTCACGTCGAGGAATGGGAAAAGGCCGGGCGCTTTCCGATCCACGAGATCTTCCGCAAGGCCGGCGACCTCGGCCTGCTGGGCATTTCCAAACCGGAAAAATTCGGTGGCATGGGGTTGGACTACAGCTATTCGATTGTTGCCGCCGAAGAGTTCGGCACCATTCATTGCGGCGGTATTCCGATGTCCATCGGCGTGCAGACCGACATGTGCACCCCGGCCCTCGCCCGTTTCGGTTCCGATGAATTGCGCGACGAGTTCCTGCGCCCGGCCATTAGCGGCGAGCAGGTCGGTTGCATCGGCGTCTCCGAAGTGGGTGCAGGGTCCGATGTGGCCGGGTTGAAAACCACGGCGCGCAAGGACGGCGACGACTACGTGATCAACGGCAGCAAGATGTGGATCACCAACTCGCCGAGCGCCGATTTCATCTGCCTGCTGGCCAACACCTCGGACGACAAGCCGCACATCAACAAGTCGCTGATCATGGTGCCGATGAATACGCCGGGCATCAGCTTGAGTTCGCACCTGGACAAGCTCGGCATGCGCAGCTCGGAAACCGCCCAGGTGTTTTTCGACAACGTGCGCGTGCCGCAGCGCAACCGCATCGGCCATGAAGGCGCGGGGTTCATGATGCAGATGCTGCAGTTCCAGGAAGAACGCCTGTTCGGCGCGGCGAACATGATCAAGGGCCTGGAGTACTGCGTCGACAGCACCATCGAGTACTGCAAGGAGCGCAAAACGTTTGGCAGTGCGTTGATCGACAACCAGGTCATTCACTTCCGCTTGGCCGAACTGCAAACCGAAATCGAATGCCTGCGGGCGCTGGTCTATCAGGCCACCGAGCAATACGTCAAAGGCCAGGACGTCACGCGCCTGGCGTCCATGGCCAAACTCAAGGCCGGTCGTTTGGGCCGCGAAGTCAGCGACAGTTGCCTGCAATACTGGGGCGGCATGGGCTTCATGTGGGACAACCCGGTGGCCCGGGCTTACCGCGATGTACGGCTGGTGTCGATCGGCGGCGGCGCCGACGAAATCATGCTGGGGATCATCTGCAAACTCATGGGCATCCTGCCGGGGAAAAAGAAATGAGCACCCTGCCGGTTTGCCAGACCTTGTTGCTGGAGCCGCACAACGGCGTGTTGCACATCACCCTCAATCGGCCGGAAAGCCGCAACGCCATGAGTTTGCAAATGGTCACCGAACTGCGCGCGGTGCTGGCGGCGGTGCACGATGACCGTGCCATTCGTGCGATCGTCATCGGTGGTGCCGGCGGACATTTCTGTGCCGGTGGCGACATTAAGGACATGGCCAATGCCCGCGCTCAGGGTTCGAGTGCGCACGGTGATTTGAACCGGGTTTTCGGTGCCCTGCTGCAAGAAGTGCAGCACGCACCGCAAGTGGTGATCACCGTGCTGCAAGGCGCAGTGCTTGGCGGTGGCTTTGGCCTGGCCTGTGTCAGCGATGTCGCCATGGCCGATCATTCAGCGCAATTCGGCCTGCCGGAAACCAGCCTCGGCCTGTTGCCGGCGCAGATCGCGCCGTTCGTAGTGCAGCGCATCGGCCTGACCCAGGCCCGACGCCTGGCGCTCACGGCGGCACGTTTCGATGGCACCCAGGCGCGGCGCATGGGGCTGGTGCATTTTGTCGAACATGACCCGCAGGCATTGGCCGAGCGTCTCGATGAAGTGCTGGCCCATGTGCTGTGTTGCGCGCCGGGGGCGAACGCGGCGACCAAGAAATTGTTGCTGGCCAGTGCTGCACAGCCGTCCGATGAATTGCTGAATCAAGCCGCCGAGTGGTTCAGTGAAGCGGTGACCGGGGCTGAGGGAGTCGAGGGCACCATGGCCTTCGTGCAAAAACGCAAACCGGGGTGGGCCTCTTGAAAACATCGCTGGCAAGCCAGCTCCCACAGGGATTGCGATAAACCTGTGGGAGCTGGCTTGCCAGCGATGAGGCCATCAAATTCACCGCAATAACGCAGGGAATAGAACATGCCCGGATTCCACAAGATCCTCATCGCCAACCGCGGTGAAATCGCCTGCCGCATCCAGCGCACCGCCCAGGCGCTGGGCTATCGCACCGTCGCCGTGTTCAGCGACGCCGATGCCGATGCGCTGCATGTGCAGATGGCCGACGAAGCCGTGCGTATCGGCGCGGCCCCGGTGCAACAGTCTTACCTGAATATCCCGGCGATCATCGATGCGGCCCGGCGTACCGGCGCGGATGCGATCCATCCGGGCTACGGTTTTCTCTCGGAAAACGCCGGGTTCGCCCTCGCCTGCCAACAGGCCGGCATAACCTTCATCGGCCCCAGCCCGGAAGCCATCGAACTGATGGGCAGCAAACGCCTGTCGAAAATTGCCATGCTCGAAGCGGGCGTGCCGTGCATCAAAGGCTATCAAGGCGCCGAACAGGATGACGCGACCTTGAGCCGCGAAGCCGAACGCATTGGCTACCCATTGATGATCAAGGCCAGCGCCGGCGGTGGCGGGCGCGGCATGCGCCTTGTACACGATGCCAGCCATTTGCTTGAGCAAATCCGCACCGCACGCTCCGAAGCCCTGCACGGTTTTGGCAGTGATGAACTGATCCTCGAACAGGCATTGATCGATCCACGGCATGTCGAGGTTCAGTTGTTCGGCGACCAGCACGGCAACCTGATCTACCTCGGCGAACGCGATTGCTCGATCCAGCGCCGCCACCAAAAAGTCATCGAAGAAGCGCCCTGCCCGGTGATGACTTCCGAGTTGCGCCAGGCCATGGGCGAAGCGGCGCTCAAGGCCGGCCGTGCGGTGAATTATGTGGGTGCGGGCACTGTGGAATTCCTGCTGGATACACACGGGAAGTTTTACTTTCTGGAGATGAACACCCGCTTGCAAGTGGAACACCCGGTCACCGAACTGATCACCGGCCTGGACCTGGTGGCCTGGCAACTGAACATCGCCGAAGGGCAACCGCTGCCGCTGCGTCAGGAGCAGGTGCAGCTCACCGGTCACGCCATGGAAGTGCGCGTGTATGCCGAAGATCCGGCACAGGGTTTTCTACCGCAAACCGGACACATCTCAGCCTGGGAGCCAGCGCTGAAAGGTGGCGTGCGCATCGACCACGGCTTGATCGAAGGTCAGCACGTCAGCCCCTTCTACGACCCGATGCTCGGCAAGATCATCGCTCACGGCGCCACCCGCGAAGAGGCCCGGCGCAAGCTGCTGCGGGCGGTGCAGGACAGCGTGTTGCTGGGGGTGCAAAGCAATCAGCGCCTGCTCGCCAGCCTGCTACAACATCCACAATTCATCAGCGGCGAATTCAGCACTGGATTCATCGCACAGCATTTCGCCGATCATCCGTGTCTGCACCCTCATGTGCCCAGCGCTGAAGAACTGGCGATTGCCGCCGCCCTGCTCTATCACGCTTCGGCTCAGGCGCACCGCAGCCCGCTGGCCGGGTGGCGCAACAACGCCAGTGTGCCGTTGAGTTATCGCCTCGGCCTGGAGGAACAGGAGTGGTCGGTGGCGTTGAACGCGGTGCCGGGCGAGGCCTATCGGGTTCAAGCCGTCGGCCGCGAGCTGGAGCTGCGCGTGATCGAGTGCGACGGGCGCAGGGCCACCCTGGAAATCGACGGCATCCGCCAACGCCATGCCTATCGATTAGCGGCCGGGCGGCTGTGCCTGTTTACCCGACCGGGCAGCCTGCGACTGGAGGACCGGACCCAGGCTTTGGTCAACATTCAGTCCAGTGTCAGCAGCGGTACTCTCAAGGCGCCGATGGACGGCGCGATTGTCGACGTCCTTGTCCGCGAGGGCAGCCAGGTCAGCAAAGGCCAGTTGCTGGTGGTGCTGGAGGCCATGAAAATGGAGCATCCGCTCAAGTCGGGCATCGACGGCGTACTCAAACGCTTGCAGGTGCAGGTGGGTGATCAGGTAAAGAATCGTCAGATTTTGTTGGAGGTTGAATAAGCCGCTAGGCGGATCCGTCGGGTTTGGCTACGCTCAGACCCTATCAGGACGCGGATACCAGGAAACCTGCGATGCCTCATTGGCTGGTCATTGATCTGGAAGCCACCACCGATGAGGGTGGTTGGCCGATAACGGAAATGGAAATCATCGAAATCGGCGCCACCCTGGTGGACCGCAAAGGGCGCGAAGTGGACCACTTCCAACGCTTCGTCCGGCCGTTGCGCAGGCCGTTGCTGACCCCGTTTTGCCGGGAGCTGACGCACATCACCCAGGCCAACATCGATAATGCGCAACTCCTTGGCGAAGTCTGGCCGGCGTTCGAGCGCTGGCTCGGCCAACATCACAGCCGTCTTGAGGGCTGGGCCAGTTGGGGCGATTACGATCGCAAACAGTTGCTCCAGGAATGGCAGCGCCTGCAACTCGACAGCGTCCTCAGTCGGGTTCAGCACATGAATCTCAAACAACGCTTTGCCAAGGCCCGCCGACTGGAACGTCCGCTGGGGCTCAATGGCGCCCTGCAACTGGCCGGTTTGCAGTTCACCGGCCAGCAACACCGGGCGCTGGAAGATGCGCGCAATACCGCACGGCTGCTACCGCTGGTTCTGCCGCTTTAGACAGGTGACGCCAACAAAGGCCTTGTGCATACTGGCCGGCCCTTTTTAGCCCTTTTCGAGGAATCGCCCATGTTTAAAGTCAACGAGTACTTCGACGGCACCGTCAAGTCGATCGCCTTTGGCACCGCTGAAGGTCCGGCGACCATCGGCGTCATGGCACCGGGCGAATACGAATTCGGCACCGCCCAGCGCGAAATCATGCACGTTGTGTCCGGCGCCCTGACCGTCAAGCTGCCGGACAGCACTGACTGGGAAACCTTCGCCGCCGGCAGCCAGTTCAACGTGCCTGCCAACAGCAAATTCCAGCTGAAAGTGGCCGTCGAGACTGCTTACCTGTGCGAATACCGCGGCTAAAACCCTGGGTTTTCACAGCGCAAAAAAATGCCCGTGTCCTTGGACACGGGCATTTTTCATTGTGCGGGGCAGTTATTCGAGGATTTCTACCGGCATCCCCACTTCCAACCGGCCGTTGCTGTCATTGACCAGGTTCTGGCCGAACATCGCGCCGTCCTCAGTGGAGCGGTGCTTCTGCAAGCTGGCAAAAGGTTCGCGATCGTGGCTACGTTCACCGGTTTGCGGGTCGATCGTCGTCAAAATGCAGCGCGAACACGACTTGACCACGCGGAACTCGACATCGCCGATGCGTATGCGTTTCCAGCCATCCTCGGCGTACGCTTCGCTGCCATCGATCACCAGGTTGGGTCGAAAGCGCAGCATTTCCATTGGCCGACCGACTTTCTGTGAAATATCCTCGAGTGAAGCCTGGCCGATCAGTAACAACGGGAAGCCATCGGCGAAGGCAACCTGATCATCATCCTTGCCGAAGCCCGACTGTGTGATCCGCGCGCGGTCCAGCGGCACTTGCACCAGACGCGTGGGTTTACCGATGAACTCACTGACCCAGGCGCCCGCCGCATCGCCGGCATCCGGCACACGCAAGGTATCGCGCCAGATGGTCACGCCGCGCAGTTCGGCCTCGCTGCCGGGTAATGCAATATCGATTGGCGAATGACCTGGCGCGCTGAGCGTCAGGCCGCCCTCGGCATTCCACAACGCCGACAACTGGCTCATCTGCGCCACCGCGCGCTGGGTCAGGAAACGCCCGCTGGCCTCGTCCACCAGCATCCAGCGTCGATCACCGTCCAGCCCCAGCTTGTCGAGACCGACTTGTTGCAGGACCTCGCCCTTGCCGGATTTCAACGGATAACGATAAAGCGCGCTCAGACGCAGCATGACCAGCTCCCTGTGGGCAAAAACGTCACCCTATACGAGCTTGATCGGCGAATCAAAGAGCAAAGACACTTGTAGGAGCGAGCCTGATCGCGAAGAACGTCCGGATAACGTTAAGTCAGACAGCACGCGTTATCGTTGACGTCCATCGCGAGCAGGCTCGCTCCTACAGGGATAGATCAGGCTGGAACCGCATCGAGCATCAGGCGCTGGCGCACCACGTCGACGAGTTTGTCCGGCTGGAATTTGGAGAGGAAGTTGTCGCAGCCGACCTTCTTGACCATCGAATCGTTGAAGCTGCCGGACAGCGACGTGTGCAGCACCACATACAAGCCACGCAGGCGCGGATCGTTGCGGATTTCGGTGGTCAGGCGATAGCCGTCCATCTCCGGCATTTCCGCGTCGGTGAAGACCATCAGCAGTTTGTCGGTCATGTTCACGCCTGTATCGGCCCAGGCCTTGAGCATGTTCAAGGCCTTCAAACCATCGCTGGCGATGTGCATCTTCACGCCCAACTGACCCAGGGTATCGCGCAATTGCGCCAGGGCCACATTGGAGTCATCCACCAGCAGCACTTCACGGCCACGGGCGCGTTCCAGTACCGGATCATCCAGTTTGTCGCGCGATACCTTGGCGTTATAAGGGACGATCTCGGCCAGGACTTTTTCCACGTCGATGATTTCCACCAACTGATCGTCGACCTTGCTGATGGCGGTCAGGTAGTGCTGGCGACCGGCGCTAGCCGGCGGTGGCAGAATCGCTTCCCAGTTCATGTTGACGATACGGTCGACGCCACCGACCAGGAAGGCCTGCACGGAACGGTTGTACTCGGTGACGATAATCGTACTGTTCGGGCCCGGCACCAGCGGACGCATACCGATGGCCTGGGACAGGTCGATCACCGGCAGGGTCTGGCCACGCAGGTTGACCACGCCGCACACAAACGGATGACGCTGCGGCATCAGGGTCAACTTCGGCAATTGCAGCACTTCCTGCACTTTAAATACGTTGATCGCGAACAATTGCCGTCCAGCGAGACGGAACATGAGAATTTCCAGGCGATTCTCACCCACCAGTTGCGTACGTTGGTCTACCGTATCGAGAATGCCAGCCATCAATGACTCCTGGGCTTGTACTGATGAATTCACTAGATAGAGGGTTATCGGCTGGTTTTGCCAGACCTTGACCCCCTCTAAAATGCCACGCTCAAACATTGATGTCACATTAACATCATGCTTTACTGGCGTTGTGATTTCATCTGCTACAGTCTCTGCGTCGCGACCATAGTTTGCGCAATAGGTTCCGCTGCGTAAGGGATTCCCCTAGTAACAATCAGGCACAACCTGATATTCGCAATATCCAATAGCCATTAATGTGACGCCATTCTCATTGCATGAATGGAGTCAGGCTTTTGTGTGCGATCGCAGGTCAGTGGCCATCCACCCCCTCAGCAAGTAGTTCCCCCACCTGCACCACGGATGGCTGGAACGCGATCTCACGACGAAACGGTTACGTCGGGACGCCTGTCGTCCTCGTCGACACACACGACATCCCCTCATTAGTCATGACGTTGTGGAGATAAGCATGCCAAACAATCGTACAGAGTGGGCAAAGCGGGTCCCGGAGTTTCTCGTCGAAGCCGAATTGCTCTTGGCGAAAACCGAGGAATGCCTCAGCCATTTGCAACTGATCAGCAATGACAAGGACGCCATCGACTGCATGCTCAGTACTCTCCTGAGACTGGCCAGCAAGGCGGATGCCCTTGCGCTGGCAGCCGTTTCGGAGTTCTCGCTGCACATTCATGGCCTGCTCAACCACGCGCAGAATCACATGGACCTGCACGACCAGGCCCTGGGTGCGCTGAAAGATTGCCTGACTTTGATCGCCTGGCAACTTGAACTGATCGACCAGAACACCGGCCAGCTGAGCCTGGATGAAAGTGAACAGACCATACTGATCGAAGCCTTTGCCTTCCAGGTCGGCCAAACTCAGTATCAACTCCCGGTTAATTCCAAACCGTTCACACTCGTTCCCTATATGGAGCGGCAGGCTTAATCCACATTCTACGGGTCACGATTGCGCGACATATTGAGCACGCGCATGTCGCAATTGAACTCCGCATATCAATTAACGACAACCGCGAATAAACAACCTATTCCTTTCGGCATTTGATTGCTTGTCTTGACCAGGGTTTTTCCTGGTATTAAAAGACAAGAACCAAGGGAAACCGACATCTCTCCCACGACAAAAACCACACTTTTTCCAATGTGGAAATCACGTCCAGAATGCCTTGCATCCTGACTCCCGGGACATATATCGCATGCGCGACCAACGGTATCTTAAGTGGTATTATGCCGCCCATTAGTTGGCGTCAATTAATGGCAATTTGATTGCCACGGCCACAGTCGTTCAAGTTCCAGACTGAATTTCTTATACAGAAATTGTGCAGTGTTGAAGTCGATGTACAACATTACAAAACAGAGACCCGTCAGCCAGCATGACCGGTCTGCCCGCAGCGAACCTCCATTGGCTCCATCCGCTATGTACGCCAGCCTCAAGTCAATCGCCACGTGGCCACCGTCCCGAGAAAATGCGCGACGGTTCACGCTTTTGTTATGTGCCTGCTCTACGCTCGGCTGCCTGCTGGTCTATAGCCTTTCCACTCAACTGCCACTGGCTCTGCTGGCGATCAATATCGCGGCCTTGAGCTGTGTCTGGGTGCAATATCGGCTGTCGCGCAAGTCAATCAAGTTTCAACCCCAGGAGCTGGCCGATCGCTTGCTCGAAGTCCAGGAAAACGAACGTCACCGCCTCAGCCGGGAACTGCATGACGACATCGGCCAGTTGCTGACCGCTGCCAAACTTCAGAGTGACTGGCTCAAACGCCGAATGCCGGAAGAACTCCAGGGGCAATGCTCGGTACTGTGTGACACCCTGGAGGAAACCCTCGCCAAAGTCCGCGACGTGTCGGCCATCCTCAATCCGCGGCAATTGACCAGCCTCGGACTGGAAGCCAGTCTGCGTGCGCATTTGCTCAAGACGCTGGCCAATACTTCCGTGCATTGGAGCCTGGACTGCCATCAACGCCTGACCGGGATTCCGGAAGAAATGGCCGTTGCGGCGTTTCGCATTACCCAAGAGGCGGTCACCAATATTCTCAGGCATGCCGAAGCGAAGAATCTGCTGGTCTGCCTGCAACGGTTGCCCCAGGGTCTGACATTATCGATTAGTGACGACGGTCAGGGTTTCGCGCCAGCCACGGACCCGGGTCGAGAGGGACAACGGGGAATGGCCGGGATGTCGGAGCGGATCGCTCAACTGGGCGGCACATTGACGGTTACCAGTGAACCGGGCAAAGGTACTCAAATCGAAGCTCTCTTCCCCTGGGCGCCTCGCGCGCTCGAACGGGCCAGTACGAATAAGGTTATGCATTGACTTGTAACTTACTTCTGGTGGATGACCACTCGCTGATCAGGGCTGGCGTGCGCGCCCTGGTGCTGGATATTCCTGGCTACGCGGTCATCGGCGAGGCCAATGACGGCTCGCAGTTGCTCGCCATGGTCGAGCGCCTGTCCCCAGACATAGTGCTGCTGGATATTTCCATGAAGCAGACCGGTGGCCTTGAAGCTCTACAGCAACTCAAACGGGTCCGCCCGCAGAGCAAGGTCCTCATCCTGTCGATGCATACCGACCCGGCACTCATCATGCAGGCGCTCGAATCCGGGGCTCATGGCTATTTGCTCAAGGACACCACCGCCACTGAACTGGAACATGCGCTGGAAGCCTTGCGTAATAACGAACGCTACCTGAGCCCTGCCATTGCCCATACGGTCATCACCCAGGCGCTGACCCGGACCCAGAAAAACCCCGACCCCGCAGACTCGCACAACCTGACGGCCCGCCAGCTGGAAATCCTGCGCTTGATCGTTCGCGGAAAATCCACCCGGGAAATCGCCAACGGCCTGGGCTTGAGCGTCAAGACGGTCGAAACCCATCGCTCGCAGATCATGAAGCGCCTGCAAATCTACGATGTTGCAGGCCTGGTGTTGTTCGCCGTGCGCGAGCAGATCATCAGTCTGGACGACTGACAGTTCCTGTCGCACTCAACAGCGGCGAGCCTTCGGGCAAATGCACCAGCAGTGCCGCCGGCCGCGCCGAGAACCGCAGGTTGTCACCCTCGAGCGGTTCACCATCGAGGTTGATATAGAGGCCCTCGGAAGCCTTGATCTCGACCCATGGCAGTCGAGCCCGCACGAACATGTTGTCGATACCGAAACCATCGGCCAACAGGTTTTTCAGGGTGCCGACCACTTCCTGCGGCGCGGGCAAAATGCTGATATCGAGCAAACCGTCGTCCGCCAGTGCCTGCGGGCATAACACATGGCCGCCACCCGCCTGCCGACCATTACCGATGCCCAGGGCCAGCAGATCTCCACTCCAGTGAAAATCCGGCCCCTGCAACTCGCCATACGCCGCATGCAGTTCGCTGAAGCGTGACAAACCGGTGAACAGATACGCTGCACCGCCAAGCACCTTTTTCAACTCCTCGGAGGTATTGGCCGTGACCTGACTGCCAAAACCGCCCGTGGCCATGTTCAGGAAAACCTGCCCGCCGACCTCCCCCAAATCAATCGGACTCGGCACAACATCCAGAAGATCCAGTGCTTGAGCAGGCTCCAGTGGAACGCCCGCGGCACGTGCGAAATCGTTGGCGGTTCCCAAGGGCATCAGCACCAGGCTGGCTCCCGTGGAATGCGCCGCCATAGCCTCGGCAATATCTCGCAATGTACCGTCACCACCACCGGCGACGATCTGTCTGTAACCTGCCGCCAACGCTTCTTCTACCAGCCGCTGTGCGTCGCCGGCCTCCCAGGTCAGCCGGACAGCCAGTTCCCATCCCTGTGCGCGCTTGCTTTCGACGGCGGCACGGACCTCTTCGTTGAGCGCCTGCTTGCCATGCAGAATCAACAGCGCCTTGCACTCGCTCATGGTTTATCACTCCCGGTATTGAATGGCGTACGGGAGATGTTGACCTCGTCGCACCCGCAAAAAGTCGCAAGAAGTTGAATTATTTCCGGCTGGGCAGCCTTGACTACTACATGGAGCGATTTTTCTTACAAAACGTGAGGAATCGGCTCAATTGACCAATAAGGGGGATTGGTACACTTTGGCACTTGGGTTTTTCAGTGATAAGCAAACACAAGGATGTGCCATGCAAAGCCATGATCTCAGGTTACCGGTGACTCCGGTCGTGCCGCTCGCAGAGAAGCGGACCAATCATCAAGCCGAATTCAGAAACAGCGCAAAAACCAAAGGAGAAGTCGATATGGAACCTCGCGTCATTGAGCTGGAAACACACCTCAAATACATCCGCAGGGACATGGAAGAAGTACGAACCGACGTCAAATCCATCAAACACAGGCTCGCCTATTCCGCTGGCGGAACGGCCGTCGTGCTCGGGCTTCTAGGCTGGATTGCCAATAGCCGTTTCGACCAGCTTGTAACGCTGCTTCTGGCTCATTGATCCGTCATCACGCCAAACCCGGTTGGATCAACCGGGCCTGCGTGACAAGACAGCTAAAAAGGTCAGTCCAGCACTTCACTCAGCGGAATGAAGTAAACGCCGTCACCTGCAACCAGTGTGCGATTTTCCAGCACTTCAACCAGCCCATCGGCCCACGCGGCACTGCGCAACACACCGGAACTCTGGTTTTTGTAGATGATGGCCTGGCCATTTTCCAGTCGACCGCGCAAATATTCACGTCGATTGCCGGCGATGGGCCAGTCAAATCCTGCCGGCACCTGTACCTTCAGCGGCTCCACCTGTTTGACGCCCTGACGACGCAAAATATAAGGCCTGGCCAACAGGGCGAAGGTCACTAGAGTCGATGCCGGATTACCGGGTAAGCCAATCACCGGTACCCCACGAAAATGTCCAAATGTCAGCGGTTTGCCGGGTTTGATGGCGAGCTTCCACAAGCTCAGCTCCCCCTCCTCCCGCAAGGCAATACCGAGAAAGTCAGCCTCGCCCACCGATACACCACCGGTAGAGAGAATCAGATCGACATTCTGCAAGTCACCTAGTCGTGCTCGCGTGGTTTCCAGATTATCCGGAAGAATCCCGGCGTCGATCACTTCACAACCCAACCGCTGCAACCAACTGCAGAGCAAAACGCGGTTGCTGTTATAGATCTGTCCTGGCCCAAGCGGCTGACCTGGCTCAATCAACTCATCCCCGGTGGACAGAACCGCAACGCGCACCTTGCGAATCACCTCCAGTTCGGCACACCCAAGCGAGGCAGCCAGACCTTGTTCAATCGGCCCCAAACGGGTTCCGGCCGGCAAGATCAGTTCACCGACCGTGGTTTCCTGGCCTTGTGGACGAATGTTCTGCCCAAGGCTCAAGGGCTCGGTGAAACGTACGCGTTCATCCGCCTGCACTTCGGCGTTTTCCTGCATCTCGACACAATCGGCCCCGGCGGGAACAGGCGCACCCGTGAAGATTCGAGCACACGTACCCGGCTTCAAAGGTTCAGGTGCCTGCCCGGCAAAGATCTTCTGGCTGACGACCAATGGCTCTGCGGTCCAGTCAGCCATGCGCAAGGCATAACCGTCCATGGCGCTGTTCGGCCAGGGTGGCAAATCGAGGGTCGACACCAGATCATCGGCCAGGACACGCCCCTCGACGCGCGCCAGCGGCAGGCGCTCACGTTCGACAATCCTTGAGCTATCAGCCATTTCCAGCAAACGTGCCAGCGCCACCTCGACCGGCATCAGGCTCCCGGACTTGCCTGGCTTACCCGCGGGATTCACAGGGAGCCGCCTGTTTCAGATGAGTCACGAAATTGCAGGGGCGATGCCGCGAATCCAATTGCTCGCCAAGAATGCCGTCCCACCCGGTGCGTACGGCATTGGTCGAGCCCGGCAAACAGCAAACCAGCGTGCCGTTGGCCAAACCCGCCAAGGCGCGCGATTGCACGGTCGAGGTGCCAATGTCCGCTACCGAGATCTGCCGGAACAGCTCACCAAAACCATCGACTTGCTTGTCGAGCAGACAACTCACGGCTTCCGGCGTGCTATCGCGTCCGGTGAAACCGGTGCCGCCAGTGATCAGCACCACCTGTACGACATCGTCGGCAATCCAGTTGGCGACTTGCGCGCGAATTTTGTAGAGGTCATCTTTGAGCAACACCCGGGCGGCCAGGTAATGACCGGCAGCGGTCAAGCCGTCGACAAAGACCTGACCTGAGGTGTCGGTTTCCAGTGTGCGGGTATCGCTGACAGTCAGCACTGCAATATTCAGCGGTGCGAAAGGTACATCAGCCTTGGCTTTCATAGGCTCGTCCAGTTGTAGGAGAAACAGCCCGGTGTTATATCACAGCGCCCCCATTTTTCGCCGCCCCCACGGAGACGAGCCATGAATCCGAGTTCACATTTACCACCCTGCTCCATTCTCCTCCTGGCGGGCGGACGCGGCCAACGCATGGGCGGTCAGGACAAAGGGCTGGTGGAATGGCACAGCGAGCCGCTGATTGCACATCTGCATCGCAAGGCTCGCCCGCTGAGCGATGACCTGATTATCTCCTGCAACCGCAACCTGGAAAAATACGCGCCCTACGCCGATCAATTGGTACATGACGACGAAGGCGACTTTCCGGGGCCATTGGCCGGCATTCGTGCAGGCCTGAAAGCGGCTCGCCATACCCACTTGCTGGTCTTGCCCTGCGACGTGCCGCGCGTCGATGAAGCCCTGCTCACCAGCATGCGCGAAACCGCCAGCCAGCATCCCGACAAACCGTTGATGTTGCGCCATGACGAACATTGGGAGCCCTTGTTGTGCGTGATTCCCGTGGCACTTCGCGACGACTTCGAAAGCGCATGGAGCGACGGTGAACGCAGTCCGGGCCGACTCATGCGCAAGCTGGGTGCAACTGCGCTACAGTGCCCTGACAACGATCCGCGCCTGGCCAACCTGAACACGCCGGAACTGTTAAGCGAACACAACACTGTGTCAGACTGAAGGCACCCGAGGAACTTGCACGTGCTGCACACGTCTGAAGTTCAGTAACCAAAGAATTCATTTTCGGAGACACACCCATGACTCAACGGACCCTGGCCACTTTCATGCTCGCACTGGGCCTCGCTACCCTCGCCGGTTGCGCATCGCCTACAGTGATCACCTTGAATGACGGTCGCGAAATCCAGGCCGTCGACACGCCAAACTATGACAAGGATTCGGGCTTCTACGAATTCGAACAACTGGATGGCAAACAAACCCGCATCAACAAGGATCAGGTTCGTACCGTTAAAGAGTTGTAATCTTCGCGGCGACACCGGATACAAAAATGCCCCGACTTGTCGGGGCATTTGCTTTTCTGGCACGGCAACTTACGGGTTGGGTTCTTTCGCAAGCTTGTCCACCCGGGTCAATGCCTGCGTGGCTTCGGTGATGCATTTTTTGTCGTCGTTCGCTGCGTTGGCCGCTTCCGCGCTGGCCTGCATCCGTTTGACTTCCATGGTGGTGTTTTCGGACGTGGCCGGCAGGGTAGTAACCTTGTCCCTTAGCTCCTGGAGCTTGATCGTACAAAGGTCATGGTCTGCAGCAAACACGGGATTGGCCAACATTGCAGCGCAAATGAACATTCCAGCGAAAACGGTACGCTTCATGGGTATCTCCTTGCTTGGAAGGACTCGGAGCTGCCGAATGATCTGGCTGGACTGCCGAGGACTTTGAACGCCACGTTCGTGGGGCCTGTTCAAATGACTACGAACCTGACCACAAATTCGTTTTTTTCAAACAATACTCCAGCGCGGACAACAATCCTCCTGATCACCACTGCAGGGTGATCGTGCTCTCGAACTCTCTTTCCTGTCCCGTGACGGGGTCCACGAATTTTAGCCCTTGCGCCAGCAACTTCAATGGATTGGCGTAATCATCTTCCACATCCTTGAGCACCCGAGGATAAAACGGATCGTTGCAAATACTCGCGCCCAACGCTGTCATGTGCACCCGCAACTGATGTTTCTTGCCGGTCACCGGGTAAAGGCCATACCGCCAGAGATCGCCGTTCTTTTCCCTGACTTCGACAGCCGTTTCGGTGTTGCTGGCGCCCGGCCCTTCCTGCATACGGAAGAAAG